>Ga0194126_10001895_pt1 | contig 34446 bp, 29 predicted proteins | sample TA2KigC150mmetaG_FD_148641 | JGI IMG/M metagenome (GOLD analysis project Ga0194126, IMG submission 148641) | Freshwater microbial communities from Lake Tanganyika, Tanzania - TA2015035 Kigoma Deep Cast 150m | ecosystem: Environmental > Aquatic > Freshwater > Lake | place: Tanzania: Lake... | reverse complement strand
AGGCGTCGATCACCTTGCACTGCAGGTCGGTGGTCCAGTACTTCGCCATCGAGGCGTCGACGGCGTCGAGCTTGTTCTCCAGCAGCAGCTCCATGCAGCGGTCGACGAAGACGCGGGCGATCTGGATTTCGGTCTTCTGCTCGGCCAGGGTGAAGCGGGTGTGCTGGAAATCCATCACCTCCTTGCCGAACGCCTTGCGCTCGTGGCAGTAGGCGACGGTCCACGCCAGTGCCGCCTCGGCGCTCGCCACCGCGCCGATGGCGATCTGCATGCGCTCCCAGGGCAGCTCCTGCATCAGGTACACGAAGCCGGCGCCCTCGTCGCCGAGCAGGTTGGCGGCCGGCACCCTGACGTTGTCGAAGAACAGCTCGGCCGTGTCCTGCGCCTTCATGCCGAGCTTCTTCAGGCGCTTGCCTTTCGAGAAGCCGGGCATCGTGGTGTCCACGACGAACAGGCTGATGCCCTTGTAGCCCTTCGCCGCGTCGGTCTTGGCGACGACGATGACGAGGTCGGAATGCCAGCCGTTGGTGATGAAGGTCTTCGAGCCGTTGAGCACCCAGTGGTCGCCTTCCGCACTTTTTACCCGTTGCGCCGTGGTCTTGATGCCCTGCAGGTCGGAGCCCGCGGCCGGCTCGGTCATGGCGATGGCGCCGATCATCTCGCCGCTGGCCATCTTCGGCAGGTAGGTCTGCTTGATGTGCTCGCTGCCGTAGTGCAGCAGGTAGGGGGCGACGATCTCGGAGTGCAGGCCGAAGCCGAAGCCGGAGTCGGCGATGCGGTTGTGCTCCTCGATCAGCACCATGCTGTAGAGCTTGTCGGCGCCGGCGCCGCCGTACTGCTCGGGCATCGAGGGGCAGAGGAAGCCGGCCGCGCCGGCCTTCAGCCACACCTCGCGGTCGACGTAGCCCTGTTCCTCCCAGCGCTCGCGCTGCGGCTGCACCTCGGCTTCCATGAAGCGCCGCACGGCGTTACGGAACAGGGCGTGTTCTTCCTTGAACAGGGTACGCTCGAACATGGGGAATCCTTTCGACCGGGCATTGCGACCAGTCGCGAAGGGTAGTAAAGTGCCTTCTCGCTGTCAAGCAAGCAATTGCTTTGTAACCCTGACCAGGAGAATCCGATGCGCAATAACCTCGTTTCGATGTCCATGATGCTGGCCGGCCTGCTGGCGGGTGGTGCTCAGGCGCAGACGCCGCCCAGCTTTCCCGATGCCGCGGCATCCGATCCCGTGAAACTCGGCCTCATGCAGGGCTCGCCGCCCGCCGCCGACAAGGTGGTGCGCTGGGCCGACGGCAGCGCCTACAAGTTCCCCAACACGCGTTGGAGCTTTTCCAACTTCCGTCAGATGGTTCCCACCAGCAGTGTTTCGCGCGGCAACGGCGCCGTGAGCGAACTGCCGCGCGTCGAGCGCGCCGACATCGATGCCGTGAGCTTCGTTCCCCTCGGCAAGGACCAGCCGATGAGCTGGGCGCAGTCGCTGGCCGCCAACTACACCGACGGCATCGTCGTGCTGCACAAGGGGCGCATCGTCTACGAACGCTATTTCGGCGTGCTGAAGCCGGAAGGCCAGCACATCGCGATGTCGGTGACCAAGTCCTTCTTCGGCACCATCGGCTCGATGCTCGTCGCCGAAGGCCTGCTCGACGAGAAGGCGACGGTGGCGCAGTACGTGCCCGAGTTGAAGGACACCGCTTTCGGCGATGCCACCGTGCGCCAGGTGCTGGACATGGTCACCGGGCTGAAATACACGGAGAACTATGCCGATCCGAACTCCGAGATATGGGCCCACGTACGCGCCGGCAACGTGCTGCCGCGCCCGCCCGGCTACAACGGTCCGCAGACCTTCTACGAGTTCCTGCAGACGGTGAAGAAGGACGGTGAGCATGGACAGGCTTTTGCCTACAAGACAGTGAATACCGATGCGCTCGGCTGGGTGATCCGCCGCGTCACCGGCAAGTCGATCGGCGAGAACCTGCAGGAGCGCATCTGGAGCAAGCTCGGCGCCGAGCAGGATGCCTATTTCACGATCGACACCGTCGGCAACGAATTCGCCGGCGGCGGCCTCAACACGGGGTTGCGCGACCTGGCCCGCTTCGGCGAGATGATGCGTCTCGACGGCCGCTTCAACGGCCAGCAGATCGTGCCGAAGACCGTCATTGACGACATCCGCAAGGGCGGCGACAAGTCGCAATTCGCCAAGGCCGGCTACAAGACCTTGCCCGGCTGGTCCTACCGCAACATGTGGTGGGTGTCCCACAACGAGCATGGCGCCTACAGCGCGCGCGGCATCCACGGTCAGACGATCTACATAGACCCGAAGGCCGAGATGGTGATCGCGCGCTACGCCTCGAACCCGGTGCCGAGCAATCCGTTCAACGACCCCGTTTCGCTGCCGGCCTACCACGCGCTGGCCAGGCACCTGATGAAATAGGGAGGTCCCATGCAACCGAGTCACTCGCCGCTCGCGGCCACGCACGAGGTCATCAACCAGGCCCATGCGCTGGAGAACTACAACGCCTACGCCCGCAACCTCCCCCTGCAGGAGGCCGCCGCGCGCGAGGGCGCCGGCTGGGCGCAGGACTGGCTGATGGCGCGCGGCGTCGAAGTCGGCAGCGCCGAGTGGATCGAGCACGGGCGGCTGGCCAACGTGAACCCGCCGCAGCTGCGCCTGTTCGACCGCTACGGCAACCGGCGCGACGAGGTCGAGTTCCATCCCTCCTGGCACGCCTGCCTCGGCTGGCTGAAGCGCCACGGCTGCGACACCGGGCCGTGGGCCGAGCCGAAGCCGGGCGCCCATGTCGCCCGCGCCGCCGCTTATGTACTGTTCGCCGAGATCGAGGACGGCTCGCTCTGCCCGACCACCATGACCTACGGCGCCGTGCCGGTGATCCGCCGCGTGCCGGAGATCGCCCGCGACTGGATGCCGCTGCTGCTCTCGCGCGAGTACGACCAGCGCTTCATCCCGGCGGCGCAGAAGCGCGGCGTGCTGATCGGCATGGGGCTGACCGAGAAGCAGGGCGGTTCCGACGTGCGCGCGAATACGACGAGAGCAGAGCCGCTGGGAGGTGACAGAAATGCGGGCCCCTGGCGCATCGTCGGCCACAAGTGGTTCCTCTCTGCGCCGATGTGCGACGCCTTCCTCGTCACGGCGCAGTCGCCGAAGGGCCTGTCCTGCTTCTTCGTGCCGCGCTGGACGCCGGACGGGCGCCTCAACGAGATCCGCATCCAGCGCTTCAAGGACAAGATGGGCGATCGCTCGAATGCCGGCACCGAGGCCGAGTTCTGGGGCTCGACCGGCTGGCTGGTCGGCGAGGAAGGGCGCGGCATTCCCACCGTGCTGGAGATGGGCGTCTACACCCGTCTCGACTGCGCCATCGGCAGCACCGGCATCATGCGCGCCGCGCTGTCGCAGGCGATGCACCACACTTCGCTGCGCGCCGCCTTCGGCAGGCTGCTGCGCGACCAGCCGCTGATGATGAACGTGCTCGCCGACATGGCGCTGGAGACCGAGGCCGCCACGGCGCTGAGCCTGCGCCTGGCGCGCGCCTTCGACGCGCAGGAGGACGAGTCCGAAAGCCAGCTGCGCCGCATCCTCACGCCGCTCGCCAAGTACTGGGTGTGCAAGCGCTGCCCGACGCTGGTGGCCGAGGCCATGGAGGTGCACGGCGGCAACGGCTACGTCGAGGAAGGTCCGATGCCGCGCCAGTTCCGCCAGAGCCCCTTGAACTCGATCTGGGAAGGCTCGGGCAACGTGATGTGCCTCGACGTGCTGCGCGCCATGGGCCGGCATCCGCGCAGCCTCGACATCCTGATGGCCGAGATCGAGCCGGCCGCAGGCCGCAGCGCGGTGTTCGACCGCTGGGTGTCCTGGCTCAAGGATGAACTGCAGGACCAGGATGCCATCGAAAGCCGCGCGCGCCGCCTCGTGCAGGACCTGGCGCTGGCGCTGCAGGGCGCCCTGCTGCTGCGCTTCGCGCCCGACCACGTGTCGCAGGCCTTCTGCGCGACGCGCCTGGCCGGCGACTGGGGCTACGCCTTCGGCACGCTGCCGAAGAACACGGATTTCGAGGCCATCCTGAAGCGCGCCTGGCCCGAATGAAAACCGTCCGTGTCGGCGCCGGCCTCGGCTTCTACGGCGATTCGTGGAAGCCGGTCGCCGCGAGCATCGAGCGCGGCGGGGTGCAGTACATCGGCTCCGACCACCTCGCCGAACTGACCCTGGCGATCCTGCAGAAGGACCGCCAGCGCGACCCGGCGGCGGGCTACACGCGCGACCTGGTGCCGATGCTGACGGCGCTGTGGCCGCTGGCACAGAAGCACGGCGTGAAGTTCCTGCTCAACGCCGGCGGCCTCAACCCCGAGGGCGCGCGCGATGCCCTCGTCGCGGAATTCGCCAAGCGCGGCTGGAAGGCCCGGATCGCCACCGTCACCGGCGACGCCGTGATCGACCGCATCGACGCGCTGCGCGCGGCGGGCGAGCCGCTAGCCCACCTCGACAGCGGCGCATCCATCGATACGGTGCGGGAGCGGATGCTCTTCGCCAACGCCTACCTCGGCGCGCAGCCGCTGGTGCGGGCGCTCGAAGCCGGCGCCGACATCGTGCTCACCGGCCGCGTCGCCGATGCGGCGCTGTTCCTGGCGCCGCTGATCCACGAGTTCGGCTGGGCGGCGGACGACTGGAACCGGCTTGCCCAGGGCCTCACTGTCGGCCACCTGTTGGAATGCTCCGGCCAAGGCAGCGGCGGCAACTTCAATTCCTATCTGGAGAACGGCTGGGAGTCGGTGCCCGACCTCGGCCACATCGGCTACCCGATCGCGGAAGTCAGTCCCGACGGCACGGCGGTGATCACCAAGGCGCCGGGCAGCGGCGGCCGGGTGGACTTCGACACCGTGCGCCAGCAGCTCCTTTATGAAGTGCACAACCCGCATGCCTACTATTCGCCCGACGTCGTGCTCGACATGGGCACGCTGCGGCTGGAGGACCTCGGCAGCGACCGCGTGCGGGTGTCTGGCGCCACGGGCCGGCCGCGGCCGGAGAAGCTGAAGATCGTCGCCGGCTACGACGACGGCTGGGCCGGCACCGCCACCATCGGCTATTCCTGGCCCGGTGCCATGAAGAAGGCGCGCGCCACCGAGGCCCTCATCCGCCAGCAACTTGCCGAGGCGAAGCTCGCCTACGACGAGATCCACACCGAGTTTCTCGGCTTCAACTCGCTGCTCGGCCCGCTTGCCGACGATTCGAAGCTGGATGATCTCAACGAGGTGTACCTGAAGATGTCGGTGCGGGCGAAGGACCGGCGCCTGGTCGAGGCCTTCCCGCGCCAGTTTCCCTGGCTGGCGCTGTCCGGCCCGCCGACGGCGAGCGGCTTCTCCGGCATCGAGGCCCCGCGCCAGTTGCTCGGCCTGTGGCCGACGCTGGTCAAACACGAATTGATAGAGCCCGAAGTAAAAGTCAGCCTGCAGGAGACGGCGTGATGAAACGGAAACTGGTCGACATCGCCCACGCCCGCAGCGGCGACAAGGGCGACCGCTGCGATCTCGGCCTCTTCGCGCCCGATGCGGCGACCTATGCCGTGCTCAAGCGCGAGGTGACGCCGGCGCGCCTCGCCCGCCACTTCGCCGGCATGGCCTCGGGCCCGGTCGAGCTGTATCCCCTCGACAACCTGCTGGCGCTGAAGATCGTGTTGAACGGCGCGCTCTCCGGCGGCGCGGCGCGTTCCCTGCGCAGCGACAATCTGGGAAAATGCGCCGCCGCGGCACTGCTGCGCATGGAGATCGACATTTGAACGTCCGCATCGAAAGGAAGGACCGCGTCACCACGGTGATCCTCGACCGCCCGGAGAAGCGCAATGCCGTAGACCGTGCGACGGCGACGGCGCTGGCCGAGGCCTTCCGCGCCTTCGAGGCCGATGGCGAATCCGACGTCGCCGTGCTCTGGGGTGCCGGCGGGCACTTCTGCGCCGGTGCCGATCTGCAGGGCTTCGCCGGCGAGGCGACGCGCAATGCGCTCTCGCCCGAGGGCGACGGGCCGATGGGACCGACGCGGATGCCGCTCACCAAGCCGGTGATCGCCGCCGTCTCCGGCTACTGCGTCGCCGGCGGGCTGGAGCTGGCCTGCTGGTGCGACCTGCGCGTGGCGGAGCAAAGCGCGGTCTTCGGCGTGTTCTGCCGCCGCTTCGGCGTGCCGCTCATCGACGGCGGTACGGTGCGCCTGCCGCGGCTCATCGGCCAGTCCCGCGCGATGGAGATGATCCTCACCGGCAGGGCGGTCGGCGCCGAAGAGGCGCTGGCGATGGGCCTGGCCAACCGCATCGTCGCCGACGGCACGGCGCGCGAAGCGGCCGAGGCGCTGGCGGCGGAACTCGCCCGCCATCCGCAGGCCTGCCTGCGCCACGACCGCCTGTCGAGCTACGAACAATGGGGCCAGCCGCTGCCGCAGGCGATGGCGAACGAATTCACGCACGGTCTGAAAACGCTGGAAAGCGGCGAGTGGCAGCAGGGCGCCGCGCGATTCGGCAAAGGGGAAGGCAAGCATGGCGCGTTCTGAGAAAAAACCGGCGGTGCGCAAGGCTGCGGTCGCCGACGAGGGCAACCGCCGCGCCGAGCTGATCCGCGCCGCCGGCCGGCTGTTCGTGGACAAGGGCTACGACGCCACCACCATCCGCGACATCGCCAACGCCGTCGGCATGCGCTCGGGCAGCCCCTTCTACCACTTCAAGAGCAAGCAGGACATGCTCAAGGCGGTGATGATCGAGGGCCTGACGGCGGCGCTCGAGGCGCAGCAGGCGGCGGTGGCCGGGCTGAAACACCCGGAGGAGAAGTTCCGCGCCCTGGTGAAGAGCCACCTGCGCATCATCCTCGAGGACCACACCGAGTTCCCGGTGCTGCTCTACGAGTGGCGCGCCCTGTCGGACGAATCGCGCGCCGAGGTGATTGCCGTCAAGGACCGCTACGAGGCGGTCTGGCAACCTGTGCTGCGCGAACTGAAGAAGGCCGGCCGCCTGCGCGACGACGGCAAGGTGGCGCGCCTGCTGCTCTTCGGCGCGCTCAACTGGGTAGTGCAGTGGTATCGTCCCGGCGGCGGCATGAGCGTCGAGCAGATCGCCGACCGCGCCCTTGAACTATTTTTATGCGATAAATACTGATGCTCTTCGCGCTCTCCCTGCTGCTGCCGCTCATGCTCATCGTGGTGTGGATCTTCTGGCGGCTGACGCCTTCGCGTCCCGATCCGCGGCCGTTGCGCCTGTTCAACATCGGCGCCATCCTGCTGGGCATCGTCCTGGCGGCGGTCATCGCCTGGCTGGTGCGCGCTTACCTGGCGGGCTCCACCGACAGCGGCAAGTGGCCGGGCGTCACCGCCTACTACGTGGCGACGCTCTTCCCGCTCTGGATCGCCATCGCCGGCGGCATCCGCCGTCTGCTCTTCGGCGAGCGCGGGCCGGACAAGCCGCTGGAGATCTCCCAGCAGGACCTTTCGAAAACCCGTTTCTAGCGCAGCGCCGGGCTGACCGGCAAGGCGCAGGCGGCGCGGTATTCGGCGGCCAGCCGCGCCACGAGTTCTGCCGTCGTCGGCACGTCGTGGATGGTCGCCACGCCGTGGCCGGCGCTCCAGGTGTCGCGCCAGGCCTTCGCCCCCGAGCCGAAATCCTCCTTCGCATCGGTGGAACCCAGCATCTCCTTCCTGTAGCCGGCCTTCTCCAGGCTCGGCCAGAGGAAGTTGGCGTTCGTCCCGGTGATCGCCGGGGTGTAGACGATGTCCTTCGCCGCGCAGTCGAGGATCATCCGCTTGTAGTCGTCGCTGGCCATCGATTCGCGCGTGGCGATGAAGCGCGTGCCCAGGTAGGCGAAGTCGGCGCCCATCACCTCCGCCGCGCGCACCGAGGCACCGTCGGAGATGGCGCCGCCGAGCACCAGCGCGCCGTCCCAGAACTCGCGGATCTCGCGCACCAGCGAGAAGGGGCTCTGCGTGCCGGCATGTCCGCCGGCGCCCGCCGCGACGCAGACGATGCCGTCCACGCCGGCGTCGATGGCCTTCTTCGCGTGATAGGCGTGGATGACGTCGCTGAACACCACGCCGCCGTAGGCATGCACCGCCTTCGCCACCTCGCCGGGATGGCCGAGGCTGGTGATGACGAAGGGCACCTTGTGCTTCACCACCAGTTCGAAGTCCTGCGCCAGGCGCGTGTTGGAGTGGTGCAGGATCAGGTTCACGCCGTAGGGTGCAACGGGGGCCTTGGGGTTGGCGGCCATCGCCGCGCCCAACTCGGCGTTGATCTGCGTCAGCCACTCGTCGAGCACCTCGATCGGCCGCGCGTTGAGCGTCGGGAAGGTGCCGGCGACGCCGGCCTTGCAGGCCTCGATGACGAGGTGCGGGCCGGAGACGAGGAACATCGGCGCGGCGATGACGGGGACCGTCATGCGGCCGCGGAACAGGTTCGGCAGGCTCATGTCAGTTGCAGAAAAAACGCTGGTTGACGTAATCGATGACGGCCTCGGGCTTCAGGTAGGCCTTGAAGGCCCAGCCGGCGGCGAAGGAGGCGAACGCCACGCCGACGACGATGAGGACGATCCGCGTCGCCTTCATTTCGCCGGTTGCGGGGAGAGCCGCGCCAGCGGCCGTTCGTCCACCGGCAGGTTCACCAGCGCGGCCAGCACGCCCAGCGCGATGGAGATGATCCAGACGATGTCATAGGCGCCGGTCATGTCGAAGACGATGCCGCCGAGCCAGACGCCGAGGAAGCTGCCGAGCTGGTGGCTGAAGAAGACGAAGCCGGAGAGCATGGCGAGATATTTCACGCCGAAAATCTGCGCGACGAGGCCGTTGGTGAGCGGCACCGTGCCGAGCCAGAGCAGGCCCATCGCCGCGGCGAAGATCGCCACCGAGAGGTGCGACAGCGGCGCCAGCAGGAACAGCACGATGACTGCGCTGCGCGCGAAATAGATGACGGCGAGCAGCTTCTTCTTGCTCCAGCGTCCGCCGGCCAGGCCGAAGCCGTAGGTGCCGAAGATGTTGAACAGGCCGATCAGCGCCAGCGCCAGCATGCCGGTGTTGGCGGTGAGGCCCTTGTCGAGCACGTAGGAGGGCAGGTGGGCGCCGATGAACACCACCTGGAAGCCGCAGACGAAGTAGCCCAGCGTCAGCAGCCAGAAGGCGCGTTCATTGAAGGCCTCACGCAGGGCTTCGCCCGCCGACTGCGCGACGATCTGCGCGCTGGCCGGATGCGTGCCGCGCTCGGCGGTGCCCAGCGCCAGCGGCGCCATCAGGGCGGCGGCAAAAGTCAGTCCCGTCAGGGCGGCGAACCAGCCCATGTCGCCGATCAGGTGCTGCCCCATGGGCACCAGCAGGAACTGGCCGAAGGAGCCGGCGGCGCCGACGATGGCGAGCGACATGGCGCGCTTCTCCGGCGCGACGGCGCGGCCGACGGCGCCGTAGATCACCGAGAAGGTGGTGGCGGAGAGGCCGAGCCCCACGAGCACGCCGGCGGAGAGGGCGAACATGAAGGGCGTCGTCGAATACGCCATCAGGCCGACGCCGGCGGCGTAGAGGATGCCGCCGCCGAAGACCACCTTGCCGGCGCCGAAGCGGTCGGCGAGCCAGCCGGTGACCGGGCCGCCGGCGCCCCACATCAGGTTCTGCAGGGCGATGGCGAAGGAGAAGGCCTCGCGGCTCCACGACAGATCCTGCGTCATCGGCTGCAGGAACAGGCCGAAGGTGTGGCGGATGCCGAGCGAGAGCGACACCACGATGCTGCCGCAGAGCAGGATCAGCGTGGCGGTGCGCGGCGCGGCGGCGGCGTTCATTGAAGGTACAATCGTTGGGTGACCAACTTCGGACTATACACCGCCCGGCGCGGGGAGAAACCCTGCCGCAGGGGCGTGTTTTCGCAGCCATGAAACTCGACGATCTTGCCTTGTATCGCACCCAGGCCTTCATCGGCGGCGCATGGTGCGACGCCGACAGCGGCGCCGCCTTCGACGTGGCCGACCCCGCCAGCGGCGAGCGCCTGGCCCGCGTGCCCGACATGGGCGCGGCCGAGACGCGCCGCGCCATCGCCGCGGCCGACGCCGCCTGGCCGGCCTGGAGAAACCGGACCGCCAAGGAGCGCGCGGCCGTGCTGCGCAAGTGGTTCGAACTGATGCTGGCGCACGGCGACGACCTGGCACTGCTGATGACCAGCGAGCAGGGCAAGCCGCTCGCCGAGGCGAAGGGCGAGGTGGCCTATGCGGCGAGCTTCGTCGAGTGGTTCGCCGAGGAGGCCAAGCGCGTCTATGGCGACACGATTTCCGCCACCCAGGCGGACAAGCGCCTCATCGTCGTCAAGCAGCCCGTCGGCGTCTGCGCCGCCATCACGCCATGGAATTTTCCGGCGGCGATGATCACGCGCAAGGTCGCACCGGCGCTGGCCGCCGGCTGCACGGTGGTGGTGAAGCCGGCCGAGCAGACGCCGCTCACCGCGCTGGCGCTGGCCGAGCTGGCGAGCCGCGCCGGCTTCCCGGCCGGCGTCTTCAACGTCGTCACCGGCAGCGCCGCCTCGGCGCCGAAGATCGGCGGCGAGCTGACCGGCAACCCGACGGTGCGCAAGCTTTCCTTCACCGGCTCGACCGAGGTCGGGCGGTTGCTCATGGCGCAATGCGCGCCGACGATCAAGAAGGTGTCGCTCGAGCTCGGCGGCAATGCGCCGCTGATCGTCTTCGACGACGCCGATCTCGACGCCGCCGTGGAGGGCGCGCTTGCTTCGAAATACCGCAACACCGGGCAGACCTGCGTCTGCGCCAACCGACTGCTGGTGCAGGACGGCATCTACGACGCCTTCGCCGCGCGCCTGGCCGAGGCGGCGCGGAAGATGAAGGTCGGCGCCGGCACCGAGGCCGGCGTGGTGCAGGGCCCGCTCATCGACGAGCAGGCGCTGGCCAAGGTGGAAGAGCACATCGCCGACGCGCTGGCGAAAGGCGCCAAGGTGCTCACCGGCGGCAAGCGCCATGCGCGCGGCGGCACCTTCTTCGAGCCGACGGTGATCGCCGACGTCACGCCCGACATGAAGTGCGCGCGCGAGGAGACCTTCGGTCCGGTGGCGCCGTTGTTCCGTTTCAGGACGGAAGGCGAGGCGATCGCGCTGGCCAACGCCACCGAGTTCGGCCTGGCCGCCTATTTCTTCTCGCGCGATGTGGCGCGCTGCTTTCGCGTCGGCGAGGCGCTCGAGTACGGCATGGTCGGCGTGAACACCGGCATCATGTCCAACGAGGTGGCGCCCTTCGGCGGCATGAAGCAGTCCGGCATCGGCCGCGAGGGCTCGAAGTACGGCATCGAGGAGTATCTCGAAATCAAGTATCTCTGCTTCGGGATTGGATGAGTACGGCAATTGGTGCGTTGGCAAGCGCTAACCAACATAGTCATTTGTCATTGACTCGCAACTGCAACTGACAGAAATTACCCGTGGAATTATAAATAACTTGTTGATTATAAATATAAAACATATATGCGCAGTCCTGAGGCAAGGCTGATCGCACAGGGGTTGGTACGGGGTGGACAGTCTGTCCACCCCGGCGCGGGGCGTCCTGAGGCAAGGCTGATCGCGCAGGGGTTGGTACGAGGGACAAAGTCCGATATCGGACTTTGTCCCTTGGTCCTGAGGCAAGGCGGGGAGACAGGCTGTTTCACACGCGATCTTTAACCGGGACACAACGCAGATTTTCCGGTACCGGAATTTCTGCCTACACAAGTTCTTTAGACAAAACGGGGACACAAGGCAACATTGCCATGTGTCCCCCACAATCAGGGTGGTATGGGGCGCCGAACAGTCCCGGCTCGAAAGCCGGTGCTAGGCTGGTAACCGCAACCCATACTCCACAACAAACCCTGGGAGAATCCCGGCGGATAGCATCTCTCTTTGCCGAGGGACAGCACTGGCCGCGGCCCAGGTAGCACACGAGTCGTAGCAACGCCATGCAACCCCGAAGATGCAAGGCGGGGAGACAGGCTGTCCCCCTTGGCGCGAAGCCAAACCTCTCTTGGTGAAGGAAGGCTCCCCCGGGGGCAAGACATGGGGTAGTCAGTCTGTCTACCCATGAAGCTGTCCACCACCATACCGGCCATCCGTTCATTCTATTGAGACGTTCACGAATAATGAACAAAATACAATCATGAACATCCTGCTTGACTCCACAGGTTTTTTGTTCAAAAATCTCAGACGTTCATTAATTGTGAACTGAAAATATATTGAACAACATGACCGCGAACAACGTCCCCGCACCCCTCCGGGTCCGGATACCGGAAAACCTTCCGGAACAACAGGATGCCATGGTTCAAGGGGCGCAGGAAGCGCTCGCCCGGACGGCGGGGCCTGCCCTGGCCCGTGCACTCGGAATAGAGCGGCCTCCCTATAACCTCATTCCCTGCGATGTCCTCGATGCAGCAACCCTGGCGCGGATCATCCGCCAGTGGCCGGAGCAACCGCAGCCCGCCCTGGTGGTCGCGCCTCATGTCGCCCCGGCCCGGGCGGAACGCCTGCGGGAAGCGGGCATCCCCTTCATCGATGCCGCCGGCAACGCCTACCTCGAAGCCGGCACGATCTATGTATTCGTCATAGGACGCAATCCGCTGCCCGGTACCGCCACCGCCGCGCCAAAGAAAATCCGCGCGTTCGCCGGCACCGGCCTGCAAGTCCTCTTTGCCCTGCTTTGCGCGCCGGAATACGCGACCAAGCCGTATCGGGAAATCGCCCGCGCGGCAGGGGTGGCCCTGGGCACCGTCGGATGGGTGCTGGCCGACCTGAAGGCGCTCGGCTACCTCCGCGCCCCGGTGCGCGGCGACAAGACGCTGCGCCGCCGGGAGGAACTGCACGAGCAGTGGGTGACGCAATACCTTCGGCAGTTCCGGCCGCGCCTGAAGACCCGCCGCTTTCGCGCCGCGAATCCGGACTGGTGGCAGGACGTCGATATCCGGGACTACGGGGCCTGCTGGGGCGGAGACGTGGCCGCCGCCAAACTCACGGGCCATCTGAAGCCCATGCAGATCACCGTGTGGCACCACGGCGACCCGGCGCCGCTGCTGCAGGCGCAGCGCATGCGAGCCGATCCGGCAGGCGACGTCGAGCTGATCGAGGCCTTCTGGCATTTCGGGCAGGATGCCGAAACCGCCCCGCCCTTGCTCGTCTATGCCGACTTGCTGGGCACCGGCGATCCGCGCGCGATCGAAGCGGCGAAACTGATCCAGGAAATGCATCTTGTCCGTGCAGATTGAGCCGGTGCAGCGGGCCGCGCTGCAGGCCGTTGACGCGGCGGCGCGCGCGACCGGGGCGGATTGGTTCGTTGCCGGCGCCACCGCGCGCGACTGGCTGCTGCAGGGCCTGTACGGCATCGATACGCTGCGCGCCACAAAGGACGTCGATTTCGGCATCGCGGTGCGCGACTGGGACGCGTTCCGGCGCCTCCGCCAGGCCATTGCGGAGGCAGGCGAATTCGCGCCAGATCCACGCGCTGCCCATCGCCTGAATCATCAGCGGGTGCGCGGATTCCACATCGACCTGGTGCCCTTCGGCCCGCTTGCCGGGCCGGGCGGCGAGGTCGCCTGGCCGCCGGACAGAGCCATAGTCATGGATGTGACCGGCTTCGAAGAAGCCTTCGAGTCGGCAATACCGATCGCCCTCGACGTCAATTTCGTCGTGAGGGCGGCTTCCCTGCCGGCATTGGCCATGATGAAGCTCTTTGCCTGGCGTGACCGCCGGCACGAGGCGTTGCACAAGGACGCCTGGGATCTGCGCCTTCTGCTGACAAGCTATGAATCGGCGGGAAATGCGGAGAGAATTTACGACGAAGGCGTGATGGCGCTTGAGGAATTCGTTGCATCCCGCGCCGCCGCCCGCCTGCTGGGCCGGGATGTCTCGCGATTATTGCGACCACGTTCGCGGGCCGCGCTGCTGTCTTTGCTCGAAGCCGAGCTGAGCGACCCGGACTCCTCCGCGCTAGTCGAACAGATTGCACGCGTGAGCGTGGCCGGCGGGATCGGCCAGGCCAACCTCGATGGCGGGCTGCAGGAAGCGCATGCACTGGCAATGCTGACTTGCTTTCGTGCCGGCTTGGACGACTGAAACAGAAGAGCCCGACTTGAAACCGGAGAATCGAACATGAAAATCCGCGCCGCCATCCTCGACGAGATGGGCCGCCCCGGCCCCTACGCGCAGACGCGTCCGGTCGCCATCGAGACCGTCGAGCTCGACGCCCCCGGGCCGGGCGAGGTGCTGGTGAGGATCACCGCCGCCGGCCTGTGCCATTCCGACCTGTCCATCATCAACGGCGACCGGCCGCGCGTCATGCCCATGGTGCTTGGCCACGAGGCCGCCGGTGTCGTCGAGGAATGCGGCCCCGGCGTCACCGACCTCAAGCGCGGCGACAGCGTCGCGCTGGTCTTCGTGCCGAGCTGCGGCCATTGCGTGCCGTGCATGGAGGGCCGTCCCGCCCTGTGCGAGCCGGGCGCGGCGGCGAATGGCGCCGGCACGCTGCTCGGCGGCGGGCGCCGCCTGCACCGCGCCGACGGTTCGGCTCTCAACCACCAGGTCGGCGTCTCCTGCTTCGCCGAATACGCCGTCGTCTCGCGCGGCACGCTGGTGAAGGTCGATCCTGAACTGCCGGCCGCCGTCGCCGCGGTGTTCGGCTGCGCCGTGCTGACCGGGGTCGGCGCGGCGATCAACTCGGCACGCATTCCGCTCGGCGCCACGGTGGCCATCATCGGGCTGGGCGGCGTCGGCCTGGCCGCGCTGCTCGGCGCGCATGCCGCCGGCGCGCGCCAGATCGTCGCCATCGACCGCCTCGACGAGAAGCTCGAGCGCGCCTACGCGCTCGGTGCGACGCACGCCTTCAACGCAGCCGATCCGGATCTCGTCGCCCAGGTGAAGGCTGCCACGCACGGCGGCGTCGAATACGCCATCGAGGCGGCGAGTTCGGTGGATGCGCTGGAGACGGCCTACAGGATCACGCGGCGCGGCGGCACCACCGTGACCTGCAGCCTGCCGCATCCCGACCACCGCTTCAACCTGCAGGCGGTGAACCTGGTGGCGGAGGAAAGGACCTTGAAGGGCAGCTATCTCGGCTCGGCGGTGCCGGCGCGCGACATCCCGCACTACATCGCGCTCTACCACGCCGGCAAGCTGCCGGTGGACAAGCTGATCACGTCAAGGATAACGCTGGACGACATCAATGCCGGCTTCGACCGCCTCGCCGCGGGCGAGGCGGTGCGCCAGGTGATCGTTTTCTGAGCGGGCTGCCGGCGCCTACTTGCGGCCGTGGCGGGCCGTGATGGACGCCCGCGCGAGTTCGTTGGCGTTGATCATGAAGCCGACCATGGCGGCCGGCGCATTTTCGTCGAGATCGAGTTTCTCCACCTTGAGGGCATGCACCGTGAACACGTAGCGGTGCGGCTTGTCGCCCTTGGGCGGGCAGGGGCCGCCCCAGCCCGGCTTGCCGAAATCGGTGCGGCTTTGCACCGCGCCCGCCGGTATCTTGCCGTTGGCCGGATCTCCCGCCCCGGCTTCCAGGCCGCGTGTATCGGCGGGCAGGTTGAACACCACCCAATGCCACCAGCCGCTGCCCGTCGGCGCATCCGGGTCATACACCGTCACGGCGAAGCTTCGGGTTCCTCTCGGCGGATGTTTCCAGTTCAGGGTCGGCGAGAGGTTGGCGCCTTCGCAGCCGAAGCCGTTGAAGACATGCACTTCCGGGATCGGCCTGGCCGGCTTGATGTCCGGGCTGTCGATCAGCAGCTTCTGGGCGAACGCGGCGAGGGGCAGGAACAGGCAAACGGCGACGACCGGCTTTTTCATGAGGGGAGTCCTGTTCAGGCCTTGCGATAGACCTCGGCGCCGGAGCTGACGAACTCCACCGCCTTCTGCTCCATGCCCTTCTTCAGGGCCTCGTCTTCGGAGACGTTCTGCGCGGCAGCAAAGTCGCGCACGTCCTGGGTGATCTTCATCGAGCAGAAGTGCGGGCCGCACATCGAGCAGAAGTGCGCCAGCTTGGCGCCCGTCGAAGGCAGCGTTTCGTCGTGGAACTCGCGCGCCTTGTCCGGGTCGAGGCCGAGGTTGAACTGGTCGTCCCAGCGGAACTCGAAGCGCGCCTTCGACAGGGCGTTGTCGCGGATCTGCGCGCCGGGGTGGCCCTTGGCGAGGTCGGCGGCGTGGGCGGCGATCTTGTAGGCGATGATGCCGTCCTTGACGTCGTCCTTGTCGGGGAGCCCCAGGTGCTCCTTCGGCGTGACGTAGCAGAGCATGGCGGTGCCGAACCAGCCGATCATCGCAGCGCCGATGGCGCTGGTGATGTGGTCGTAGCCGGGCGCGATGTCGGTGACCAGCGGCCCGAGGGTGTAGAACGGCGCCTCCTTGCAGTATTTCAGCTGCAGATCCATGTTTTCCTTGATGAGGTGCATCGGCACGTGGCCGGGGCCCTCGATGATGGTCTGCACCTCGTGCTTCCAGGCGATGTCGGTGAGCTCGCCCAGCGTTTCCAGCTCGCCCAGCTGCGCTTCGTCGTTGGCGTCGTGTACCGAGCCGGGCCGCAGGCCGTCGCCGAGGCTGAACGACACGTCGTAGGCCTTCATGATCTCGCAGATCTCCTCGAAGTGCGTGTAGAGGAAATTCTCCTTGTGGTGGGCCAGGCACCACTTGGCGAGGATCGAGCCGCCGCGCGAGACGATGCCGGTCATGCGCTTCGCCGTCAGCGGGATGTAGCGCAGCAGCACGCCGGCGTGGATGGTGAAGTAGTCGACGCCCTGCTCGGCCTGCTCGATCAGGGTGTCGCGGAAGATCTCCCAGGTCAGATCCTCGGCGCGGCCGTCGACCTTCTCCAGCGCCTGGTAGATCGGCACCGTGCCGATCGGGACGGGGGAGTTCCGCACGATCCACTCGCGCGTCTCGTGGATGTTCCTGCCGGTGGACAGATCCATCACCGTGTCGCCGCCCCAGCGGATCGCCCAGGTCATCTTCTCGACTTCCTCCTGGATGCTGGAGCCGAGCGCCGAGTTGCCGATGTTGGCGTTGATCTTGACGAGGAAGTTGCGGCCGATGATCATCGGCTCAGCTTCCGGGTGGTTGATGTTGGCCGGGATGACGGCGCGGCCGCGCGCCACTTCGTCGCGGACGAATTCCGGCGTGATGATTTTCGGGATGGAGGCGCCGAAGGTCTCGCCGGGATGCTGGCACAGCAGCAGTTCACCCAGGCCCTCGCGCTTCTGGTTCTCGCGGATGGCGATGAATTCCATCTCCGGCGTGACGATGCCGCGGCGGGCGTAGTGCATCTGCGTAACATTGCCACTGAGGTTCATGCCGGCTTTGGCGCGGCGCGGAAGGCGCTTGAGGTCGAAGCGCATCACGGCGAGCGCCGGGTCGGCCTCGCGGCTGCGGCCGTAGGCGGAAGAGAGCCGGGCCAGTTCCTCGCTGTCGCCGCGCTCTTCGATCCATTTCTGGCGCAGCGGCGCCAGGCCCTTGCGGATGTCGATCTTCACGCTCGGGTCGGTGTAGGGGCCCGAGCAGTCGTAGACGCAGATCGACGGGTTCTGCTCGCCACCCATGCCGGTCGGCGTGTCGGACTGGCTGATCTCGCGCATGGGTACGCGGATGTCCGGGCGGCTGCCGGCGACGTAGATCTTGCGCGACTGCGGCAGCGGCTGGACGGCCGCCTCGTCCACATGGGCGGAGGCGGCGACGAATTCTTGGCTGCGGCCGCTTCGCTTAACCTCGGCTGCGCCGAGGTTAGCCTGCGCCGAAACGATGTTTTCCTTGGCGTTCATGACGGTTCCTTCCCGGGTCATGCATGGAAGGAGGAGCGGAGGGCGCTTTCCTACGACGGCATGACCCGTACAGGTTCGAGGGTGTGATCTCAGCCTGCGGCGCAGGCACCCCTAGCAGGCTCGAAAGTAGCCTAAAGAGCGGGGTGAGGCAAGCCCGAGCAAAAAACTTGGGATTGACATCAGGGACTCAATAGTTATAAATTACCGGCCAGTTAGTAATTAATCACGGATTCCTAATGCATTGCCCAGTCAAGGAGTTGCGCTGGCGCAGGCGCAAGGACGCGCGTCCCTCCGAGCTCACGGCGGCGGCCCTCGATCTCTTCGTCGAGAAAGGCTTCGCGGCGACGAAACTGGAGGAGGTCGCCGCGCGTGCCGGCGTCTCCAAGGGCACGCTTTATCTCTATTTCGACAGCAAGGAAGAACTGTTCAAGGCAGTGGTGCGCGAAGGCCTGCTGCCGCTGCTGGCGGAAGGCGAGGCGCTGGTCGACAGCATGCCGGGCTCGGCCAGCGAACTGTTTCGCGCCATCGTGCTGCGTTGGTGGGAAATGGTCGGCGAGGGGCCGATCGGCGGCATCCCGAAGCTGATCTTCTCCGAGGCGCGCAACTTCCCCGAGATCGCCCGTTTCTACGCCGACGAGGTGATCGAGCGCGGCAAGCGCCTCTTCGTCGCCGTCTTTCGGCGCGGCATCGATTCGGGCGAGTTCCGTCCCTTCGATCCGCAGGCGCTGGTGCACCTCGTCATCTCGCCGCTCATCATGCGCGTGATCTGGAAGCATTCGCTCGACTGCTGCGGCGTCACCAACGTGCCGGTCGACATCTATCTGAAGGAATATCTTGAGCTGACGCTGCGCGGCCTGCGCAGCGATGCGCAATAACCAGGAGAAGAACCGTGCGTCGCCTGTTTTCTGTCCTTGCCCTTATCGCCCTGCCGGTCCTGGCTCAACAGCCGGCGCCACTGCCGGCCGTTAGCGCCAAAAGCTTCCGCGAGCTCGCCCTGCATCCCGAGCGGAAGGCGCCGGCGCAGGCCCAGAGCCTGAACGAGAGTCGCCTCTCGGCCGAAATCAGCGCGACGGTGAGAGAAGTGGCCTTCGATGTCGGCCAGGTGGCACCGAAGGGAGCGGTGCTGATCCGACTCGACTCGCGTGATTACGAGCTGGGCATGGCCCGTGCCCAGGCGGCACTGGAGTCTTCGCGCGCCCGCGCGAAGCTGGCAGAGCAGCAGCTGGCGCGCTCGCGGGAACTGGCCAAGCAGAATTTCTATTCGGCCGAGGCGCTGACGCAAAAGGAAACCGAGTCCGCCGTGCAGCAGGCCCAGGTCAAGCTCGACGAGGCGCAGCTCGCCCAGGCCCGCCGCAATCTCGAGAAATGCACCCTGCGCGCGCCCTTCCAGGCCATCGTGCGCAGCCGCCAGGCCCAGGTCGGCGAACTGGCCCCCCCCGGTGCGCCGTTGATGACCCTGTCCGACGCGACGCGCGTCGAAGTGGCGGCGCAGGTGCCGCCGCGCGACGTGGCGTCGCTGAAAGGCGCCGCCGGCGTGCGCTTCGTCGGTTCGGGTGGCGAGTTCACCGTAAAACTGCTGCGCGTCTCGCCCGCCATCAGCCGGGAGGCGCGCACGGTGGACGTGCGCCTGGCCTTCGTCGAGCAGCCTGCCGCACCGGGCGCCGACGGGCGCATCGTTTGGCGTGACCCGCAGCCCCACCTGCCGGCCGAGCTGGTGTCGAAGCGCGGCGCGGCCTTCGGCGTCTTTGTGCTGGAGGGTGACAAGGCCCGCTTCGTGCCCTTGTCCGAGGCACAGGAAGGTCGCCCGGTGGCGGCGGCGATGCTGGCGGACAAGCGCATCGTAGTCGACGGCCGTCACGGACTTGCCGATGGCCAGACGGTGCAGATCGCGAAATGAAATTATTCGAAAGTCTCATCCGTAATCACCCGCTGGTGAACATTACGTTCGCCCTGGTGCTGATCCTCGGCTTCGTCGCCTACGGCGCGATGCCGCGCGAACGCGATCCGGAAATTAACTTCAACTGGGTGATCGTCACCACGGCCCTGCCGGGCGCCTCGGCCGAGGACGTCGAGCGCCGCATCACGCAGCCGCTGGAGGACGCCATCAAGGGCGTGGCGGACATCAAGTTCGTCGCCTCCAACAGCCGCGAGGGGATCGCATCGATGCTGATTCGCTTCGGCGATATCGGCGAGCGCGTCTTCGACAAGCGGGTGAACGACCTGCGCCGCGAGATACAGAATCGCGCCAACATCGAGCTGCCGGCCGAGGCCAAGGAGCCGCGCATCATCGAGATCACCACCTCGAACGGCTTCCCGACGGCGATGGTGCTGGTGACCGGCGCGGCCAACGACGAGTACCTGCGCCTGGCGGCAAAGAACCTGCGCGACGACATCGAACGCATGTCCGGCGTGGACCGAGTCTATGCCAACGGCCTTAACGACCCGGAATTGCGCGTCGAATTTCTGCCGCATGCGGCACAGGCGCGCGGGGTGACCGCCGCCGACATCGCCGACGGCGTCGGCGCCTGGTTCCGCGACACCTTCGCCGGCAAGGCGCGCGTCGGCGACGACGAATGGCTGGTGCGCGTGGTCGGCCAGGAGGTCGATCCGGACTATCTGGCGCGCCTGACCGTGGCGCCCGCACTCAAACCGGGCGAGAAGGTGTCGCTCGATGCGCTGGCCACCGCCGCCCGCACACGCGTCAAACCCGACCGTCTCGCCGCATCGAACGGGCGCCCCTCTGTCGTGCTCTCGGTGACGAAGAAGAGCAAGGTCAATACCGTCGATCTGGTGGAGAAGATCAACCGCCACATCGCCGAGCAGAACCCGCTGCTGGCGAAGACGGGCGTTTCGGCTATGCTGATGGACGACCAGACGGTGGTGACGCGCGAGGCGATTCAGGTGATGGAATCGAACGCGGTGCTCGGCCTGCTGATCGTCGTCGGCATCTGCTGGCTGTTTCTCGGCTCGCGCGTCTCGCTGCTGGTCGGTCTCGGCATTCCCTTCTCGCTGGCCGGTACCTTCGGCGTGCTGCACGCCCTGGGCTACACGCTGAACATCTCGGTGCTCCTCGGAATTGTCATCGCCCTGGGCATGCTGGTCGACGACGCGGTGGTGGTGGTCGAGGCGATCTACTACCGCATCCAGCGCGGCCAGGACTATTTCAGTGCCGCGGTAGATGCCCTGCGCGAAGTGATCGCGCCGGTGACCTCGTCGGTGGCGACCACCGTATCGGCCTTCCTGCCGCTGATGCTGCTGCCCGGCATCGTCGGCAAGTTCATGTTCATCATCCCCTTCGTCGTTACCCTGGCACTGGCCATCAGCCTGATCGAGGCCTATTGGATGCTGCCGGCCCACGTCACGGCGCTGCGCTTGAACCTTGACAATCCTTCGCGCATGCAGCGCTGGCGCGCTCGTTTCACCCACACGCTGCGCGTCAAGTATGCCCGGCTCCTGATCCGCGTCATGCGCCAGCCGCAGCTGTGGCTGGCGGCGGCGCTGGCCATGCTGCTGCTGGCCGCCGCGGCGCTTGCCACCGGCGTCATCCGCGTGCAGTTCTTCGCCCTCGATCCGCTGCGCATCTTCTATGTGAACGTCGATATGCCGGCCGGCGCGCCGGTGGACGCCACGCTGGCCAAGGTGCAGGCGGTCGAGGCGCGCGTGCGCCGGCATCTGAAGGAAGACGAGGCGCGCGAGCTGGCCTCGGTGGCCGGCATCAAGTTCACCGACACCGAGCCGCTCCTCGGCGATGCCTACGGCCAGGTCTTCGTAGCGCTAAACCCGCGCACGCCGGATTCGCGCAGCGTGCCGGAGCTGATCGAGGCGATGCGCACCGAGGTCGAGGCGACGCCAGGCCCCGGCAAGGTGACGTTCACGATACTCTCCGGCGGCCCGCCGCTGACCAAGCCGGTGCGCGTGCGCGCGCGCGGCGACGACCAGCCGGGGCTGCGCGCGGCCGCAGACGACCTGCTCGCCATCGTGCGCGCCATTCCGGGCGCGAAGGACGTCGCCGACGACGAGGTGCCGGGCCGGCCGGAGATGGTGCTGGCGCTCGACCGCGAGGCGGTGCGCTCCGCCGGCCTCAATCCGGCGCAGGTGGCGCGCCTCGTGCGCCTGCATGTCGACGGCGAGATCGTCGCCCTGGCGCGGGACAAGGGGGAGAAAATCGAGGTGCGGGTGCGAGCGAAGCGCGAGGACAGCGCCGACATCGCCGCCATCCTGTCCGATCCGGTGGCGCTGCCCGGTGGCGGCACCACCACGCTCGGCGCCCTGATGCGCGAGCAGACGCGCAGCGGCCCCGGCATTGTCAAGCGCTACAACCTGAAGCGCGCCATCACCGTCGAAGCCGACCTCGACAAGGCGCAGACCGACACGGTCGCGGCCAACCGCATCATCGCCGCGGAATGGAAGAAGGTGCGGGCAAGCCACCCGGGCGTTTCGCTCGATTTCTCGGGCGAGCTGGATGACGTCCAGGAGAGCCTCGACGCGATGGCGGTGCTCTTCCTCGTCGGCATCGGCCTGATCTACATGATCCTTGCCGCGCAGTTCCGGAGCTACTGGCAGCCGCTCCTGATCCTAGTCACCGTGCCGCTGGCCTTCACCGGCGTCGCGCTCGGGCTGATCGTCTCGCGCGATCCATTGTCGCTGTACACCATGTACGGCGTCATCGCGCTCACAGGCATTGCGGTGAACTCCGCCATCGTGCTGATCGCCGCCGCCAACGATCGCCTGAAGTCCGGCATGGGCGTGCTGCACGCGGCGGTGTATGCCGCGCGCCGTCGCGTCGTGCCGATCATCATCACCAGCGTCACCACGGTCGGCGGCCTCTTCTCGCTGGCCTTCGGTCTCGGCGGCAAGTCTCTGCTGTGGGGGCCGGTGGCGAGCGCCATCGTCTGGGGCCTCGGTTTCGCCACCGTGCTGACGCTGTTCGTCATTCCGCTGCTCTACTGGCTGTTCATGCGCCCGCGCGCGCCGCGGCGCCGGCCGAAGCTTTCCTTCGGAAGAAAATCATGAGACCTGGAACCGTTGCCGCGGCGCTGCTCGCCGCGCTCACCGCCGCCGCCTGCTCGAAGGCGGAGGCGCCGGCACAGCCGCCGCGTACCGTGCGCGTGCTGAAAATCGACGGCGAGGCCGTCGTGCAGGGACTGACTTTTCCCGGCGAGGTGCGGGCGCGCTACGAGTCGCGCCTCGGTTTCCGACTCGGCGGCAAGATCGTCGAGCGGCGCGTGGACGTCGGCGACCGCGTGCGGCGGGGACAGGTGCTGGCGCGCATCGACGCGCAGGATGCCGCCCTCAATGCGGCGCAGGCCGAGGCCAACCGCGCGCTCGCCGATGCCGAGGCGAAGCGCTATCGGGAGCTGCGCGAGAAGAACTTCGTCAGCCAGGCCGTGCTCGACGCCAAAGAGACGGCGCTGAAAACGGCCGCGGCGCAGGCCGGCGTGGCGAAGAACCAGGCCGCCTACACGACACTGGTGGCCGATCGCGACGGCGTGGTGACGGCGGTGGAGGCGGAGTCCGGGCAGGTCGTCTCGGCCGGCCAGACGGTGCTACGCGTGGCCGAAGGCCGCGAGAAGGAAATCGTCATCGCCGTGCCGGAGAGCGACGTCGAGACGCTGCGCGGTGCCGAGGCGTTCGAGGTCGGTTTGAGCAGCCAGCCGGGCCGCAGCTGGGCCGGTCGTCTGCGCGAACTGTCGCCCTCCGCCGATGCGGCGACGCGCACCTTTACGGCGCGCATCGGCGTGCCCGAGGCCGACGCGTCGATGCGTCTTGGCATGAGTGCCGGGGTGCGGGTAAAAGTTAGTCAGCGCGACACGGCCCTGCGCCTGCCGCTTTCGGCCTTCGTCACGCGCAACGAGCAGCCCAACGTCTGGGTGGTCGACCCGGCGACGACGACGGTGAAGCTGACGAAGGTCGAGACAGCCGGCATCGTCGGCAACGAACTGCGCGTGAAGAGCGGGCTTGCTGCCGGCATGCTGGTGGTCACCGCCGGTGCCAATCTGCTTGCCGAGGGCCAGAAGGTGCGCCTGCCGTGAACCCAGAAGGCCGCTTCAACCTCACCGCGGCGGCGCTGCGCCATCGCGAATTGACGCTTTTTTTCATACTGGTCATCGCCATCGCCGGCTTTGCCTCGTATTTCAAGCTCGGCCAGCGCGAGGATCCGGATTTCACCTTCCGCGCCATGGTCATCCGCACGCTGTGGCCGGGCGCCACCGCCGAGCAGGTCGACCGCCAGGTGACCGACCGCATCGAGAAGAAGCTGCAGGAGGTGCCCTACTTCCGCCACACCGCCAGCCACTCCAAGGCGGGCGAGTCGCTCATCATCCTCGAACTGAAGGACACCACGCGCGGCAAGGAGGTGGCGGACATCTGGTACCAGGTGCGCAAGAAGATCGGCGACATCCGCCACACCCTGCCGGAGGGCGTCGTCGGACCCTTCTACAACGACGAGTTCGGCGACGTCTTCGGCTCGATTTACGCCTTCACCGCCGACGGCTTCACGCATTCCGAGCTGCGCGACCACGTCGAGGCGGCGCGCCAGCGCCTGCTGAAACTCCCCAACGTTGCCAAGATCGAGCTGGTCGGCGTGCAGGAGGACCGCATCTTCATCGAGCTCTCGCCGCAGCGCCTGGCCATGCTCGGGCTCGATGCCCAGGCCATCGGCCAGGCGCTGGCGACGCAGAACGTCGTCGTGACGGCCGGCGCCGTGCAGTCGGCCAGCCACGCCATCCCGCTGCGCGTCACCGGCGAACTGGCCACGGTGGCGGCGGTGGCCGATACGCGCGTGGCGGTGGCCGGCCGCAGCATCCGCATCGGCGACATCGCGCGGGTGTTTCGCGACACCGTCGACCCGCCGATCTCGAAGATGTACTACCGCGGCCAGCAGGCCATCGGCCTGGCGGTGTCGATGACGAAGGACGGGGACGTGCTCAAGCTGGGCGAGGATTTGACCGCCGAGATGGCGCGCGTGCAGGCCGACCTGCCGGTCGGCATCGAGTTCGCCCAGGTGTCGAACCAGCCGCGCATCGTCCAGCAGGCGGTGGGCGACTTCATGCGTGTGTTTGCCGAGGCGCTCGGCATCGTGCTGCTGGTGAGCTTTCTCAGCCTCGGCCTGCGCACCGGGCTGGTGGTCGCCATCACCATCCCATGGGTGGTGGCGGCGACCTTCCTCGCCATGCGCTACTACGGCATCGACCTGCACCGCATCTCCACCGGCGCGCTGATCATTGCCCTTGGCCTGCTGGTCGATGACGCCATGATCGCGGTGGAGATGATGTCGCGCAAGATCGAGCAGGGACTGGGCAAGCTCGCCGCCGCCGCATACGCCTGGCGCAGTACGGCGTTTCCGATGCTCACCGGTACGCTGATCACGGCGGCGGGCTTCCTGCCCATCGGCACGGCGAAGTCGGCCACCGGCGAATACACTTTCGGCATCTTCGCCGTTGTCGGCCTGGCGCTGCTCATCTCCTGGGTGGCGGCGGTAGTCGTCACGCCGTTCATCGGCAACCTGATCCTGAAGGGGCCGAGCCACGAGCACGCCATCGCCGGCCACGATGTCTTCGACACGCCCTTCTACGCGAAGCTGCGCCGCCTGCTCGAGTGGTGCCTGTCGCACCGCAAGCTGACCATGCTGGCGACGCTCGGCCTATTCTTGCTCGGTGTCGCTGGTATGGGGCTTACCGAGAAGCAGTTCTTTCCCAACTCGAACCGCAACGAGGTGTTGGTCGAACTGTGGCTGCCGGAAGGATCGAGCATCAAAGCGACGGAACGGGAGGCGAAACGGCTGGAGGCCGTCCTGGCCGAGGACGCCGACGTCGCTTCCTGGGTGACTTACGTCGGCAACGGCTCGCCGCGCTACTTCCTCTCGCTCGACCAGCAGCTGTTCCGGCCGAACTTCGCCCAGACGGTGATCCTGTCGAAGGATTTGGAGGGGCGCGAGCGCATCGTCAAGCGCCTGCGCGCGCTGCTCGCCGAGCAGTTTCCCGGCGTGCGCGCGCGCGCCAACCGCGTCGCGCTGGGGCCGCCGGTCGCCTATCCGGTGCAGTTCCGCGTCGTCGGCAGCGAGATTCGGCAGGTCAAGGAAATCGCCGGCGAAGTGGCGCAGGTGATGCGCACATCAAAGCACACGCTCGATGTCAATACCGACTGGGGCGTGCGCGCCCCGGTGCTGCGCATCGAGGTGGACCAGGACAAGGCGCGCGCCCTCGGCGTGTCCTCGGCGAGCGTCTCGCGCGCCCTGCAGGGGGCCATCAGCGGCGTGACGCTGGCGCAGTTCCGCGAGAACGACCGCCTCATCGACATCGTGCTGCGCGCGCCGGAGGCCGAGCGCGACGCCATGGAGCGCGTGCTGGCCGTGCAGGTGGTCACCGCCGCCGGGCGCAGCGTGCCGGTGACGCAGGTGGCGACGGTGCGCGAGGCGTTCGAGGAGCCGATCCTCTGGCGGCGCAGCCGCGAACTGACGCTCACCGTGCGCGCCGACATCGTCGACGGCGTGCAGGCGCCCGACGTGGCGCACGCCATCGACCATGCGCTGGCGCCCCTGCGCGCCAGGCTGCCGCTCGGCACCCGCATCGACATCGGCGGCTCGCTCGAGGAATCCGGCCGGGCGCAGGAATCTATCAATGCCGGCATGCCGCTCATGCTGGCCGTGGTGCTGGCCATCCTCATGATCCAGTTGCAGAGTTTTTCGCGCACCTTCATGGTGTTGCTGACGGCGCCGCTCGGGCTGATTGGCGTGGCGCTGGCGCTCCTGCTGTTCCGCCAGCCCTTCGGCTTCGTCGCCATGCTCGGCACCATCGCCCTGGGCGGCATGATCATGCGCAACACGGTGATCCTGGTCGACCAGATCGAGCAGGACATCCGCGGAGGCGAGCCGCCCTGGGTGGCGATCCGCGAGGCGACCGTGCGCCGCTTCCGGCCCATCATGCTGACCGCAGCCGCGGCCATGCTGGCGATGATTCCGCTGACGCGAAACGTGCTGTGGGGGCCGATGGCCTTCGCCATCATGGGCGGTCTGCTGATTGCGACGGTGCTGACCGTGCTCTTCGTGCCGGCGCTCTACGCGGCGTGGTTTCGCGTCAAGCCGGTCGAGCGGGCGGAATGGGTTAAAATTCAGTGAGTTTTTGCCGGCTTGGCCGGCATTATTAGAATATGCTAATATATCTCCGGAGCAAGGTCATGAACCTGGAACAAGCCCGCTTCAACATGGTCGAGCAGCAGATCCGCACCTGGGAGGTGCTGGATCAGGAGGTGCTCGACCTGCTGACGACCCTCCGGCGCGAGGACTTCGTGCCGCCGTCCTGCGTCAAGCTAGCTTTCGCCGAGACGGCGATTCCCCTCGGCCAAGGCGCGACCATGCTGACGCCCGCGATGGAAGCGAAGTTCCTGCAGGCGCTGCAGTTGCGCAAGTCGGACAAGGTGCTGGAGGTCGGCACCGGCTCGGGCTACATGGCGGCGCTGCTCGGGGCGCGCAGCGACCATGTCTACACCGTCGAGATCGAGCCGGAACTCGCCGCGCGCGCCAGGGAGAACCTGCAGCGCGAGTGCGCCGACAACGTCACGGTGATCGACGGCGACGGCGCGCAGGGATGGCCGGCGCATGCACCCTACGACGTCATCGTATTGTCCGGTTCGGTGCCCGCCATTCCCGCGGCGCTGCCCGCCCAGCTCAAGGTCGGCGGCCGCCTGCTGGCCGTAGTGGGGGAGGCGCCGCTGATGCAGGCGCGGCTGGTCACCTGCGTGTCCGAGGGGCGCTACCAGGAGACCACCCTGTTCGAAACCAGCATCCCGCGCCTGCGCAATGTGCCCGAGCGCGAGAAATTCGTTTTCTGAGGTACTGCAATGGAACATATCACCGCTGTCGAGCTGAACGAGTGGCTGCAGGACGAAACGCGTTCGGACCCGATCCTGCTCGACGTGCGTGAGCCCGACGAATTCTCCGCCTATCGCATCGAAGGCTCGACCCTCATGCCGATGCGCGCCATCCCCGCGCGCCTGCACGAGCTCGACCGCAATGCCGATACGGTGATGATCTGCCGCTCCGGCGCGCGTAGCTATCACGCCGGCCTGTTCCTCAGGCAGAACGGTTTCGAGCGCGTCTTCAACCTGGCCGGCGGCGTGATCGCTTGGTCGCGTGACGTGGAAAGCGCCACGGCATGAACCTACAGGAGGCGACACGGCTCATGAAGAAGAGACTGCTGGTGCTGTCTTTGGCCCTGGCCGGTGCACCGGCCTACGGCGCCGACCTGCTGCAGGTCTATCGCGATGCCGCCAACCACGATGCGCTGTACGCCTCCGCCAAGGCGGTGTGGACGGCCGGGCAGGAGAAGCTGCCGCAGGGCCGTGCCGGACTGCTGCCGGTGATTTCGGCGACGGCCAGCACGACCTGGAACGACGTCGATTTCAACCGTCGGGCCCCGGGCATGCCGCCCATCGACGCCCAGTACAACACCAACGGCTACCAGCTCACGCTGACACAGCCGCTTTTCCGCTGGCAGAACTTCGAGCAGTACCGCCAGGGCAAGCTGGCCGTGGCCCAGGCCGACGCCGTGTTCGCCCAGGCCAAGCAGGACCTCGTCCTGCGCGTCTCGCAGGCCTATTTCGACGTCCTGCTGGCGCAGGACAGCCTGAGCCTGGCCCTGGCGCAGCAGAAGGCCATCGCCGAGCAGCTGGAGGCGGCCAAGCGCAATTTCGAAGTCGGCACCGCCACCATCGTCGACACGCACGAAGCGCAGTCGAGGCACGATCTGGCCACGGCGCAGGAGCTGGCCGCGCAGAACGACCTGGAGATCAAGCGCCAGGCCCTGCGCCAGGTGATCGGCAAGCTGCCCGAGTCGCTCGCGCCCCTGCGCGCCCAGGTGCAGTTGCAGCGGCCGCAGCCGGACGACATGGGCAAATGGGTGGAAGCCGCCGAAACCGGCAGTCCCCTGGTGCAGGCCCAGCAGGCGGCGCTGGAAATCGCCGACAAGGAAATCAACAAGCAGCGCGCCGGCCACCTGCCGACGCTGGACCTGGTCGCCACGCGCGGGCGCAGCTCGGCCACGGGCGGTATCGCCGCCGGCGTGGCGCTGCCCGGCAGCGACACGCATTCCAACACCGTCGGCGTGCAGCTCACCCTGCCCATCTTCGCCGGCGGCGCCGTGATGTCGAGGGACCGCGAGGCGGTCGCCCTGCGCGACAAGGCCCGCGCCGATCTCGACAATACGCAGCGCAGCGCAGCGCTCGGCGCGCGCCAGGCTTATCTGGGGGTGACCAACGGCATGGCCCAGGTGAAGGCCTACGAACAGGCCCTGGTGTCGAGCCAGTCGGCACTCGATTCGAACAAGCTGGGCTATGAAGTCGGCGTGCGCATCAACATCGACGTGCTGAATGCCCAGCAGCAGGTCTTCGCCACCCGTCGCGACCTCGCCAAGGCGCGCTACGACACCCTGCTGGCGCAACTGCGCCTGAAGTCGGCCGCCGGCTCGCTCGGCGAGGACGACGTCCAGGCCATCAACGCATTGCTCGAGAAATAAGCTCGAGCGTCTTCGCCGTCGCGCCGCGGTGGCGCGCGGCGAACGCCTTTCCCGCTTCGCCCATATGTCCGCGCGCGTCCGCGTCGCGCAGCAGGGCGTCGGCCGCCTCCATCAGTTCCTCCGCCGTGCCGATCTGCTTCGCCGCGCCGCAGGCCAGCGCTTCCGCTGTGGCCTGGGCGAAATTGAAGGTCGATCCGCCGATCAGCACCGGCTTGCCCACCGCGCAGGGCTCGATCAGGTTCTGGCAGCCGTAGTCGAGCAGGCTGCCGCCGACGAAGGCGACGTCGCAGGCGGCGTAGTAGGCGAACATTTCCCCCATGCTGTCGCCGAGCAGTACCTGCGTCTGCGCCGCCACCGGCGTGTTCTCGCTGCGGCGTTGCACGGCGAACCCGTGTCTTGCCGCGAGTGCCGCGACTTCGTCGAAGCGCTGCGGATGGCGCGGCACGACGACGAGCAGGGCCTCGTCCAGCGGCCGCCTCGCCAGCGCCTCGAACAGCAGCGCCTCCTCGCCCTCGCGCGTGCTGGCGGCGAGCAGCACCGGCCGCGGCCCGATCCATGCGCGCAGCCGCTCGCCCAGCGCGAGCTGCTCCGGTGGCGGCAGGATGTCGAACTTGACGTTGCCCAGCACCTCGACTTGCGGCGCCCCGAGGGCGCGCAGGCGGGCGGCGTCCGCTTCCGTCTGAGCCGCGAGGGCGGCGAGGCTGCCCAGCGCGGCGCGCGCCAGGTTCGGGAAGCGCGCGTAGCGCCGCGCCGATTTCTCCGAGAGGCGGGCGTTGGCGAGCAGCAGGGGAATGCCCTGCGCCTTGCAGGCGGCGACGAGGTTGGGCCAGATCTCGGTTTCCATGACGATGCCGGCGGCCGGCCTGAAATGGGCGAGGAAGCGCCGCACGGCGAACGGGTAGTCGTAGGGCAGGTAGGCGCGCAGCACCGCGTCGTCGAACAGTTCCGTCGAGGTCTGCCGCCCGGTCGGCGTCATGTGCGTGATCAGGATGCGGTGGCCCGGGTAGCGCAACTTGAGCGCCGCCACGATCGGCGCCGCTGCGCGCGTCTCGCCGACCGAGACGGCGTGCAGCCAAATGACCCCCTCTCCCCCCGGCGGAGAGGGCGCCCCGACTGCTCCCTCTCCCCCCAGGGGAGAGGGTTGGGGAGAGGGGTAAAAGCCGAACCGCTCCCCCAGATGCTCCAGATACTCCGGCTGCTTGCGGCTGCGCCACCAGAGATGCAGCCAGACGTAAGGGAAGAGGACCAGCAGCGCCAGGTTGTAGAGCAGGCGCGCCATCACAGCCGCTCCGTGACGGCGGCGATGACCTTATCGGCCGTCGGCGGCGCGCCGGCGCCGCCGAGGTTGATCGCCGTCTCGCCGGCATGGACGCCGGTGAGTTCCGGATGCGAGCCGGCAAACAGGCAGAAAGTCAGTCGCCCCAGGGCGGCGGCGATGTGGCTGAGGCCGGTGTCGACGCCGACGACGAGCCGCGCGCCGGCCATCAGTTGCGCCAGCTCGGCGATGCCCATCGGCGGCGCGGCAACCGCCTGCGCTATGCCCGCCGCCAGGCGCGCGGCGCGTTCGCGCTCCTCCGCGCTGCCGCCGGGCAGCACGCAGGCCAGCCCGCGCGCATTCAGCGCCGCCGCGAGCGCCAGCCAATCGGCCTCCGGCCACAGTTTGTCGGCGCGGCTGCTGGCGGTGAGCAGCACGCAGTAGGGCTGCGCCGGCAGCCAGGGCGCCGCGAGCGGCTCTACCGCGATGCCATAGTCAAGCGGCAGGTTCGGCTCGTAGCCGAGCGCGGCGGCGGCGAGCCAGCGGTTGCGCTCGACCGCGTGCAGATTCTTCGGGATGGCGTAGGCGGCATCGTAGAAGCGCGCGGCGAGCGGCTCGCGCGCCGCCTCGGCGGCATAGCCGGCGCGCTTGCCGTGCGCCTGGCGCGCAAGGAGCGCACTCTTGATCAGGCCCTGCGTGTCGAGCACCAGGTCGTAGCGCTCGGCACGCACCGCCGCGCGAAAGTCCCTCCACTCGCGCCAGGTGGCGGCGGACAACGGCGCGCGGCGCCAGCGCCGCACCGCCACCGGGATCACCCGGCCGACGGCCGGATGCAGGCGCGGAATGTCGGCGAAGCCCTCCTCCACCACCCAGTCGATGCGCGCCTGCGGAAAGCGCGCATGGATGTCGCTTGCCACGGGCAGGTTGTGCACGACGTCGCCGAGGGAGGAGGTCTTGACGAGGAGGACCGAGCGCATTGTCGATTAGAATGTGCGCCTAAAAACGGAATTATAAGCCATGCCTTCCCGGGAACCCGACGCATGAAAGTCCTTCTCACCGGCGCGGCCGGATTCATCGGCATGCACATTGCGCAGCGCCTGCTGGCGCGCGGCGACGAAGTCGTCGGCATCGACAACCTCAACGACTATTACGACGTTCGCCTGAAGGAAGCGCGCCTCGCGCAGCTCGAGGGCCGCCCCGGTTTCCGATTCGTCCGCCTCGACATCGCCGACACCGCCGGCATGGCGGAACTCTTCGGCAAGGAAAGCTTCGATGGCGTGATCAATCTCGCGGCCCAGGCCGGCGTGCGCTACTCCCTGCAGAATCCCCATGCCTACGCCCAGTCCAATCTCGTCGGCTTCGTCAATCTGCTCGAAGGTTGCCGGCACGGCAAGTTGAAGCATTTCGTCTACGCCAGCAGCTCCAGCGTCTACGGCGGCAACACGAAAATGCCGTTCTCCGAGCACGACAGCGTCGATCATCCGGTCAGCCTCTACGCCGCCACCAAGAAGTCGAACGAGCTGATGGCGCACACCTACAGCCATCTCTTCGGCCTGCCGACCACCGGCCTGCGCTTCTTCACGGTCTACGGCCCTTGGGGCCGGCCGGACATGTCCTACTTCCTTTTCGCCGACGCCATCCTTGCCGGCCGGCCGATCGACGTCTTCAACCACGGAAAAATGCAGCGCGATTTCACCTACATCGACGACATCGCTGAAGGCGTGGTGCGCGTGCTCGACCGGCCGGCCGCGCCGGACCCGGCCTTCGTCAAGGAACGCCCCGACCCGGCCACCAGCTGGGCGCCCTATCGCGTCTACAACATCGGCAACCACCAGCCCGTCGAGTTGATGACCTACATCGAGGCGCTGGAAGCCGCGCTCGGCCGCAAGGCGGAGAAGAACTTCCTGCCCATCCAGGCCGGCGACGTGCCGGCCACCTACGCCGACACGGCGGAGTTGCGTGGCGCCACCGGCTTCGCCCCGGCCACCCCGGTCGGGGAAGGGGTGCGCCGCTTCGTCGAATGGTATCGGGGGTATTACCGGGTGTAATTCAGGCTGCCAGAAAAACAGCCGCCCCCGGATTCCCGGGTAAACGCCCCGACTGGACATACTTCACTAGGTCCTGCACGACTTCATCCATCCTGAATCCGCCGACCCGAACGGAAGCCGGCAGTTCGCTGCCGCGGACGATGGAGCGCACGTAGCCCTGGATGAATGCCCGCTCGATGATCTGGATGTCTCCCAGTTCGTAAAAGGCCGACAGGCCGGTGATGTAATCCGCCTTGACGAAATCAACAAAAGAAATCGGCAGCATGCCTGCCTTGAGCAGCGGCAGATTGGCGGCCAGCCGCGACGTGCGCTTGTTGCCGTTGGCGAATGCCTGAAGGTAGGGAATGCGCGTCATGAGATAGAAAGCCGTGGCTATCGGATCGAGCGTTCTGGCCGTGCCGACGATTTGCCCCAGCGCCTTGCTGACATACCCGGTTCCCGGCCGGAACGGCGGATTGTAGGCCGAGCGCCCCAGCCTCACCTCCTCGTATTCCCTCGGCACGCCGCGCTGCCCGTCTGGCAGGAAATGATCCGACTCCATGGCCTCTGCGATGCCGTGGCGGTCTGTCAGGAACGATTGCAGCCGGCAGAGGGTTTCCACGGAAAGATCGCGGTGATCCCACAGGTACTCGATGGCATTCTTGTGGTTGAGGATGAGCAGCGCATCCTCGACGGGCTTGTCCGGATTGCGCTGCCCGTATTCGATCAAGGCCTGGGTGTCGATGGCCGAATAGGTGCTGCCTTCCAGCACCGACGAAGCCCACGAGAAGTCGATCAGGAAATCGGCGAGGAATTTTTTGTCGAGCGGCCGCGAGCGCGCATTCAGCTTGTGCAGACGCCCGGCTTTTTCGGGGGCGATCGACGGAACGGTCAGGAGTTGTTCGTCGCGAAAACCGACCGCCGGCCTTTCCTGCCAGTCGGTTTCGAAATAGCGTACGACGTCCTCGACGGGAAACGGCGCCGCCGAGGCATACCGCGTGTTGCGCCCCTTGCCGATGGCCCTGACCCTGCCTGTCGCGCATAACTCGCGCAGGCGGCGGTTGAGCGTGGACCGGCTTGCGTCCGAATAATGTTGTTCCAGGTCTTCGGGAGAAACGCCGGCCGGCCCGGCATCCGTTATAGCGCGCTCCAAGGCTTCTGCTGTCAAAGTTGTTTCACGGCCCATTTGACAATTTGAGAATATTTATAATTCTTTGAAATCTATTTTAAAATATCGTTGCTTGTCAATTGGATCTGGGAAGTTGATTTTCATGCCACAACCACCCTCGATCTGAATGGGGACGGACCCCAGTACTTGCTCAACCCAATGATAACGTGCTAGATTTGCGTCCGTTCAATAGTTGAACGGACTGCCGTGACGCCCAGGGAAGCTGCCCACTACCGCGTTCTGCGCCTGATCGAGGACCAGCCCGAGATCAGCCAGCGGGAGCTCGCGCGCGCCCTCGGCGTGAGCCTCGGCAAGACGCACTACCTGATGAAGGCCCTGCTCGAGAAGGGCCTCGTCAAAGCCAACAACTTCCGCCGCAGCGACAACAAGCTGGCCTATGCCTATTTGCTGACGCCGTCGGGCATCGCCGCCAAGCTGGAGCTGACGCGCGCCTTCCTGCGCCTGAAGGAAGGCGAATACCAGGCGGCGCGCGACGAAATCGAGCGCCTGCGCCGCGAACTCGACACCGCCGTCCCGCCAAACGCCCCTGTAGGTCGGGCTTCAGCCCGACAAGACAACTGATGTGTTGCTACGCGTTAAAAATTCCCCAGATTTTCTGAGTTCTGCGCGTTCAAAATTACCCAGGGTGATTAACCTCCGCTGCTCGATTGTTGAGCAGGGAAGTCGAGGAGATGATCACCATGAAGCAA
>Ga0194126_10001887_pt1 | contig 34604 bp, 21 predicted proteins | sample TA2KigC150mmetaG_FD_148641 | JGI IMG/M metagenome (GOLD analysis project Ga0194126, IMG submission 148641) | Freshwater microbial communities from Lake Tanganyika, Tanzania - TA2015035 Kigoma Deep Cast 150m | ecosystem: Environmental > Aquatic > Freshwater > Lake | place: Tanzania: Lake... | reverse complement strand
CCAAACTCTCTGGCGTGGTCTGGAGCGGCTGCATACCGCAACTGAGATGTATGCTATCTTTACCCAACAATACTATCCTCATCCTATGCAATCCGGCCCATGACCCCCTGTGTCAAGTGTGGGTAAGGATCACCGCCAAGGGAGGGGAGATACTGGGGGATCCAAAATTCCCTCCCCCTGGATGGGGGAGGGTTAGGGTGGGGGTGTTAATAACTTGACAGTAGATTAGGAGAATGTAGAATAAGGCAATTCTTAATTATTCTCTCCTGTTTGGAAGGGGGTTGGTTCGGGTTTGGAGCGGAGGGGCTTCCTGGCTACTTTTTTTGGGGCTCTTTGGCCTGTTTTTCTTTTCTTAATTGGCTGTGGGCAGCGTTCCGGCGAGGAAGGGAGCGCGGGGCTTAAAGTTTTTTTGGCCCTGGGAATCTGCCTGGCGGCGGTTTTTCTTATTTTTTACATCGTGGTGAAAGGAAGGGAAAAAGATTGAAACGGAAATATCCTGACCATCCAATCATCGGGGTGGGAGGGATTGTATTCCTCGACGATCAAGTCCTTCTGATCAAGCGGGGAAAGGAGCCGAGCCTCGGCCAGTGGTCCATTCCTGGCGGAGTTGTGCGCACAGGCGAGACACTGAAAGAAGCCGTGGTCCGGGAGGTTGTGGAAGAAACTCATCTGGATGTGGAAGTTTTAGCCATGGCCAATGTCCTTGACCGCATCTTTCGTGATGCCGATGGCCGGGTGGCTTACCACTATGTCCTGGTGGATTTTATCTGCTACCCCAAAGCGGGGGAGCTGAAGCCGGATTCTGATGCCCAGGATGCCCGGTTCATTCCCCTTACAGGCCTTTCCTCGTATTCGATCGCCCAGGTGACTCTGGATGCCATCTCCCGCGCTGACTGGCTGCGGAAAAATCCAGAAATCTTAAACTCGCCTGCTGGCATTGGGAATTATTATGGTTAAGCCCTCCTGGCCGGGCGGGAGGAAAAATTATCTTTTCTGGAAGAACAGGTCTCAAGCCTATTGGATATTATTTACCGTCATCCTGGCCTGCCTCGTTTCGGTTCTGATTGTTCTCTGGCCTGGCAAAAATCAGCAGCCGAAAAAGATTCCTCTGGAAGCCCTGTCCAGAATTCACCAGGAGAAGCTCAAAGCGCAAAAGGATTTTGCCGAATTCATCAAGACCCCGGCGGGGAAGATATGGCAGAAATACCCTTATTGGGATCCGGCAACCTGCCAGAAAATCGCTGAGGGGCAGGTCTTTCTGGAGATGAGCAAAGAGCAGGCCAGGGAAGCTGCGGGGACTCCGGTAAAAGTGAGGTCAGAAAAGCGCGGAAACATGATCCTGGAAGAATGGATCTTTGACGGAAAAGAGAAGATGATTTTGCGGTTTGAGAACAACGTCCTGCGTTCGATCGAGAAAAAATAACCGCAAAGAATTTTAGCGGTTTCACTTTGGACGCCTGACACTTATTTTGAACTTTATTTTGATCATGGTTTTAAAAACTCTGTGATCGCTGTGTCCTCCGTGGCTAATTTTAAAAATGTGTGACTGGTAGCCGCAAGCTTTAAATTGCGTTATTCAGGAAAACTTGTTTGGTTGAATTTTTCTCTGCGTTCTCGGCGTGCTCTGCGGTGAAAAATATTTTTCTTTAAAACCCTTCGCCCAGCAGGCTACGGGCGATGGCCATGCGCTGCATCTCCGAAGTCCCTTCCCCTATCTCGCCCAGCTTGGCGTCCCGGTAGAGACGCTCCACTTTATATTCCTTGAGAAAACCATACCCTCCGTGAATCTGGACGGCATTGGCCGCGCACCAGGTGGCTGCTTCCGAAATAAAAAGTTTAGCTATGGAATTATCCGTGCTTGCTTCCAGTCCCTGGTCCATTATCCAGGCCGCCCGGTAGAGCAATAGGCGGCCGGTGTCCACGAACATTTGCATGTCAGCTATTTTAAAGCTCACCTCCTGAAAATGAGCGATGGGCCGGCCGAAAGCCATCCTGCTCTGGGCGTATTTAATTGATTCCTCCAGGCAGGCATGGGCCACTCCCAGGCTGTAGGCGGCGAAACCCAGACGCCCGAATTCTTTGGCTCTGGCGGCGCAAAGATATCCTCCGCCTTCTTTTGCTAAAAGGTTTTCTTCCGGCACAAGGCAATCCTTTAAGGTAATTTGCGAGAGCGGAGAACCCCGGGCTCCAAGTTTTTCCAGGGGCGGCCCGGCGGTAAAACCGGGCATATCTTTTTCAATGATGAAGGCGCTCATTTTCTGGTCCAAAGGGGCTCCGGGGTCAGTCAGGGCAATGAGGATTACGAAATCGGCAATAGGGCCGTTGGTGACGAAGGACTTGGCGCCGTTTAAGCGATAAGCCCGTCTCTTCTTTCTTCCTTCCGTTTTTAAAGCAGCCATATCCGAGCCGCAATGCGGCTCACTCAGAGCAAAGGCGCCAACCTTCTCGCCTTTGATTAATCCTATTAGGTATTTCTCTTTCTGGTCTTCGGTCCCGAAAAAATTAAGGAGGATTCCGGCGAGCGAAGAACCGATGCCGCAGGAAAGAAAAGTAGAAGGGCAGGCCCGGGCCAATTCCTCCCAGGCAATCATACAGGTCAGGAGAGGCTTTTGGCTGCCGCCGTATTTTTCCGGAAAGGGCATGCCCAAAAAGCCTGTCGCAGCCAGGCGGCGTAGGTTCTCAAAGGAAAAAGCTGATTGGGAATCGACCTGACCCGCTCTGGGGGCAATCTCCTTTTCGCAAAAAGCGCGGAAGTTTTTTCTAAACTCTTTCTGTTCCCCCGTCAGTTCGTAGTCCATAGAAATCTCCTTTGAAAAGCTTTCAGCAGTCAGCGGTCAGCCATCAGCCTTCGGATATTTCTCTTAAACCCTTGAACCCTTGACTCCTCAAACCCTTTTCTTAAATCGGTTTTCCGGCGCTGAAAATCGACCGGGATATGATCAGGCGCATGATCTCGGAAGTTCCCCCGCCGATAGCAGCCAGCTTTGTGTCCCGGAAGAACCTTTCCACCGGATATTCATGCATGAGCCCGTAGCCCCCGTGGATTTGCACCGCATCGCTCGCCGCCTTCATTCCGAACTCTCCGACGAAAAGCTTGGCAGCGGCGGCTTCCAGCGGATTGAGAAATCTGCCCTGGTCTTTCAGCCAGGCCACCCGGTAGATCAAAAGACGTGTGGCCTCGATAATCACTTTCATATCGGCCAGTTTGTGCTGGATGGCCTGGAAAGAGGCGATGGGTTTGCCGAACTGGATCCGCTCTTTGGCATACTTGATGCTCGCTTCCAAAACATATTCCAATCCCCCCAAAAAAGGGGCCATCAAGGTGCTGCGGTCCCACTCCACGGTTCCCAGGGCGATAAAAAATCCTTCCCCTTCTTGGCGCAAAATATTCCCGGCCGGAACCGGACAATCCTCAAAAACCAATTCTCCGGTGGTTGAGGCTTTCACCCCCATTTTTTTAAGGGCCCGGCCAACTGAATATCCGGGGAATTCTTTCTCCACGATAAAAGCTGAAATTCCCTGGGCCTTTTTCTCTTTATCCGTTACGGCGATGATCACCAGAACATCGGCAATGGGGCCGTTGGTGATGAACATCTTGGTCCCGTTGAGCAGATAATAATCTCCTCTCTTTGTGGCCGTGGTGCGAATGGAGGCCGCATCAGATCCGGCTCCCGGCTCGGTAAGGCCCATGGCGCCTATCCATTCTCCGGAAGCGAGTTTGGGAAGGTATTTCTTCTTCTGTTCTTCAGTTCCATGGACTAAAATTGTATCGCCGCATAGATAAGTATGCGCTCCCCAGGAAAGGCACAGGCCTCCTTCGGCTCCCCCCTGGGCCACGGCTTCTCCGGCCAGACAGGCCGTGACCACATCCGCGCCGCTCCCTCCGAACTCTTCCGGGTAAGTCAGACTCAGGAGGCCGTAGGCCCCCATCTTCTTCCAGGCTTCCCAGCAAAATTCTCCCTTCCAGTCGGCTTCTTCGGCTAACGGGGCAAGTTCTTTCTGGGAAAATTTTAAAACCTGTTCCTTGAAGGCTTTCTGTTCATCGGTGAAACCGAAGTCCATGTTACGCTCCTATCAAAAGCCTTGGGTTTTTATAAGGCATGAGGGGCAGAGAATTATTTGTTTTTTGTCCCTTTTTCATGGAACGATGGAATGGTGAAATACTGGTTAAAAAATGGCTTTATCTCAAGCGATCATTTCATTATTCGTAACACTTTAGCTCTTTGAAAAAAGGTGTGTTGTAAAGGCCAGGGGATTCCAGGGGCCGGGGGCCAGAGCGGCCCGCTTGGAATCATAAGGCGCTTATTTCTCCGTATATGGGGCGGGCAAGAACCCCCGCCTCCTCCGGAGGAAAAGATCTTCTGCCTTCGTAGCCAAGCGGAAACCCAACCGATGCTTCCGGCGCGTTCCGCTCTAACCTCCGGCCCAAAACAAAGGCTTTTATACCATTATTCCAATGTTCCATGGATGCATTGTCCATTAAACTTCGCTCAATTTAAGCAAGATGAGCAGGGAATGTCAACTGATTTAAAATCCTTGCCCCTTGCCCCGCTGATGTGCTAAGTTAAAACTAATAGATTTATTTTACGATTGCCAGTGGATAATCCGCTTCCCAATAAAGATCAATGATTGGTTATCGATATTTTTACGGCAATAAACCGGTTTATGGTAACAGTGCAGACCCCGAGCAAATCCTCGATCACCTCACCGATCTTGTCCTGCACGAAAATGACGTCAACAAATCCCTCGACCTGTTAAAGCAGCAGGGGTTGAAAAGCAGGAAAGAATCTCCGGGGCTTAAGGGCATTCATGACTTTTTGGAGGAAGTGCGGCGCCTGAAGCAGAAACTGCAGGAGGCGGCGTCTTCTGGAAATGCGCAGGCCATTGAAGAACTGAAACGCCTGGAGAAGTTAGAACACGAATTGCGCCGGGCTTCCTGGGGACTTGATCTGGAGAAGATCAACGATCAGGAAATCCGGGAATTGTTAGGGGAGGAAAGCTATCAGCTATGGAACAACCTCAAGGCCATTCCCCGCCTTCTGGAGGTTAACGGTTACATAGAGAAATTAGGGGCAAAGTATGTGCTTACCCCTAAAGGAATGCGCAAGATCGGGCAGAGGGCCCTGCAGGACATTTTTGCCTCGCTAACCCGAGATGCCCTGGGTAATCACGAAACTCACTTTCGGGGAAATGGATTTTCCCTCCTTCTGGAAGAAAGTAAACCCTACCAGTTCGGAGATCCTTTTCACCTCAATTTAAGCCGCACTTTGATGAATACCCTGGGCCGACAAGCCTTTTCCTCGCCCGGCCCAAAGGGCGGCCGGTTTCTTGAACTTCAGCCGGATGACTTTGAGATCTATCAAACAGAGAAACGCACCCGGGCCGCTGTTGCGCTTATGCTGGACATGAGCGGATCCATGGCCCGGGACGAAAAATTCTTCGCGGCTAAAAAGGTGGCCATGGCCTTACATACGCTCATGCAATCCCATTTTCCCCATGATCGCCTGCATCTGATAGGATTTTCTTCATACGCCAGGGCTCTGAAAAGCAAGGATCTTCCTTGCCTCAACTGGGATCTGGACAACCCCTACACCAACATGGAAGAAGGGCTCATCCTGGCCAAATCTCTTCTCAACCGGGAGCACACTCCCAACAAGCAGATCATCATGGTTTCAGACGGAGAGCCTACCGCTCACCTGGAGAACGGCAAGGTCTTCTTCCAGTTTCCTGCCCATCCCCAAACCCTGGCCAAGACCCTCTCCGAATTCAAGAAATGCGCTGCTTGCGGCATCAACCTGAATATGTTCATGCTCGGCCAGGATGCCCATCTCTTGCAATTTGTCCAGCAGGTTTCCAGGATGAACCGTGGCCGGGCTTTCTACACCACGCCGAATAACCTGGGCCGTTATCTATTGGTTGATTTTCTTTCCCAGAAACGCAAATGGATTTTGGCATAAAAAGGAGGCCGAGTCAGCGATCCAATTGGTAAACCTTTTCAACTTATTAACACCCCCACCCTAACCCTCCCCCATCCAGGGGGAGGGAATTTTGGATCCCCCAGTATCTCCCCTCCCCTGGCGGGAGGGGGTTGGGGGATGGGGATAGAAAAGCAAATTCCTATACAATTCAATTAGGGTTAACCCATTTCAAGAAAGGATGCTTCCATGCTGAACGAGAAGATTTTGCGCGAGTTTGAAACCATTTTGGGCAAAGAGAGAATCCTGACATCAAAGGAAGACATGCTCAGCTACGCTTATGATGCTTATGTCGAAGAGTATCTGCCGGAGGCTGTCCTTTTCCCCAAGACAACCGCGGAAGTTTCCCAGATCATGAAGGCAGCCAATACCAATCGAGTCTTTGTTACCCCCCGCGGGGCAGGGTCCGGCCTGGCCGGTTGCTCCCTAGCCAAGAAAGGGGGGGTGGTCTTGAGTCTCACGATGATGAACCACATCCTGGAGATCAACAAGCCGAACCGTTATGCCATCGTCGAACCGGGCGTGGTGGTCTCGGAGTTCCAGAAAGAAGTAGAAAAGATCGGTCTTTTCTATCCTCCGGATCCCGGAAGTTCCATGGTTGCCACCATGGCGGGGACAGTCATGATGAATGCCGGGGGCATGCGGGGCATCAAGTACGGGGTAACCCGGGATTACCTGCTAGGTCTGGAGGCAGTGCTCCCCTCCGGGGAAATCATTCAGACCGGAAGCCTTACTGCCAAAGATGTGACGGGGTATGACCTTACCCGGTTAATCTGCGGGTCGGAAGGAACCCTGGCCGTAGTAACCCGGATCATCGTCAAGCTTCTTCCTAAACCCAAGGCCAGGAGAACGCTGCAGGCCATCTACAACAGCATCGATCAGGCAGGAACCACCGTGGCCAGGATCGTGGAAGAGGGCATCATTCCGGCGACGCTGGAGCTTATGGATAAAATGATCATCAAAGCGCTCGAGGACTTTGCCCATCTCGGTCTGCCCCTGGATGCCGAGGCCATATTAGTCATTGAAGTAGATGGCGATCCGGAATCTGTGGATAAACAGGCCGGCGCCATAGCAGAATTTTGCCGGGGGCAAGGGGCCAGGGATGTGCGCGTTGCCCAATCCGAAAAGGAGAGTGAGCAACTCTGGGTGGCCCGCCGTGGGGCCTTTGGGGCAGTGGCCCGCATGCGCCCGGCCTGCGTGATCGAAGATGCCACCGTGCCAGTGAGCTTCTTGACCAGGGCCATCAAGGAAGTTATAACGATCGCTCAGCGTAACCAGGTCCAGATAGCCGTATTGGCCCATGCCGGAGATGGCAATCTCCATCCACTCGTGCTTTGCGATCTAAGAGACAAAGAGGAAATGAAGCGGGTAGATAAAGCCATGGATGAAATCGTCGATTTTGCCATTTCCGTGGGTGGAGTCCTTTCCGGGGAACATGGGATCGGTATTGCCAAAGCCAAGTACCTCTCCCGGCAAATTAGCCCTCAGGTTCTGAACCTGATGCGCGCCCTTAAAAACACCTTCGACCCCCGGGGGATATTGAACCCCGGGAGTTTTCTGGAGTGTGCCCAGTGATCTCTAAAACCATTCGGGAAGAAGTCTATAACTGCATCAAATGCGGGATTTGCCTCACGCCGTGCCCGGTCTACAAACAACGCCTGATGGAACCTTTTTCCCCCAGGGGAAAGGTTCAGTTGATCCGGAACATTCTTGAGGGCCGACTGAACCTTAGTGAAAACTTTATCCGCATCCTATTCACCTGTTTGCTCTGCGAAACCTGCACGGTAAACTGCCCCAGCGGTTTGAAGGTTGATTTTCTGATGAAAGCCATGCGCACCGAAGTCATCGACAAATTCGGTCTATCGGAAGAAAAAAAGGTTCTCTTCGAATTTTTAACCGGGCAGCGCCCTCTGCCTGCGAATCCTTTCCGGGAGGGGGCTTTGAATAACATCCTTACGGCCCTTTTTCCTATAAAGGGAAAAGCGGGAACCGATCCTTTTAACAAGTCCCTGCACCCGAATGGCCAATCTTTCTTGAACATGGTTTCCGAGGTCATTAAAGTTCCCCAGCCTAAAGGACGGGTGCTCTATTTTACCGGATGCGCCACCAATTATTTGGATGGAGCAGTGGGGCGGGCGACAGTAGATGTCTTGTCCCGGTTGGGCGTCGAAGTTATCATTCCCAAGGAACAATTGTGCTGCGGGCTGCCCATATTTTTTGCCGGGGACCCCAAGATGGCTTTACCAAATATCCTAAAAAACGTGGCCCTGTTCAACCGCCAGGATGTGGACGCAGTGGTGGTGGAATGTGCTACGTGCGGCGCTGCTTTGAAAAAAGAGTATCCTCACATCCTTCGAGAAATGGGTGAGAAAACAGACAAGGCCCTGGCCTTGAGCCAGAAGGTCATGGACATTTCCCAATATTTAATGCGGTTTGATTTTGGGGGAATGCTCAGGCCAGTGCCAGGAAGGGTGACCTACCATGATCCTTGCCACTTATTGCGCAGCCAGGGAGTGAAGAACGAACCAAGGTCTCTGCTCCGGAAGATTCCGGAACTGGAATTCGCCGAAATGGACGGAGCCGATGTTTGTTGCGGGGGTGGGGGAATATTCCAGTGGGAGCATCCCGAAATCTCCGAGGGCATCACGGCGCGGAAGATTGAAAATATTGAAAATACCGGAGCCACCTTTGTGGCCACAGGCTGTCCCAGTTGCCGCTTGCAGATATCCGGGAATTTGAAAAAAGATGGGTTGGAAGTTGTCCATCCGGTGCAGCTCCTTGCCAGGAGTCTTGGCGGTTGAATTTGCAGGGCGTTCCATTTTCGCCCGCCGATTATTTTTTTGGAAAATATTATTGACATAAATCCCCTTTATTGTTAGAAAAAGCTATCCTATGCTTTTCCCGCGACTGCGCATGGAAAAAGTGGCCCGCCTCAGGCGGGCAGCGAAAAGTCCTGAAATCCCCCCTAACCCCCCTTTGGCAAAGGGGGGAAGGGGGGATTTCAGGCGATCCAGTAAAAAAATCCTTATTACCAACATGTTGGTAATAATTGCGCAGTAAGCGCCTATTTCAAACCCATGCCGTGCCAGGTAGTTTCAACGATTTATAAGTATAAAGAAAGGGGGTAAGAAAGAGAAATTTAATATTGAAGACTTGAAAGTCAAGGTTTATCTTATTTCACGATCACACCAAAAAGGAGGACATTATGAAAAAAGCGGTAGTAGGAATCTTTGTGGGATTAGCCTTTTTTATCACCTTGGTGGCCGGCCCGGCCCTTGCTGCTGAACCGGTCGTAAAATGGAAAGTGCAGACTCCCTGGCCGAAGGCCCTGTGGCAGCATAAAACCGCGGAAATCTGGGCTGAAGATGTGGCCAAGATAAGCGGCGGGCGGATGAAGATCGACCTCTTTGCCACCGATGAAATCGTTCCTGCTTTCGAGGTTTTCAACGCCGTGCAAAGGGGCACCCTCGATGCCGGCCATACCTGGGCGGGCTACGTGATTGGAAAGTATCCAGCGACCACCATGGTGGCCGCCACACCAGCCTTCTTCGATCTGTTGGGTTACTGGACCTGGATGCAGGCCGGGGGCGGCAAGGAACTCTGGCAGGAAATTTACGGGACTACCCTGAAAGTGTTCCCCGCGGGCATGCTCTGGGCCGAAGGAGGCGGCTGGGCCAATAAAAAAATCACCAAACTCAGCGACTTCAAAGGCCTCAAGTACCGGACCGTTTTAATCTGGGGTCAGATCCTTGCAGACGTGGGCGCCTCCGTGGTTACCCTCCCGGCCGGTGAAATCGTTCCTTCCCTGCAGAGGGGAACACTGGATGCGGCCGAATTCAGCACGCCGGTTACGGATCTGCCCCTCGGATTCCATGAGGTGGCCAAATTCTGGTACTTCCCGGGTTTGCACCAGATCGCCGGTTTTGTGGAGCTGCTGGTGAACAATAAAAAATGGGATGCTCTCCCCCCGGACCTCAAGGAAGTTGTTAAAGCAGCCTGCGACGTGCAAATGGCCAGGGCCTTAACCCATTGGCTTTTAGAAGACTGCAAGGCCGTAGAAAAGATTAAGAAAGAGGGGAAAGTTACCATTCTGAAGTACTCACCAGAGATGCAAAAGGATATTCTGGAAAGATTTGTGAAAAAGTATGATGAACACAAAGATCCCATGTTCCAGAAAGTCTGGAAGTCCCAGAAGGATTTCATGAAGCTTTACAACCCTTACCAGAAACTTCAGGAAGTGAATGCGGAAGTTACGATAAAGTAATAGGTTATTTAAGGATAACCAATTCAACGCAGGAAAAGCCTGAGGCAAAGCCGCTCAGCCGGAGAGGGGTTGAGCGGCTTAATTTATATTGTATAAGAATTTCCTTTTTGGCAACTTTTAATTTTTAGCCACAGAGGACACAGAGCGGCATAGCCGCAACCAAAAGAAATCACCCCCTCCCAACCCTCCCCCCTCGAGGGGGAGGGATAGGGTGGGGGGGATTGCTTAACAAAATTTAAAGAGTTTGAACATTAATAGTACAGAGGTCACGGAGAGTGCTGAAAAAATTATGGGAACTCGAAACTTGAAACACCCAACTTGAAACTGCATTTATTATCCTTTGTGCTCTCTGTGGCTAATTCGATTTGAGGAGACTTCCTTTATGGAAAGGCTAAAAAAAATTATTGCGCGCATCGACGGAATCAGCGAATGGTCAGGGAAAATATGCGCCTGGCTGAGCGTCCCGCTCGTGCTTTTCATGTCCTACGACGTCATTATGAGATATTTGTTCCAGGCTCCGACCAAATGGGCCTATGAAATGACCTGGATGCAGTACGGGGCCCTATTCATGTTAGGGGGAGCCTATGCCTTGAAGCATAAATTACATGTACGGGTGGATATTATCTACAACCGGTGGTCTCTCCGTACGAGGGCCATTTTTGATTCGGTCGTCTATCTGGTGATTTTTTTCCCGGTGTTTTACATCCTGGTCACTCATAGCGCAATCTATGCCTATTATTCATGGGAAATTTTGGAAAGTTCCTATGTTAGCTACTGGCAGCCTCCGGTTTACCCCATCAAGACGGTAATGGTCATCGGCCTGGCGCTTTTTGCTCTTCAGGGGATTGCGGAGTTCATTCGAGTGCTGACCTTTGCCGTAAAGGGGGAAACCTTATGAGCCCGGAATATCTTGCCGTAACCATGTTTATCGGGGTCATGGTGCTGGTCTTTGCCGGAGTGCCCCTCTATCTGGCGCTGGGAGGGCTGGGTCTTTACTTCGGGATTGCCGGGGGCTGGTCTCCGCAAGTGTACGATCAGTTCATCAACCGCATCTTTGGGCTGATGTCCAGCGAGGTTTTGCCGGCCGTGCCTCTATTTGTGTTCATGGGGGCCATTCTGGATAAGTCGGGGGCCGCGGATAAATTGTTTAGCGCTTTTTATTTGGCCATGGGCGGACTGCGGGGGGGGCTGGCTGTAGCCACGATCCTCATTTGCACCATCTTTGCCGCCTGCACGGGCGTAGTCGGGGCTTCAGTTACGGCCATGGGCATGCTGGCCCTTCCGGCCATGCTCAAGAAAAATTATAACATTCCCTTAGCCACGGGAGCGATTTGCGCCGGCGGCACATTGGGGATCCTCATTCCTCCGAGCGTAATGATGCTGCTCTATGGCCCGATGGTCGGCCTTTCGGTGGCCAAGATGTTCATGGGAGCGTTTATCCCGGGGCTGGTGCTCTCCGGACTTTTTTTGACGTATATCATCATCATTTGTTTGATTAAACCGGAGTATGGCCCGGCCATGCCCAAGGAAGAGCGGCAGGGCATCCCCATGTTAAAGATTGCCGGGGAGATTATGCTTTATATGGTCCCTCCAATGTTTTTGATCCTGGCTGTTCTGGGTTCGATTTTCTTGGGAGTGGCTTCTCCAACTGAGGCGGCGGCTATGGGTGGGTTGGGTTCCATCATCGTGGCCATCTTTTACCGCAAATTCAATCTGAAGGTTCTGTATGACGGGGTAATGAACACCCTGAAGATTACCTCCATGGTCATGTTTGTGGCTGTGGGGGCATTTATGTTCAGCGGGGTTTTCATGGCTCTGGGAGGGGCAAAACTCATCGGTAATTTTATCGTCTCCCTTCCTCTGGGCAAATGGGGCATCCTGCTTGTGATGATGGCAGTCATCTTTATCCTGGGCATGCTCATCGACTGGATTGGGATTCTGTTCATCGTTGTCCCCATTTTCACTCCGGTAGTTGTAGGACTTGGGTTTGATCCTTTGTGGTTTTCCCTGGTGGTGTGCGTCAACCTGCAGATGTCTTTTATTTCCCCTCCCTTTGCCTATTCTATTTTTTACCTGAAGGGAGTTTCTCCTCCGGAAGTAAGCATGGCCCACATCATCAAAGGAGTGATACCGTTCGTCATCCTCCAGGCCATTGGCTTGACCTTGGTCGTTCTATTCCCGCAATTAATCCTGTGGCTGCCCAGCAAGATGTAAAATATTTCAGCCCAGAAGGCGGATTAAAAAAACGCTATGCGCCCAGTGCAAAGCGCATAGCGTTTTAACACCCTTCTATTAGTGGTTTGACTACCTTTGTTAAGTCCCGGGGGCCTGGACGGAACGCGCCGGAAGCATCGGCCGGGTTTTACCTTGGCCAAGAAGAACACCGCCCATTTCCGCCGTAGGAGGCGGGGAAGCATTTTCCCCGCCTTATTTCCGAAGAAATCAGCGCCTTATGATTCCAAGCGGGCCGGCCAGGCCCCCGGGACCACGGATTACTTTGATCCTTACGCCCCGCCTCTTTTCAAAGGGCTAAAATGTTACGAGTATTTTAATACCCTTCTTCGGCCGCCTCTACGATGGCCCGCAGGTTGCGAAGGGGAGTCTGCAGAGGCACGGCGCATTCCGGAGCAATGATGTCCACGCCCGCTTCGATGCTGTAACGCGCCTGTTTGCGGACATCCTCCGGGGTTCCCCGCAATAGCGTGGTGGCATTATTAATATTCCCGACCAGGGCCATCTCGCGGTTTACCACTCTTACGGCTTCTATCGCCTCCACCTGCCATTCGAAGTGATAGCCTTCAAAGCCGGCCTCCACAAACATGCGCAGCCTGTCCGCGCAGTTTCCGCAGATGTGCAGGATCAATGGCCCGCCGATCCGCTGGGCCAGTTCTTTATGCACCGGCAGAAGAAATTTTTCATAGGTCTTGGGGCTGACCAGGTCTCCGGTGGCATGGTCGGCCAGGACAACCACGTCCGCTCCTGCCTGGAACTGGGCTTTAGCGAAAAGTACCGAGACCTCTTTTAAAACCTCCAGAAAGCGGCGCACTTTATCCGGCTCGGTTATGGCCCAGAGGAGGAAATTTTGCGTCCCGGCCATGTGATAGGAAATGGTCCAGGGGCCCATCACTTTCCCTACGATGGCCAGTTCGTCGCCGTATTGCCTGCGGAGGATGCTCAAGGCTTCCAGCACAACCTTCATGGAGGGTTTTTCCAGGATATTTTCAGGAATGATTAAGTCCTCGACGCGCTGGAAGGGGTGGGTGCGGGCATCGGGCATCATGGAAGGGCTTCCCCAATCCATATCGCACCCGAGGGCCGCGGCCTCTTGCTGAACGCTGAATTCAGGCATGATGGAATCAAAGCCGAGAATTTCATGGCCGGCGGCGGCCAGTTCAGCCATCAATTTTGGTTCCAGGTGAGCCTGGGGAAAGAAAACGCCGGTTTTCTCCATCAGCTCCTGACTGACGATGGAGGTGGGATTGCCAACCGAAGGCCTGTCCCCCTTGCGTCCGCCAAACAGCCCCGACATAAATCTTCTCTTTGGGGATATTTTTCTGGCCATCGTAATTCTCCGTTCCTATCAATTTTAATTTCTGACTTTCCTGGCCCACCCCAGGTTTTTTGCTCTTTGGCCCCCTATTCAACTTTCATCTTTTCCAATTCCTCGATGATCTTCATGTAAAGGGCAATATCCAGGGGAGCATCCAGTTGATTCTTGCGCTCCAAATCCCAGCGATAAACATTGACCAGCGCCCTCGGCCATTCCCGCCATTCTTTGTAAGGACCGAGGTTCACTTTTTTCCCGGCTTCCAGGGGGCCATACCCCTCATCCAATGCTTTTCCTCCTTCCTGCTGGATCAGGAGGATATAATCACGCACGAGTCTCAGATCCTCCTTTGTGCCAATGGGGCCGTGTCCGGGAACGATGGTTTCCACGTCCATTGCCAGGATCCGCTCGCAGGCCCGCAACCATCCCTTAAGTGTGCCTTCATGGGCCAGGGGCGAAACATAAAAAAAGGCGATGTCTCCGGCAAATAGGATTTTCTCCTGCGGCAGGTACACGCCCACATCCCCCGGAGTATGCGCGGGGCCGAAAACAATCAGCCGAATTTCCCGGTTGCCCAGGTAAAGCGTCAAATCGTGTTCAAAGGCCACAGTGGGCGGCTTGATCTCCACCCTGTCGAATTCTCCGGCAAAGCGGGGCATAAAGCGGGCGAAAACAGGCTTTAACAGGCCGGACTTGAGAATCCGCTCCCGGGCGTCTTTGTGGGCCAAAACCTCTGCCTGGGGAAAAAAAGAGTCGCCTCCGATATGATCGATATGGTGATGGGTATGAATGATCCTAACAATCGGCAATGGCGTTGCTTTATTCACCGCTTCAATAAAAGGCTGATTCAAAGAAGCGACCATCAGCGTATCGATCAAGGTGGCGGCATGGTCTCCTATCAGCAACCCGGCGTTGCTGACCCCGCTCTCCCCCGTGGGTTGCACGTAGGCAAAAACTCCCGCTGTTAGCTCGATCAACCCGACCGGCCATTCTTTCTTTACCTTATGGACCACAGCCATTTTCTCTCTCCTCAATCAAAAAAATCGTAAGACGCGAGAGCGTAAGTCGCAAGTGGCCTAAAAACTTCAATACGCCCTCACGCCTTGCGCCTTACGCCTTTCGGCTATTTACAGCCCCAAAAATTCGCCGATGATAAAAACCGAAATATCCGTCCTGCGGGGCTTTTTGGCTAAAATAACGTAGGCGTTGCAGATCCTATCGGCCGACGCACAATCCGAGCATTCCCCGGTCTGGCCGCAGGGATTTTTATACCCCAAACGCTTGACGTTCATCGGGGCTGTCCATTCCTTAACTTTCTTCTGGGCTTCGGCGATGTCTTTGACAATCTTGTTCGCGCCGCAGATCAAAATCACTTTTTTAGGCCCATAAATCATTGCCCCGACCCGATTGCCGGTGGCATCGATATTATAAAGCTTCCCATCCTCGGTTACGGCGTTACTGCTGGAGAGAAAAAAATCTGCAGAAAAAATCTGCCGGCGAATTTTTTCTCCCTCTTCGGGCGAGAGCCCCTTGGCAAAGGGATTCAGGAATTGGATGGGGCGCTTCTGCGCCTCTTCAAGGAAACCTATCTGGTTCAGGGTAAGGGATCCGCCATACCCCACGGTTGAGCCCTCAGGGATCATTTTCCAGACCTCCTCTACAGCCTCAGAGGCCTTGGGAAAAAACCGGGCGTCAAAATTATTCTTCTTCAGAGCCTTTATGGCCCTTTCCGCCTGTAGCTCCTGGAACCATTGATGAAACTGCGTCATTATTTCCCCTCCTTTCAAAGTTTAAGCATTCACCGCTAAGTACGCAGAGAAATAAATAAAGTCAAATGTGATGGCTTCGTAAAAATTCGTCACTCCGGCCTGCCTGTGCCTGGCAGACAGGTGAAAACCGGAGTCCAGAGAACTTATAACTATTTGAAAAGACTGGATTCCGGCTGGAGTTTGTCCCGATGAAAATCGGGGCCGGAATGACAGAAAAACGTATTTTCAGACTTTTTACGAGATCATCAGATGTCATACTCCGAAACGAACTTAGTATTGATATTTTGATCTTTGAATTTTTAATTCCCTCTCGGCGCTCTCCGCGGTAAAAAAATTTCTAATAAACTGATCTCCCGCCGCTGATATCATAGCACTGGCCGGTCACGAAAGAAGCTTCGTCCGAAACCAGGAATTTGACCACGGCAGCTACCTCCTCAGGCTGGCCTAATCGCCCCATGGGAATCTTGGAAATCAGAAGCGCCCGTTGCTCCGGGGTCATTTCTCTGGCCATATCCGTTTCGATCAAGGCCGGTGAAACGCAATTTACCTGGACGTTATACGCAGCCATCTCTTTCCCCAGAGTCTTGGTCAAGCCAATTATCCCGGCTTTGGCCGCGGCATAGGGCGCCATGTTGGCGTTCCCCTCCTTGCCGGCCACTGAAGCCATGTTGACAACTTTTCCGCTCCCCTGAGCTTTCATGATGGGGAGAACCGCCTTGCAGCAAAGAAAGGCACCCTTAAGATGCACGGCGATAACCTGGTCCCATATTTCCTCGGGATATTCCATAACCGGGAAATAAGGCCCCAGAATGCCGGCGTTATTTACCAGGATGTCGATTCTTTGAAATTTAGACATGACCTGCCTGACCATATTTTCAACATCGGCCCATTTGCTGACATCCATCTGGACAGACAGCGCTTCCCGCTTCATCTGCCGGATCGCACCCGCCTTCTCTTGTGCGCTGGCCCCATCTATTTCAGCGATGACCAGATTCGCCCCATCCCGGCCCAGACGCTCGGCAATGGCCCATCCCAGCCCCTTGCCGGCCCCAGTAACGATCGCCACTCTCCCCGATAAATCCATCTTTTTCTCCACGAGTGTTCCTAAAAACGGTCAGGCGCATATTCGCGAAATTTTTTAGATTATATCTCCAAATAAAAAATATCACAACCACTTCCCGTCTCTTGCCCTCCTGCACTTTTAAATAAATTGATGGTAACACTTTAGCCCTTTGAAAAGAGGTGGGGCGTAAAGTCAGAGGGAATCCATGGTCCGGGGGCCTGGTCCCGCCATGGCGGGATTGGAATCATAAGGCGCTGATTTCTTCGCGGGTGGGGCGGGGAAAACGCCCCCCCGCCTCCTCCGGCGGAAACGAGCGGGGTTCTTCGTGGCCAAGCGAAAACCCGGCCGATGCTTCCGGCGCGTTCCACCCAGACCCCCGGACCTCAACAAAGGTGGTCAAACCACTTTTTCAAACCGCTCAATTGATACAATTGATGAATTCTAAGTGATAGACGAAGCCCGGACGGGAGGGGGATGAAAGGGGGAGCACTGAGGGGTGGCAAGCTTCTGTTCTTATTCTTCTCCCAACCCACCCACGGCCACTCGCACTCCATGCCTTACACGGTTTGGGTAGGCCTGGAATTCACCCGTCAGTGTCCCGTCCCGCCGGAATATTCTCACCACCGCTTTGCTCTGTGGATCCGGCCCTGGGCCGGCGATGATTTCGGCCAATCCGTCTCCATTAATATCCCCGCTGGCAATAGCGACCCCAAACCTGCTCCCCTCATAGGCAATGAATGATTCTGCTATGTACCGGCCACCTCGGTAATACAGGATGACTACCTGGGCACTCTTCCTCGGGTCCGGGCCAGCCCCCACGATAATTTCGGCTTTTCCATCTCCGTCAACGTCTCCTGTAGTAAGGGTTGCTCCATATCCGTCGAGGTTACGGGGTTTACTCCAATCCACTTCAATCTTCCGGTTATCTTCTTTCTTCCAATCAAGGGGAACAATTAGATCGGCCATCTGCTGGGCAATCTTCCAGCGGCCCACCCCTTCCCGGGTGTCGATCTTGAAAACCTTGATCCTGGCCGGCGCAGAAGGATCCGGGCCCGGGGCGGTGATCAGCTCCGGTTGCCCATCCCCGTCAATATCCGCTATGGCAATGTTCGGGGCGCCCCGGTAACCTTCCTTATCGTACGGATAAAGCGCCAGACCGGTGTCAAAGAACTTCTGGCCAATAATCTTATACACTTTTACAACCCCATAGCCCCGGCGATGGCCGGGCTTATCGGCTTCTTCTTTCGCATCCACCTCTTTGGGGTTGTGCGCGTAAAAGCCTACGGCGACTTCTTCCACCCAGTCCCTGTCAATGTCTCCTGCTGCAACTGTTACTTCATACTTACCCCGCTGGTCAGCCTCCATGAAGGCTATCGGTGTGCCATCTCTTTTAAAGACCCCGACAAGTTTTAGAGATCTACCTTCCTCCTTCCCTGCTCCAACTATGATTTCATCGATCCCATCTCCATCAACATCCCCGGCGGCGATATGAACATCAGCTCTGTCCTCAAATGCCCGGAACTCATTCAGCGGTACTCCGTCTGCCCGAAAGGCTTTGATGATTGGGCTGTTATGCGGCCCCGGAGCAGTGACAACCCCTGGCGCTATCAGTGGGTTTTTATCAACCACCAAGTTGGCCATGGCCGTATGCCGGACATTCCTCCCCTCTGCCGTGATGGAAAGAGTATATGAACCGGGCGGAAGCCATTTGGAGGTAGTTAGAGCAAGGGTGGCCTTTCCGGAATGGGTAAGGTTGCTGGGACTCAGGCTGGCCCTCATCCCCTGCGGGACTCCCCTGACCGTCAATGTCACCAAACTATCAAATCCGTGCAAGGGATTTATGGCAAGGTCATAGGTTGCCCCTTCAAGCTGGTTTATGCGTTGAACTCCAGGGGTGGCGGTTATATTAAAGTCTGTCAAATCCAACCTCAGGGCTATTTCATGGCTTCGCCCGCCTCCGGCGGCATTTACATGCAGGCCATAGGACCCGCTGCTGACCTGGGCCGTAGGGATCATCTTCAGCGTGGCTTTCCCCGGGTTCTCCGCAAGGAAAACTGGATTGGGAGTAAAGGATGCCGTAAACCCGGCGGGACAATCTTTGATGAAAAGATGAACCTCTCCCATAAAGCCCCTTATGGGTGTCAGAGTCAGGTCATACTGAACAGTTTCCCCTTTTTCGATTTTCTTATTGGCCAGCTCGCAAGCAATGGCAAAGTCCTTATCCGCTGCTTTTATGGTGATACTCTTATTGCTGGAAATTTCTTTCCCCTGAATAGTTTGGACAATGGTATAGGTTCCTTCTGTTAAAGTGGGCTCGGTTGGCCAGGTAAGCAAAACCGAAGTTGTCTCTAAAGCGGCAAGAAAGGAGATGGTGGTGGAGTTCGAAAATACCGGAAGATCGGCATTATCTTTGACCGTCGTGGTCAAAGTGATAACAGAAGCCGTATCTGGAGAAAGGTTGGTAATTAGTCCTGTTATGATGACGGCTTCTCCCGGAGAATATTCATCTTTATCAAGCATCGTGGCCAGCGTCAGGTCAGGGGCCGTGAAGGTGATTTTTGTTTGGTTGTTGGCTCTGTTAAACTCATTGACTGTTTTTCCCGGATCTATCCAGGCCAGGATATCATTAACCCCGGCCCTACCGCTCATATTGAGGCTGAAGGAAAAGGATTGCGTTTCCCCGGGGGCCAGGTCTTTTACTTCCAGGGTGGCCAGAATTTTTTCCGCCGTTATCTGGCCATCATAGATAGTTAATGTGGTGGGCGCAGAATGACTCTTCCCCCGGTTGATCACCGTAGCTGTAAAATTTATAGCGCCATTGCTGATATTCCGGTCGCTTAACAGCCAGACCATTAAGTCCGGCAGGCTGCTTCCGTAAATAAAAGTTGTTTCTTTGGCGGAAATAAGACCTGCGGATGTCAAAACGGCTTTCAGGGTATGAAGCCCGGTATTTTCGGGAATAATCGTGTGGCCATAAGTGGCAAAGCCAGATAGCAAAACTTCCTGGCTGGCCACCGGCTCTCCGTTCAGGAAAAAATTCAGGGTGGCCGGCCCGGTCCCGTACAGGCTGGCTTCGGCAATTACAGGTTCGCGCCCTGAAGGATAAAAGGTGCGATCCGTGGAAACCCCTAAAGCAATCGCCTCCCCAACGTCAAATACTTCAGCTCCGGAGCAAAGGAGCAAATCACCGTCGTAGATGCCGTATATAATCCGGTGAAGGCCCGTGCGCGTGGTCTTTAAAGATAAAGCTTGAGTTGCGAGGGATAGCTCGGAACTCGTTAGAGTTAAGCCCTGCGTTTCCGGGGATGAATGGTTTTTCTGCGGGTCCACTACCCAGGTCTTCAAAGTTGCCGAAAGATGCCGATTGCTCTCGATGGTCAGGCGCAAGTTGATCATGTCCCCGGGAACATACTTGCCCTTATCCAGATTGGCTTCCTTCACTTTGACTTGAATTCCCTCAACGTCAAAGGGATGATTCCCGGTGTAACTCTCTCCGCCGGCGGCTGATAGCCGGTAGCTGACATAATAGGTTCCTGCGGTCATAACTGCAGGAAGGCTGAAGCTCTTTTCCGCCGTGACGGCAAAAGAAAATGTGTCCTCATAATCCGGGGCGTTAAGAGTTAGAATACCTCTGACATCCGGCCCGGCGCTGCTCACTTTTAGGCCCACGGTCTCCCCGGGTTTATACACCTGCTTATCCGTCATAAGAGTAATTACTTCCCCGGCCTTGTAGATGTATAACGAGTTCAGGTGAATGGAACGGCCCGACTCGTGGTAGATGCCGAAGAAGAGTTTTTCTCCGGTGATTTTCGTCAGAGGAATATCAAAGGAAAGTCCCTGGCTTCCGTCCAGGGCAAAAGCCTGTTGTGATTCGTAGCCGGGATAATTCACCCGGGCAAAAAAGTTAAGGGCCGGAGGTTCCGCATTGGCGGCCGATACCAGCATCGTCAGATGAGCCGTTTCCCCTTCGCTGTAATATTCCTTGTTGAGGGAGGCCCTGACCATAAGGTTGATTCCGGCCAGGCGGTACTTCACCTGACCCCTTGACCCCTCAAGCCCTTGAATCCCGGCATTCTTCAGTTCATAATCGGCAAAATAATCCTTCTCCTCTAAATCCTCGGGCAGCGGAAAGCCAAAATCCAAAGCCATCTCTTCCCCGGCCTTAAGCCACTCCTGTCTGGTTAAATCGATCAGGTCATACGCCTTCAGATGAAAATCGAATGCCCCTTCCTGATTTCCCGTATTTTTGACTTTGAAGGTGAAGGCTCCTTCCTGCGGCGGGGTAAACACCTGATATGGAGGCAATTGGGTTATCTTAAATGAAGGGCCGGAGATGACCAAAGGAACCTGAGCCTCCGCTAAAAGCTGGCCGCTGTTATTGACAAGCCCGGCTTTTAAGAAGTAGCTTTCCGGCAAAATTCCGGCCGGGTTGATATCGAAATAAAAGTTGTAAGGTGCCGGGTGGCGGGAGTAAGGCATATAAACCCCCTGATGGACTCCCCATACTTCCGTCCCCTGCGCATTGATCACTGACACCTGGATTCGGCCTTCAATGTCGTTATAGCCCTGATTGACAAGCTGGGCGGCGATGGGAATAAGCCCTTCGGCCTGGACTCCCCGGGAAATGGTCATATCCACCCTGTTTTCTTTCCTCACAGAAAAACTCGCCTGGGCGCTAACCGGGAATAACTCGCTCCCGGCCGTAATCTGGTATTCTCCCTGGCCAAGGTTATAGTGCAGAATCCCTGTTGTGCTTCCTCCCGGAGATAGGGCGAAATTTCTGGTTTGCTGGCTGATGACTGCCGCTTCCTGAATAATTTCAAATTTCACCTGGAAATTTCCTTCCATCTGGCCGGTATTGGTCACGGTAAATGGCACTGCTATTCTTCCTTCCGGGTAAATCTCCCGGGCATCAAGGGCAATGCTGGCGCCTTCCCCGAAGCGCACGGGAAGGTTGATGGTCTGATTTGTATCTCCTGATAAATTTATGGTGAATGTGGTATCCATGGTTATGAAGGCAGTGTAAGAAAAAGATTTTGATTCCCCGGCTTGGAGAAAGAGGGACTGGGTGTCCGACAGATTTCCGCCTTCCACAGCCATCTGTACTGTTGCAGGAATTTTTCCTTTATTTTCAACCAAAACATTCAAGGGAAATGGACTCCGGCCGGCGACCGCCGGCGCATCAACTGCTGCTGTAATGACCGGGCTGGCTACTTCATATTTCTCCCTTTCAAAGATAATCTCGCTAATATCCAATTTGGTAATTCTTACGGAGAAAGTATGAATACCTTCAAAACTGTGGGCATTCATTGTCATGGTAAAAGGAATTTGCCCCCCTGCGGGAATATTTAATATTCTATAAAAAATGAGTTGTCCGTAGTCGTCATAAATTCCCAAGGGTAAATCCGAAACTGCCTGCTCCCCTGCATTTATAACTTCTCCGGAGATGGTCACAGGTTCCCCCGGGCGGTAAACGGGCTTGTCAACGGAAAATCGCAGGGCAATCCTCCTAACAACATTGAATAAATATTGCTCTTTAGCGATCACCTGGCCGGTGCGCGAGAGCAGGGTGCCCTCCAGTGTGTACCGCCCGGGATTTTCATTATTAAGGTTGCTTACAACTCGGCTGAGGTCCACGGCCGTATTGGCCGCCTGGGTAACCGGTATGTATGCCTGCCAATAAACAAATTCCATGCAGGAAAAATTAATCATCCCTTCCTGCGCCCCCATCACAAGAACCGTAGTCGCCGCCGGAGGCACTCCTTGCCAGCGAATTTCCAACTCATCGTTCAATACATCCGCCCTATCCCTATCAGCCCATAAAACCGACATGAGGATGTCATAATTTCCGTCGCTGAGATTCCGGGCTGAAGAAGGGGCATACAAAACCCCATCGGCCATCAGGCTAATGTAGTCGATTTCAGCTCTGTCCGATCCAATGTGTCTGATCCTTACTTTATATTCACCCTGGGCATCCGGAAGATAATCCGAAAGGTCAATCACTTGAGTCTCCAGGTTGCTTCCATAATGAAGCAGCCCGCGTTCCACCCAGGAAGCCCCGTCCCAGGTGTAAAAATGGTATGAAACCGGCCTCAGGCATTGATCCACAATCTTTAAATTAAGAACGGCGCTTTCCATGGCATAGCTCTGGTTGACCACCTGGGCCAGGGTGGTAATATTTTCTCCCCTGAAATAAACTTCCTTATCCGTTCTTATATTCAATCCGGCTTTGATGCCGGAAACGCTAAAATTCTTCCAGAGAGCTTTTTTTTCGCCTGTCCTTTTATTTAAGACATCGGCGATCAGTATATAATGCCCTTCCGTTGCCTGGGAGGGAATGGGAATGGTGTATGTCCTTAATGCCCCCGGCTCTATGAAATCGCTGAAAGTATGCCTGTAGATTATTTCGGTATTGCCTGTAATGATCACCTGGCATTCTGATTCGGCGTTCAGCCCCCCGCCGTTTTTTATCGTAAAACTTATCGACTCTCCGGCTGAAAGGCTTTCGGGCCCGGAATACCATACTTTTAAAGGGCCAGCCGGGATGCCGAAACTAAACCTCTGGGTTGTGGAACCGCCCCCGGGTAAAGCCAGGGTAACGCTTCCTTCATGCTGACCGGCGGCAATTGCCGCGGGTATGGGGATGGCTGATGACATAGAAAGAAATTGCCCGGAGTTGAGGTTGATTGTCGTTGTATCCGCATAGGCGGCTCCCGGCACAGACACAATCATCAGGGCATTCTGGAAATCAAATCGCCCGGTGTTCCTCAATTCGACGGTCAGGCCAGCCGTTTCCCCAACCCGGTAAGAGGATTTTTCTAAAGTAGTGGCCATTTCCACGGTATTGGGGATGACAACATTAACCGGAAGGGAAAAATTTACTGCCCTGCTTTCATCGGATTGGGCATAGCTTAGGGTATATGAGCCGAATTTCAGGGAGGGAATGGAGAGGGGAAAAATCAGGGTCTTGCTTTCGCCCACTGCCAGGTTAAAGGGATGACCCCGGGAATGAACGATTCCGCCATCCGGATCCTTGAGATGTATATCCAGCACCCCTGTGGCCACATTGATTTTGCCTGAATTTGTGATGCTGAAAGGGATGATGTTGTCGCCCGCGAAAAAGGCCATGGGCAGGGCTGGGTTTACAACAATGTTACTCTGGCCAAGCTCAAAATTTTTCGAGGCTGATGAAACAAACCTTTCTCCGAACCATACTTCCACCCTGGCCGTATAGGCCCCTGTTTTCAGGTTTTCTGAAAAAGGGAGAAGGACTGTTTCGCTAAGGCTTTGTCCGGGCAGGAGCGCCAGGGGTATGGTCCTGGCTAACTTCTCGGCATTCACGCCATCCCTGACGCTAATCTTCACCAGGGACTCCCACCTTAAATTAAGGTTATTCTTAATTGATGCGTTTATCCTGACCTCTTCACCTCTAATATACAAAGCCTTGTCCGTCTGAATGGAAATGCCTGCCGACGGGAAAAAACTTTTGAAGCTCAGCTCATATCTCCCGATCTTTTTGCCCGATTCATCATAAAGACCAGCCTCCATGGTCTCAAACATCATCCAATCTATGAATAAATCCGCGCCCGAGACGGTTGTCGAACTTTTCGGCTGGACTACAATTGGCCATTCCCCCCTCCTGCCGGTGTGGCGCAGGTAGCTGCGGATGATCAGGTTACGAACTTCGTCAGTATTGTTAAACACATGAAAAGCATAATCAAAAGGAGCCCCGAACAATACTTCCTGGGAAGAAGTGCTTACTGAAAACCATATAGGTTTATCCGGCGCTCCGGTCTGGGGAGGATTACTCACCGCAAAGCGGCCGGAATCAGCCTCCGCCCGCGGCTGGACAACTTTACCGCCCTGGTCCAATAGGGTGTAGTCGATGCCATAAATCCCCAGGACCGAACCGGACGTCGAAGTGTAAGGAACTGTTATCGTCGCTGTTTGGGCGGATGGAATACTCACCCCGTAAGACTGTTCACTTACGATCTTCCGGCCTGGATCAAGGATTATGATTTTTACCGAAGCTGCTTCGATATCCGTATTGTTCTTCACGGTCACAGGCGCTGACACCGTTTCCCCGGGTTTAATTTCTGCTAAGGGCCCAGGTTTTTTCGCCCAGGAGATGATATTCTGAACTAAATTAACCTCGGTCTGGTTGGCCTGGCTGTGGGTAAAGGCAAAGTCCGAATAAAGAGTGGTGGCGATTACCTGCCCCTGCCCGAAAGGATAAAGAATCATGGCCGGCTGACCGTTGGCCGTCCTCCGCAGCAGGACCGTGCTGTTCTCCGGATAGGAAGTAAAATAGCCATCTACGCCTACGTTGGCTGTGGAAGTTGAAAAGACCGAAAGGATGGGATGGTATGTGTCGATATAGACTGAATTAAATACACAGCTCTGGTCCTGATGATAGCCATGCCCTGCGACAGGCTTCCGTTCCCCTGTCTCCGGGTTTGTTGGGGTGGGCAACAACTCCCAGTCATACCCGTGTTGTTGCCCGAAGGCCACCAGGGTGCCGCCTTTTTGCACATACTCCTCAACCAACGCCTTTACAGAAGCGGATTTTTCCAGACCGTAGAACCCTCCGGTTGGGACAAGTAAAACAGGATGATCTCTGACGATCTGTGGGTTAAAATCAATATCTTGAAACGAAACCGGCTCTCCGAGTTTGAGCATCAAGGAGATGGAGGGGTTATAAAACCCATTGGCGAAAAGGGCGACATCCGGAGCCCCCTTCCAATCGCTTTCTGCCTGGTTTCTTCTTTCTTCCAATTTTCTTCCCCAGGCCTGAAATTCGGCTTCAATGGCATCTTTTATTTCCTGCAGCGCTTCTTTGTATTGAGTTCTCCCTGTAATAAAGGTCTCCATGAACTTCTTCTTATACCAAACTCCGATCTTGCCCTTCTTGATTGCCGTTCGAAGATAAAGATCAACAAGGTCGGCCTCGGTTAGCTTGAACTCCTCCTCCCAGTAGTACTCATCGGAGACATCGAAACGATCATCCGGATGGTCCCCTCCAGGACTCCTGACCAAGGGGGGGTTGGAACAATCAGTTCCACCCCCATCCCCTTCACTCATAAGCTTATATATGGCGTCGATAAATCCCCCCGTGTACTTGATGGCTTCCGGAATAAGATCTTCGATATTCTTCATGAGCCTTTCTTGATTCAGAAGCGGATAAATATTTCCCAGGCCATCGGGGACCCAATCGTAAAGTTCTTCTTCGTGAGGGTAATTTTGAGTGATTTTTGCCAGGTCAACCATGAATTTATCTGGTTCAAAAACCGAATAAGGGCTGTAGTTCCGACCGAGATAATTCTCAACCGTTACCCCTTCTTTAAAGGCCTTCAAATTAACGATTTCATTCCACCGGTCATTTACATAATTCTCATACGGTTTTACGAAGACATGTACGTCATTTTTAATATGGGATGGAACGGCCATATCCTGAAGGAGGTGTAATGTCCTGCCAAACATATCATAAACTTTTTGCCTATCCGTTGGAGACAAATTATTTATGGCGTTAGGTTTGCAAAGCATTTTCCTTATTGTTTGGCTGTAATCTTTCGCTCTCTGGGTGCTCGGGGTCCACGTGTCTTTGAGTCCCTTATTCGTATCCGGATTATAAAAATGCTGAAAAAAATCCCCCCAGCCATTAGGCCCAATAGGCGGATCGTTAAGGATAATATTTAGGTATTTATTTGTATCTTCATCATGAGCACCGGTGCGGAACCATTCTAAAGCTTTATTTGAAAATTCCTCACTAAAATGTGTACCCCCATCTGAGTCTGTTTGTCGGTGCACCTGTTCTTTTAGTTTCATACCTTCAATAGTAATTGTATCGTGGCCTCCCTTTATCTTTCCACTCTCAATATTTTCTTTTGAATAAGGTACCCATTTTCCTTGATCCCTATTGGGATTGTTTTCAAAGCTTTCGGATAAAGAAGTTAATGATAAAATTAGGACAATACAAAGAATGATTTTATAAAATCTGTTTGCCATGTTAACCTCTTGTCAATTTTTATTTTTTTTGATTTTTTGTTGAAGTTCATTAGTCTTTCTTTCGATATTTGATTTCTCCTTCTGCCAATTCTCATGTCTTAAAAGACCACGTTTTTCTATAAAAGCAATTTTCTTTTTAAGAGTTTCAATCGCCTTGTTTAAATCACCCTTCTTTTCATAAAGATAGGCTAATTGTTCCATATAAATACTATATCCCTTAACTTTCCCTTCTTCTGCAGGTCTTTTATGCTGTTCCAAGAACCTTTCATACTCAGCAATAGCCAGATTTAGTTCTTTATCATCACATCCACCTTCCACCGCGGGCATAGCTAATCCAACCCGACCTGTAAGGCAATATTCATATAACCATCTAATTTCTGATGAATAACCTTCTTCAATTTTTAATTCATCTTTTAGGGGGTCTAAAAAGATATTCATACTCTCCTTTCTTCCATATTCTTTTATAGATTTCCAACCTCTCTTACCCGCAGATGTAACTTTCACGCCAAGCCCTTCAACTTTAATTCCATAACTTACTGAAAATGATGGCTTCTTAAAATCTTTTTGGGGTAATACGAACTTTCCCTCTTTATCTGTCCAAGTTTTTCCAACAAATAAAGATTGGTGGACATCACCGGCAACGGTTTTACTGTATACTTCCAGTGTTGCTGTCACCCATGCCCCCTCCACAGGCTGTTTAGTCTCTGCATCCAGGACTGTCCCTTGAATTTCCGGAGTTCTGAGGTCACAACCTGCCAGTCCAATCATTAAAATCCCCAAAATAATAACGCTCATAATTTTAAACATTTCTTTCTCCTTGCTAAAAAAAATACACTCCCTCATCTAATTCGTTCCCATCTGGAAACCAACCTTTTCACCTCCCCCTTCGACGGGGGAGGGAAGGGTGGGGGTGATAATGATTTAGAATCACATATTATTCTTTTTATTTTCCCCTCACCCCGCCCCTCTCCCGCAAGGGGAGAGGGAGTTTCCGGATGAGAACTAATTAATCTTTTTCACAAAGAAATGAAGCGGGGAGGAAATTGCCTTTAAAAAACAAAAGCCCATTTCCAGTCCGCTGCTACCCTGACCAGTAATGGGCTTACTATTTGACTTTCCCCAGCTTTCAATGCCAGCCGCCTTACCTTATGCTTGCAAGCATGATTAAAGGACTCTGGTGTCAACCTGGTGTCAACTTACTTATGATGAACTCGTAAAAAGTCCGAAAGCCCCTTTCCCCGTCATTCCGGCGAAAGCCGTCTGCCTCAGGCGGACAGTTATTTCAAGGAGTTATCAAACCTCTGGACTCCGGTTTTCACCTGTCTGCCAGGCACAGGCAGGTGAAAACCGGAGTCCAGGGTATTTATAAGCATTTGAAAATCCTGGATTCCTGCTTTCGCAGGAATGACGCCCTTAAAAATCACCCTGTTCGGGATGGTTTTCAAAAAGCTAAAGTGTTACCGTTAATTGAGTTTGGAGGTACTAATCGATGGTTTTTTTAAGGCCTTCTTCAAATGGTCTATCTATTCAGTCTATGCGGTCGATTTGGCGGAGAAATACCATTCAATTGTCTTCTTCAACCCCTCGTCAAAATCCGTCATAGACTTAAAACCAAATTCTCTCTCAGCTTTGGCGATATCAAGCAACCTTCTTGGCTGGCCATCGGACTTACTGTTATCTCAAGTGATCCTTACTCTAAATCCGGTGAGCTTGGCTATCTTTTCAGCCTCGCTCCCGTAATCTTTCCACTACAAAAAAACCGAGGAATCCAGCGCCGCCGGTTACCAAACTTCGTTTATTATTCCAAAAATTCATTGGGTTCATCTCGTTCATTATGTTTAAACCATTTATTAAAAAGTTAGGCGGAATTCCATCCCGAAAAGATGACGGGCGCTATCACCACCGGCTATAGAATTCGGGTCTTTGAATTTTTCGAGGATATACCGCCCTTTCAGGTTCATCCGGTCATTGATCAAATAATCCACGTCGGCACCCCATTGATAGCTGTTGGTCTGAATGGCATCCCTTTTCCCATGGGTCTCAGCGTTAAAATCCGTTCCCAACAAAATTTTTTCCGATAAATAAGCGGTTAAGCGGATAAAAATATCTTCTCCGTTACTTCCCACATGATGCCCAAAAATTCGTTCATGATAGATAGGGGGGTATAATCCATGGCTATACCAGGCGCCGGGAACGTCCCGGGGGGAAGTGTTCGTATATTCCATTTGGAGATTCAATCTTCCCAGGAGAAAAAGATCATTTAAAACAAGACCCAATAAAAAGGCGCGGCGGTCAGGGAGGAACCCTGTATCTTCGGCCCCATATTCGCCATAGAATTTTAGGGAACGGGCCATGGGCAAAATTTTGTCGAAGTTCGGCCAGCGCAAAACCAAATCAATCGCTACCTGCTGGTTACTTTCCAATTTTCCAGACAGGTTCCTGTTGCTATACAAGATACTTACGTAGTCACTAAGGCTTAAATCCCTTCTGCCCTCTCCCTCGAAAATTACTATATGAGAAATTCCAAACTCAAGAATCGGATGTGGTTTAATATTTAAACGCAAACCATAAAGCAGAGGTTTGGCAACGGCTGGCTCTCCATAATCAAGGCGAGAAAGAAAGAGGTTAAATTTGAAAGGGCCCAGAATGGGGACAAGAAAAGGTTGAGAGTTAGAAAGCTTAATCAGGTCAAAGGGCCGGGCATTATTGGTCATCAACAAGGCGCCGTGATAACCTGGGCCCCACCAAAGGGAATCCCGCCCAACTTCCAGCTCAATCTTGGCTCCTCCAACTTTGAGGTAACCTTTTTCTAACTGAACCTCGCTCCCTTCGCTCTCGGAAACCTTCAGGATCGGTCGGTAAAAGAGGGAGAAATGATTCCAGAGTCTGCCTTCGCCCTGAACCTCGAGCGAAAAATTATGATGCTTCCGGTAGATGATTCCATCGTTGTTGTAAATGGGGTAGATGGTATGAGTCTGCGGGAAACCGTTTTGGGGACGGAGGACCGGATTATCTGTCTGGAATATGTATTTGAGGATTACCTCATCAACCGGCTTCAGATACGTGTGAGCGCGCGGCCCTTCCAGAATGCCCAACTCAACCAGCTCAACTTTAAACTCCTTCTTGAGTCGTTCAAGCAGGGAAGGAATCAACGTTTTATCGGCAAAGCCTGATGATTTTTTCGGGGATGGGAGTTCTTCCCATTTTTTAAATCCCTCGGCCGTTAGGCGGGCGGCTTCCAGCCGGGAATATGGTTTTGTTCCGGAAAGGGCGCTTTCGATCAGCCCGTAAGCTTCCAGCCTATCCAGGGCATTATAAACCCAGCTATTAAGCGGGACGTTTACCGAAGAAATAGCCCAAGAAGATGCGGGAAAGGCGAGACAAGATAGACAAACGAGAAATAATACCTTGTTTTTTGCGTTCATTGGGTTATTGGGTCATTGGGTTGGGAGTAGGATTTTTGGCGGGAGAGATATTCGAGGAAAAAAGCAAGGAAGACTCCCAGGAATAATGAAACTACCCCGGCCAGCAGGACATTCAACGTTCTTTGGGGTTTGATGCGTTTTTCCGGGGGAATAGCCGGGTCGATAACCTGAAAAGTTATATCGTCCTTGGCTTCTTCGATCTTGGCCAGCTCCAGTTGCTGGGTTAGCAGTTCAAAGACTTTTTGCTGAACCATGGCGTCCCGCCTCAGGCGGCCATATTCCAGCCCAACAGTCGGAGCGTCGGATAAGGTTATGAAAGCTCCGATTGACTCTTTCTTATTCTTATCCGGATTTTTCGGGCCTTCCTCAAGGCGTTTCAGCTGCAGGCTCAATTCCCTAAGTTCGTCCTCCAGCCTTTTTACGTCGGGGTGTTCCCGGGTGGCAAATTCACGGAAGGCCCCCAACTGCACTTCCCGGGCAATGATCTGGGCTTTCAGCTCGCCAAGCGCCTTGATTGCCGCCTCGGCCTGGGCATCGAGAACGGAGATTTTTTTACTGGTTTGGAAGTCCTTCAAAGATTCTTCCGTTTCCTTCAGGTCACGCTTGGTAACCGCGATTTGCCTCTCCAGGAAAATGCGATTCCTTTTGGCCAGGGAAATGGCCGAGGAATGCAAGAAACGCTGCAGAGCAGCTATATATTCGTTGGCGATATTGGCCGCCAGTTTAGGATCTTTGTATTCCACGGAGATGGAGATCAAACCCTTGCGGTCATCGGCAACCTTAACCATGCTTTTCTGTAGGGTCGTTACAGTCTTCTGAAGGGTGGGGGGCTCATTTTTCATCCAGCGCTTATTTTTTTCGTCCCATTCATCTTTGAAGAGAACCGGTATGAGGTTTAATGATTTGATAACTTCCTCGGCCACCGTGCGGCTGTTCAGAATGCTGACCAGTTTATCGGTGGCTGTTTTCCCCAAGGCCCCCCCTACGGCTCCCCCTATAAAGGGTAGGTTCTGCAATGTCCCCAGGGCTGCTGAAAACCTGCCCTGGGAAGATTCAACAGGCATGAGGGTGGCCTTGGCCTGGAAGATGGGGGGCATGTACAGGCTGATGACTGCGGCCGAGGCAACGGAAACTAAAAAGAGAAAACCGATGACCCTTGAGCGTTTCTTGATGACCCGCCAGTAGTCCAAAAGGTTGACTTCTTCCGCTTCCGCGTTTGTCGCATTTTTAGCGTTATGGAGTTCATCTCGTTGTTGCCTTGTTTCATTTTTTGCATTGCTGGGGTTCATAGCGTTCCTTGGGTTAATGAGTATATGCGTGAATGCGTGGAAGCGAAAAATCGTTGAACGTTATAACGTAAAGATCGTTAGGTTCGTTTTGGGCCTCCAACCCATAACCTATTGCCTATAGCCTGTTTTTCAATACAATGCGGCGATGACTCCGGCGGCTATGGCGATCTGGAAGAGGATCTGGGTCCAGTCCTTAATCTCCTTCGTCCAGTAGATCCTTTCATATTTCTCGGGGACTAAAATAGTATCGCCCGGATCTATCTTTGTGGTCATAAATCCGCCTGAACTCCAGCGTTTGGATTCCGGGTCCCAGCGAAATCCAAAAATCCTTTCCTGGGTGCGGCTCAACACCGAGCCATCAGCTTTGACCAGGTGTATCCTTTTCTCGTCGGCATTCTCCGCCGGCCCGCCGACTTTGCTCAGGTAGTATTCAAGGGGTTTTTCTTTTGAATAAAGGATGGCATTGGGGTTATAAACCCGCCCCATGACCATGACCAAAGAGGGAATCATGGGGATATGGAGCATATCTCCATCTTCCAGCTCTAAGTCATATTCCGAGCCCTGGAATTTTTCCAGGGGAATCAATTTGGTGACCACCCGGCCGGTAACTGTGGCCGCTTTCAGGCGGGTTATCACCTCTTTCCTCTGGGCCAGGGCCTTTTGCCTCTGCTCGGCGTCTTCCTTGGAAAGAGCCCCCTCAATCAAGCGGGCTCCTTCTTTGATGATTTCCGCCTCCTGATCCTCGATGAATTCCCGGATGCGCTTCTCCTGCACCTTGCGCACGGATTCGCGGCTGAAAAAGGCAGCGGGAAGATAGGATTCCGCCGTATACCCGCCTGCCCGTTTTAAGACCGAACTCAGGCGCTCGCCTTTATGGAAAGTATAGGTCCCGGGGAATTTTACCTCTCCGGTGACGGAAATTTTTTTGTCCACATACCATTTCGGGATCTGGCGGACAAAGAGATAATCATCTTCTTCTAAAAGGATATTGTGGGCAGGATTATCCTTCAAAGCTTCACTAAGGTCAATATTCAAGATTTTGGAAATGACCTCTTTTTCTGTTTTTACCAAACGGGTAATCTCTGCCTCGGGCAGGTAGGCACTGCGTTTGAGATTGCCTGATTGATAGATGAGGTCTTTTATCCTCATTTTTTCCATGAGCCTGTATTTCCCCGGAGCCTGAACTTCCCCGCCTATGTTCACCTGCGGTAGTTCTTTTAGGGTTGATTTGGCAAAGATAATCACCCGGTCTTGATTCTCGAGAGAAATGTTATTCCGTTCGTCTCCCTCTAATAATCTGCCAAGGTTAAAAGAAATTGTTTGCAGCTTTCTGTCCAGTGGGAGAAGGCGTTGGATCTCCGCATGCCCCAGATAAGGCTCAGGGAGTAAGACATCGAAAGAGGGTATGAGGTCAGATAGCTTCATCCCTTTTTTTAGCTCAAAGCCTCCTGGACTTTTCACATGGCCTTCAAGGAAAACGATATTTTCAGCCTGATGGTAAATAGGAAAGACTTTTACAAAATCGCCATCTCTCAGGAGGGTGGAAAAAGGAGGAGGAAGGGTTTTCCCTTCAGGGGAAATGTCAAAATCCACCGCCACTTTTTTCTGGTGGACTTCGACCCTCTCCACCTGAACCCGCTGGAGATATCCCTGGAAAGTGACTCCTCCGGACATTTCGATAAATTCTTTTAGGGGGATAGGTTCTTTCAATTCATAAATCGCCGGCCTCTTTACATTTCCGGATATCCCAACCGTGGGGCCGATGACGGGAATGAAAATTGTATCGCCCGATTGCAGACGAACATCCCTGCTTCGATCCCCCCGCAAAAAGAAATCGTAAAGATCGATCGTTTCTATAACCTTTCCGTTACGGAGCAGTTGAATATTGCGCATGGAACCCGTTTTGGAAGGGCCTCCAGCAGCTATCAGCGCATGGTAAACGGTGGAGAGGGAGCTTAAAATGTAATTCCCAGGGGACTGAGCTTCGCCGACAACGAAGATCCGGATGGTTTTCAGCCTCTCCATGGTAACGTTCAATTGAAAATCTTTGTAATACTTAGATATTTGTTCGAAGAGAAATTTTTGAAGCTGGGAGAAAGTCATGCCCCAAACCTTCAAAACGCCCACCTTGGGGAGGGAGATTTCTCCGTTTCGATCCACTTCCACTGCAAAAGAAGCCTCTATCCTGCCCCAAAGGGTAATGGTAAAGGCATCCCCTGGGCCAATAATGTAATCTGGCCCTACCGGAACATCCGCAATGGGCGCAAAAGAACTGACTTTGGAAAAGAAAAAATCATACGCGAACTGCTTGATTTCTCTGGAGATGACCTGCGGTATCTTCTCTTCAAAGAAGCTTCTTTCGATTGGGGAAAGAAGGTCTTTCCCTTCTTTGGGGATTGCAGAAACCTCTTTAGAAAGCTCACTGAACTCCCAGATTTTCGTGTAAGCCTGAATGGTAAAGAAATAAGTCGAATAATTGTTTAATCCCCGGAGGCGGTAATTGGTGACATTGCCGACATCCAGCTTATTAGTATAGCTCTTTGAATTTGTGCCGTAATAAATGATATATCCGGCAACCTCTTTTTCCTCAGGAATTTTTTCTTTTGTTTTTTCCAATTCCTCAGTTTTGAGCTTAGCTTTTTCCTCGGGTCTTAATTTCATTGTTTTTTCAATTTGGGGCATTTGCATCAATTGTTTCTCTTTTAAGGAGATAGACTCCTCTATCCTACTCTCTAATAATTTGTCGATTTCTTTCGGACGAGAAGGTTTCCTTATTTCCTCCTTCCAAAATGGCGTCCATTTCAAATCTATAAAAGTGTCCCCGGAGGTAGCTGTAATTTCCGTGAGGAACGGGAATGTTCCAGAAGGCAAAGCAATCGGTTGAGTGACAGGGGAGATTGTAGCGGTTTGTGAAACCCCAATTCCTGTAGGTGGAGCAGGCTGTTGAGCAAAAGATGGCATGCTCTGGCAGAATGAACTCCAGATGAAAAAGAATATTATAGCTTTGGCACAAATTTTCTGGAAATTGTTATTTTTTCTTCGCACGATTCATCTCTCCCAAAATGGTTATTAATAGAGCCTCTTGCAAAAGTATTTTTTTGTGGTTCGACAAGCTTGTCCTGAGCGAACCGTTCACCCTTCGAGAACCTCAGGGCGAACGGTGAGTCGAAGGGCTCACCACGAACGGAAAAACTAAATAATTTCAACCTAAGCCCGTTCACCCTGAGCCTGTCGAAGGGTAAATTACGGACTTTTGCAAGAAGCTCA
>Ga0194126_10001886_pt1 | contig 34611 bp, 36 predicted proteins | sample TA2KigC150mmetaG_FD_148641 | JGI IMG/M metagenome (GOLD analysis project Ga0194126, IMG submission 148641) | Freshwater microbial communities from Lake Tanganyika, Tanzania - TA2015035 Kigoma Deep Cast 150m | ecosystem: Environmental > Aquatic > Freshwater > Lake | place: Tanzania: Lake... | reverse complement strand
GCCCACTCATCTACATTTTGCGATTTATCTAGGCCCCTGGAAGGGCGCTGTGCTGCCGGGATATTACCGCGAAGGTACGCTGCGCACGAAACTGGAATACTGGCGCAGTCCCAGCAATTTCATTCGCAATTACAATCAAATAAAATGAAAAAATGTTGGGTGTTTTTCCTATTTTTTTTGCCTATTGCCGTTAATGCTTCAGATAATGGCATCATCCAGCTAAAAGACGGTGATTTTTTGAAAGATGCCGTTTTAAGCGGCAGTTCTGGCATTGTGATAGAAGGCGATGCCAATGTGACCATAAAAAATTGTATCATTAACACCAATAAGAAAATCGCCGTAGAGGCCCTGCCTGGAAGCGGAACCGTAACGATCAGCGACTCCCAAATAACCAGCCAGGCCGGCAAAGGATTGTATATTCAGCCGGGAAGGACCGTTAATATTTACAACTCCAACATATCTCATTGTCAAGAAGAAGGTCTGGACGTAAGAAACGCCATAAGCGGGTTTATAACTAACAATAAGTTTGAAAATAACGGCGAAAGCGGGATAGAGCTCATCGTAGGAAAAACCAATTTAGAAATTAATAAAAATGTTTTTTCCGGCAACGGCGCCAGCGGTTTGGCCTTGCAATTTTACACTTTTACTAGAGACGAGGGAAAGATTAAATTGTTCCAGAACGGTTTTGAGAAAAACCAGAAATACGGGATTGACTGCTCTATTCCCGAAGGCAAACAGCCGCCTGATTACTATTGGTACGAATCAATCAAATTAACCGACAATAAATTTTCTCAAAATGTTCTTGGCAATATAGAAAAAGATTGTAATTACCCCGGCCCGGTGGACGAAAAAGACCGGGAAATAGCCAAAAAAACAGCTACCGAATTTGAAAATGCTAATATAGGCCTTCAAGCAAAAGAAAGCAGTTCTTGGGAGATAATTAAAAAAATTTGGGAATTTTTAACTAGAAATTTTGACAAAACCTTACAAAACCTGCTACTCTAAACCAGTTAGAAAAGTTGAGGTAGAATAAATTAAACAGCTTATGGCTTACGGCTTATGGCTGTCTTGGTGGTAGTAGCTCAATGGTAGAGCGCCAGGTTGTGGTCCTGGTGGCTGTGGGTTCGAGTCCGCTTGGACAATGACTTTCCCAAGGAAACAGTCAAAATATGGCTTAGAATCAAGTTATTGGGCTGTTAAAATAAATAAAACTAATTATGGATAATATTTTTGCTTTTGGTGATAGTCTGACTTACGGAGCTTGGGATGAAGAAGGTGGTTGGGTTGGAAGGCTAAGAAAATATATTGATGAGAAAAATTTAGACGAATCATCTTGTTTTTTGTATAATCTAGGGATTTCAGGAAACACAAGCCAAGATTTAATTAGCAGATTTGAAAAGGAAGTTGAAGCTAGAGCGGGCAATAACGAAGAAAACTTATTTATAGTTTCTGTTGGAGTTAATGACTGTATGTTAAACAATGAAACGAGCTTGAATAATGTTTCCATAGAAAATTATACTGAAAATCTCCAAAAAATAATCAAACTAGCCAATAATTATTCCAAAAAGATTGTTTTTGTAGGATTTTTTCCAGTTGATGAAAGTAAAGTCAATCCCATCCCCTGGAAACTAGGATTTTCTTATGAGAATAAGTATGTTGAAAAATATAATCATGCAATGAAATCTGTGGCTAAAGAAAATAGTGTGTATTTTATTGATATTTATAAAGAAGTGGCAAAACTAGATTACAAAAAATTCATCACCGACGGCGTCCACCCCAATTCCACCGGCCATAAATTTATTTTCGAGAAAGTAAAAAGTTTTCTGATTAAAAATAAACTAATTTCAAGTGAGAAAATATCTGATCTGGGGAAACTAGGCGTGAAAATAAAATAAATTTGTAAGTTGACATTTTTAATAATATAATATAGACAAAAGTAAATAAATCATACTCATGAGGGGCAAACGACAAGCAAAAATAGGTTATTCAAGAAAAAAACGCTGTATAGACATTTCCGTAAAAAGCTTTGAAAAAGACTTCAACGTTAAACTTGGCGTTAAGCCCGATATGAAATTAAGTACATATCTGAAAAAAAAAGGTTTCGTTTCTCTTGGTGAAGCACTCGAAAAAGCTGCATGTTCTAGATAATAACAACCCCGATGATTTATCTAGTAGACGATGTTCTAAGAAAAAATATTATTTGGAACCTCAAACAGGTTGCTATCCAAATTAGCCACGCAGGCAAGGTAAAAGGCAAAGCAAGAAGCGGATATTATAAAATTGCTTTGATGTTGAGTTGCTCGATTGTTGAGGCACTAGCACATGAGTTGTTAAAAAGAAATTTGAAAAAGATTAGCAGTGAAGACAAAAGACTTTTGGAAAATTATAGGTGCTTTGAATCACACTTCCTTCCAATTAAGTTTTCCGTTGATGAATATAGATTGAGTGTCTGTAAACGCAGACGTGAAAAATTCGAGTTGAATAGAAATACCGATTTTAAAAAAATTAATGAGGTTTGCTTGAGGTTAAATATTTTTTCAAAGAAAGATTTTTAAAAAATAGAAAAAGTTAGATTATCAAGAAACAAAATTCATTTACAAGGACTGGAAAATGTCGATAAAAGCTATTCTAATAAGGAAATTCAATTCACTTCATCAGTTTTAATATATTTATTAGATAAGCTCTTCTTCCTGGAAAAATCTTGGAATGATTTGTAAAATAGTATAAATCTGATAAGTTTATTTGTGTAAGAACACGCCCTGGCGTGTTCTGTAACGTACCATAGTACATTATTTGAATAATTAATACCTATCGGGGTGGCTATAGTTCAACGGTAGAACGCTTGCCTGTGGAGCAAGTCACGAGGGTTCAACTCCCTCTAGCCACCCCAATGGGTATTTCTTGATTTTTAGAAAAAGTGGGAGAAAATAGATAAAAAGTAACTAGTCATTTGTAACTAGTAAAATATGGATCTACAACACGAAATAGACAAAGAAAACCTATTGGAAACAATCAAAAAAATACCCGAGCAGCTGCTTGCGGGGCCGGAATTGGTGCGCAGTAACGTGCCCAAAGGTGATTTCAACACTTTCGTCCTAAGCGGCATGGGAGGGTCGGCTTTAGTGGGAGAATTGCTAAAAACATATCTTAAGACAACAGATAGCAGACGGGAGACGGCGATCAAAACACACGTCAATCGCTCTTACAGCTTGCCAAAAGAAGCTTATGAGCCGAACTGCCTGAATATCATCTCCTCCTATTCCGGTAACACCGAAGAAACCCTCTCCTGCTTTGAGGAAGCCCTAAAAAATAACTTAGATTGTTTGGGAATGGCCAGCGGGGGAAAATTGATTGACGTATGCAAAGAAAAAAATATCCCCTTTATCCTCCTTCCTAAACCCCACCCGCAATTCCAGCCCCGAATGGGCTACGGTTACGCTCTTTCCGCTATCTTAAAATATTTTTCCGTATTGGGCTTAATAAACGATCCCCTAATTAAATTCCGAGACACGGCGGAAAAAATTAAAGCGGATCTTGCCATATACAGGGCTCTAGGGGAAGACATCGCTAAAAAAGTAAAGGGCAAGACCCCTATAATTTACGCCTCTTACCAATACCGCTCGCTGGCCATGATTTGGAAAATTATGTTCAATGAGAACGCCAAGACGCCGGCTTTTTGGAACTATCTCCCAGAGTTAAACCATAATGAAATGGTGGGATTTACTCTTCCACAGGCTAATTTCCATTTTATTTACCTGCGCAACAGAGACGATTACCCCCAGAACCTTAAGCGGTTTGAAAAAACAGCTAAAATTTTGAAAGAATACAATTTTGAATCTACAATTATAGAAATGCCAGAAGGAGAAATAATCCACCGGATCTTTTCCACCCTTCAGATCGGCTGTTTCGCCTCTTATTACCTGGCGCTGCTTTACGGAATTGACCCCACGCCGGTGGCAATGGTAGAAAAATTTAAAAAAATGCTTATTTAAAATACTAAAACAAAAAAATGAAATTCTGGAAAAACCTCATCAAAACCCATTTTATTGCCGCCGTCCTGCTTGCCGCGGCCGGTCTCTTGGCAGTCGGCAGTATGTGGAAAGATTCGGCCATCCGCGATGAGATGCCCCATATTGTAGCCGGCTACTCGTATCTCACCGAGGCGGATTACCGGGTTAACCCGGAGCATCCTCCGCTCATCAAAGAATTAGCCGCCCTGCCGCTGCTTTTCCAGAATATCTATTTTCCGCAGAATGATCCCGCTTGGCGAGATAACGTCAACGACCAGTGGGATTTGGGAGACAAATTTCTCTATAAATACGGCAATGACGCTGATCAAATGTTATTTGCGGGCAGAATTATGATGGTTTTGGTATTTTTGTTGGGAGGATGGGTGCTTTACCGTTTCAGCGAAAAAATAATCAGAAGAAGGGAATTGGCCCTTGTCGCCTTGGCATTATTTCTGTTCTCTCCCAATTTAATGGCCCACGGCCGTTTCATCACTACGGATATGGGAGCCACCATTTTTACGATCTTTGCTCTTTACGCCTACTACCTTTACTTGGAAAGACCCAACTGGGGCAGGTTTATTTGGGCAGGCATCGTCTTCGGTCTGGCGCAATTGGCAAAATTCAACCTATTTTTACTTATACCCACTTTTTTGGTAATTGCTTTTCTCCACGGAATAAGCACTTTCCGCAAAGGAAAAATTAAAATTGCTCTTCAAGAAACCGGCTTAAGCGTCGCGAAAGCAATTGGGATAATGGCGATCGGCTATCTTTTGGTAGGCGTATGGTATGAAATTCACATCTGGAACATGCCGATTGCCGTTCAGCATAAGCTCATCAATGAATCCATTACGGATAGGGATTTGGGCAAGCTTGGTTTTAACACTTTGCTCAATAATATGACCGATATCTCCCTTCTGCGTCCCTACGCCCAGTATCTTCTGGGATTTCTTATGGTCTCGGCGCATACGACCGGCGGCCACACAACTTATTTTTTTGGAGAAATCGGCACTCACTGGCCGGAATATTTCGTCTTCGCTTATTTTTTAAAAGAGACGATTGCCGCCCAAATACTGTTTTATTTCGCCGTGATGGTTTTTTTCACCGTGCTGGCCTTTACCATCTTGCGCCGAAAGTTCAAGCTCGGCATCTGGGTCAGGGAAAACGCAGTCATGATCGGTTATTTCTTTTTTGCCCTTCTGGTTTTTATCATGTCATCCATGAACCGGCTCCAGCTGGGTATCAGGTATATCCTGCCCGTGTTTCCCTTTTTATATTTGTTTATCGCCCTGATGCTCTGGAAATTCTCCCAAAACTTTGACTTCAAGAAACGCCTTGGCTACTATTGGGCAAATATAATCATCCTTGTCGGATTGCTGATTTGGCATTTTGGAAGTAATGTTTCAGTATTTCCCAGCTACCTTCCTTATTTTAACGAGTTTATCGGCGGGTCAAAAAACGGTTGGAAATATATGGTTGACTCAAACGTAGACTGGGGCCAAGACCTTATTCGCTTGCGCGATTACGCAGATAAAAACAACATCCAAACCATCAAGGTTGACTATTTTGGCGGAGGAAACCTTGATTACTACTTAGGCAACCGCTATGAGAGCTGGGGTTACAATAAAATGCCCAGCAAGGGTTGGTTCGCTCTAAGCGCCAGCGCCATCCAATGGAATACATTAAATCCTCCCCAAAAAGGCAATTACCATTGGTTAACTGATAACTACCAGCCAGTGGATATGATTGGCAATTCAATCCTGATCTACCATATCCCGGAAGAATAAGCTCCGCTAAACAAACAAATGCTGATAAAAACTTATTTCCCTTCACTCCATAAGGCACTTTCCAGTTGGACAAAAAACAAAGAAAGACCGCCCCTACTGCTGGCAGGGTTCTCGGAACACGAATGGAAGTGGCTTGGGGACGAAATCATCAAACTGCTTGTCGGACCAAACAAAGCTCGGGGAATTTGCGCGCGCAACACCCGCTACAACCCGGACATTATAGTGTTAGAGAAGGAAAAAGACAAAAACACCATTGAAGTAAAGCAGGTTCGCCAATTTATCTATCTTTTGTCCCTCTCGTCCCAGAATCTTCCTTATAAAATAGGCATTGTCCCAAGCGCTCAACATCTAACTCACCCGTCACAAAATGCCCTGCTTAAGACTCTGGAAGAACCCCAACGGTCCCGGTATTTGCTTCTGCTCTCCCCGGAAAAAAATAAGATACTTCCGACTATTTTATCCCGCTCGCTCATCTTGAATTTAAATTTAAAATCCCCCCAATTATTAACAAAATACCTTCAAAGAAATCACCCGGAAATGTCTTACGCTGAAAGGAAAAATATTCTCTCCTGGTCGGGCCTGAATTTGGGGAACGCCGCCAAAATGTCCCAAAATTATAATCGCTTTTGGGAACTGTCTGATTTTCACGAAAAACAAAAAAAACTTTCTCCCGCCAATAAATTAAAATTAGGCAGTGAACAGCTAGGGGACAGCAATTCCAAAATTCTAGATTTTTTTCAATTTGAGGCAATAAGACTCACGGAACTGCTAAAAAAAGATCTCCAGAAAAAACCAAGAGAAAGCTCTGCGCCTACGCTGGATAAATTACGCTTAATTTTAGATTTTATAGACCAATCCCAATCTTTTTCGGGAGCAAGCCCCAAATCGCTATTGGACGCTTACCTGCTTCAGAATTGAAGCGTTCCTCGGACTCACGGCCTTGTTGCAGCAACCTTATTATTGCAGCGCAGATAAAAAACTAGCTGAGAAAGCTCAGTATGGCACTGCCGACAAATATAACGGCTAAAATTATTGTCGCGTACAGCAAACTTTTTTCAATACCCCTTTTGGTATAAAACGATCCGCCTACTCCCTCTCCCCCTAAAATACCGGATACGCCGCCTTCCCGATTTTGCAGTAAAATTACCACAATAAGAAGTACGGATGAAATAATTTGGACAAGCGACAAAATCTCTTTCATATTTTTCTAAAATTAAAAAATCTGTTAGTTTATCAATATTAAAAGTAACTAAATTTTATGTTTCGTCAAAACATTAGCCGTTATTTCCTAATTGCGTTAATTATCTTGATCGGAATAGCGGTTTTTAAGATGTTTTTGCCCTTCATGGCCACTCTTCTTATGGCCTTTATTTTTTGGCAGCTTTTCAACCCGGTCTTTGATTATCTTGGAAAAATCACCCGCCATCCCAAGACTTCTGCGCTAATTACTTGTTTTTTGGTGGCCATTATTATAGTTTTGCCTTTCTTTATAATTGGGGGCATTGCCGCAAAAGAAGCTTCCGAGCTTTATAAAAGTATGGTTAAAGAGCCAGTCCCTTTTTTTGAAATTCAAAAAAGTCTTCAAAATTCCTTGTCGTCTTATTTTCAAAGCTTCGGCATAGACCAAAGTAAAGTAGAAAATTCACTCAATCAGATTGATTTTTCGGAAGGGCTAAAAAAGGCGACGAGTCTGGCGGCGAATTTTTTAACCGGAGCTTACCAAAAGATCAGCGAATTCATATTTTTGGCGTTCGTTATGCTTTTCGCTTTGTATTACCTTTTCTTGGATGGAAATAGATTTATTCGCTCTCTCTTCCAAATCTCGCCTCTTTCCAGTAAAGACGAAAAAATTATTTTAAACCGTTTTTTGTCAATGAACCGCGCGACCATAAAAGGAACAATTATTATTGGCATTGTGCAAGGGTTGTTGGGCGGTTTATCCTTTTGGGCATTAGGCATTGGCGCCCCCTTTCTTTGGGGAGTAATAATGGGGATTTTCTCCGTTCTTCCCCTTATCGGGCCAGTAATAATCTGGCTGCCCGTGGCCATTTGGCTCATCGTCTCCGGTTTCTGGATAAAAGGGTTGGTGCTACTCTTCTTTGGCAGTTTCATTATCGGATCGGTGGATAATTTCTTGCGCCCCAAGTTAATCGGCAGCGACACGGCGCTTCATCCTTTGTGGATTTTAATTGGAACGTTTGGCGGAATATTGGAATTTGGCATTATGGGCTTTGTAATCGGTCCGCTTTTAGTAACAATATTTTTCGCTCTTCTGGAAATATTTGAAAAAAAATATTTAAGCAACAACCAGAATGCCCAGCCATAACGACATACTTGAAAATCTGCTCACTGAAGAGAGAATTGCCGAGTTTGTCAAAAAAATTAACGATTTGAAGCGGGACAATAAGCTTGATCTCTCAACCGACGAAGACTTAAGTTTGGCTATCATGAACTTAATCGCCATTGAAGAACATCTCTTTTTCACCGCCGAAAAGACTGAAAAAGACGGCTACTTTGCACTGCTTAAAACAGTTCGGGAAATGCGCAAAAACCTGCTTAAAAGGATTGTTAAAGAATACGAAGGGGAAGTATGGTGCACTAGTAAGCACCTGCTTTCCGGCAGCATGCGCCTCATGGAAGTCGGCACTAAACACCTCAAGGAAGGCAGCGAGGATACCGCCAAGGAGATGTTTAAGCTAAGTTACGAGCTTTACTTGCTGTTTTGGGGAATCAACATGGATGTCATTAAGCCCGGCGAGTCTAAATTAGTTGACAAAGCCGTTATGGATAAATTAAAAAAACTGGGAATAAACCAAAAAATTCCCGGCGCAAAAAAACCCCAAGGGCTGCTCGGAAAATTAGGCGAATTAGTCAAAAAAGCGGTAAACTGTTGTATAGAATAAATCAAAAATCAAATATCAAAACGACAAATTAAAATTTTAAGATTTAGACAGTTTTAAATTTTGATATGTAATTTTAATATTTACTATTGTTATTGATATTGCCATGAAAAGAAAAGACGATTTAACAAAAATAGTTTGCACTATCGGCCCCGCCTGCGAAAAACGGGAAACCTTAAAAGCAATGATTAAAGCCGGCATGGACGTGGCGCGATTGAATTTTTCTCACGGATCCCACGATTGGCACTTTCAAGCCATAATAAACTTACGCCACGCCGCTTATCAGGCCCAAAAATGTCTTGGTATAATGGCCGATATTCAGGGACCGCGCATTAGAATCGCCGAACTCCAAGACAAGAAAATCAAAATTTCTAAGCTGCAATTCAATCGCGGCGACAGGATCCTCCTTAAAGAAAATCGCTCTTCCAAAAGACTGCCCGGATATCTAGAAAAACAAATCCTGATTGACTCTGACACTTCTTTGTTGGGAAAATTAAAAACGGGAGACAAAGTCTATTTAGATAACGGCACGGTAGAACTTACAGCAGAAAAAAACCGAAAAAAACAGGGTTGGGAGATGGAAGTGAAAAACGACGGCCTGATTAAAACTAGAAAAGGAATAAACTTCCCTACGTTAGCCCGATATATTCCTTCCTTCACTTCTAAAGATTCCGCTGATTTACACTTTGCCCTAAAGCAAGGAGTTGACTTTGTTGCGCTTTCCTTTGTCAAAGACGCCAATGACATCATTAATTTGCGGAAAAGAATGGTTAAAATTTTAGGGAGAAGAAAGGGGTTGCCCGAAGTGGTGGCAAAAATTGAAACCCTCGCCGCTCTTCATAACATCAAAGAAATTCTAGCCGTAGCGGATGCCGCTATGGTGGCCAGAGGAGACATGGGCATTGAAGCCCCGCAGGAGAAAGTCCCTCTATACCAAAAATTACTAATCAGGCATTGTATTAAAAACAATATTCCGGTAATAGTCGCCACCAATATGCTGGAATCAATGACAATTTTACCCCGACCCACCAGAGCGGAGCTTACCGATGTTGCCAACGCGGTAATTGATCGAGCGGATTCTCTTATGCTATCGGGTGAAACGGCTAACGGCAAATATCCCGTCCGTTCCGTCGCGACAATGAGTAAAATCATAAAGACTACTGAAAAATCCCATTTTGACGACCAGAATAAAATCCCGGAATTACTGAAAATCCGCTCCAAAACACCCGGAAACAGCGAGGAAATGAATATTCATACAATCGGTAACTTAACGGAGGAAATGCATCCCAAAGCAATTATTCTGTCGCGCGTCCCGGCATCTTTTATTACCAAACTCTCCAATTTCCGTTTGAATGTCCCTTTGCTTTGCTACGTCGGCAATCACAATCCCTTAACCAGAAAATTAATTTTGCGTTACGGGGTGCTTCCTTATCCCTCTGAAAGCCAATTTCAAAAAGCGGTGCAGAACTACCCCAATCATATTTTCATAGAAGGAAAAGAAAAAAGAGACAACTGGGATTACAAAATAAAGATCACTCAGCGGAAATCAAAAAAATAAATATTCATAGTGCCTTATCTGGGCTGTTTTGGTATATTTTTCAATAGTCACGCTGATTAGGTCAATTCGCCATTCCGGAAAGGAATACCGGGGTAAATTCCCGGCGTATCTTTGCCAAGACACGGTTTCCTTCTCCAGAAAAAACCAGACAGTCTTTTCAATCTTGTGGAATTTCGTCTTATTCACACTATCCTCCGGTATAATTGGCATAGTCTGCCAATCCTTTGCCAAACTATCGCACCATTTACTACGCACTTCCACAAATACCAATTCTTTTTTTCGGGGGTCAAACGCAATTATGTCTATCTCCCCGCCTCGGTACTGATAATTAGCAGTGATAATCTTAAATCGCTTCTTTTTTAAAAAGTTTATCGCTATTCCCTCGGCAAAGGAACCGCGCAGTTTGCGAGAGTCATCCATAATCTACGTTTAAGAAATTAATGATTCGCCCTGAAAACGGTACTGGAGCGCTTCCGCCACATGCCGCGTTTCAATTTGGCCAGAATTCTCAAGATCTGCGATGGTACGGGCGATTTTAAGCGTCCGAAAGTAGCTCCGGGCGGAAAGATGAAATTTCCTGATAGCTTCAATAAGGATATCCTTTGTCTCCTGACCGTATTGGCAATATTTTTTTATGTACTGATTGTTCATCTCCGCATTAGAAAATATCGCGTTTTCCTTAAAGCGCAAACTTTGAATGTCTCTGGCTTTTTGCACCCTTTCACGAATTTCTTCGGACGATTCTCTCCCTCCTTCTCCGGTTAGCTTGTCATACTTGACTCGGGGAACGTCCACAAAAATATCAATTCGGTCACAAATCGGACCGGACAATTTCCTTTGATACCGGCTAATGGCGTTAGCGTTGCAAGTACACTCCTTTTCCGTGTCAGTAGCGTAGCCGCAAGGACAAGGATTCATAGCGGCAATAAGAATAAAACGGGCTGGAAAGGTAACTGAGCCCGCCGCCCGGGAAATGGTAATAATTCCGTCCTCCAAAGGTTGTCTCAAACAATCCAAAGTCTTGGCCGGAAACTCCAAAAATTCATCCAAGAATAGCACGCCCCGATGAGAAAGACTTATTTCGCCGGGATGAGGGTTAGTCCCGCCCCCAATCAAAGCAATATTAGAAGAGGTGTGATGAGGCGCCCGGAAAGGCCGTTCTCTTACCAGCGGATTACTGTCATCTAATTTACCCGCGACGCTGAATATTTTGGTAGTCTCCAGACATTCTTCCAACCCCATTTCAGGAAGGATGCTAGGAAAAGTTCTCGCAATTAAGGTCTTGCCCGAGCCCGGCGGTCCAATAAGACAAACATTATGTCCCCCAGCTGCCACAATTTCCATAGCCCGTTTAACGTGTTCCTGGCCGCAAATCTCTCTCATATCAAAAAGATATTTTGGCTTAATGCTAATTTCCCGGAAGACTTTAAAGGGAGTAATGTTTTTTTCCTCTTCAAAGAATAGCATCAACTGCTCTAGATTTTTCACGGGATACACTCTCAGTCCTTTAACGACCGATGTTTCGCTGGCATTGGCTTCAGGGATAAATAAGTTTTTATAGCCGGCATTTTTTGCAGACAAGGCAATCGGCAACACCCCTTTTACTCCTCTTAGATCTCCATTTAAGGCCAGTTCGCCCACAAAAAGACTGTCCTTTAAATAGGAAGAGTTGGAACGGATTTGGCTGCTGGCCGACAATATCCCAATTGCTATCGGAAGATCGTAAACCGCTCCCACCTTGCGTAAATCGGCCGGAGCCAAATTAACAATTACCACCCCCAGCCGATACGGAGGAACGGCGCCGCTATTTTTCAGGGCAGATCCAACCCTTTGTTGGGACTCTTTAATGGCGGCATCCGGCAATCCCACAATATTAAATTTGTGGATTCCTGGGAAAAAGTCAGTTTCTACATCCACAATAACGGTGTCTAAACCGACCACGGCGCATGATTTAACTCGACTGGTATGTTTCATGCACCCACCATACCACAACGATTATTAAATCCAGATAAAATTTTTATGAAATTTAGCTCAGGTATAGAGAAAAATGGTTATAAAACTCAACTTTTTTAATTTTTTTGTATCTAGCTCGCATTGCAGTTAATGCCTCTCAGGCGACCTGCCCGCCGAAGCCTCGGCGCAGGCGGGCGTCCCACAAAAAAATTAAAATGGGGAGTTTTATAACCATCACAATGTGTAACTTTTTTCTATTTTATTGCGTCCAGTTATCTCTTTTCTCTTGATCTTGCGCCGGATTTTCATAATTAATTTCTTTGCTTTCCTCATTTCCACTGCCTTTTATCACTTGCCTCGGGCGCGATCCTTCCGCCGGGCCGATAACCCCATTTTCTTCTAATAAATCCATTATTCTTGCCGCCCGGGAGTAACCAATCCGTAAATGTCTTTGCAGCAACGAAGTTGAAGCCCTATTGTCTCTCAAAACAATTTCCCGCGCTTGATTATATAATTCATCTTCCTCCCCCTGATTACTCATCTTCCCTTCAATTTCCGGTCCAACGGACTGAATCACAGTAGGATTGTAGCTCGCTACCTCCTGTTCAATTAAATGGTCCACGATCTTTTGCACTTCCTTCTCGGAAATATAAGTCCCTTGAATGCGCCTGGGTTGATTAGACTCTTTCGGCAAATAGAGCATGTCGCCTCTTCCCAACAATTTCTCCGCGCCAGACATATCCAGAATAGTGCGGGAATCCACTTGAGAGACCACCTGAAACGCAATCCGCGTGGGAAAATTTGCCTTGATTATGCCGGTGATGACATTTACCGAAGGGCGCTGGGTAGAAAGCACCAAGTGAATTCCCACTGCCCGTGACATCTGCGCCAGCCGCACAATAAGGGCTTCCACCTCTTTGGCATAGGGAGAAGACATTAAATCAGCCAACTCGTCAATTATTATTACAATGTAGGGCATAAATTCCGGTTCAATTATTTCGCCGGTTTCTTTAACCACCTCCGGCTCAATTTCCCCGTCCACCACTTTCTGGTTATATGATACAATATTGCGCGACATTGTTTCCTGAATAACTATGTATCTCCTCTCCATCTCTGACACTGCCCATTTGAGAGCATTGGCAACTTTGTGGTGATCCACAATAACCGGGGTTAGCAAATGCGGAATATTATTAAAAATTGAAAGCTCCACTCTTTTAGGATCTACCATGATCATTTTCATCTCTCTGGGTGTGTTGCGGTAGAGCAAGCTGGCAATTAGACAATTAATGTCAATGCTTTTCCCCGAACCCGTAGCGCCGGCAATAAGCAAATGGGGCATTTCAGAAAGATCGGCGTAAACATAATTTCCCGCCGGGTCCTCTCCGAGAGAGATTAATAGTTTTTCCGGCGATTCTTTAAAAGCCGGGTCTTCTATCAATTCGCAGAGATTCACGACCCTTTTGACTTTATTGGGCACTTCAACTCCCACCAGAGAGCGACCGGGGATAGGGGCTTCAATCCTTATAGGATGAGCCGCCAAGGACATAGCCAAATTGCTCTGGATTGCAGTTATTCGGCTCAATTTTATCCCTTCTGCCGGCTTAATAGCGTATTGGGTAACCGTTGGACCCACATTCACTTCCGCCACTTCCGCCGGTATTCCAAAATTTAACAATGTCTTTTTAATCGCGGCTGAATTGGTTTTGATGTCTTCCGCAACCGCCTTGGTAGTATTTTTCTCCAAAATGTCAAGTGAAGGAAATTTCCAATTCTCATTCAATCCCGGAATTATCTTTACTTTCAAATGTTGGCTCCCTTTTTTATTTTTCCCAGATTCTGAAGGCGTCCCTGAAAAAGAAGCTTCATTAGTTTGGTTCTTTTTATCCCCAAAGGCCTCTAGATCTTGCAATGCCCCATTTCTCTTGTTTTTTATAAGTTTGTTTTTTACTTTTCTCAGGGTGTGGAGGAGAGAGTTTTTCCAATTGTCTTTTTCTAAAACAAAACCCTGAGCCAAAAATTCCTTCGCCTCTTCTCCTTCCTTTTCAATTATTTCTGATTCAGCAAATTCGGTCTTTGCTGAAATCTGTTCTTTTTCCGCTGATTCAACTTTCCTGAAGTATCCGTCAAGCAACAATATTATCCCTACAAAAAATAGGGTGATTAAAATTATCAAACCGCCCCAAAAACCCAAGTAACTTGCCGCATACCCCAACGCCAACCCCACGTAACCGCCGGCCGATTTCATGACAGGCAAGTTTACCTTTCCTTCCAGCCCGTTACTAACCAAAGATGAAATTGCCAGCGCACAAATAAAAGTTAAAAAGAGCCCGTTTACCCGATAATAGGGATGGGCTAATCTTTCCTGCCGGATAATCCAGTAGCCGCTTACCATAAGAATAAATGGAATCAAATACTTTCCCCAGCCGAAAATTTCAACCATTCCTTTCCCTAAATATTTTCCCACAATTCCGGCTTCGTTAAAAAGACTCAGAACAACAATACACGCTATCCCCCAAGCCAATACCCCTATAAGCCACCGCTCTGCCGTACTGGATATATTTAATTCTCCCTCTTTCAACTCTGAGTCAATTTCTTTTTTCTTTTTTCTTCTACCCACGGACGATAAATGTTATTGATTATTTTTCCAGTACCATACCGAAATGGAAGTTACCCGCTTCAAAACCCCGAATAAATTTAAATCCGGACTTTTTGAGCATGTCTTTAAGCTCTTTCCCGCTAATCCTGGTCTTTTCCGGAGGACCAAAATATTTTATTTTTTCTTGGCCTTCTTCAATTTTTTTCTTCCACTCAACTACAATTAAGTTTCCTTTTTTCTTCAATATCCTCCTTGCTTCGCTAATTATAGCGTTCTTCTTTTTTGAAGTATAAAGCACGTTAGCTAAAAGCACTTTATCGCATTCTCCCGCCTTTACCCATTTTGAAAGAGATTCTTTCCCCTCCAAATCAGCTCTTATCGCGATAATATTACTTAACCCAGCCAGATAAGCACGGCTCTTTACTGATTCTATAGGCCCTTCCATCACGTCTACCGCATACACCTTCCCTTCATCGCCAACCATCCTGGCGGTAGGGATAGTGAAATATCCGCCGCCGCAACCTAAATCGGCGACTACTTCCCCTTTTTTTATGTTCCAGTCAGCCGCCACTGTTTCAGGGTCAATGAATCCGCTTCCGATAATTCTCAGTTCTTCCACTAATTTGTTTTTTTGATTGATTTTGCCCATTTTTTACGTTTACTATTCTTACTCAGTGTTAATTATAAAATCAATTTCTTGCGACCTCTCTTCCAGGTATTCCCTATTGATTTGATCCTCAAAACCGTTTAACTCCTCATCCTTAAAATATAATCTGCCCATTTGAGAATGCCAATAATAGGGTTTTAAAAATACTTTCACTTTTTCCGCCTTCTTTCTTTCCGCCACCCAACTGTCAAAGCTGTTTTTGTTTATCAAAATATGCCTTATCTCTACTTTCTTTACGCCCCCTTCCGGATAGCTTCTCTCTAGCTTGATAATTTGCCAGCCATTTTCAGTCTCTATCGGTTCACTTACCTCACCCTCCCCTAACAAAAAGGCGGTGTTCTTGAATTCTTCGGGAGATTCATTTTGGCTAAAGGGCGGAAGTAGCCCGCCGTATTGGCGGCTTGACGCTTCGCTGTACTCACGAGCAACATTTTCAAAGTTTTCTCCCCGTTCAACTTTTTCCCTGACGATATTGACTTTCTTTCTCGCGGCGGCATTTAGTTCCCCGGATGATTTTAGCTTCTCCTCCAATTTTCCCTTAATTACCATTTTTTTAACAATCTGCTCTGAAAAATCATTTTCGCCCCAATTATACATCAATTTTAATTGATTGAGATTTTCCTCTCTTTTATTGTCTCTTTCTAAAATCTTCCTGCTAATATCTTTGATTTCGCTCCTATCTGCTTGGATTCCTCTTTTCTCGGCTTCAATCTCCATAATTTTATTCTCTATTGCCTGATTCAAGACGTTTTTCTTAATCACTTCAAGTCTTCTTAACCCTTCCGGAGTAGAAAAATCAAATATCCCCCTTTGGAAAACCACTTCCCGCCCTTCCAAAAAGACTTTTATGGCCTTTGTCTTACTGTTAAATTCGGCAATACTAATCCAACCTCCATATCCAATACTTGCCGCAGGAAAGGGAATGGATTTCTCAAACGCCTCAATAAAATAATTTTGCCAATTTTTTTGATATATCCCCCAAACAGTAACCATAAGACCAATAACAAAAACTGTTGCAAAAACCGCCGCCCAGCGAAGCAAGTTAAGCCATAGTTTACCATCGGGCAGCTCTTTTTTATAAGACCGGTCATTCTCCTCTATTTTCTTCACTTTCTTTTTTTGGGGCGGCATAATCTAATGGTCACAAAATTTCTTTGAGTTTTTGTTATTTTATCACCAATTTTAAAAGTGGGATAATTTGACATTATCTTTAATAATTCGTAGATTGTTACGGAAGTTTAAGAAACCAACTTAAATCCCTAAATTAAATTTTTCACATGCCCATTAAAAAAGCCGCAAAAAAATACCTAAAGGTCGCTCAAAAAAACCGAATTCGCAACACTATCGTTAAAAAAAGAGTTAAAGACATCATCAAAAAAGCCGAAAAACACATCGCTGAAAATGTTGATCCAACCAAGATTAATAAAATTTTGCGAGAGGCCCAAAGAATAATTGACCGGGCCGCCCAAAAAAACGTAATTAAAAAAAATACCGCCGCCCGCAAAAAAAGGCACTTGTATAAAAAATTGCGTTCCAACAAGAAAAAGTAGTTTTTACCGGGTAAATTTAAACTCGTCCATCTTTCTGCCTCCAATAGAATAGTTCTTCACGGTTATTTCTGATCCGTTAACTTGAACTAAAGCGTAACTCTTATTAGTAAAATAATAATCCGCTTTATTTTTCCGAGGTTTGCCGTGCCGAAACGAATCAGTGTTGCCCACAATAAATTGATAAATTTCCTTCTCTGCTCCAGAGAATTGAACGGCCGTTATTTTTCTGCGACTAAATAAATGCTCGTGTCCTGAGAATACCGCCGCAACGCCGTGTCTATCTAATATTCCCCACAATTCATCGCGTTCTTCCGGATGTACGTCCAGACTTTCTCCAATTTTATCACCAGTAGGCCAGGCAGGTTCGTGAAAAAACACAAAAATGTTTTCCTTTTGGTTGCTATCTAAATCTTCTTCCAGCCAATCTCGCTGCTCTTTATTGACAGAATGGCTGGTTCCGCTATTTAAAACCACAAAATGGGAATTGCCGTAATCAAAGGAATAAACTATCTCCTGGTATCCTTCCGGACCGTTATCCGGCAGGTTAAAAACTCTACGCCAAGTCGCATAAGCTTCGTCCTTGATTTGGTCATGATTACCCATTACCGGATAAACTTCCGGCACATCAGCTAAAACAATCTTTTTCCATTTCCTCCAATTCTTTTCGCATTTTTTTCCTCCTTTACAATCGGTCGCTAAATCTCCCATTGCCAGAGTAAAAGCAGCTTTTTTTCTGCCAATACCCTCTGCGGCTTTTTGCAGGCCCCCGTTTTTTCTCCCCGGGTTAAACTTCTGCGTATCGCCAATTACGGCAAATTCAAAATTATCTCCGTCCGAGGGAAGAGAAGCAGTAAAAAAGGAGGATCCGAGCCCGATTTGGCGCGAACTGGTAGAGGGAAGAAAAATCAAAAGCAATGATATAATCGCCGCTATCGCGGCAACCGCGAGAAAAATTATTTTTCTGTTTCGTCCGGTTCTCATTTTTAAAATTATATTTATTTTCAGAATACTCTTTTACGGTTGATTTCCTTGCTTATCCTTTCCAACTGTTTCATGACCGCCCGCAGCTTTTTTTTCTTTGAGGGAGATATTTTCTCTATTTTTGCCAATAATTCCGATCTTTTGTCTTTTAAAAATTCCAATTCCAGAGCGTTGGCGCACTTAAGCAGCTCATTTTTCGCATCCTCCAGAATGTTATCTGAATCTCCTCCTAATTCCTTGTCCACGCTTATTGCGTATTCTTTGGCTAAAAGGTTCAGCTCCCGACTGGAAAATTTTAAATCAATTTTTTCTTTCGCGCCTTCTTTCTTCGCGTCCAGTGAATCCAGATAATTCTTCATTTCCCGCCAAATAGACTTGTTTACTTCTCCCACCAAAACAATACTCCCGACTTTCTCCCTGTTTTTGAAATACAACTCGGGGTAATTGAAGATTAGTCCGATAAGTCTTTCCTCCAATAAAATCCTCCTGCCTTTGGAAAAGAAGGGGCTTTTTTCTTTCTCAGATTCTTGTTTTAGCGCCAAATTTGCGTTTTTTCCCGAAATTTTTTCCCAAAGAAGATTTTCCGGCACTTTTACTAATTCGGCCAATTTTTTCAGGTAGTAGGACTGCTCCACCCGCGATGGGATCTGAGACAGCAACTTTATAATTTTTTCCGCCAATACTTTTTTTTGGTCCAGACTTAACACCCGGTTCCCAAAAGCAAGGTTAAAAAAATATCCGGCCACGCTTCTGGGCTTTTTTACCATCTCTTGCCAGTTATCCGGTTCCGCGCTGGCAATGTCCGCCACGTCCTTGCCGGTTTTTAGGGGAATCACTTTCACGTCCATATCCTGCGCCCAAGCCAATTCCGCGGTTCTTTTGGCAGCTTTCACCCCCGCCATATCGGCGTCAAACGCTAATATTAGTTTTTCGGTAAAACGGCGCAAGTAAGTAAGTTGTTTAACTCCCACGGCAGTGCCGCAAGTGGCCACGGCTTGTTTTACTCCGGCTTGATGGCTCAGAATAACATCCAGATTACCTTCCAGCATTATCACCTCTTGACTTTCCCGAATGCTGTTTTTTGCCAAGTGAAAACCGTAGAGCAAACTGCTCTTGTCGTAGAGGATTGTTCCGGGCGTATTGATGTATTTCCCTTGCCCGCTCTCATCGCCGGGAAGCAGTCGGGCGGAAAATCCTACTATCCGCCCCAGACCATCCGTAATCGGGAATATCAGCCGTCCCCGGAAACGGTCCACAAAAACATCTTGGTTGTCTTTTTTATACACACTGCCGCTTTTCAAAATAGCATCCGCGGAAAAGCCAAGCTCTCTCAAATGATCATAAAGGGCCGCGGGAGTGCCTTTAGCGTTTAATCTGGGGGCGTAGCCCAAACGGAATAAAGAGGCATAACTGTTTTTCAGCCCCCGTTCTCTAAGGTAATTGGTAGCTTTTTTGCCTTTGGCTCCTTTTAACTCTTTCTCGTAAAAAACCGCGGTGGCTTCCAGCAGCCGCCGAATTGTCTCTTTATCATCTACTTGGCCTTGGTCGGAAAAAGTCCCCTGATATCTGCGATAATCCAAGCCGGCTCTTTCCGCCAACATTCGGAGCGCCTCCTTAAACTCCATCCCTTCCATTTCTTCAATGAAAGTAATCACATCTCCCCCCTTGCCGCAGCCAAAGCAGTGGAATATCTGTTTTTCCTTGCTCACCATAAAAGAAGGCGTTTTCTCCCGGTGAAAAGGGCACAAACCTCGCATGTTCGCGCCGGCCGGCGTCAATTTAACGTAACCGGAGACAATGTCCACAACATCCAATTTATCCTTCACGTCATCGACAAGCGTTGCCATGAGGCTAAATCAAAAATTAATGTTAATATATGCAAATATTATACTATATCTATAATATATTCTATCGTTTCGTATAATTGGAGAATGCCAAATGAAAAATAATTTATTGCAAAAATTAAAACATATTTATCTGGTCGGCATCAAGGGTGTCGGGATGACGGCGCTGGCGCAGATTCTTAAGAGCCGCGGTAAAATCATCAGTGGTTCGGACACCCACGAAAAATTTTTTACTGACGCGGTGCTTAAGAAACTCAAAATTCCTTTCAGAGAAGGATTCAGAACTTCTAATTTGCCCAAAAATACTGAACTGGTAGTATACTCAACCGCTTTTGATCCAATAAAGCATCCGGAGATTTTATCGGCCAAAAAGAAAAAAATTCCGGTTATGTCGTATCCTGAAGCAGTTAGCGCTTTATTTAACGCCTCTTTGGGCATCGCGGTTTCAGGAACGCACGGCAAAACAACCACTTCCGCCCTTATCGCCGAATCAATGAAAAACCTTGGCTTAGATCCCACCGCGCTAATCGGCAGTCGGGTAGCCAATTGGCAGACTAACGCGATAACCGGCAAAAGTTCGTTTTTCGTAATTGAAGCCGACGAGCACCAAAATAAACTAAGACATTACCGGCCGTGGTCCATTATCATTACCAATATTGACTATGACCATCCGGATTACTATAAAAAACCGGAAAATTATTACCGGGTGTTTGAAAAGTGGGTAGGGAAGTGGGCAAGAACAAAATTAAAGCTGCCTAAAATCGGCGTATTTAACGGGGATGACGTTAAAACATTACGCATGTTGAAGGAATTAAACCTAAAAAATAACGATGATCGCGTAATTTTAACCTACGGAAAAAATAAAAATAATGATATTCAAATTTTGGATTCCGGATCCCAGGATCCAAACCAAATTCCAAATTCTAGATTCCAAATTCCAAAATACTTTTTCAAGATTAACCTGCCAAAGAAGACAGCACAAAATATTTTCAATAAGAAACAGAAAATTGCCGTCTCCGCCTCTCTTTTTGGCGAGCACAACGCCTATAATCTAGCGGCGGCGGTCGCCTTTGTCTTGGCATTATCTTGCGTCCCAAACTTCAAGTTGAAAATTTCAAACAATAAAATAGCCAAAAGTTTTGAGAGTTTCCGGGGAACCGAGCGTCGGATGCAATTTATTGGAAAAAGGGGGGAAGTACTGGTCTATGACGATTACGCCCACCATCCCGCTGAAATTGACGCGACTTTAGCCGCCGTAAGAAGGCACTTTCCCAAGTTTAAAATTTTCGTAATCTTCCAGTCGCACACTTTCACCCGAACCAGTGCGTTCCTTGCTGAATTTATTAAATCGCTTTCCGCCGCCGATCTGATTGGGCTTCTTCCGATCTATGGCTCTGCCAGAGAATTAAAAGGTAAAGTCAGAAGCGCTGACATCGCTAAAAAGCTTATCAAAAACAAAAAAACGGCCTTTAATTTTCCCTCCCATCAGGATTGCCTTGATTTCCTGAAAAAATATAAATCCAAGAAACCGACTATCTTAATAACTATGGGAGCGGGAGACGGCTGGCGAGTGGGAAAAAACTATTTAAAAAGGGAGAATTAAAAAAAGTATATTTATTTTCCATTTTCCATTATCCATTTTCTATCTTTTATCATGCTTGCCAAATCTTTTGCATTCGTCCTAGCCAGCGAGATTGTCTACAACATATCCAGTTATGTGGTGCACAGCGGCATCGGAAGAATTTTAGGACCGGCTGATTATGGCCGCTACGGCGTGGTAATTACCCTTACCACCACGATCATCATCCTGATCGGCAATGGGATCCCTACCGCTATGGCTAAATATCTAAGCGAGATATTTGAAAACAAGCCCGGGCTGATCCCGGTTATCAAGCGAAAGGCCGCTCTATTTCAGGCGCTTCTGATGGGAAGCGTTACTTTGACGTTTTTCCTCTTAGCTCCGGTTCTTGCCGCCTTGCTCAAAGACCCTTCTTTGACGCCGCTTTTCCGGATATCTTCTCTTATCATCCCAACTTTTGCCCTGGCCTCTTTTTATTTCTCCTACTACACCGGCATCCACAAGTTTAAAGTACAGGCCTTCCTTAAGACCCTGCGATCCTTCTCCCGCATTTTGTTTATCCTGGGTTTCGCTTGGTTATTAAAGCCGCAAAATCTGTCCCTAGAAGGCAGCGTTATTGGTTTCGCTTTGGCTCCCCTCTTGGTCTTTTTGGGAGCAAAAATATACGATTCGCTGCATAAATATAAACCGAGCGGCACATTTGACTGGAAAAAACTGTTTCATTACGCCTGGCCGATAACTTTTTTTATGATCGCTTACGAGCTTTTAATAACCGTTGACCTCTATCTGGTTAAGGGGATTTTAATGAGCGACTATCATACTGGCATTTACAATGCCGCCATCACGGTGGGGCGCATTCCCTATTATTTGTTCTACGCGCTGACCATTATACTGCTGCCGGCCGTCTCAAAAGCCACCTCCAGTAAAAACGCCGCGGAAACAAAAAAGCTGATTAGTCAATCCTTGCGCCTAATGGTGATGTTTTTACTCCCTATTTGTATCCTGATGTCTCTTTATTCCCGCCCAATTATCCAGCTTTTTTATTCCCGGCGGTTTTTGGATGCCGCGCCGCTAATGTCCCTTTTTGTTTTTGGGGTAGGATTTTTGACCGTGTTTTATGTTTTGACTTTCGCGCTTAACGGAGCCGGCAAGGTCAAAGTGCCAATGGTAATATCATTCTTGGGACTGTTAGCAAACACCATTTTAACTTATGTGCTAATAGCAAAATACGCCCTCTGGGGCGCCGTAGTGGGCACCACCCTCACTTCACTTTTAGTGATGCTAATAATTCTCGGCTATTCTTATAAATTTTTCGGCTATTTGTTTAAATTAGAGAGCATTATTAAGATACTGATAGGGTCAGGCGCGCTTTACGGATTATCTTTCCTGTTCCCCCGCGACAGTTTTCTTTTTCCGCTCTGGTCAGCAATTTTACTAGCGTTTTATGTATTTTTGCTTTACATATTGAAAGAATTCAATCAGTTTGAACTAACGCTGGTAAAAGACGTGTTCCGCAGAAAAAAGGAAAAGAATTAGAACCCGTGTTCCAAGTTTTATTTTTTATGTTTCATGTTTTATGTTTTATGTTCCGGCCGAGGTGGTGAAACTGGCAGACACGCATGGCTTAGGACCATGTGCCTTAATCGGCTTGGGAGTTCAAATCTCCCCCTCGGCACCATTTAGTTTAAAAAATATCTTTTTTATACCATTGCTAAGTTTTTTGTTGGCACTATTTGCTTTTTTCAAAATAAAAAATATTTGCCAAATAAAATTTTTCACTTAAAATGTATTAAATAGTCTTTTTGCCTTAAAAAATAAATAAGAAAATTAAATCACTTAAAATGAACAAAGAAACAAAAAAGGCGGAATTAGAAGAAAAACTGATTGAGGAGCTGGAAGAAAATTATGACGACAACAAGGGAAACCGAAAACTTCTCATCATTGGCGGAGCGGTGGCAATCGTCCTAGTGGTCATCGCCGTGATTTTATCTTTAGTCTCCGGAAGCAAGAAAGAGCAAACAAAAGAACAGGCAGCGGCAGAACTTTCTGAGCAAGGGCTGGACCAAACGCCGGGCATTGTTTTTGACGAAAACTATAGCCGCGGTGCCGGCACCGACACCGCCCAGAAGGCGGGAGAGCCGAAAAACGCTTATCCGGCTAAAACCAGCGGAGCGCGAGTAGCCGTGGACGAAGCGGGCAATCCAATTGAAGGCGTTCCCATTCAAAAAAGCTTAATGATTGACGAGAACGAAAACCCCCTAAGTTCGCTTAACACAATCACTCCGGATATCTCTGGTCTAATGGAAATTAATCTTTACAACACCCGCAACGCCCAACTGCCACTGAGCGAATTTCTTGACAGATCCCGGATTGAAGTTCCTGAAAATCTGTTCAGTCGCCTGGATAGCTTCTACCGAATATTTATGTACCGCGCGCCGGAGGAAAAGGGGCCCGGAACCGCCTTGGTGCTTTCAACCGGAATGGAAAAGAGCGAATTGGATAAAGCTCTCGGAAATTGGGAAAGTTCGCTAATCAACACTCTTAAACCCTTTATCTTAATTGGCCTTAAGAAAGACTTTGTGGAAGCTTCCGGCCAAAAAACTTTTCAAAACAGCAACATTTACCGGGGGGCTCGCTTCGTTGACTTTTCCGGCAACGGCGTTGTTTCCCTTAACTATATCGTGGTCGGTAAATACATAATCTTCGCCAACAGCCAAACTTCCTTTGAAAAAGCGATTAAACTGCTTCAAAAATAAAAAATTTAATTCAGGTCTCCGTATGTTAAACTTCTTTGTTTCCGCCGCCGAGTCCGCCGAAAGTAGCGGTAGCAATTCTTTGATGACCTGCAATGGGATGGATTGCGATGTCTGCAAGCTTCTGGAAATGATATCCAACATTGCCACTTGGGTAATGGGAACTTCTTTTGTCTTCGCCATTCTCTTTATGGTAATCGGGGGCTTCGTCTACATCGGCTCGCGGGGAAACGAAAACTGGATGTTTCAGGCCAAAAGAACCGTAATCTGGTCAATCATCGGCTTTGGCTTCATCCTATTTGGCTGGATAGCCATCCAGACGACTTTCAGGATAAGCGGCGCTACCGACCAAGCAATTTGGAGCAGTTTTGAATGCGTGTCAGATTCAGAAGACATCAGCATCAATATACCGCGCCGGGAAGCCGGATATCTCATAAATTCAGCGGCTTCGGGGGGAGAGGTTAGCGGTAAATTAACCAAAGGAACGCCCCTTTCAGACCTAGTAAAACTATTTTCCCGGCTGGATAAAGACGACATTTTAATTCTTGAGGTCAGGGCCGGAAAAAACACCGAGACATTTGCCGTCATCGGCAAGCGCAACGAGGAGCCGGAGCTCCTGTATATTAACCGCAGCGCTATCATTGATTCTCTAAAATCCTCATTTAAACCGGAAAATCTTCTCGGCGTTTCCTCGGCCTACGCCGCGGGAAATAATTCTGCCGAGATAGAGAAATTTTTCAGCGAACTGGCGCAACTCGTTAATCGGCTCCTAGAAAACAATATTGAAATAATCACCATTATCACCGACCGGCCGAATATCAACTTGAAAGACAACCCGGCCGGCAACATACCCGTCTCCGCCATCCTTGACATAGTCCAAGACATAAACCAGTGTTTCACTTCCGGTGGCGTTTGGTTCCGCTTTAATGACATTTGCGGCGCCGAACAAGAAAAATGTGAAAGCGTAAAATGCACTTCCGAAAAATCCCGTGCCTTAATCACGGCCTGCAACTGTCCGGAAGGCAAATGTCTGCAGGGTAGCCAGTGCGTACAGAAAAAATAATCACCAAAGTCTACTTTTGATAATAAATCTGTCCCTTCTCTTCTCCAATCCCCCATTTAACGCTTTCCGCGTCATAAGTCCTGAGAAAATTTTCCGAATCAAAGAGGTTGGTGGTTAAATAAAAACTATTAATCCCCCCCTTGGGAAAACTGTGAGTCCAAAAAATCCTAAACTCTCTTTTTTGGCTTACCGGTAAACTGTTAAGGTTTGTTTTGTTAGCGGCGATTACCTCCCCCGCGGCATTTTTAATTATGGAATAGATTTCAATTGTCTTTAAATCAAAAGAACTTTTGTTCGTAATAATGCCCGTCGTCTCGGCAAACTCAAGGGAGTTATCCAAATATTGAAATTTCGCATTGGAAATTTGCAAATTCGGCTTGCCGGTATAACCTTTCAGAATCTCCCACTTGGAGGGCTCTCCTAGTTTAAATTCCCAATTAGTGCCGGCTTGGCAGGGGAGATTCACTTCCGCAATATATCTCTCTTCGCTGGGATATATATAAAATTCTCCCTTTTTGCTTGCCTCACCCCAACGCAGTTCGTAGGGTATGTTCTGGGCGCCGCTTGAGGCATTGGGATTAGTCACAACGGCCACAAAATCACATTTCGCCCCTCCTTGAATAACTTGAGATTTGCTCACCCGGAGCGGCATTGGCTTGACAATTTTTTCACAGGTATTGCCGCAAACCGCCCCACAATCAATTCCTTCTTCTTCGCCGTTTTGGATTTTATCAAAGCAAGTCGGTTCCACTTGGATTAACCAAACAATCCCATATGTAATGGCTGAAAGAAACAGTATAACGGTAAAAATAATCAAAATTTGTTTGTAAACGCGGCGCATGAATCTTAAAATTAATAATTATTTTTCATTTCTTCTTTTCCCTTATTTTTTGGATTATTTTCACCATCGCCACAAATGGCAGCCACAAGAACTGAATTTTTAATAACACTGCCTCCGGCCAAGTTTCCAAAAATGTTTTGTCTTTTGCCATAACGCTAGACGTTTAAAAACGAATAATCCTAGCTAACCGATCGCTAAACGGTTCTTCCTGCTCCTCTTCAGGCAAATATTTAAGCAGCACCCTGCGAATCTTCATGGGATCCTCATTTCCCAAAGGAATTTGGATATAGGGCAGGTAAGGTTTTTTATGTTTCAAACTGATTACCTTAAAATCGGGAGGCTCATAGAACGTCCAGAAAGAAATAAGTTCTTTAAATGGATAGATCGTATCGTCAACGCTGATTGATTGGTAGGTTATAACACAATCAATTTCTCGCGGCTTTTTGAAAGAAAAAAGGTAAATAGTAAGCCCCAGTAAAAGAAAGGTTAGCGCGGTAATCAACTGTTTTGAGTAAGTAAAATAACCCACCAGCAGAAAAAAAATTATCCCGCCGGCAAAAAACCAGCCCTTTGATTTTTTGTAAAAAGGAAATTCCTTCGCCTTCCAGCAAAATAATGTTTCCCCGCCAGCTCCCAGCGGAGAAAATTTTTCTTCTCTTCTCTTCTGTCTTGCCCGGGAGCGGCCAAGCGAAAACCTTTTATTGCTTTTCCCGCCAATTATGTCCACTTTGGGGTATCAAAAATTAAACTCTGCCTCGCAAATATTCCCGGCGCAATCTCCAATCATACGGGCAGTATTTAGTATGGAGCAATTTTTCCGCCTTTCTGCTTCCCGGCCCGTAAAGGAAGCTCCTGTACACCTCCTCTACCACCGGATTATTGTGCGACTCTCTTACGGGAAGCGCTTTGTCGGTTAGATAGACTGCTTTCATTCTTGCCTTTCTAATAGAGTTATTGATTGGCACTGGCTGGCCTCCTCCCCCAACGCAACCGCCGGGGCAAGCCATCACTTCCACAAAATCGTAGGGACATTCATTTTTTAAAGCCATCGTTACAATTTTACGTGCATTTTTTAGACCTTGCACGATAGCCATCCTTACGCTCCTGCCCCCCATCCTTATTTCGGTCTCCTTTACTCCTCTAATCCCCCGAACCTTTCTAAAATTCAGATCCGGAAGACTCCTCCCCGACAGGTAAAAATTAGCGGTGCGAAGGGCCGCTTCAGCCACTCCGCCGCTTGCGGCAAAGATAACTCCCGATCCGGTCGTTATTCCCAGAGCCGGGTCAAAATCGCCGTCAGGAAGATCGTTGTAGGAGATGCCCATGCTTTTGATTATATGGGTAAGCTCTCTCACGGTTAAAACCAAATCCACATCCTTTATGCCTTTGGACATAAATTCCGGCCTTAAGACCTCGTATTTTTTCGCGACGCAGGGCATAATTGAAACTAAAATAATTTCCGCCGGGTTTATTTTTAACTTCTTCGCCCAATAACTCTTTATTAAAGACCCCATCATCATCTGAGGAGATCTGGCGGAAGACAAGTGGGGTAAAATTTGAGGATAATTTTGTTCGCAAAACAAAACCCAAGCCGGGCAACAGCTGGTAAACTGAGGCAATTGTTTCTTTTCTCCGTCATTTTTTAAACGTTTAATTAATTCTGTCCCTTCCTCAACAATTGTAAAATCCGCTCCTGTAACAACGTCAAACACGTATTCAAAACCGCACTTTCTAAGAGCAGTGACCATCTTCCCAGTGGTTACCGTTCCGGGCAAATAGCCAAATTCCTCCCCCAGAGTAAATCTTACCGCCGGCGCCGTCTGGGCCACTAGAAATTTTCCGGATTTTTTGAGGGCTTTAATTACATCGGCGATATCGCTTTTTTCAATAATAGCCGCAGTAGGGCAATGAAGCACACATTGTCCGCAGTAGGTACACTCAAGCGGAGTGTTATATTCCGTTCCCACATTTAACGATACACCTCTTTTCTGAATTTCTAATGCTCTGACATCCTGAATTTCCCGGCACGCCTTTATACAGCGCCGACACTCCACGCATTTAGAGCTGTCTCGCGCAATTGACGGATTGGCAGTATCCACCACCCTTCTTCTGAGCCGATCCCACAATCTTTCTTTTTCTTCAATATCGTCAATCTCCGCCGTCTTTGGCAAAAATCGAAATTCATCCACCGAATATTTCATGGCCAAAGACTGCAACTCGCAATTCAAGTTTCGGTAACAGCTAGCGCAGAGACCCGCGTGTTCCGGAAAGAGCAGTTCAATGATTGTCTTTCTTATTTTGGCTATTTCGGCATCCTCGGTAATTATTTCCATTCCCGCCTCGGCGGAAAGCGTACAGGCCGGGACCAGATTTTCCTCTCCGCTGCCACCAGTTTTTACTTTGACCAGACATAAGCGGCATACCGCTTCACTTTTAATAAAGTCGGGATGCTGGCAAAGAGCGGCCAAATCAATTTCCCGCTTTCGGCAAAATTCTAAAATTCCCGCGCCTTCCTCCACTGAATAATCACGGTGGTTTATTTTTATATCAATCTTGGGCACTTAATGAATTTATATTGTTATTTTTTATTCAAAACTTGATTCGTCAACAAATTCATCAGTTTTTTCCCATTTGTTCGTTTCTTCGTCGAAACCATATTCTTCTATTATGTAATCACTGAAAGAATCAGTCCCGGAGACCAGAGTCCAATCTTCCTTTCCTTCTTTATAGCGGGCTAATTCGGTGAGCTTAAATTTCTCTCCGTCTTTTTCCACCTTATAAAGCAACTTTAACCCAGTTAATTCCGTGTCGTACCCATACAGTTCCAGATAGATATTGCTGTTGCCGACAAAATAAAACAATGGGATATCCCATTTATCATCCTTGGGAGGAGGGACAAGTTTGTTCAGGTTATCCATAACGAAATCAATAACCCTCTGTCTCAGAGATTCGTCCGCTTTTTCCGGGCTTCTTTTTCCTTCATCGGCAAGGTCCGAAATGGCATCATCGGCATAGTCAACTTCTTCGTTATCGTTTGACTCTGATTGATTCGGGCTAGAAGCGGCGTTGTCATTCCTGTTCTCCCTAACGACTGGAGGTTCCTTGACGCTGCTTGCCGGACCGGTAAAAATCCCTTTTTTGTAAGCCACAAACCCTGTAATGATAAGCAGCAGCACAATAAGCGCAATGATTACATTAGTTTTCCCTCCATCGTTGTCATAGTTTTGCATAGCAATATAATTAAAAATTAGGAAAATCAGCGATTGTTAAATCCTTTTCTTCTTTAATCAATCTGTCTTTCTATTTCATCCCTCTTGCGCCGCAAAAAATCTATCCAAGCTTCAAAAGCTCTAATGATAAACTTAAAAGGGGCCTCTATTAAAAAATCCAACAGAAAAATGAAGACGTTGATTCGGGAAAACTTTACGGAAAGCAACCGGCCAAATCTCACAAAAGGCAGTAAGACAGTGTCAAATACCAGACTGAAAAATCCCTCCTTGTCTTTAGTTATCACTAAATCTCTGGTTGATTGGCGGATTAAAGCGCCAAAAAAGCTGACCGTCCCGGCAAAAATTACGAATATCACTGCCGCCACCGCGTTAAAATCCAGGATATTGAGTAATTTTATCAACAAAAAAAACATTCCGACAAATACTATCACGTAAAACAGGTCTAATATCCTTTCCGCCCAAGCGCTTTCCCTGTCGGTAACCCTGATTTCACGCAGCTCCTCTTCCTGTTTGGCCTTGTACACAAGCGTCTCCACTCCTTTTATAATTTCTTTGGTGTTTTCCTCGCTGGGCTGCCGCGCCGAAGACGCAATGGCGGTCAAGAGGAAGGGAGGAAACAGCAAGTTGATTAACAATGAACGATACTGCACCCCTCCAGTACTCTTGAGATATTCGTAAGGAATTTCCAAAATTATCGCCACCAGCATCTTAGTGAGAAAGACGTAAATAAAGCCCCGGATAATTCTCTTCCTCAATTTTCCTTTTTCCTTGGCGTAGCGAACGTTGCATTTTTCTCTAATTTGCTGATGCAGCAAAAATTCTTGAGAGACTATACTCCGGGCTTCCTTGGGATTGCCTATCAAAGCATCAAACAAAAAAGAGGAACAAAGCATATATTTCTTTACGGGGAAAAGGATTCTTGGCACCAGCGGATGCTCCGCAATAATTCCAATCTCTCTTCTCTTTCTTAGAAATTTTTTCATTATGTAATGAATCTTTTCGTCGTCAAGAGGGTCCAAATCATTCCAGGCGGGGAAATAAACATTGAAAATTAACGACCGAAGCATTACCCGGTCAGAGCGCCTTAGATTGCGAAAAATCGCAAGATAGGTGACTAAATTCAGGATTTTTTCTTTTTCCCTTAAACTTCTGCTATTCTCTTCCACCTTCTCGCTCGGTGAAAAACTTTCAGCTATCGGCTCCACCAAAGACCCCACTCCCAGATATTCCTCCGCCACGCTGTGCAGCCCTCCGGATTTTGACCCAGGAAGAGGAAAGGGTGGTTTTTCAAGGATAAAATTTATTCTCTGCCTCAAAGTTTCATAAACGGCAAAAATAAAAGCCATTTTCTCTCGCTGGGGATTAATAAGACTCTCAATCTCCTCTGAAAGCAAATTAATCAACCAGCGCCTTGTTTCCATTGATTCCGCCGGATTTTTAACCAGTTTTCCCAAATACCCGATTGCTTTCAAGTGGCGCTGAACTATCTTTTCGGTCTTCTCAAAATTATCGTCATTTGCGTCTTTGTTTTGCAGATAGCCGGCCAGGACCAGTTCAACAAACAACGCCATGGTGATTTCCCTCTTCTTGCGCCGCTGTTCAAAAAGAATTAACCTTTTTAGGATACGATACATCGCCGTCCGCCGCAGTAAGTGCTCTTCTTTATACTGCACGGCCGTGCGGACTTTTTCATACCAAAGAGCCATCTGCCCGGCAACATCGGAAGTTTCCAATTTAAATATGGTTTGTTTAGTGTCTTTCTTTTTCTTGGCTTCCTGCTCTAAAACATCCAGAAAATAATCCATCTGGGGAGTAATGATTTGTTTTGACATATAATTAGTTCATCAAGGGGGAGAATAATTTTAAACTGCTGACTCTTTCTTAACAAACTTTATAAACTTAAAAAACTTGATGGATTAACTGTTGAGCCGCTTGTCGGATTTGAACCGACAACCTACTGTTTACAAAACAGTTGCTCTGCCATTGAGCTAAAGCGGCACTTTGGCAGGCGGGTAAAACAGTTGCTTCTCATTATATACAAATTATTTAAAAACACATAGAGACGGGCTCTCCCCGTCTCTATGTTATTTATTTGCACCTGTTTTTATCTTCCACTTTTTCTATTTATCAGCTTTTTCTTTCTCAATGATTTTAATAATTTCTTCCTTTGCCTGCAATCCAATCTTTCTTAAAATCTCCTTTCCGTCCCGGAAAAAAATCAGCGTGGGGATTGACATTACCGCAAACTTTGAGGCAATTTCCTGACTTTCGTCAACGTTCAACTTAATTATTTTAATTTTCGCGGAATATTCTTCGGCCAACTCATTGATTATTAGTCCCATTTCGCGGCAGGGGCCGCACCACGGCGCCCAAAAATCCACCAGCGCCAATCCTTTATAATCTTCTATCTCCGACTTGAAGTCATTGTCACCAATTTCTTTAGCCATAAACATAAATTAACTTTCAATACTTATCAATTTTCACTTTTCACTGTCCTCCTCCCCGCAGCAGCGAATCAATCGTCTTTACCGCCACCATCCCAATAAGCCCAACCACTACGCCGATTACCCCGTACAGGATTGCTTTATGGGCTTTTTCAATCCGTCCCCGGTCGCCCCGGGCCGTCAGATAAAGAAACCCTGCCGCGATAAAACATATTAGCGCCAACAGCCCAAAAATCACCAAAAGCCAGTTCAGCACACGAGTCAGCACTGCCGCGATTGGATGCCCCCCACCCTCTCCGCCCGGATCGGGTAAATTACCCACTCCCGTCCACGGCCCCATAACGCTTTCCCACATCAAAACTTTCTTCGTTAATCTGCTTTTTAGGTTCAGTTTCATTAAGGATAATTATTGGCTTGAATTGTCGCCCCGCTTTAAATTCAAAATTTTTATTTTTAAACTTTTACTGTCCCACCATCTCTTGCGTCGCAGGCAATGACCCGCTGGGAGGAGCGGCCGGCTCCGTGGGAGCGCCCATTCCCGGTCCGGCTCCGCCGCCGCCGGCGCCGGAAGATCCTCCACCCACCAAAAGATCGTTTATGGTTTTTACCACCACGAAACCCAACACCGCGACTGCTATTCCCGCAACCGCCCAGATAACCACTCTCTTAGCCGTGCTAATCTTATCCTCCTCCCCTTGGGCGGTCAAATACAAATACCCCGCGTAAATAAAAGTTAAAACTCCCAACAGCCCAATTATTATAAGCGCCCAATCAATGACCGAGAGTAAAATCTCAGACACGCTGCGGGTGGAAAGCCCTTTTCCCCCAATAGAGCCCGCCAGGGCGTCCGGATCCCATCCTTCCTGAGAAGCGGCCGCCAGCGCAACCGTATAAAAAATTATTCCGCCAAAAGGCACCCCCACCAGCAACAGTTTTTTGATTTTTTTTACCACCGACAATAATTAAGAATTAAGAATAATTAAAGATTGATCCAATTGCATACATCGCAAATGCTCCAATTAAGCAACCAATCCCGCCCCACAACATCCCGTGGGCTTTTTTCATTTTTGGCTCCTCTCCCGCGGCAATTAGGTACAAAAAAATTGCTACCGCGATCATTACCACGCCCAGCATCCCAACCAAAACCGACACCCAGACAAACAGAGTTTTTATTAGCACCAGACCGTCATCCGCCATTTTATTCTTTTTTCTTTTTAGAAAAAACGAGAAATTTTATCCTTGAACAATAAACCGCTGGACGGTTGCCACTGCCACAAATCCCAAAACTGCCACCACAATACCAATAACGGCGTACAGCAAAGTATTTTTGGCTTTATCAATCTTCTCCTGCACTCCCGCCGCCGTCAAATATAAAAACCCCGCGTAAATAAATACCGCCACTGCCAGCACGCCAAGGACAATTAAAGCGTAGTTAATAATGGTTAAAAGCATCTCCACCACGTCCGCTTTTTTAGCCACCCCCCGGGCCTTGCTCGCGGCATCGGTAATGTCAGCGCTCGCCACTGGCACCAAACTAAGCAAACTGTTCAGCTTCTCCTTCATTTTGTTTTTCTTTTTTTGCATTTTTTTCTTAGGTTTAATTATTACTGTTTAATTATATTATAATAATTGATTTTTTTAATATTCGCGAAAAGCAATTGAATATTAAGTACTAAGTATAAAGTTACCAAGTGAAGACAAGAAACATTCTCCGCTTTCCGCCTTGGTAACTAAAACCAAGCACTTAATTTTACAGTTTTAAATCATTTACCACTTCTTCAATATCAGTTTTTTTCTCCTTCCGTCCCCCTCTTTCCTCTTCCCCTCTTTCAAATTTCCTGGCCCTCTTGCCGCCTTCCGGCTCGCTAATCTTAAGGTTAACCCGGGCGTTATTGCGGGCTCCCACCACGCGAAGCAAAGTGCGGAGAGCTTTGGCGGTTGAACCATCCCTTCCGATCACCATGCCCATATCTTCGGCGTGAACATGGAGAGTAATTAATACTCCCATTTCATCTACCTTACGCTCGGCTTTAACTTCGTCGGGGTGGTCCACGATGGATTTAACCACGTACTCCACGAAGTCTGCGTCTTTCGGTGTTGCTGCGGTCATCTTTTCTTAATTTAATGATTATCCTTCACTATGTTGCCTTTTTGGCAATGTGCTCAATTTATCTGGTTTGAAATTAAAATAATATTTCAAGATTGTCAAACTGTTTTTGCGCAATCAGTGGGCTAGTGTCACTTTACTTCCAGACAATATTTACTGGGAGTGCCCGAACAACCCTCCCCGTCTTCAACCATACAGCTGGTGCAAAGCTTCATTTGGACGCTCGCGCTACTGCAAGCCGGGCTGCACGAGGAGCAAGAACACACCGAATAATCATTCACTCCGTCGCCATCTTCGTCCGCCGGAATGTTATCAGAAATATATCCCCCATCCGACAAATCAGTAATCAACCCGCTCCACCCGCTGGAAATGCTCGGCCAAGCGCTCTTGGCGGCATAATACATCGTAATGGCTCCGCGCACATTTTCAATGTTAGATTTTCTCCTAGTGTCAATGGAATTTTTCCTTATTCTGCCCACGGACACCAAGATCATTGTGGTTAGCAGGCCAATAACGCCAATAACCACGATCATCTCAATCAGTGTGAAACCCCTATTTTTGTTTTTGGCTTTGGATTTTGACATTTTATTTTTTAATAAGTCCTTTTTAATAAGTCTTATAGGTCATATATGCCCTATAAGACTTATTAAAAATCTTTGAGTTTGTTTGAAACATTATGTTTTCTCAAGCGGTCAAGCGCCTTGGCCTCAATTTGGCGAATTCTCTCTCGGGTCACGCCGAATTTGTGGCC
>Ga0194126_10001885_pt1 | contig 34616 bp, 31 predicted proteins | sample TA2KigC150mmetaG_FD_148641 | JGI IMG/M metagenome (GOLD analysis project Ga0194126, IMG submission 148641) | Freshwater microbial communities from Lake Tanganyika, Tanzania - TA2015035 Kigoma Deep Cast 150m | ecosystem: Environmental > Aquatic > Freshwater > Lake | place: Tanzania: Lake... | reverse complement strand
GGGTTTAAAAGTCTAAAATGCACAGAAATAGCCCTATATCACGTGCTTGGCGATTTGCCAGAGCCAGAATTAACCCACAGATTTTATTGACGAAGCAATAAAAAACGTGTACAGGGCTGTTTCGAGCCCGGCCAGATTCCAGAGCAAAAATGGCACATGCACGGCTGTCAGAAAGCATGGCAATACAACCCAGGGCAATGTATCATTAAGTCGCCCGCTAATTTTGAAGACCATAAAGAGGCTGAGTGTCCCGAAGAAAATACCCAGCAGCTTTGCCGAAGTTATTACATCAAATCCAAGTTTTACCGATGCCGTCAATAAAGCAAGCCACGTAATAGAGCTGCAGGCCTCGACGTGCTCGGCACCCTGATTAAAAACATACCCATGTCCATGTGCAATGTTCTCTGCCTGCCGGAAATAGATATACGCATCCTCCTCCATAAAGCTGTACATAATCAAGGAGAGACCGAGATACAAAACCAGGGTAACGGACAATACTGCTATGCAAATTTTGTTTTTATGCATTCGTAAAAACCTGCATCATTAATTTTTAACAATAGGAAATAACCATGTCGTCATAGTCCCACAACATCCCTGGATAGCAGAATTTCATGAAATGGCAGCCAAGGAGCTTTATGCCCCAAAAAAATAGCGCGTACACGCTCAGCAACGGCCGTAATCGGCGAATTTTTCAATAACCCTGTCCATTTCCCCTTCGGGTATCACGGCAGGCGTGCCGATGGCGCGGGCGCGCCAATATATCTCAGCGCAGTATTCTACCTGCTCGGCCACATTGAATGCAGCCGGCAGGTCAGCTCCGCAGGCCAGCAGCCCGTGATGAGCCAGCAGCACGGCCTGGGCATCGCCGATCGTGCGGCTGGCGGACTCGGCCAATTCGCGGGTACCGAATGTGGCATACGGCGCGCATTTGACCTCGCGGCCGGCAAAGCCGATCAAATAATGCACGGCAGGCAGGCTGCACTCAAGGCAGGCCAGCGTGGTCGCAAACACCGAATGCGTATGCACGACCGCACCCACGTCAGGGCGCTGAGCGTAGACTGCCAGATGCATGGCAAGCTCGCTTGACGGGCGGCGCACACCCTCAACGATTGCGCCGTCCGTGTCAACTACTACAACATCTTCAGGCTGCGTGCGCTCATACTCAAGCCCGCTCGGCGAGATGGCGACACGACCGGAGGCACGGTCATAAACGCTCAGGTTGCCGCCGGTGCCAACCGTCAACCCGCTTTCAATCAGCCTCCGTCCATATTCAGCAACCAGAATGCGTTCCTGTTCAAGCAGCATGGCATCCACTTCCTGTACCTGTTGTCACCGGCGAGACAAAGACACACGTAATCGGGAAAGAGCTCAGTCGTCAAGCCCGAACATGACCGTGCGCACGTATTCCTTCTGCCCGTCGGGTCCCAGAAATTTTTTAAACACATCAACAGCAGGACCGCCCTTGCCCAGCAGTGTATCAACATACGTTTCAAAGCCTGTTTTGACTTTGTCGCGCAGTTCAGGCGACAGGGGCTGCGCATGTTTGGCCATATCAAGATAGGCCTCAAGAAATGTCTGATACATCTTGAACAGCTCGGCATCCTTGGTTGCATCGGCCTTGATATGAATACTGAAATCGGTCAGAAAATCCTTATACCAGTCCTTGGTTGGAGACTGTTCGTACTGCCTGACCGTATCCTGGAACACGCGCATCCTGTCGTAGTGGATGCGTTTATTTTCATCATCGATTTTTGCCGGATCGATTACCTCGATTACGAACACCCTTTTTTTGCCGATAAAAATAAAATCAACCGACAGCACCGGGAGGTTATACCTGTAATCGGGCCGGATCATCAGGGTGTACATCTTCATGAACACAAACATGGTGGCGTCAAGCGAGTTGACCCGCGCAAGCCGGTCGGTGGTATAGCTGCTGACCAGGATTTTAAACAGCTTGAGCATTTTGGCGGGGTGAATTTTACGATATTCCGGCTTGACCTCAAAGGGTACAAGCGCGTAGGATTTTGCCAGGGTCTGCATGGTATACTGCGCATACCTGCTATACTGGGCATTGCCGGCCAGGCGCGCTTTGACGACAAAAACCACAATCACAAGTACCAGCAAAGCCAGAATTATTCCAAGTGCGTTCAAGATCATGACAGCATCCTCCCTGTAAAATTTTTAACAAAACCCAAAAACTTTCACGACAGCATACACATACAAACATAAAAGGCGCTCTTCCTGGCCGGGGCACATGAAAGAACGCCTCATATGATCAGAACCGCCCGGAGCGCAACGCTCAGGTGGTAAACCGGCAGTCAAAGCCTGCACGAATGGTCTTTTTCAACACAACATCAGGCGGCAAATTGCTGAAGCCGGTCATTTTTTTCAAAAGATCCGGCCGCTCAGCCTGAATGCGGGGAATAATTTTGATCAATGCTTTACCGAGATTCTCGGGTACTTCGTAAGGGTCAAGCACGGTCTTAAGCGTTTCGGTGATGTTTTTGAAAATATAGTCAATTTCATCGTCCTTGCACAGGATCGGCATGTACAGATTTCGCAGAAACACATTGTGATCCAGCTTATCAATATGGTCTGTTTTCCACCAGTTAAGATAGCTCTGTACGCCTTCAGCATTGTGCTTGCCTTCAAGCATGGCCTCGACAATCGCGCTGCCGGCCCGCGCACCGCACATGGCCGCCCCGGTCATCTCGGCTTCCTGACACCAGCCCGCATCACCGGCAAACAGAACATTGTCCCGGAACGGATACACGATCGGCGAGTACATATTGCCGGCGCAGCCGCATGTGCGGATTTTTTTCGCGCCCTTGAACCAGGACGCATAGCGGCTTTTTTCGATAAAATTGTCAAGCAGTGCTTTATGATCGGCATTCGGATCAACATTGGTGATCATGGTAAGCCAGACGGGATCGCCCTCATGGTCCCAGGCGCGGGGAACAATGAAACCCATCATGGGCGGATCCCCGCTTTCCAGCAGAGGCTGATGCAGGGCCTCGGGCTGGGCCAGATTGAGATTGGTCATCTCATAGCCGACCGATGTAACCGAGCCGTAGAATCCGCGGTCTTTGTTCATGCCCAGCACGCGCGCCACACGCGACTGGCGCCCGTCAGCCGCAACAACAAAAACGCCTTTGAAATGCTTGCCGGATGCGGTATGCACTTCCACTGCATCGCTTTTTTTTCTGACATCTATGACATTCTCACCGCCGAAAATATCAACGCCCAGTCCGCGGCACTCCTCAACCAGACTGCGCAAAAGCCAGCTTTTGTCATAGACCGCGCTCGCGCGGCCGGCTTTGCCCTTGGCACGGTTGGCATCGTAGTCGCCGAACACGACGGTTTCCTCATTCGGAGAGTATATCCGCCATGAATAGAAATCCCTGGCAGGGCCGTCATATTTCAGGGTAAATCCGTTATGGGGAAAACTCAAAAGCTTTGCGTTTTCATTATATACAACCCGCTCGCCCATGTATTTGCCCGACAGCGAAACGATCATCTGACCGCACATGCGCAGAATTTCATGAATATTTTCCTTGCGCTCAAGCACGGCAACCGACAGGCCGTTTTCCGCAGCGGTTTTGGCGGCGACCAGACCGGCGGGGCCGGCTCCAACGACGACAAGATCATACAAATTTTTCACGATATACCTCCTGTTACCTGAGTGGGTTTAGATTGCTATTCCAGTCCAGTAAATAAATTTCAATTTTTGCTTGACTTGCATGCTTAATTAAGTAAATACTGATAATAACTGACGCATGATTTATGTCAAGATTTTTTTCTTAAAGGAGTGCCGCCAGGGTACCTTCCCAAAGTCTGCATAGCTATCACAATCTGGACCAAATATAACTCAAATCAAGTATCCTTTAAAAACCGGTAGACAGGAGTAAACAAGACATGTCAATGTGGAAGCCGTTAGTACAGACAGCCACTGCTGCTCTCATGGTAGCGCTGCTGGGAGCATCCGTCGGCTGCAAAGACAGGAAAAGCACGTTTAGCGCTCCGGACATCAAGGTCATTACGACCGACAGTGTCCATGTTGTGCAGGCAGTCGACGATGACAACATCTGGATAGCCGACACCACCGGTAAAATTTTCCACTCGGGAGACGGGGGCACAACCTGGCAACGCCAGGACAACCCGGCTGCGGAAAATGAAACCCTGCTGACTGACGGTCAGTTCCTTGACACAAAAACGGGCTGGATATCGGGCCTGTATGGAACCATTCTGCACACAGGCGACGGCGGCACAACCTGGCAGCGCCAGGAGACCGGCTCTGAGTATCATCTGTTCAGCATTTCATTCATTGACGCAAAAAACGGCTGGGCTGCAGGCGAATGGAATACCGTACTGCGCACCACTGACGGCGGCACAACCTGGCAGCGGCTGACTGAAGTCGAAGACAGGGTACTGAGCAATATCGACATGGCCGATGCCCTGCACGGCTGGATCGTCGGCGAAGCCGGCCTGATCCTGTACACCAGCGACGGCGGCCAGACCTGGAACCAGCAGATCCCGAAGGACTTTGAACGCGCAACGATCGAAGACGAATTCTCAAACCCGCGTCCGGCCCTGTTCTGCGTGCAGGCCATCGACGCCGGCACCGCCTTTGTCTGCGGGCTTGATGCCACCATACTGCGCACAACCGACGCCGGACAAAGCTGGCAGGCCATGCAGACCGAAAGCGCGTTTCCCCTGTACACGCTTGAGATCAAAAACGGCATCGGCCGGGCCGTGGGCGACAAGGGCGCCTACCTGCTGTCAGAGGACAACGGCGAAACGTGGCGCCTGCAGGAAGATGTCATTAAATCAAAACAGTATTACAAGGATATTGCCTTCAGCAGCCCGGATAAGGGCTGGGTCGTGGGTCAGGCAGGCCTGGTCGTCAACACGAACGACGGCGGCAAAACCTGGCAGTTCCTCTCGGGCCTTTCCTACGACATGAAATTCTTTGAGATGCCCAAAGCGCTGGAATTTCGCGGCATGCCGAGCTGGGGACCGTTTGCGCGTCAATAACTAAACCGAATCATCCGTACAGGGGGTTACACAACAACCATGAAACGTTTCGCAGATTTCATTATCGAAAAAAGGCTGCCGATTCTCCTTGTCATGATCGGCATTACGATCTTCTTTCTCTACCAGGCCATTGCGCACCTGACGGTCAAAACGATCTACCCCGACCTTCTGCCCCGCAACCACGCCTACACCAAGCTGCACGAGCAGATCGAGTCGAAATTCGGCGGCTCCAACCAGGTGCTGATCATGCTGCAGGTGCGTGATCCCGAGGACGGCGGCAAATACAAGGACATCTTTAACGTCGAAACCCTCACGAAGGTCAAGGCCATTACTGAAAAGCTGTATACGTCGCCGGGTGTCGACCGCAACAAGATCATGTCGCTTGCAAGCCGCAGCGTGCGCGACATCAAGATAACAACCCAGGGCATGAGCATGGACAATATCATGTTCCCCGACGTGCCGACCACGCCTGAGGGGCTGCATGAGCTGCGCCAGACCGTGTACGGCAGCCCGATGGCCTATCCCGTACTCGTTTCGCTCGACAGCAAAAAAACCCTCATCATGGTCGATTACTTCCAGGAGCAGATTGATTACCGCGAACTGTTCAAATACTTTATTGCTCTGCGCAATGAGTTCGAGGATGAGAACATCATCGTCAACATCGCCGGCGAACCCATGCACCTGGGATATGTCGATAACTACGTAATGGACGTGCTCAAGATCCTTGGCATTACAGTTATCGCCATGATGATCATGCTCTATATATTCTTCCGCTCTATCCGCGGCATGGTTCTGCCGATACTGGCGGCTGCTGTCAGCGCGATCTTCGGCCTTGGGTTCCTGGGCCTGATGCGGATCAACCTCGATCCGCTGGTGCTTGTGTTCCCGTTCCTGATCGCCGCCATGGCGGCCTCGCATTCCCTGCAGGTCTACAAGCGATACACCGAGGAGGCCTACCTGCATCAGGACGGAAAGAAGGCCTGCAAAAACGTCATTGAACACCTGTTTATACCCGGCTTTGCCGGCATTATCACCGACGCAGCCGGCATCATGGTCATCGCACTGACACCGATTCCGATTTTGCAGAAAATTACCCTGTCCTGCGCTTTCTGGGCGTTCGCAACGGTTGCGGTAGCCATGATACTCGTGCCGATCCTTTTGTCCTACATGCCCCTGCGGGTCGCAAAAGAGGGCGAAGGCTGGCTTGACCATCTGATTGCCTTCTGCGGCCGCCGGATTGTGAGCCCCGGCGGCAGAACCGTCGTGCTGGTGGTGGCCGCCATTCTGCTCGCCTGGTCAGCCAATTACAGCAAAAACATCACCATCGGCAGCGCTCTGCCGGGTTCCGAGATCCTGTGGCCCTGGCACCGCTACAACACCGATGCATTCAGAATAACATTCGCCATGCCGCTCTTGAGCCCGCTCTATGTGGTGGTTGAAGGCGACAAGGCGGACGCGGTCGGCCATCCCGAAGTGCTGCGCGATATACAAAACTTCACCAACTATATGCGCAAGACAGAAAACATGCGGGTCATCATGGCTTTTTCCATCCTGGGCCAGATACCGGGCCGAAACCGCGGCGTGCGCGACACGGATCCGAACTGGTCGTTCATGCCCAATGTAGACAATCAACTGCGCCAGCTCTATAAATCTGTTATTTACGGTTCCGCCCCCGGGCAGTTTGATCAATACGTTGATATCGAAGAACAGACCATGAATGTCATCATCTACGCGCGCGATAAAACGACCGCAACCATCGATACCATTTTCAAACGCATCTATAAATATCTTCGCGAGGAATCCCGGTTCGTCCTGCGAGAGACGGATGTCAAGCGCGAGGGCTTTGACCGTTTCGTCTACTGGGTCGACGGTTTTTTCCGTGAAAAAGAAGCCCCGATTCCCGCCAAACCAAAAATCGAAGGGGCCGAAGAGGTCTATTACCGGCTTGCGGGCGGCGCGGTTGGCGTGCAGGCTGCCATCAATGAATGCCTGACACTGTACAACCTGTGGACGTTCGTGATAGCCCTCATTACCGTATTCTTACTGTGCGTTATCATTTTCAAAAACTGGATGGCGGGCTTCATGGTAACCCTGCCCCTGATTCTTGCCAATACGCTCGCGTTTGCCTTCATGGCCTTTAACAAGCAAACCCTTGCGTTGACAACAGCCACACTGCCGGTTTCCGCGGTGGGAATCGGCCTGGGCGTTGACTATGGCATTTATCTGCTCAGCCGCGCAGAGGAAGAATGCATCGCCTGCGGCAATCTCAACCAGGCCATCGTCAAGGCCATGGGTACAACCGGCAAAGCCATCATCTATATTGCTACGACCCTTATCTGCGGCATTATATTCTGGTTTCTTTCCAAGATGATGTTTCAGGCCCTGATGGGATTTCTGCTTGCCATTATCCTGATGTTCAACATGCTGGGTTCTCTGATTATACTGCCGGCACTGCTGGCAACATTTAAGCCCAAATTCCTGATCAGGCACTGTAAATAAGCAGCTTATCAGTACTGCGCCACACGAACACAAAAGTCCCCCTGATCGAGCAGATCGCGGGGACTTTTGTCATTCATTGACTCTGACGCACCGCAGTCCTGACCATGCACAGCAGTGCCTGTCGCCCCGTACCGGGCAGACTAACAACCCGCTGCCGACAGTAAGCTTTGACAGCCACGGGTACATACCGGACGGGGAATAGGGTCCGATGCCAGCACCAAACGTGCTGTACAGAAAACGCCGCTGACATAGTGTAATATTGGACGGATATTTATTTATTCACTACGTGCTTCTGAAACAGCCGGTGATCTAAATTTACGCAGGTAAATATATCCCTTATTTTTTTTACTATTTTTTATTTTTAATGCTTGTATTTCATGAACGTGTATGTTAATTTTTTGATATATTTAAACCATTGCAATGCAGACGCTGTACTCACAGTTTCACCGGGCAGAGCATGAACTCAAAGAGACGTATCATTGCGATGCAGTTACACAAGGGCCCAGCGCGCACACGCTCAACCAATAACAAAGACAGCAAAAAGGAGAGGGGTATGGAAAAACGACTGTTTTTTTCGCTCACGCTGATTGTTCTGGCGCTGCTGCTCGCCGTGCCGTCAACATCACGGGCTGAAATCGCGCTCATGGACGGAAAGCTCATTCTCAGCGGTTTTGTCAAGAACACAAGCTACTACCGTCTGAATGGATACGACCGCGAATTCTCCGACGGGGGGAGCCCGGGAGATAACCATGACACCCACTTAGACTTCTCGAACTTTTCCACGCTTCTTGAAATACTCTACACCGTCAAGGAAGATCAGCAGAGCGCGTTTCGCGTTTTCAGCAGCTTTCGCGCCTGGTATCAGGCCACTCAGAACTATGATGACAATAATCGCCGCAGCCTCTATAACGAGGACCGGCACAATTATACGCATCCGCAAAAAATCGAAGATGTCATTGCGGAAATGTACCTTGATTACTCAAACGGCCCCTGGCAGGTCCGGGCCGGCAAGCAGATCGTGATCTGGGGCCAGCTCGACATGAACCGCGTCGCCGACGTGGTCAACCCGCTTGACCTGCGCTGGGGTGTTCCGGGCGTTGACACCTGGGAAGAAGTTAAACGCGGCCTGTGGCTGATCAGGACCTTTTACCAGTCGCAGCTGCCCGGCAATTTGCTGTTTGAGCTTATCTTTAATCCAGGTGATTTTAAAGCGCTGAGGCTGCCCTATGAAGGCACACACTGGGGACCTTCATTCTTCAAACAACGGCCTGATGCATTTGCACCCATCAGAGACCGGGGCTATTATTCATGGATGCAGGAAAAATGGCGGGATGACGAGCCCGGCTGGGCTCTTTCGAACTACGAGTTCGGCGGCCGGGTGCAGGGTTTTACCTATAATATCGACTGGACCCTGCTTTATTGGAACGCCCTCTCGGACGGACCCACAAGCGTTGACGTCGCTCGCGCACTACAACACGCCAACCTGTACTTTGACGTATTCAACCCGCTTCCCAAACAGCCCGACTACTCCGTATACAAATACAAACGCCTTCAGACCATAGGCGGAACCGCACAGACCTTCACGACAAAATTGAAAGATACGGTCTGGCGCCTTGAGTGGTTCATGGAGATCGGCAGTCCCCTGGTCAAGGGCCTGAATGGCAATACAAACGGCCTGTATGACGCCACCCGCCGCAACATACTCGGCGTCGCCATGCAGGGCAGCTGGTACTGGACCATCCCCTGGTGGACGCAGGCCGTCGGCAAGGGCCAGCAGCTGCAGACATCCTTTACCTATTTCAATGAACGTGTTTTAAACTACGACAGGGACCTGTGCCTTGCCGACCGCTTTTACAAGCCGGGCAGCCCCACCATGGATTCATTCACCCTTTTTGTCATGCAGCAGATGTTCAATGCCACCTGGACATTCACCTTCCTCGGCAACTACTACCCGCACATCGGGAAATGGATGGCCGTGCCGTCATTCACCTACATGTTTCCCGATTCAGGGCCCTTCAGTGGCTTCCGGTTCGATATAGGCCTGAAATGCTATGGCGGCGCAAAACATAAATACGCTTCCGAGAACGGCCTTTCGCACGCATATGACAAGCTGGACAGTCTAATACTGCGGTTGCGGTATGAATTTTAACGTTATTTTATTCAGCTAAGGAGGTCAGGTTTATGAGCATGAAAACAATCGGAATCAGAACCATCGTGGTATGCGCCTGCGCAGCGTTATTACTCATGATGGTGCCGGCGGCAGCGCAGGAAATGCAGAAGGCCTACTCGGATGAAGAGCTGGCAAAAGTGCGCGAATGGGAAAAAACCTGGGCCGGGAAAAAGGTTGACCACACGAATGTCGATCAGGTTGCCCAGTTCCTGCCCGAAGCGTTTGTGAACGTTATTAAAAACCATCAGGAATGGGGCGCGCCGCCCGAGGGCTTTTTCTTTACGATCAGACCGTATGAGTTTGTTGCTGAAACACCCAACTTCATCGCAGCCAGCCAGGCCAACGCAGGCAAAGCCAACCTGGCCGCAGACGGCTCGATCGACAACCTGGCTTCACTTGCAGGGCGTCTGTTCATGAACCCGGGCGAAGACGGCACGAAAATGGCCTGGAACTTTGAGATGCAAAACCGCGGCGACACCCACAACTACCGCAAATATTCGCCGAACGTCAACCCCAAGAACAGAAGCGAGCGCATGGCGGACCAGGAATACTGGGAGTATTATTTCATTAACCGCACAGAGCTCGACCCCAAGCCGGCCGTGGACAAAAACCCGCGCGGATACCGCCGGGGCATGTTCCTGCACATGTACATGCCGGCGGAGTTTTTGAACACGCGCATGTACACGCTGCGCTACATCGACCAGAAAAAGGAAGATGACTCCTACCTGTGGTACAGCCAGTTCCGCCGCATTCGTCGCGTCAACACCGCCCAGCGCACTGATGCCATCGACGGCTCGGACATCATCTATGACGATGAGTACCTGTGGGACGGACAGCTTACCCGTAATACGTACACCTACAAGGGCAAAAAAGACCTGCTGACCGACCGGCATGACGGTGTCGGCCGCATTTCACGCATTCCCGGACAGGTTCTGTCCAACGACATGACCTTTGAACGCTGCAACCTGCTGATTGTTGATGCGATCAGCAAAGACCCCAACTACCTCTACAGTAAACGCGTCTGGTACCTTGACCCCGAGACGTATTACATCATGTTTACTGAAATTTACGACCAGCAGGGCCGCTTCTGGAAGATGTTCTTCAATAGCACCCAGCCGCTCAAAACAATGACTGGCGTGATGAAACCGGTCATTGTCGGATCGCACTACTTTGATGTTCAGCGAACGCATGGTGGTTTGTCGAATCAACAAAAAATCACCCAGCCGAAAATCTCTGATAGTTCCGTGACTGCTGATATGTTTACAACTTCGTATCTGCAAAAAGTAAACTAACCCGGTTTCTTCCTGCTCTAATAAAAAACCCCTGCAGCGTTCCTGCTGCAGGGGTTTTTTATTCCAGTACGTCTATGCCACTTCATTGCTGAGGCTCTGCCATGCGCTGTTTGCATGCAGCACTGAATATTCACAACAATATTATTATGGCTGCACTTTATAGCAGGCAAGATAAAAAAACGAGGAACTGATAAGAAAACTTCTGCTGGTTGCTGCGCTTATTGCCTTGTGCGCACTGCTTGAGGTGCCGCAGGATTACGAAGGGACAACAGATGCACGTACCGACTGCAATACTTGCAGAACATGCTGTGGTGAAAAGCCCTGTGTGCTGGATACCCGGAAGCCATGCGCATGCATGAGGAAGCACTGCACCTTTAGCAGGCTGTTCAAAAACGCCCATCTGCTGCGTTGTGCTCATCATTCGTCACTGCGGCGTACGGCAAAGTACGCCTCATTCCTCATGATTTCGCACGCCTTGCATCCGAGCGTTTTTGAACAGCCTGTATAAAAGGACTTTTTCAACAGCCTGTTAGCTCCGCATCACGAAGACCAGGCCCGCCCTGCCAGGCTTTGCCATAACCTTTTTTAAAGCAATTCCAACTCTTAATGAACCGAACGGTCCTGTCAAAACCGGCGCATATCAGCCGTCTTTTATCTCAGGCTTACGCTTACCGGCCAGCAGCTTATCCAGACCCTCAAATGCCTTAAATCCGGACTGGGTATTGTTTTTTTTCACCGGAGAAGAATCACCATACCACTGAGCATCGTCGCCGCGCTCATGCAGCTCATCATGGCAGTACATGCATAAAAGCTCCCAGTTGCTCCCGTCGGCTGGGTTGTTGTCATGATTGTGGTCTTTGTGGTGCACGGTCAGCTCGCGCAGCTTTTTGCCTTCAAACTCACGGCCGCACAACGCGCACACATGCGGCAGAATACTGAGCGCCCGGTCGCGGTAGCTGCGATGGGTCTGCTGACGCTCGCGGCGCAGCTCGTCATAAAACCGGCTGAGCTTTTCATCTTTGTCGTTCTTCTTCATAGAATCCATGGGCACCTCCCCTGCCGTAGCGCGATCCCGCCCTGGGTCTATAGGGTTGTGAAAAAAGTCTTTCTGTACCGGCTGTTCAAAAACGTTCAGATGAAGCCGCACTTTATCATTTGTAGGGGCACGGCATGCCGTGCCCCTACCGTACACCGCAGTGATCCCGACATGGCGAGGGAACGCAGCAGGTGTGTGTTTTTCAACAGCGCGCTACAGGCCAAAATCGCCTAACAGGTCACGGCTGAGAAAGGCTTCATCCTCAAAGCGCTGCTGCGCCTTTTCCTCGTTCATCCATTCAATCCAGGTGCCCGAGGCCTGATCGTTCAGCATTCCATCAACCAGCCAGGGCGTGACCGTCTCGACCGTGTCGGCCAGAATATTAAAAATAACCCGGGTCTGCTCGCGCTGTTCAGGTTCCATTTCCTGCCAGTCCGTCATAAGCAGTTCCGTAACAACCATGCCGGGGCTGACAGCACCGATGCGGACCCCGCTGCCCTCTGTTTCCTGCACCAGTGCCTGCGTAAAATAGCGCACCGCGCGCTTGCTGGCGCCGTACACGCTCATGCCGGGCAGGATCATATCATTGCTGCCGTGGCCTTCGACATTATACACTGCTCCTGACCCCTGCGCCAGCATGCCCGCAACTGCCACCCGGCAGCCGTGCATCATCCCGGTCACGTTCGTAGCGACTACCCGGCTGATTTCTGCGGGATCAAGCTCCCAGAGCATTTTGCGGGCATGGCTGATGCCGGCATTATTGATCCAGATATCAACCCGTTCAAACATTTTGCAGGCATGGTCCCATAAAGCCTGCACCTGTCCGGCATCTGTTATATCGCACGAAAGGCCTGTAATCAGACCGCTTCCAAACTGCGCTACCAGCTCAGCGCAAACCGTTTCGACGGCAGCGCTGCTGCGCGAGCTTATGACAACCCGGCAGCCGCGCTTCAGAAATTCACGGGCCAGGCCATGCCCGATGCCCTTTGTACTTCCGGTAATAACCACAACCCTCATGCGCTTTGTCTCCTTTTATACAATAACCAGATATGTACTATTCATCCTGTTCAGGCTGTTCAAAAATGTAAAGATGCAAGGCGTGCGATCTTATGCATTGTAGGGGCACGGCATGCCGTGCCCCTACCGTACGCCGCCCTGCCCCGCACAGCGGGGCGTAACGAATGATACGCAAAACGCCGCAGATATGTGTTTTAAGGCATCCTGCTCCTACAGGCCGTACTGCGAAAATAAATCTCGCGCCAACCGGCTCTCATCGGCGAAATACTGATTGGCCTTTTCTTCCGTCATCCATATAATACGCCGGCCGTTTTCGCGGTTAACCAGCAGTTCATCGACAAGAAAGTTCGTTACCGTATCAACGTCATCGGCAAGCGCATTATAGACAGCCTTGGTGGTTTCAAGCTGCTCGGGGTCCATTTTTCGCATGTCATCCAGCAGAAAATCCGTCAGCACGATGCCGGGGCTGATCGTGCCGACCTGCACCGGCTGGCCCTCGACTTCCTGCGCAAGGGCTTCGCTGAAATAGCGCACCGCGCGCTTGGTTGCCCCGTACACGCTCAGGCCCTTCACCACCATATCATCGCTGCCGAAACCTTCGGAGTTATACACCTGTCCCGAGCCCTGGGCCAGCATGCCCTGCAGGGCGACCTGCGTACCAAAGATAACACCGGTCAGATTGGTGCCGACCACCCGGGGGATTTCACGGGCTTCAAGCTCCCACAGCAGCCGCGTTGTGTTGGCAATGCCGGCGTTGTTCACCCAGATGTCGACCGTTCCGAAGCGGTCCACAGCTGCCTTCCACAGGCCGCGCACCTGCTCCACATCGGTAACATCGCAGGCGCAGGCCGCTACCTTATCCGCGCCGTACAATTGGCGGGCCTTATCGAGCTCCTGCTCCATCTCTTGACGGGCAAAGCTGCTGAGCATTACCCGATGCCCGCGCTTGAGAAAATGATGCGCAAGGCCAAGGCCGATGCCTTTTGAACTGCCTGTAATAACGACATTTTTCATAATTATCTCCTTGTTCAGAAGCCGCATCAGATCAACTGCGCGTAGAAATTCAATTATAATACAGTTATAAAAAGTCGTCACACCGGTGAAGACCGGTGTCCAGTATCTTTGTAGGTGTTTAAAATGCCTGGATTCCGGCCTGCGCCGGAATGACTGAAATTAGCATCTTCAGACTTTTCACGACTCCAACAATAATACGCCATCTAACCCGCATGCATACCGGCGCACTATGCGCCCTTACCGCGTCCAGCGCTGGTAGACCCGCATACCCTCAGCGCGGAACTTCTGGTTGGCGATCGTGATCTGCTCCGGGGTGATCTCACTGATGAGAAAGGCTTTTTTCACGCCCTGTCTGAAGGCTTTCAAACGGGCTTCGCGCTGCTCAGGCGTTGCATCGGCCGGCACCCTGGCGCCGAATTCATAGGGCAGCAGCTCGATCATGATGCGCTCGAAATCAGGGTCATCACCGTTGATCAGCCGCGCGGTGCCGCGCACCTGAACGCACAGGAAATCTTTGAAGGTCTCGCTATCGAACTCCTTGTGATAGTTCATGCTCACTTTGGGGTTGGCCTCGATATGGCGCAGTTTCTCGGTGCCGGCCTCGTGAAAGCCGTACAGCTTCCCGGTCTTCGGGTCAAGCGTCCACTCGCAGGTGGTCGAGAGCGGCACATTGTTGAGGCTTGTTGCCAGGATGAACGTTTTTGAATCGTGCTTCAGTCCGCCGATGGCTTTTTCAATCTCAGCCCACACGCGCTCTTTGGACATCACGCCCTCGCCTTCGCTGTGGCCGGGAGACTGACCAAACAGATAGACCTTCGTGGCAGTGGTATTGGCGTCAAGCTTGATTTCATGGCAGTCATTGCAACTCAGTCCCGGTTCGATCTCGGGATGCCCGCTGTCGACTTCCGCAGCCGCAATGATCGCCTGAGCCTTCGGTACCGCCTCGGCCTTTGGCTGCACGTCCTTCGCGGCAAAGCGTCCGCACCCGAAAACGGCAACAAACAGCACAACAGTCATCACCACACTACGTGCTCTCTTCTTCATCGCATACTCCTTTACTGGTTCTTAATAAGCCCGTCCATAATGGTTTTCAAATTAAGCCTGTGCTGTTCCTGCGGATCAAAATCCAGCGGAACGGTGAAATAACTCAGGAAAAATCCCATCGACAAAAAATACAGGGCGCGCCCGACACCTTCGGAATCAACCTGCTTAAAGATACCCGTTCTTATTCCCTCCTGTATCAGCGCGGAAACCGTTGCCACCCTGTGGCGATACATGGCCGCTACTTCCGCACGAAATTCGGGCTCCCGTGAACTCATGGCAACAAAATCGAGGCAAAAACGCAAAACCGGCTCGTGTTCCTGGAAAATTTCAACTGATTTTTCAACCAGCACGTTCAAGCCCTGGGCAGCGTCGGCAGCGCCGCGAACCTGTTCGGTCAGGTATTCAAAATACCGGTTAACACGGTTCCTGAACAGCTCAATCACAAGCTCTTTTTTGGAGCTGAAATGATGGTAAATGCCGCCTTTTGAAATGCCGGCCTGTGCGGCGATCTCATCAATGGTTGTCTGATGATAGCCATTGCTGTTAAAACAGCTCAGCGCAGCCTCAAATATCTCTTCGCGCCGCTGTTCCGGCGCCTTGTTCACAGCCATAGTTGCACCAAAGAAAGTCCGACCAGTCGGTATGTATTATAGACTGTTAAACCATTTTGTCAAGCAAGGAGTAACAGCTCTTGTATCGGAAAGGCACAGATGTAGATATATCGGGTTACGCTTCGCTAAGCAACCTACGGTTGTCACCCCACGCGCCACCCTGCCCTGAGCCCGTCAACTGCGCTTGAAACAATTCCGCCTGAATAGCCTGCCCCTTCGCCGACCGGCACCAGGCCGGCAATGCCTGCAGCCTGGAACGTATCCGGATCGCGCAGCATGCGCACCGGTGATGAGGTGCGTGTTTCAAAGCCAATCAGAATACCCTGCTCGATAAAACCGGGTATTTTTTTATCAAACGCGGCAAGCGCCCGCCGCAACGGATCGACAATAAACACGGGCAGCAAAGAGGCCAGATCAGCAGGGGTAACACCGGGTGTATAAGTAATATGTTCGCACGGCAGGTCGATTGAGGCGCAGCCGCGCACAAAATCAGCCACGCACTGTGCCGGCGCATAGTACGGTATGCCTCCTGCGGCATATGCAAGGCGCTCTATGTGTTCCTGAAAGGCAATGCCGCCGAGCGCATCGTTTGAGTTGAAATCATCCGGCGCAACCGTGACCACTATGGCCGCGTTGGCCCGGCTGCCAGAGCGCTTTGAAAAACTCATGCCGTTAACGCACAGTGTTTCCGGCTGCGAGGAGCAGCCGATCACGAGACCTCCGGGGCACATGCAAAAACTGTACACTCCCCGGCCGGAGACAGTGTCCTGATGCTTCAGGGCATAGTCTGCCGGGCCGTATGCGCTGCGCGCGCTCCCGTCGCGGCGCATCGCGCAATCGATCAGGTCCTGCGGATGCTCGATGCGCGCGCCCACCGCAAAGCCCTTGGGCTCAATGCGCATACCCCGCCCCGCAAGCATGCGCACAGTGTCGCGTGCGCTGTGCCCGACTGCCAGGACAACAAGTCCGGTTTCAAGCATCTCCCCGGCAATATGTACACTGCGAACCCTGCCCTGCTCGATCACGATATCATCAAGGCGCCTGCCAAACCGGAACTCAACACCCCGCTGTTGCAAACGCTCGACCAGAGCCGGAATAACCCGGCGTAAGCGGTCGGTGCCTACATGCGCACGGGTATCAAAAAGAATATCACTGTCAGCCCCGCAGGCGACCAATTCCTCCAGCACGCGTTGTTTAAACGGAGAGGAGCCGCGGGCAGTCAGCTTGCCGTCAGAAAAGGTTCCGGCTCCGCCTTCGCCGAACACCACGTTTGATTCGGGATTAAGCTCACCGTGCTTCCAGAACGCCTGCACTGCTGCAACGCGCCCGGAAATGCGCTCCCCGCGCTCGATCACCAGTGGTGGGCACCCCCGCTCAGCCAGGGCCAGAGCAGCAAAAAGCCCGGCCGGGCCGCAGCCGACCACAACCGGGCGCTGCTTGAGACTCAGTCGTGGACCAACAGGCATGGGCTCTTCCTGATACAGGCTGAACCGGCTGTCCGAGCTTATGCGCTCGAACTCTTCAGCAGTAAGACAGATGTCTGCGGCAAGGCTGTACTCATAGCACAACGTGCGCTGGCGCGCGTCAAGCGAACGACGCAGGATGCGCACGGATTCGATACGCTCTGTGGCAACGCCGAGCGCCTGTGCCAGCGCCTCACGCAGCGCTATCGTGCCCGTCTCGCCCAGGCGCAAGCCTGTAAATTTTAATCGGTAGGTCTTTGACTGCGCAGCCATGCCAAGGCGCCTTCCCGGTCATGAAGAGTTCCATTGCGCTCAAGCCGGGCCGCCTGTTTGAGAATGCGGCCCACCTGCGGGCCCTGCCCGGACTGCAGGGCATCCATAACATCGGCACCTGTGAGCAGCGGCGCAGTCTCCTGCAGATCACTGGTTGCAAGAATACGGGCGCACAGATCCGCTGCAATATCGCGCACGCGCCGACTGGAATCCCGATACTCAGGCCCGGAGCCGGTCGCCAGGCTGTCGGCGATCGCGAGCAGGCACGCGCCGACCGCGGCCGGACCGCAATCGCGCACAAAGCGAGCCTTGGCGCGCTCACTCACACTCTCAAGCAAAGACATGTGCAGGATTCGCATATGCTGCTCAACCAGGACGGCAAGTACAGACTGCGCTTTGCGCCCCAATCCGACAGAGCGCGCCATTCCGCGGATAATGCGAGCGCCGGATCTCTCATGCCCGTAGAAATGAATCCTGCCGGCCTGCTCGCTGGCACACTCAGGTTTGCCGATATCATGCAGCAGGGCCGCAAAGCACAACAGAGACATCATAGTCACGCCTTCTTCAAGGCTCTGATTCAAATACTCGTCAGACTGTGCCTGCAGATCGCTGCAACACGACTGCGTTATCCGCAGCGCCTCATCCAGGAACCCGGCCGTGCGCAGGCTATGTTCAAAAAGCGTGTGCTCATGGGGAGCGCTCTGCTGCACACCCTCAATCACAGCAATATCAGGCAGCAGCTGAGCAAGCAGGCCCGTATCAAAAAGAGCGCGCAGGGATGCTTCCCGTTCTGGGGCATGCAAAATCGCGAACAGCTCGCGCTTGACGCGCTCGCGGGCGCTGTGCACAATCAGGGCGCTGTTGCGGTGAATGCTGGCAAGCGTCAGGGGTTCAATCACGCAGGACAGCTGCCGCGCCAACCTGAAGGCACGCAGCATGCGCAGGGGATCGGCTTCAAAGGCCTGCTTCGAACACATGCGCAGGCACCGGGCATCGAGATCGGCCTGGCCGCCAAGGGGATCGATCAGGCAGGTGCCGGGCTCATGCAGCGCAAGGGCCATGGCATTGACCGTGAAATCGCGCTGCTGAAGATCAAAAATAATGTCGGTCTGGTTCATGCGGGAAAAATCAGCCGTGATCCGTGAGCCGCCCTGCCGGAACACGACACGCTGCTGGTCAACGTCCCAGGGAATGACCTTGCCGCGCACAGAGCGCGCAAAAGCCGCGACCAGGCCGTCAAAGCCGTCGAAGAGCGCAAAATCAAAATCATGTGCTCGCCCGATACCGGAAAGAGCATCCCGCACCGCACCACCGACAAGATACACCGCAGCGCGCGCTTCCTGCGTAATCCGGGATACAGTGTGAACGATCGGATGCAGCCGGAGGGCACTGAAAGACTGCATTGAGCTACTTCCGAATAAGGCGCACGGCAACACTGCCGGCATGCGCATCCAGGTTCTCGCAGGCGGCAAGGCGGACAGCATCATCTCCGAGCGCATCAAGCGCAGATGGCGTAAAGCACAGCAGGCTGATCTTTTTAATAAAATCATCCACGGACAGGGCTGAATAAAACCGCGCGCTGCCTGCGGTCGGCAGGACATGATTGGGCCCGGCCAGGTAATCGCCCAGAGGCTCGGGCGTATGATGGCCCATAAAAACCGCGCCGGCATTCCTGATCTGCCCGACCAGATCCCAGGGGCGCTCAACAAACAGCTCCAGATGTTCCGGGGCCATCTCGTTGGCCAGGTTCACGGCCTGGGCGAGATCAGGCGCGATGATGATCGCGCCGTGTCCATCGATCGATGTGCGCGCAATCGTCTCGCGCGGAAGCTGCGCCAGGCGGGCCTGCAGCTCATCAAAAACACGGGCGGCGAACGGCTCATCGGTTGTGATCAGAACGGAGGACGCCATCTCATCATGCTCAGCCTGCGAAAGCAGGTCGGCCGCGACCCAGGCCGGTTCTCCGCTGCCGTCGGCGACTATCAAAATCTCGCTCGGGCCGGCGATCATGTCGATGTCGACATCGCCGTATACAAGCTTTTTGGCAAGCGCAACGTAGATGTTGCCGGGACCGGTGATCTTGTCGACCCGCGGCACGGACTCAGTCCCGTAGGCCAGGGCGGCAACCGCCTGAGCGCCGCCGATCTGGAAAATCCGGCTGATGCCGCACAGGTCCGCGGCTGCGAGCACGAGCGGATGCAGGCCGTCAGGCCCGGCCGGGCTGACCATGATGATTTCTGAAACACCGGCAACCTTTGCCGGAATTGCGTTCATCAAAACCGATGACGGGTACAGGGCCTTGCCGCCCGGGACATAGATGCCGACGCGCTCCAGCGGGCGCACAAGCTGCCCGAGTATTTCCCCATCACTTTCAGTGGTGATCCATGAATTGCTCAACTGGCGGCGGTGAAAAGACTCAATGCGTTTAAATGCCAGCTGCAGGGATTTAAATACCTTTGGGTCAACCCGTTTGCGGGCGGACTTAATGTCTGACGGATCGACCGCAAGAATTTCATGCCCGTCAAACCGGCGTGTCAGGCTCCGCAGGGCCGCATCCCCGCCTGTTCTGACCTCATAGATAATGCTCCTGACAGCCTGCTCCGCCTCCTGCGTCGGCAGACTCGCGCGTGCGCGCAGCGCGCTGAATTCAGCAGCAAAACCTTTGTCTGTGGATCGAAGCATACGCATGATGGGGTACCTGTCGAAAAGGGCTGTGCCCGTTTATGTTTCCTTCTCACGACGTATGTCAGCGCCGAGACGGCGAAGTTTTTCCTCCAGGGCCTCATAGCCGCGGTCAAGATGATAAATGCGCGAAACAACGGTTGTACCGTGCGCAGCCAGCCCGGCAAGGATCAGGCATGCGCTGGCGCGCAGATCAGATGCCATGACGCGGGCGCCTTCTAGCTGCTCAACCCCGGTTATAACCGCACAGTCACGCTCAACCCGGATATGGGCGCCCATGCGGTCAAGCTCGGCGACATGAATAAAACGATTTTCAAAAATCGTCTCGCGGATCAGCGAGGTGCCGCCTGCAAGGGTCAAAAGCGACATGAGCTGGGCCTGCATGTCGGTCGGAAAGCCGGGATAGGGACTCGTGGTGACCTCGACCGGCTTCAGGCCCCTGTCAGCACGTATGCGTACGCAGTTCTCCGATTCATCAACAACACAGCCGATATCGCGCAGCTTTTCAAGCGTTGCGCCCATGTAGGCAACGGGACAGTTCTCAACCGTCACGTCCCCTACTGTGATAGCGCCGGCGATCAAAAGGGTTCCGGCCTCGATCCGGTCAGGCATCACCGTATGCACGATCGGCGCAAGCTCCCGGACGCCTTCAATCGTAATGGTGCCGGTTCCGTCACCGGATATGCGGGCCCCGGCCGAGCGCAGGGCCACGGCCAGATCAGTGATTTCAGGTTCCCGGGCCGCATTTTCGATCACGGTCACCCCGTCGGCCAGGCAGGCGGCCATCATGACATTCTCGGTACCGCCGACCGTGGGCATGTCAAAAAGAATACGTGCTCCGCGCATGCGCTCACAGACAGCGTTCACGTAACCGCTCTCAATACTGATGCGGGCGCCCATGGCCTCAAGCGCCTTGATATGAATATCAACCGGTCGCAGCCCGATGGCGCACCCGCCGGGGAGTGAAACACGCGCGTTGCCGAACCTGGCCAGCAGGGGACCAAGCACCAGAAACGACGCGCGCATTGTCCTGACCAGCTCATAGGGCGCATCAACGATATCAATATGCGTTGCATCAAGCCTGAGATCAGCCGACCCCGTGATGCGCACGCCCAGATGTTCAAGCAGGCGTTTCATGGTGCTGATGTCACGCAGATCCGGAACCCCGCTGATACGGTGCTCACCGCTGCCAAGCAGCGTCGCAGCCATAATCGCAAGGGCTGAATTTTTAGCGCCGCTGGCAGCAACCCGGCCCTGCAGGGCCCGGCCGCCGTTAATCACGATACATTCCATAAAAACCAACTTTCACATTGGAAACCAAATGGATACAGGCATATGCACTGCCCCGGCAGGAAAAAAAATAGCCTTGCGGAACACGTATAATCGTTATATTGTATAAGCCTGTTTTTTTCAAGCAATTCCTCAGCACCCCCTGCGCCACAACAGGGACGCAACCAGGGATAATACGGCGAAAGGCTCCCCCATGGCAGTACTGACCCGGCAGGCACGCGAGCGTCTTACCGCGATTATTGTGACCGACTACGAGGAATGCCAGTTTTTCGCGGCCTCGGCCCAGATGCTGGTCAATAAAATAAAGGATTTTTCACTGCGCGCGCAGGATCAGGCAACATCCTTTGAGCAGCTCAGGGATGAAATCGGGCAGATCGGCGTATTCCTCAGCAACGCCGAAAAACGCCTGCAGGAGGTTGAAGACTGCTACACAAAACTTGTTGAGAACCTCTCGGAAAACGTGCCACGCCAATAAGAAAGACACATTGCATGGACGCACTTGTTTGCCTGCGAGAGCGCAAAACCTGCCGCGGATTTCTACCCCGCCCGGTGCCGGCCGACGTACTGAACGTCATACTCACTGACGCTCTCTGGGCGCCGTCTGCTTCGAACCAGCAACCCTGGCATTTTCACATCATCGAAGGCCGGGCGCTGCAACACCTCGTCGAGTGCGTTAGGCAAGCCCACCGGGAAGAGCGCAGGGGCTATGATCCTTCAAAAGGCAAAACCATCCCGCCGCAATATGTCGAACGAACAAAACAGCTTTTTCGCGGCATACGACCCTTTATCGCCCAGCTGGGAGACGGCAACGCCGCCTTCATTGAAAGCGGCAGCTTCCGCTTTTACGATGCGCCGGCCGTGGTGCTGCTAACCATGCACGCGCACATGCCGCCGGTACGCTACATGGATATCGGCATGGCCGCGCAGAACCTGATGCTTTCGGCCCATGCGCGCGGTCTTGGGACCTGTGCCGTCGCCCTTACCCTCATGTACGCCGACGCGGTTAAAGCAGCCCTGAGCCTGCCCGATGACATTCTGCCGGCCCTGTTTATCGCCGTCGGCTATCCTGATCCTGTCTTTCCGGTTAACCAGTTTCGCTCCGGCCGCGAGACTCTTGAAAACTGTCTCACCCGCCATGCATAACCGGCCATGAGAGCGCCATCCGGTCAACGCCATGCATATGTCGCCCGCAAACCTGATTGATGATTTTCGCGCCATGGCGGAAACGATTGCAGCCTCGGTTCCCCTGCCAGCCATCGCCGAACTGTTTCTGCCGCCGCTGTTCAAAGACAGGCAGCCGCACGATTCTGAATTCATGGCCCTGCGTCTGAGCGACGATTCGGTCGGCATCAGCTACGTTATGCTGCCGGAGCACTGCCGCTCTTCCTACGAACTGCTGCGGCCGGACGCTGTCTCCGGGCGCTCACCCGGCGAGCTAACCGCCCGCTTCGGCAGCCACGATCCGATTGAGCATATGCTTGCCATGGCCGCCCTGAATGCCATATGCAGCCACGTCATGCGCTCCGGCCGTGTTGAACTCGACACGGCAACCGACTCTCTCGGGTTGCTTGACATAACCGAGGCCGACCACATCGGCATGGTGGGTTTTTTTTCACCCCTGATAGACCGGATCGAAGCCTGCGGCGCGAGGCTGACCGTTATCGAGCTTGACGACAGCTACCGGAAGCTTTATCCGCACATTCACGTTACACTCGATACCGCCGAGCTTAAGCGTTGCAACAAAGTGCTGTGCACCAGCACGACCGTCTACAATAACACGCTTGACACAATTCTTGAGCACTGCCGCCCGGATGCGTTTGTTTCCGTTGTCGGCCCGACAGCCGGTTATTTGCCTGACCCGCTTTTCGCGCGCGGCGTAGATGTGGTCGGCGGAACGCTCATCCATGACGGCACAGCCTTCATGCGTCTTCTGGCTGAAAAGCAGCGCTGGACCTGCGCCCGGCGCAAAATATGTTTTCAGAAAAAAACCTATCGCGGACTGAACCTGTAATCAGGCTGCGCATGCATCAGCGCGTAACGGCAACCGCCGGAAGCGCGCCGGAAACTGACAGAGCATCGTATCCTCCATGAGCCAGGACACAACCCGCCAGCAGACTGTCTGCAACGCTGTTCAGCTCAAGGACTTCGATACCCGCAGTGCACGTATTGTCATGTCACCCGTCGGCCGCATACCCGAGCGGACTGCCGGGCTTGCCGGCACAGCCCGCACAGGATCTGTTTTAATAGTACTGTTTTCAGATGCAGCCAGACTGCATGTCATTCTTATAAAACGGCGCGATAACCTGCGCCATCACCCCGGCCAGATATCCTTCCCCGGCGGACGCCGGGAAAAATGCGAGGATGCGCTCACATGCGCCCTGCGGGAAACCCGTGAGGAAATCGGCATTGAGCCTGACTCCCTTATTATCGTCGGTCCGCTGGAACCGACCTACATCATCGCCTCTGATTTCTGCATTGATCCCTTTGTAGCATGGCTCCCCGGCATTCCCGGATGCATTCCTGACCCGCGCGAGGTTGACGCCATATACACGGTACCTCTCGCGCATCTATGCGCTCCCGGTGCACGTGAATACCGGCAAAAAAACATACTCGGCACACAGCGCAGCGTGCCGGGATTTCTCTTATACGGCCATCATATCTGGGGTGCTACGGCAATGCTGCTGCACGAGACAATTGAACGTCTCAAAGCAGCCGGGTGGCGGGAATAGAGTTTGTAACAGGCCGGAATTTCTTCAGAGCTGCAGAGGGGAAGCGGTCTGCGACGCGGCTGAGACCGTCAGGGCAGCACCGCTGGCGCGCACCATGGCCGCGCACGACTGGAGCATCTCCCTGATCTGTGCATCGGTGCGCAGAGGGTCATGATGAAACAGCACCAGATGTTTCACCTGGCCGTAGATGGCGGCCCTGACCGCAGTCGTAAAGCTGCAATGTCCCCAGCCGATTTTCGCGGAATACTCCATAGGCGTGTACTGCGCGTCATGAATCAGCACATCGGCCGAGCGAATAAAGTTAAAAATTTTTAAGTAATGCATGCCCAGCGCCTGGATGCCGGTTCCGGCATCCAGGACAATATGGGTGCCATTGTCAGCAATGATTTCAACACACGGGGTGCAGCCGCCGTATCCTACCACGTCGGGCGAACACACCGGCATTGATCCCCGCACGCCCCAGAAGCGAATCTCAATCTCACCCTTTATAGCAGGCACGGCATTACTCCCACGCAAGTGCAGTGGTCAGTCCGTCATGGCGGGCCGATCAACGCGGAAACTTTTGCCGTCAGCTCGGCTGCATTAAACGGTTTTATCAAAGAGTCATCCGCGCCAAGCGATCTGGCACGGTTCAAATCTTGCTCAAAAATTTTAGTCGAACACATCAAAAACTTTGCGCGCGGGCAGGTGTTTATTTTTTTCGCCATTTCCAGAACGTAAAAACCGTCAAAGCGCGGCATGTTGATATCAAGAATCAGCAGATCAGGGTCAAAGGCGGTAACCCGGCCGTCAAAAAACGTGGCACTTTCATTCAATGTCTCAACCTCGTAGCCGAGGCTTTCAAGCGCACGCCGCATGGCATTGGCAATCGAAACGCTGTCATCGACAATCAGAATCTTTTTCATGCGTGTCTACTTCTTCTTCAGCCCCAAGTAATCGGCAACCGCTCCGGCAGATGCCGCAAGCTGCACGGGCGCATTGACAAATCCGGAACGCGGTGTGATTTCATACTCCGGCGGAAAGGTGTTCTCGAAAAACATCTGCTGAAAATTCGAAAATTTCAGCTGATGGGACGTTGAATCGACCACAAACGTGCGCTCGGGAGAAACAATACCGCTCGCAAGAGCCCTGCGCAGACCGGCGATTGATTCGCCGCCCTGGGTACACACCACGCTCCCGCATCGATTGGCCTGCAGCATGCCCTCGATAATCTCCTGTTCTTCAACGTCGATACAGGCAAAGCGGTCGTCAAAATCGCTCGCAACCAGGGCGCGCACTTTGGGAAACGATACCGGGTCGCCGATCATGGCCGCCTGGGCAACGCTCGGCCTCACGGGCACGGGCGCATACTCTCCCGAAGATCGCCACAGGGCCACCGGATTTGCATGCCGGCTCTGCACGGCCAGAATATGAGGCAGATCCTCAATAATGCCCAGGCGGTGCATATCGAGAAATCCCTCCATAATCGCTGTAATGTTGCCGGCATTACCAACCGGCACAACCACGGTCAGGTCATCGGTCTTATAGCCCAGCTGCCGCGCAACTTCATAGGCATACGATTTCTGGCCCATGATTCGAACGGGATTTTTAGAGTTCAGCAGGCACACATGGTAGGTTTCAGCCAGCTGCTCGACGATGCGCATGCAGTCGTCGAACACCCCCGGAATTTCCAGCACAACCGCACCGCTGCCGAGCGGCTGCGCAAGCTGCTGCGGCGTAACTTTTCCTTTAGGCAACAGCACAACCGACTTGACGATCGAGCTGTCAAGATAGCTCAGATACAACGCGGCTGCAGCCGACGTGTCGCCGGTAGATGCGCAAATGCCCAGCACTTCGCTGAGACCGCGCGTGCGGATCGAGTAATTGATAAAACTCACCGCACTGGCCATGCCGCGATCCTTAAAGCTTGCCGATGGGTTGAAACCGTCGTTTTTTATAAAAAATTCCGAACCGGCATACCGGGCAAGCTGTGTGTTGGCGCGAACCAGGGCCGTATGGCCTTCCCCGAGATAGATGACGTCCTGAAGCGGGATTGCGGGAAAAAGCAGTTCTTTGAACAGGAAAATACCCTGCAGCGCTTCAATCCGCAGCAGCGTGCGATAGTCGAAAATATCGCGCCACACGGGGCCCGGTATTTTCTTCAATTCATCAAAAGAGCGGTCCGTAATTTTCAACAAACTGCCGCATGCGGGGCACGTATATAAGAATCGGTCAAGGGGGCAGGAGTATGCGCAGGCAATGCATTCATACACGCAGTCTCCGGCATATTCGGGAATAAGATAGTCGCGCACATGCGCGGGAAAAGCGTGCGGATCAAACGGGCTGTAGTGTCTCTCCATACAATCCTTACGACAGGCCTGCGGGACGCACGGGCATAGTCCGGGCAGCCGTATTAAATCTCAAGTGAATATTTGTAGCGGACCGGATAATCACGGCTTTCCTCAACTGCACGCAACATAAAGTGTTTTTCTTCTGCGGTGATCGGCCGCAGAAGGTCAACATCCTTCTGCTGCGTTATACAGGAGCCTATATCGATAAAACGGTCCGCGGGAATGGAGACCGATTCAAGCACACAAATGCTGCGCACAAACACATTGTTGCCGATATGGGCATAATGCAAAATCGCCCTGCAGCCGATGAAACAACCGTCCCCGATCGTAGCCGGTCCGTACACAACCGCCCCGTGGTTGATTGTGGTGCCTGATCCGACCTGAATACAGGTTTCCGAGTGGGCGTGCAGAACCGCAACATCCTGGATAACGCTTCCGTCTCCAATGATAATCGAACAATGTTCATCCTCAAGTGAAAAACGGTCTGCACGCAGGACAACCCCCGCACCGATAAAACAGTTAGCGCCGATTAAGACACGACCGATAACAATCGCGTCCGGATCAACATACGCAGTGCTGTCTACCTGCGGCATATCTTTGGCAACGTTGGCTCGCAGCATATCTCCCCCCTGTAGAATCTCCTTGCATTACAGTCCGTCTATTCACTTCTTCGATATATACTATCAGATTTGTCCAAAATAAATTATTCAATCGCTGCTGAAGGCCCTCTGGCCGGGGCCGTGCCGTCCCATCCGGCAAAGAAGACCTCATTTCATTATCGGCCCGTGTGCCGCAATATTTCAAACGGGCCAGGCACGCCCCCGCGATTGTTGTCTACAGCAGTGCGCCCGGGCCGTGTATACAATGAATTTTACAGGACGTGCCGTTGCATCGGCAGTGCACAAACTGCCGGATGGGACGGCACGGCCCCGGCCGGAGGGCCTGTTCTAAATTATTCTGGACACTACTGATATACTATATTTTTTTTATACCTGATTCAACCAAAAAACCAAGCACGGCAATGATCATGAAATATGAACAAATTAGGTTTGCATCTCCTGCAAATCTGGATTAAAGTCGTAAAACGCACAACAACACTATTGATTACAGGCTCCGGCACGCCGTACACAGGGGAAGACAGATGTCTCTGGCCAAAAAACTGACAGATATCAAACGATACATTTCGTTAAAGAAAGACACCCTTGAAGGCGATATAGTATTAGTGGGGACACCGGACGGTATCTTCTACGCAGTTGTGCACGACATAAGCCCGGACATTAAGAAAGACTGGTACGCCGTACATTTTACCGCGCTCCTGCTGCCGCCGGTCGACCTTACATGGAAGCTCCGTCTTCCCCAGATGTGCGGTGAAATATTCACCATAAACTGGGAAGAGTACTTTATGACGGCTGTTGCACTTCAAGCCCCAACGGCGGAAAACCCCGTATGCGCATGCGAGGACAGTTCCGGTCCGACAGGAAAAATAATACAATTAGCCCCACGCGCGAAGAACCCATGAGGGCTGCCCACTATCGCTGCGTTGACATTCACCGGTGTACACATGTGCATACAAAGATAGATAACTCTTATACGCACGAGGGAATACCCAATGTCGGACAAACGCCTTTTCAAACGCATTAAGAAAACCCTCCAGATAAGCATCCGATCTGAAAGCGGTACCCACAGCGCCCTGACGGAAGACGTTTCAGCAGCTGGCTTTTTTATCAAAACACAAAAAGTATTCCCTCCCGGAACAATCCTGGAGATCAGCCTCAAAGGGACAGCCGAGCCGATCGAAATGTCATGCCGGGTTGTGTGGGCCCGCAAAGTGCCGAGTAATCTTTTCCATCTGGCGAACAAAAACGGCATGGGTGTGCTGATCACCGAGTTCAAAACCGGCGAGGAAGAATACCAGCGGCTCCATCAAAAAAGCACCTGATCACATCGCACAATGCGATAAATGTGCGCCTCCGGCCTTGATTTATTCCACAAAATCAGTTATTTAATAACTATTGCGGGAAGGATAGGGGTTGCCCCTCCGCTTTTTCCCTGAAAAGCCTGCCAATGGGCTTTCCTTCCCTTTTTTTACTGTCTTGCCCCTGTTCAGAATAGCCTGCTAATCTCACCCGTTCGTAGCGCTCAAAGCCCGTGGCCGCAGATGGTTTTTTTTAAAAATTGCGTTATTTGCTATTGATATACGTTGCAATTTTGGTATAATATTAAATTTTAATGACTGGTCGGTTTTACCAAAATGCACGGAAGTCACAGGAGAATAAACCCATGGGAAAAGTCTGCAGCATATGCGGCAAAGGGCGCCAGGTAGGCTACAGTATCAGCCACGCGCACAATAAAAGCAAAAAGGTATGGAAACCCAATGTACAACGGGTTCGTTCAATGAGCAATGGCACCACAAAACGAGTGTACGCCTGTACACGCTGCATCCGTTCAGGCTTTGTTGCAAAACCTGGCCGCAAAGCATCCAAACCCGTTAACGCAGCTGTTTAATCGTGCCACGGCAGCACCATATCACGCCACCAACCCCCTGTCGAAACGCACCCTCCATACACACATAGCGCGGGTACTGCCGGCAGCAGGGCGCATGCGTTCTGTGACTACAGCGTTTTAAATTTGAGATCGCTTCACCGAGCTTACGCTGAGTGCAATGAAGGGCCAGTAATTACAGAACTACTGTAACCGATAACGCCAGTAGGTACGTATCATTGCCAGGCCGTACGGCCGTGGCAATCTCTCTGCTTTGTAATCAGATACCGCACGGCACAAAACTAATCAGCACTAAGGTTTCAACCGTGACACTTTCAGCACACCCTTGACCTTCCTGATTGCTGCGATCACGGCATCCAGCATTGCAAGGCTGTTGATTTCTACGTTAAAAACACTGACAGCCTTCTTCTCGGGTGTTGTTCTGACGCTTGCGTTGAGAATATTGGTCTCCGCGCTCGCGATCGAGGATGTAATTGAAGCCAGCAGACCTTTTTTATCCTCACAGATAACCTCAATCGGCACAACCGAGACATGCCGCGCGCGCTCATCCCACTGCGCATCAATAATGCGCTCGGGATCAGCAGACGTCAAAAACGTGCATTCCCGGGCATGAATCGTCACACCCCTGCCGCGCGTAATAAACCCCTTGATCTGATCCCCGTGAATTGGGTTGCAGCATTTGCCGAAACGCACCAGCAAATCGTCCATCCCCTGCACGACGACGCCAATCGTATTATTGCGTTCGCGGATTTTCTGTGCTCGTTTTGAACTCTCCGGCTCCGGAGCGGTCCCTTCAGCCTCATCCGGCATACATTTGTTGATAACCTGCCGGATGCCGATACGGCCCTGTCCGATTGCGGCCAGCAGGTCATCGGCATCTTTAACCTGACCTCTGCCCATTTTTTCAACCAGCTGACCATCCTTGAGCATCCGTGCAAAATTAAGCTTATGCTTGCGAAACTCCTTTTCCCCGATCTCTCGACCCAGCACAATGCTGCGCTCGAGTTCCTGCTGACGTATCCAGTTTCTGATTTTTGTCCGGGCCCGCGATGTTTTAACTATTTTCAGCCAGTCCCGGCTGGGGTGATGTCCGGGCTGAGTCAGAATTTCAACAACATCCCCGCTCTGGATTTCATAGCGCAGCGGCACGATACCGTTGTTTACTTTGGCGCCCACGCAGCGGTTGCCGATATCGGTATGAATGCCATAGGCGAAATCTATTGGCGTTGCCCCTTTCGGCAGCTCAATCACTTTCCCGGCGGGAGTAAAAGCAAAAACCTCATCGGGAAAAACCTCAACCCGGAACGCATCCAGAAATTCGCGCGAATCGCTCATTTCCTTCTGAGATTCCAGAATATTTTGCAGCCAGGCAAAGCTCTGATCATGCTTCTGCTCGTCCGTGCTGCCCTCCTTGTATTTCCAGTGGGCTGCGATCCCGTGCCGGGCGACCCGGTCCATCTCTTCGGTTCTGATCTGAATTTCAATCCGCTGCCCGTACGGGCCGATAACGCTCGTATGCAGCGACTGGTACATGTTCGCCTTGGGCAGTGAAATATAATCCTTGAAGCGGCCCGGAATCGGTTTCCACAGCGCATGGATAATGCCCAGCACCTCATAGCATTCCGGCCGGTCATTCACGATAATGCGAAACGCGGTCAGATCATATATCTGGCTGAAATTAAGATTCTGGGTCTGCATCTTGTTATAGATGCTGAACAGATGTTTATGCCGCCCGGTAATACCGGCTTTGATGCCGGACTGCGCCAGCCTGGACTCGATAATCCCGATCACCTCATTGACATAGCGTTCGCGCTGCTCGGACGTCCGCATGAGCTTGTCTTTAATGTCGCGATACATTTCCGCGTGCATATAGCGCAGAGACAGGTCTTCAAGCTCACGTTTAACAAGATACAGGCCCAGACGGCTGGCAAGCGGGGCATAAATATCCAGGGTATTGCGGGCGGTGCGCTCCTGCTTTTCGACCGGCATAAATTCAAGCGTGCGCATGTTATGGATGCGATCAGCCAGCTTGACCAGAAGGACGCGTATGTCTTTCGACATGGCAAGTATCATCTTGCGGAAATTGTCGGCATGCGTATCCTGCTTGCGGTCACTCGTAATTTTACTGATTTTCGTAACCCCATCGACCAGAAATGCCACCTCATCGCCGAACAGGTCCTGGATTTCTTCAAGCGTTGCACAGGTATCCTCAACCGTATCGTGCAGCAATCCCGTTGCCACGGTATAAACGTCAAGGTTAAGATCAGCCAGGATCTTGGCCACGGACAGCGGATGGTTCAAATAGGGCTCGCCCGACATGCGGGTCTGCCCCTGATGAACCTTGGCGGAAAAAACATATGCGCGGCTGATAAGACCGAGATCAGCCTCGGGGAAATAAGAGGTCACCTGCTCGATGATGTCATTTATGCGGACGATCTTTGACTCAGCCATTACACCTGACCCCTGCGCCGCCTGCAGTCACGACCGGGCAGTCCTACTGCAGATTCGGCAGTGCTTCGAGTATCCTGTCAAAGGCATCGGCCAGTGGGGCCTGTACCTGTTCGCCGGTTTTACGCCACTTCATGTCGAGGCATCCGTCCTTCACGGCATTGCGACCCACCGTCACCCGCAGGGGGATGCCGATCAAATCGGCATCTTTGAACTTAATGCCGGGACGCTCGTCGCGGTCATCAAGAAGCACGTCCACGCCATGCCCGAGAAGCTTTTCATACAGGTCAGCGGCAATCTGATTCTGCTGTTCATCTGTAGGATTCACCAGCACGATCAGCACGCTGAACGGCGCAATCGGAGCGGGAAAGATGATGCCGTCACTGTCATGTGACTGTTCAATTGCAGCGGCCACAGTACGGCCGACGCCGATCCCGTAGCAGCCCATGACCATCGGGTGCGACTGCCCCTGCGCATCAAGGAACTGCGCCTGCATCGAGGTGCTGTACTTGGTGCCCAGCTTGAAAATATGCCCGACCTCGATGCCGCGTGTGGTTGTGAGCGGACGAGCGCAGCGCGGACAGGCATCGCCATCTCCGGCAAGCCGTATATCGGCGAACGCATCAACGCTGAAATCACGGCTCATGTTGACGTTGACGACATGCACATCGCGCTCATTGCCGCCGGCAACCATATTGATGCTGCCCTTCAGGCCGTAATCGGCGATGATGCGCACGCCGCGCAGGCCCACAGGCCCGGCAAATCCGCGCGGCGCGCCGGTCACCTTTTCAATCAGCTCCTCGTCGGCCAGAGACAGCTCGCTGCACTTCAGGTAATTTTTAAGCTTGATCTCATTGATATCATGATCCCCGCGCACAAGCGCGGCGACCGCACCGTCGCCGGTATCAAACACCAGCGTTTTTATGACCGAAGCGGGGTCGGTTTTTAAAAACGAGCACACCTCTTCAATGGTCCGCATATCCGGTGTGGCCACGCGCTCAAGCACCCCGAACCGGTCCGGAGCCGCATCGCGAACATCGGGCGCCAGTATCTCCGCCTTTTCAGTATTGGCGGCATAATCGCACGCGCTGCAGATAACGATCACATCCTCACCCGTATCGGCCAGCACCATGAACTCATGGGAAAAACTGCCGCCGATCGGCCCGCTGTCAGCCTCCACAGCCCGGAAGCGCAGGCCCAGACGGGCAAAAATATTTGTGTACGCTGCATACATCTTCATGTAGCTGCGCTCGGCCCCGGCCTCATCCGCATCAAAGCTGTAGGCGTCCTTCATGATGAATTCCCGCGCGCGCATAACGCCGAAACGCGGCCGGATTTCATCGCGGAACTTGATATGAATCTGGTAGAGGGTAATTGGCAGCTGCTTATAGGAGGAAATCAGACCGCGCACAACATCGGTAATGACCTCTTCATGCGTGGGCCCAAGACAGAACTCGCGCTCATTGCGGTCTTTCAGGCGCAGCAACTCTTTGCCGTACACGTTCCAGCGTCCGCTTTCATGCCACAGTTCCGCAGGCTGTACGAACGGCAGGGTCAACTCAAGGGCTCCGGCCCGGTTCATTTCCTCACGCACGATCTGCGAGGTTTTCTGCATCACACGCTCTCCCAGGGGGAGTGTTGAATAAATACCTGCGGCCAGCTTGCGGATCATGCCCGAGCGCAGCATCAGCTGATGGCTGACAACTTCGGCATCCGCCGGAACCTCACGCAATGTCGGTATCAGAAACTGGGTATAACGCATGCTGTCTCCTCTGTGCTGTCTCCGCCGGGTCATGCGCCCGGTTCAGGAGTGTTTTTTCGTTCCGGCAGCCCTGTCAGGCGCCGCCTCCTGTTCTAACCCTTCCAGTTCACGCAGAAACTCCTCAAACACACGCTCCTGCGGGCACGTTTTTACAATACGGCCCTTTTTGAATATGACGCCCCGGCTGCGGCTGCCGGCAATACCGATATCAGCCTCGCGCGCTTCCCCCGGGCCGTTGACCTCGCAGCCCATAACGGCCACCGTAATCGGAGCGCGGCTGCGCACAAGATGCTTTTCAACACGGGCGGCCAGGCGCACGACATCAATCTGGCGCCGGCCGCAGGTCGGGCATGAAATGAGCTCAGGGCCGCTGCGGCGCAGGCCCAGGCACTGCAGTATCGCAAAGCCGACCCGCACCTCTTCGACCGGATCGGCCGAAAGCGAAACCCGCAGCGTGTCTCCTATGCCGTCCTGCAACAGAATACCCAGGCCGATGGCGGACTTTATCGTTCCCGAAAACAGGGTTCCCGCCTCGGTCACCCCGATATGCAGCGGATAGCGTGTTTTTTTTGAAACCAGCCGGTAGGCCTCGACAGTTGTGGGCACATCAGCCGATTTGATCGAAATTTTAAGCTGATCATACCCCATATCCTCGATGAGGCCGACATTGCGAAGCGCGCTTTCAGCAAGGGCCTGCGCGCTGGGCCGGCCGTACTTTTTCAAAATGTCCTTCTCAAGCGAACCGGCATTAATGCCGATTCTGATCGGCACGCTGCGCTGCCGGGCTGCGTCCACCACCTGGCGTACACGCGAGGCGGCGCCGATGTTGCCGGGATTGATGCGCAGGCCGTGCACGCCAGCCTCAAGGCTCTGCAGTGCTAGGCGGTGGCTGAAATGAATATCGGCAATGACAGGTATGCTCGCAGCTTTGACGATCGCTCCCAGTACCGCTGCGGCCTGCTCATCCGGAACCGCAACGCGCACGATATCACAACCGGCGCGCTCAAGCCTTCTGATCTGGCGTATGGTTGAACCTGCGTCACGGGTGTCGGTACTGGTCATGGACTGTACGCTCACCGGAGAGCTGCCGCCCACCGGCACCGTGCCGACCATAATTGTTTTCGTATGTTTTCGTTTTTTCATATAAGCAATCCCGCCATAAGCACAGCAGCACCGCTGCTGTGCAGGCAATGAGCATGGGCGTCTGCCCTGCACATCATTCAAGAATCAAGCTTCCGACGATTTGCTCCAGACGCTCAAAACCATGCGCGTTCATGTAATCCCTGATCCCGGTCACGACATGGACGGCGACTGCAGGATCAACAAACAGGCCCGTACCGATCTGAACGGCACAGGCGCCGGCAATTAAAAACTGCAATGCGTCGGCGGCATTCATGATGCCGCCCAGGCCGATTACCGG
>Ga0194126_10001884_pt1 | contig 34621 bp, 34 predicted proteins | sample TA2KigC150mmetaG_FD_148641 | JGI IMG/M metagenome (GOLD analysis project Ga0194126, IMG submission 148641) | Freshwater microbial communities from Lake Tanganyika, Tanzania - TA2015035 Kigoma Deep Cast 150m | ecosystem: Environmental > Aquatic > Freshwater > Lake | place: Tanzania: Lake... | reverse complement strand
GACAATAGTTATGCTCAGCTCTCGGCCGGAGAGATCAAACGGTGGGAGTCTTTTTTCCAGCTGTTCCAGCTCTTCCAAAAACTGCCTTGCCAGACCCACCCCGTTTTCGAGCTGTGGGTATCCCTCATAATCAATTACTGGTGGATAAGACAGGGCAGCAAGGTTATAAAATTCGTCGGCCAAAAATACAAAGCGGCTAGCGCGATCGCCAATATATTTTTGCTGTAAAACTTTAACTTGCTCAATCAGGCGAAGTGCTTCCTCTGGTGTAAAACCTCTAAGTGTGTAGACTTCGCTGCGGTGCCCGGTCAGTCCGACTGGCACCAGGGCCACACTTAAAATATTTCCACCCAGAGCAGCCAGATGAGCGATGGAACTTTCCAGTTCAGCGCCTGTATTAAAATCGGGGCAAAGTACCAACTGGCAATGAATTTTTATTCCGGCCCGGACAAGCTTTTCTAAGTTAGCAAGCCCTATTTTTGCCAGTTTTGAACCCATCATCTGCATTCTCAGTTCGGGGTTAGTGGTATGGACAGAAACATAAAGCGGGCTCATCTGCAATCTGATGATGCGCCTAAGATCGTCTTCCCCGACTCTGTTTAGGGTTATAAAATTTCCATATAAGAATGAAAGCCGGTAATCATCGTCCTTGACGTATAAAGCGCTGCGCAGCCCCTGCGGGTTTTGATCTACAAAACAAAAGAGGCATTTGTTTGGGCAGCGTTGCAACCGATCGATAGTCAGCGGATTGAAACGCAAGCCCAAGCTGCTGCCGATAGATTTGGTAATCTTAATTCTTTTTAGCTTTCCTTCATCCTGCAGTAACAATAGGGAGAGCAGCTCATCAGCTTCGAGAATTCGGTAATCGATCAGATCGCCAATTTTTTGATTGTCAATACGAAGCAGTTTCCAGCCAGCCTTAATGCCGGCTTTGTCAGCCGGTGAACCAGGTATTACGTAATCAATCAGATGTCCTTTTTCCGGCTGTTGATCAGGCATCGTTATGCTTCTCTCCCGACACTGTTAATGAACGACGGGCATAATGATTCGGATCGAAGCCCCGCCTTTCCAACCACTCGGCCGTGTAGCCGCTAATCACCAGCGGCTTCTCTGACAGCTGCCTGACGCTTCCGGCGCCAATACTCAGCATTATTGCTTTTAATTCTTTCTCAACAGACTCAAGCTTACGCACCAGGGCGCCATGCCCTTTGCGCATCAAATAGTACAGCGGCATCCCGGCTAGACCAACAGCCCTGGCGCCCAGAACAAGCGCTTTAGCCAGATCCGTAGCTTCCCAAACTCCTCCTCCGGCAAAAACCTCTGTACTGCCGGAATCAGCAGTTTTCAGTGTTTCAATGAGGCTGATTGCACTGGGAATTCCCCAGGTTTTTAGTTGATTGGGCCGCACTTGACCATGGCGGATAGCTTCGATCTTTAAAAAATCAGTACCACCCCGCCCACCGCAGTCGAGAGCCTTTACTCCGGTTGCAGTTAGTTTGGCAACTGCTTCCGCTGCCATTCCAAAGCCTACCTCCTTGACAATTACTGGCACGTCTACTTTTTGGACAATTTCTTTGATCCGCTCAAGAGCGCCGGAAAAAGTACATTCGCCATCGTTCATGGCCAGTTCCTGGGCAACATTTAAATGAATCTGCAGGGCATCTGCCCTGACCATCTCAATTGCCTGCAAGGCCATCTCTACTGTAGCGTACGAACCAATATTGGCCCAGATCTGACCATGAGGGTTAAATTCCCTGACAACGGTAAAGCTCTCCCGGCAGGCCGGGTTTTTGAGAGCCACCAGTTGAGACCCTACGGCCATTGGCAGAGATAGCTGCCTGGCAACTACAGCCAGGCTTGCATTAATGGCCCGGGCCAAAACTGTACCGCCAGTGATCGCGTTAATGAAAAGAGGCGAACGGTGAGTTCGCCCCAAATAATTTGTTTCTAAACTAATCTGTCCCAGGTCAATTTCAGGCAGGCAATCATGAACAAGACTGATCTCAGTGAAATCTGCACGCTCCGGTTTTGCCCTTGAGGCAATCAGCAGATGCTCATCCTTTCTTTTAGACCTGGACATTTATTCCTGGCCGCCTTCAGCTTCCACTTCTTCAGCTTTAGCTTTAACTTTCTTGGGCTTAGCTTCTACTTCTCCAGCTTTAGCTTTAACTTTCTTAGGCTTAGCTTCCACTTCTTCAGCTTTAGCTTTAGCTTTCTTAGGCTTAGCTTCCACTTCTTCAGCTTTAGCTTTAGCTTTAGCTTTCTTAGGCTTAGCTTCTACTTCTTCAGCTTTAGCTTTAGTTTCAGTTTTTACTGCGTCGGAGGCAAGCGCATTGTTCTCAAAAAGGTCGCCGAAAAGATCGCCCAGTGTAACATTTCCGTTGTCTGAGCCATTTGCAACGGCAGTATTGACGTTATAGAGAGCACCTCCGGCTTCGGTAACACTGAGGCTGATCCTTTTATTCTTAGGTTTAATCTCGATAATCTTAACCTCAACCTCATCTTTTTCCTGCAACACTTCGGAAGGATGCTTGACATGAAATTCTGCCAGCTGTGATATATGTGCCAAACCCTCCAAACCCGGCTTGATTTCGATGAACGCACCAAAATTGGTTAATCGGGTCACCTTGCCGGTAACTATCTGGCCACTTTCCAGATCACCGACCAATTTCAGCCACGGATCGGGTAAGGTTTTACGAATACTGAGGCTAATCCGTTCTTTTTCCGGGATTACTTCGAGGACTTCAACCTCCAACTGCTCCCCAACTTTCAGGACTTCACCGGGGTGATTGACACGCTCCCAGGATATTTCCGATACATGGACCAGGCCGTCAATTCCACCGATATCGACAAAAGCGCCAAAAGTAGTCAGCCGCTTAACAGTACCGCTAATTACGGATCCCACTTTAATCGCTTTCAGGGTTTCCTCTTTCTTTTTAGCTTCTACATCGGCCAGGATTGTCTTGCGGTTAAGAATCAGCTTTGTTTTGTCACGGTCGAATTCGATGATTTTGCATTCCAGCGGCTGATCTTTAAAAACAGCGAAGTCCTGGATATAACTGGTGTCGACCAGTGATCCCGGCATGAACCCTTCCACCCCGGCCCCGAGATCCAGAACCAACCCGGCATTAACTACCTGTTTTACCACACCTGCGGTAACCGTTCCGTTTTCGTAAGCATCAAGCAGCTCGTTGATCTTTTTATCACGGGCCAGCCTTTTATGTGAAACGACCACTTTCCCTTCCTGCTCCTCATCTTCTATAACGGTGACTTCAATTTCATCCTCAGGAGCAAAAAGATCGGACAAGGTTTTACCTGTTTCCAGGTGCACTTCGCCGAAAGGGAGAATAGCCTCTGATTTGCTGCCGATATCGACAAACACTTCTTCATCGGTAACTCTTGCTACCTTTCCGGTAACCTGCTCACCAACCTGGGCTACCTTGATTTCTTGGTCAAACTGAAATTGCTCCTCGTTCTTTACTTCTACATTCTCGTTCTCCATACTCTCCACAACCTCCTTGATCATCCATGGGGGAGTTGACGCTCCGGCAGTAACGCCGATCACCTCAAACTGACCTAAAAAAGACCAATCCAACTCCCTTGCACTATTTACCCGGCAAGCCGGTTTCAGCTGCCGGCATCTATCATAAAGGGTCATTGTATTAGCACTGCTCGCACTGCCTACAACTACAAAAGCGTCAACCCTCTCTGCCATCGTTAATACTTCATCCTGCCGTAACCGTGTTTCCGGACAAATTGTATTATAAACCATACCGTCAAGATGCGCATTCCGGAATATATTTTGGGCTTTTTCATAAAGTTCAGGATCGCAGGTGGTCTGGGCAATCAAGGCAGCAGGATTTTCGACGATCAGCTCTTCGAGTTCCCTGAGGGTTGCCACAACCGCTGCATCTGCACCGGCCCAACCTACCAAACCTTCAACTTCGGGATGATTGCAATTGCCAAAAATGACGACCTTAATATTGCGCTCAGCCAGCTCACGGGCGATCTCCTGAACCCTTTTCACCCGGGGACATGTCAAGTCAATTAATTCTATGTTTTTCATTTCTTTGAGGGTGGCCAGAAGTTGAGGGGTAGCACCATGGGTTCTGATCGCCAGAAAAGAACCGTAGGCTTCCTGCGGCTGATCAATTTTTTTTATGGCCTGCTGGGCCAGATACTGCACAACCTGTTCGTTGTGGACCAGGTCACCTAATACAGAACCTTCACCCTCCTGAGCTGCTTTCTCGAGTAAGCGATTGAAAGCCTTATTTACTCCAGAACAAAAACCTGCATTTTTTGCCTTAAGTACCTTCACTTATTTTTCTGCTCCGTCAGCAACCGGCTGATAGTATTCATAATCAGATCGCTCATTTCTTCCAGTTGCTCTCTTTTTTTATTTTTTTGCTCATAAATAAGTGGAGGCAAAACAAATGGTTTGCCAATATGGACTTTAACCGGCTTAAACAGGCGATACGGACCTTCTATCGCCACCGGCAGGATCGGAACACCACTGCGGACAGCGATCAGCGCGGCACCATTATATGCTTTCTGCATAACGCCGCTCGCACTACGGGTTCCTTCCGGGAATAATCCTAATACGTTACCTTCTTTTAGGATCAGATACGCCTTCTTAACGGCGATCAGATCCGCCTCCTGGCGGTTAACCGGAAATGCCCCGGCGCGGATTAATAAAAAGCGTAAGATGAAATTACTAAAAAGCTCTTTTTTGGCCATGTAATTAATTCTGTACCGGGCCGCTAGCGCTACTCCAACAGAAAGAGGGTCATGCCAGCTGATATGATTGGCGCAGACTATAAAAGGCTTGCGGCCGGGGATATTGGTCCTGCCGAAGATGGTTATGCGGTAGAAAACTTTAAGATAGATTAAAAAAATAAACCGCGCAAAATAATAGAGCAAATTTTCACCTGTTTCTTTAGGGCTGCTTTCCCGTGTTAATGATTTGGATTATCTCATTAACGACTCCTTCGAAATCCATATTTGTAGTATCAATTATAGTCGCATCCGGTACAATGGTCAGCGGTGAATCTGCACGCTGCGAATCGATATTATCCCGTTTTAAAATCTGTATTGCTACCTCTTCAGCACTGAGCGAAATGCCTTTTTCCTGCTGTTCCCGGTTACGCCTTCTCGTCCTTTCCTCTAAAGAAGCATCAAGATAAAACTTATAATCAGCATCGGGCAGCACCACCGAGGTGGTATCTCTGCCCTCCATGATAATCCCGTTTGTTTCGGAAGCTATCTGCTGCTGCAGGGCTACCAGATGTCGTCGAACGACCGACTGGGCTGCTACCGGTGAAACCATCTCGTTGACGAAAGGTTTGCGAATTTCCTCTGTTACATCTTCATCGTCCAAATAAACCTCTTGCTGATCCCCTAAGCGAATAACGGTCCGGTTTAAGGTTGACCTGAGGGCATTAATGTCATCTAAATCAATATTGTTACGGATCAGTTTCAGGGTAATCGCCCTATACATAGCCCCTGTATCTAAATACTTTAAGCCCAGGCGCTTGCCAATTTCCCGGGCGACTGTGCTTTTTCCGGCTCCTGCCGGTCCATCAATCGCAACGTTCGGTTTTTTTTGCATACTGTTCACTTTATAGGTCAATCTCCTAATATCCGGTACGAAATTTTCGTGAAGTTTTTCTGAAGCAGCTTTCTTATTGTCTCATTAGAAGGGTTAATTTGCAAGCTAAACAGCAGAATAACAAGATAATCCCTAAAGGTTAACCAGACTGTATAATCGTTTCACCTCTATTTCTGAAAGGGAACGGTAGGCACCTTTAGACAGTGAATCAGCTGTCAATCCGGCAAAACTGATTCGCTCCAGATTGTAAACTGGATGATTAATCGCAGCAAGTATCTTCCTAACCTGCCGCTTCCTTCCTTCTGTTAAGGTGATCTGCAGTTGTGAATGCATCTTCTCCTGGTCGGTCTTTAAAAGTATTACATCATCAGGAATACATCTATCACCATCGATCTCTACCCCGTTAAGGAGCTGATCAAGAGCCTTTTTCCCGGGAATTCCTTTTATCCCGGCCCGGTAAATCTTTTTAATCCCATACCGGGGATGGGTGAGCCGGTGAGCGAGTTCTCCATCATTGGTTAAGAGCAGTACTCCGCTGGTATTTAAGTCCAGTCTACCTACCGGGTAGAGCCGATCTTGTTTATCTTTTAGCAGATCTAATACTGTTGCCCGGTTATGCGTATCGCGAACGGTAGAGAGATAGCCTGAAGGCTTGTTCAGCAAAAAATACAATTTAACCTCCTGCTGCCTGATTCTCTCGCCGTCAACTGTAATGACATCTTCATCGGTTACCAGGGTTTGCGGCCTTAGCTCGATTAGCCCGTTCACAGTTACCCGACCCTCTTTAATCATAACTTCTGCTGCTCTTCTTGCAGCAACTCCCGACTGCGCCAGGTATTTCGCCAAACGCATCGTTCTTAACTCCCGTCTGCTGAAATTTCTTCTGCAGTTATCGTAGCCGAGTGATCTTCTTCGGCACTGGATTGTTGATCCCCATCAGCTTCAACATCACTTTCCACCCGCGTTTCATATTCAACTTCAAGCGGCGGCAAATCGGCTAGTTCTTTCAGACCAAAATATTTAAGAAAGTCGGCTGTGGTGCCATAGAGAAGCGGCCGGCCCGGTCCATCTTTACGGCCGCTTATTTTGATTAATTTTCTTTTCAGTAAATTCTCAAGAACATGTTCGCTTCGGACTCCACGAATCGACTCAATTTCAATCCTGGTTACCGGCTGTTTATAAGCGATGATCGCCAAAGCTTCCAGGGCTGCGGTCGAGAGGTTGCTGGACACATCTTCACTGAAAGCCATTTCTAAATATGGAGCAAGCTCAGGGACTGTTCCCATCTGAAAACCAGTAGCAGTCTCAACAATTTGAATACCGCGGTTGGCGGCTGCGAGATCATTTTTTAGCTCTTGCAATAAGTATTCGGCTTCTCCCGGCGAAGTATCAAGAACAACGGCGACTCGATCAGCTTTTAAGGGTTCTTCTGTTAAAAAAAGCACTGCTTCAATTACCCTTTTTTGTTCAGCTCTGTCCATCTTCTGTGTCCTTCTCCCGGTTTTCTTCCCGTAAAACCACAAAGATCGGCCCAAAGAGCTTCTCCTGCAGTAAAATTATTTTCTTCTGCCGGGCCATTTCCAGCAGGGCAATAAAGGTGATGATCATCTCCCAGATACCACTGCCGTCGATAAATTTCTCCATCGGCTGCGGTTTTTTGCTGCTGTTGAGAATCTCTGCTATAGATGCTGCCTTTTCGGTAACAATAAAGTCTTCAACTGCATTAAAAAATGGCATGTACTGATCAGCAGTGTTCACCACAGCAAAACGATTCATAATGTCACTAAGATGATCAGCGCCTTCCCAGATTGTATAAACTGAATCCTGTTGGGTAAAAACCATAACTTTTTGCCCGCCAGTGGAGCGGAGGTAAATTTTCCGCTGCTCGTCCTCCCGGCTCTCCAGGTTCTTAGCTACTTCCTTGAAGAACCGATATTCCTCGAGTCTTTGAAAGAGCTCTTCGGCGCTGTGAATCTCAAAGAGATCTTCCTCTTCTTCCTGTTCTGCCTCCGTAACCGGTTTCGGCAGCAGTAATTTTGATTTCAGGCGCAGCAGGGTCGCCGCCATGACCAGGAATTCACTGGCAATATCTAAGTTAAGTTCTTGCATTGACTGCAGATAGGCTAAATACTGATCAGTAATAGCGGCAATTGAAATCGACCAGATATCTACCTCTGCTTTCTTGATCAGATGAAAGAGAAGGTCAAAAGGCCCTTCAAAGGTAGGCAGTTTTATTCTGTACTCAGCCTGCTCTATTGCCATAAATTTCTCCTGCCACTCTTAAAAGCTATCGTAAGCCCATCGACACGGTAACCTGGTGGATCTTGGCTTCAGCCTGGGCCTCAGCTCGCTCAGCACCGCGACTGAGGAGTTGATCGAGATAATTATTGTCGCCGGTTAGTAAGGCATATTTCTCCTGGAGTGGACGCAAGCTTTCGATTACTACTTCGGCCAGATCTTCTTTCAAGACTTTATAGTTCTTTCCTTCAAAATGAGCTTCAATCTGCTCGCGGTTATCACCCGTTAGAAGCTGGTAAATGGTAAGCAGATTATTAATACCCGGTCTCTGCTGATCAAAAACAATTTCTTTGCTTGAATCAGTGGTTGCCCGCTTGATCTTGGAGCGGATCTGATCGGGGGTATCAAGTAGAAAAATCGAATCTTCCTGTTTCTCTTCGCTTTTGCTCATCTTTTTCTCGGGGTTGATTAAACCCATCACCCGTCCACCAACGGGAGGGATTAAGGCATCAGGCAAAACAAATACTTCACCGTAGCGATGGTTAAAACGCTGCGCGATATCGCGACAGAGCTCGACATGCTGCTTCTGATCTGCACCAACCGGAACAAGATGAGCATCGTAGAGAAGTATATCGGCAGCCTGCAAAACCGGATAAGCAAAGAGGCCTACACTTACTTCCTCTTTTTGTTTTTCCGACTTCTCCTTAAACTGGGTCATACGGTGCAGCCACCCCATTGGGGTAACACAATTTAAAATCCAGGCCAGCTCAGAGTGAGCCCTGACCTTTGACTGGACAAAAACCACAGAATGCGCTTCATCGAGGCCGGCAGCAATCAGCAGCCCTGCCACTTCACGAATGTTCGTTTTCAGTTCGATGGGATCCTGGGGCACCGTAATGGTATGCAGGTCCACGACACAAAAATAATTGCTGTATTCTTCCTGCATTGCTTTCCAGTTTCGAATCGCCCCTAAATAGTTACCCAGGTGCAGATGACCCGAGGCCTGAATGCCGGAAAAGACCGTTTTTTTATGCACTGCCACTATTCCTCCTCAAAACATTAACATGATCTAGATCAGCTTCGGATTTTATAACCCGGGAATGAAACCGATAATGGTTGAAAAAAGAGTAAGCACCAGGTTAAAAAGTGGAAAGATTATCACCCCAAGAGCCCTGGTAATAATTAAAAGTAAGAGAATCAGCGGCGCGTACTGTTCTATGGTCCGGTAGTGGCCTAAATAAGCATCGGGCAAAAGAGACATCAGTATTTTTGAGCCGTCCAGGGGCGGAATGGGAATTAAATTAAAGATGCCCAGCAATATGTTTAGTTGAGTCAATACCATTACAAACTGCAGAAATAGGCCGTCCGTAATACCCCTGCTGATCAGAACGGAAAAAAAGAGTAGACTTAAAAATCCAAGAATAAAGTTGACCAGCGGTCCGGCAAAGGAGACCCAGCGTAACCCTTTTCGGTACTGGTTAAAATTGTAAGGGTTGATCGGTACAGGCTTTGCCCAGCCAAAGCCAACCAGCAAAATCATGATTGTGCCGATCGGGTCGAGATGGCTGAGTGGGTTTAAATTCATCCTACCCTGTCGGTGGGCAGTGGTATCGCCAAAGTAATAAGCCATGCGGGCATGAGCAAATTCGTGAAAGGTGATGGCAATCAGCAAGGCCGGTATGCGCAACGCTATAACAATGGGATCTAATCCCAGCATAAATATACCTCCTTCAAGGTCGAACTTGAACCTTCTCTGTTGTCGGGTTAAATAGCAATTCCTAAGGCTCAAAAAAAATAGCTTTTTAATTATATCAAACTAACCTCAAGTTTCCAAACCGTACAGCTGCATCTACGCAACGAGCACCATTACCGGCACTGTCTGATCAGCGCAAAATTCCAACGCCCAGTTCCTGTAACCGCTCCAATACTATCTTCGGCTGAGGCTCAAGGTAAATATTTTTCACTTCGCGAGCCAGACGCTGCTGATCAACAAGGGCCAGGTTTTTTGCCCTAATCGCCCCGATCAGGTAGGAAAGGGTCTGTTTTTCAATCGTAAAGGCATAGCGTTGTTCGAAGCGGATTGCCCTGATGATCCGCAGTGGATCATCGATAAAGCTGTTGGGATGAAAGACCCTGATCAGTTTATTTTGCAAATCGTCGTAACCGTGATAATAATCGTAAAGTAAACCCCATTCACCGGGTAGTAAAGAAGAGGCCAATGCGTTAACCGAAAAATCGCGCCGGTAAAGATCATCTTTTAAATCAGATGCCTCCACGTAAGGCAAGGCGGCAGGCTTGCTGTAGCTTTCCTTCCTGGCCGTGACCAGATCAAACTTTGTATCGGCATCAAGCGTGATAGTCGCTGTTAAATACCGTGGATAAAGGGTGAGACGTCCGCCAACCTGCGTTTGTAGCAGCGCAGCAAATTGACCGGCATCGCCGGTCACAACCAGGTCATAATCATATTGCAGGGAGCTGTCAAGCAGTAGATCTCTGACCAGCCCACCAACCAGGTATAGTTGTAAGCAGTTGTTTGCCGCTAAAATTCCGGCCTGTTGCAGAAGTTTAATGATCAGGGGTGAAAGTTTTTTCTGCAATAAACCCTGTACCCAGATTCTACCACTCATCTAGTTATTGATGCTCCAGGATAAAGGTGTACCATGAAGCGGCGTATCGACTTGAAGCCAGTTTGCGGCGGTAGCAGCGAGATCGGCGTAGCTATTCAGGATACCCAAATCCTGATCGGCTGCCTGAAAATTGAAATCGGGTCGATAGAGCATCAGTGGGACATATTCGCGGGTGTGATCTGTAGTAGGAAAAGTGGGATCACAACCATGGTCGGCCGTTATAAATAGGAGATCTCCGGCAGACAGGGCAGATAACAGCTCTGCCAGTTTTAGATCAAATCTTTCAAGAGCAGCGGCGAAACCGGAGCTATCATTACGGTGTCCATAGACAGTATCGAAATCCCCGAAGGTGGCCCACACCAGGTCGCCTTCCCGGTTCTCAATCAGGTACATTAAATCAGCGGCTATAGCTTCGTTGTTGCCGCCCGGAAGTTTTTTGGTTACACCACGGTGGGCAAAAATATCGGAAACCTTGCCAATCACTGCGACAGATTTTCCGGCTTTTTCAACTAAATCCAACAGTGTATCCCCCGGGGGGGCAAGCGAAAAATCACGTCGTTTGGGTATGCGCACAAAAGCTCCCTGCTCTCCTTTAAAAGGCCTGGCAATAACGCGGCCAACGGCGTGTTCGCCGTCTAAAATAATCCTCGCCAGTTCACACCACCGATAAAGGGTTTCTAGCGGGACAACCTTTTCGTGGGCGGCAATTTGAAAAACTGAATCAGCAGAAGTATAGACTATTGGAAACCCGGTTTTTAAATGTTCCGCGCCAAGGTCCTTGATGATCTCCGTGCCTGAGGCAGAGAAATTACCCAGCACAGAGCGACCGAAGGCTTCTTCTACTGCCTTGATGACCGATTCTGGGAAACCGTTAGGGTAAACGGGAAAAGGTTTTTCAATCACCAAACCGGCAAGCTCCCAGTGGCCGCTGGTGGTATCTTTTCCGGGAGACTGAGGTTTCATCTTCCCGTAAGAACTGCCCTCTAAAAGCAGGTCGCGATGTTCCTCTCCCGTTCCTAAGATCGATGCCAACCCCAGACTGTAGAGGTTATCTAGTTTCAGGCCCTGATGCTTTTCCAGCACATGTTTAATAGTGTTGGAACCCAGATCGCCATATTGGCCGGCATCAGGTAACGCACCGACTCCGGCACCGTCCAGGACGACAAAGATAACTCTACGTGCAGAAAGGTTAGGCCCGGGGGTGGGATTGGTCATAAATCTCTCGTATCTTTCTCCTGGTGATTTGGGTGTAAATCTGAGTGGTGGAGATATCGGAGTGGCCCAGCATTTCCTGCACTGAACGCAGGTCTGCCCCATTTTCAAGCAGGTGAGTAGCAAAAGAGTGACGCAGAGTGTGCGGTGTAATTTCGCCGTTAATGTTTGATTTACGGGCGTATTTCTTTAATATTTTCCAGAAACCCTGACGGGTCATTCTGTTTCCGTGCTGGTTAAGAAAAAGTGATGTTTCGCCATTCGATTTTAAAAAACGCGGCCTTGATTCGGCCAGATAATTTTTAACTGAATTAATCGCCAACGAGCCGATCGGCACAATTCTCTCCTTCATTCCTTTGCCGCTACAGCGCAGAAAACCGACCCGGGGATCAAAATCACTGATATTTAATGATACTAACTCGGAGACCCTAATTCCCGAAGCATATAAGAGCTCCAGCATAGCCTTATCCCGTAAACCATTATTTTCTCCGATTACCGGTTGGGCCAATAGTCGATCTACTTCCCCGGTAGTCATAACCCTGGGCAGTTTCTTCTCCAGTTTTGGAGATTCCAGTTCCAGGGTGGAATTTTTAGCAATCAGCCCTTCCCCTAGCAGGTAATTAAAAAAAGAGCGAGTTGAGGCAATGCAACGGGAAATCGTAGAGGTTGCCCGCCCCTTTTTTTTAAGATCGGCAATGAAGATATTTAGCGCTTCGCGGTCAACCTCTTCAGGCTTGCTAATTTGGATTTGGTTCATAAAAGCAATAAACTTAAGCAGATCGCGCCGATATGATTCGAGGGTATTTTTTGACAGGCCTTTTTCAACGGCTAGATAGTGCATGTAATTATTAATTTGTTTTTCCATTAAGAATGAGAACCTCACAGTGATCAGTAGTACAAGTATTCAACGGCAGTTTTCAAAATACCTGCTGAAGGGGTAAAGATTTTCAAAAAATTATTGGCAATTTATTTTATTTTGCACATCTTCGAAGCAGCATTTTTTGAAGGGCAATAATTGTCTTACCGTCTTTTATGGAGCCGCTGTCAATCAGGTTGGCGATCTCGGCAAGCGGTATATAAACTACCTCAATATTTTCATCGGGGTCAATAGTAACTGACTCTTGAGCAGTTAATCCGGATGCCGAAAATAAATAGATTTTTTCATCACAGAAACCAGGAGAAGGATAAAAAAAGCCGTGTTCGTTCCACTCAGCTGCTGTAAAACCTGTCTCTTCAAGCAGCTCCCTTCTGGCGCACTCCAGGGGTTCTTCGCCCGGCTCCAGTTTGCCGGCCGGGATTTCCAATAGCAACTCTTTTAAGGGCTGGCGATGCTGTCTGACCAAAATTGCTTCTTCCTGCTCGTTCAAAACCAGGATCGCCACGGCACCAGGGTGTTCAACTATTTCACGCAAGGCTTCCCGATCATTTTTTACTTTCACCCGGTCCTGCCTGACATTGATCATTCTTCCCCTGTAGATATAGTTTGAGGCTAAGGTTATCTCCTCAAGGTGAGAGCTAATCATTAAAACCCCCTTCTAATTTAGTTCTTTTAAAATTTGCTGCCCGTGTCAGCATGTTATCGACATGCTGAAGGCTGACCTGATCAATGCCTGCCCCATCCAGCATGCGGGCCAGTTCCTGGCGCCTTTCTTCATCAGCAAGCAGGTTCGCCCGGGTTAGGGTTCTTTCTCCGCGTACTTCTTTATATAACCGGATATGGGAATCAGCCATTGATGCTATCTGGGGGCTGTGTGTAACACACATCACCTGGTGGTGCCGGGCCAGTTCGGAGAGCTTTTCGGCGACAGACTGAATGGTAGCGCCCCCAATCCCCGAATCGACCTCATCAAAAATAAGCGTGGGAATCAGATCCTGGCGTGCCAATGCTGTTTTCAGAGCCAGCATCACCCTGGCCACTTCCCCCCCGGAAATAATCTTGGCCAGCGGTTTAACTTCCTCGCCGCGGTTAGCCGAAAATTGAAACTCTACAGTATCGATCCCCAACACCGAAACTTCCTGTTTCCGATCTAATTTAACGGCAAAGCGAGCGTTGGGCAGGGCCAGCTCCAGCAAGCACTCTTCAATTAATCTTTCAAGCTCGGTGGCACTCTCTTTTCTTAAACGACTTAGCTCAGTGCTCTCTTTGACCAACTGATCCGCCAGTTCGTCCAGATCAGTTTCGATCTTCGCCACCATGGCCTCGCTGTTCTGTAACCGCTCCATTTCACGTTGAGCTTCACTGCAAAAATCAAGCGCTGCTTCAGTTGTGCCCCCGTATTTGCGCTTCAGTGCATTGATCAGGTTCAGCCGTTCCTGGATAGCAAACAGCTCAGAGGGTTCAAAGTCAAATTTAGTTTGATAATCACGCAGTTCATGCGCTACCTCGCTTAGCTGAGCAGTGGCGGCAGAAAAAAGGTCAACCAGCGGTTCGAGATTACGATCTATAGCTACCGCTTCGGATATAAGTACAGACAAGCGGCCCAGGCGATCTACAACAGACTGTTCCATTCCCTCTTCTTCGCCGCTAAAAAGTTCTCCGTAGAGTCGGGCTACGATGTTGCATATTTTCTCTGCATTTGATAAAAGCTTCTCTCTCTCGGCCAGTTCTTCATCTTCATCCGGCCGGAGAGAGGCTTCGCTAATCTCTTTTACCTGGTAGGCATAAAGATCTATGCGCCTTTCCCGTTCGGCGTTATCTTCACCAAAAGCGGATAGCTCTTTCTTCAAGTCCAGCTTCCGGCGCCATAGTTCACTTAACTTTTTTCGCGTTCTTAGTAACGCCTCCCCCCCGAAAGAGTCAAGCAGCTCAATGTGCTGATCCTGGCGCAACAGCGACTGATGCTGGTGCTGTCCGTGCAGATCGACTAAGAGCTGGCCAATTTCTTTCAGGAATGCAACCGGTACCGCCCGACCGTTAACCCTGGCCACGCTTCTCCCATTGCGCGAAACCTCCCTGGCCAGTAAGAGCTCATCTTCAATGCTGATTCCGGCACCCTCCAGCAGGGAACCCAGCTCTGCCTCCAGCTGTGGCTCTACTCTCACAGCGCCTTCAATCAGGGTTTGTTCACTACCCTGGCGGATCTGTTCAACCGCCGCTCGCTCGCCTAAAAGTAAATTGATCGCTCCGATAATAATCGATTTACCGGCCCCGGTTTCACCGCTTAAAACATTGAGGCCGGGACTGAAGGAGATTTTTAGATCTTCGATTAGTGCGAAATTTGAGACATTAAGCTCAAGTAACATCGATCGGCCTCCCTGAAGCTATGCTTTCAGTTTCTTGTGTAACATCCGGTAGAATGTATAATCCTGGAACGAGACAAGCTTGACAGTTTGTTCTGAACGTTTGACAATAATCTGGTCACCATCCTCAAGGTTATGGCGAACCTGACCGTCTACGGTGAGCATAACCTCTACCTGACGGGAATCGACCTGCAGCCGGATCAAATCGCTACCACTGATAATAACCGAGCGGTTATAGAGGCTATGAGGGCAGATCGGAGTGACCACAAAAAGCTGCATGGTGGGGTTGACAATTGGGCCGCCCGCCGAAAGTGAATAGCCGGTTGATCCGGTCGGGGTGGCAACAATCAAGCCATCCCCGAAATAGCTTTCCATAAAATCATCGTTGATGTATGATTCAACTTCAATAATTCGCGAAAAAGGCCCGCGAGAAACAACAATGTCATTTAAAGCAAGGTAGGCCACCAGCTCCTGGTTAGCGCGGCGCAACCTGGTGTCAAGCATCATTCGCTCGTTACAGGTGTACTGGTCGGTAGCAATATACTGTAAAAATCGCTCCATCTGCTCAACTTCAATCTCAGCTAAGAAACCTTTGTGTCCTAAGTTAATGCCCAGCACTGGCAGGTTCCAACAGGCCAAATCCCTGGCTACCCTTAAAATTGTTCCGTCCCCACCGACGACAATAATCAGATCCATGCTTTCGTGCCATTCGGGTAGTTGATCGGCCAGTGATGTTTCGCTATAAAAATCAACCCGGGCAGCGTCGGCAGTGGTCAGTTCGATACTGCGCTGGGAGAAAAAATGATCTATTTTAGCTACCACCAGGTTGGCATTTTTCTTTCGCCAGTTGGGAATAAGTCCGATATTTTTCACAACAACCTCCTGTGCCTTCCAGCATAGCATCTATTCTGCGCCGGGCTGTTTTATCCTGCTTAAAAATCCTGACTTTTACCGTAAAAGCAGCGCATGTGCTTCAGTAACAACTCGGCTGACTGCTTCAGCTGGCGCTTCTAAAAGCTGTTGATCAGTAACCGGATCAGCTGCAAGCAACAGGAAATATTCCAGGTTTCCCTTTGGTCCAGGTAACCTGGAATAGGTCAGATTCCGAAAACTGTAGCCGGTATCAACTGCCGCAAAGATCACTTCTTCCAAAACAGCACGATGCAGGACCGGATCCCTAATTACCCCCCGGCCTTTTCCGGCATCAGCTCTCCCCGCTTCAAACTGAGGTTTTACCAGCGCAAGCAATGCGGGAACAGGTAAGCGGAAGAAAACTGGCAGTACCAGTTTCAGAGAAATAAATGAGAGATCTACTGTGGCAAAATCAACACTATCGCTGATATCCTCCGGCCGCAGATTGCGAACATTGAAGCGTTCCAAAACAACCACACGCGGATCTTTACGCAGCTTGTGATCAAGCTGCCCGTAGCCGACATCAAGGGCGATCACTTTGACGGCGCCATGCTGCAAGAGACAGTCAGTAAAACCTCCGGTGGAAGCGCCTGCATCAAGAACTCTCAGACCTGTAAAGTCAAGTCGCATATCCGCTATCGCGCCTTTAAGCTTCAGCCCTCCCCGGCTGACGTAAGGGTTATCCGGTTCGATAATAACCAGCTCAGAGTCGCTTTCCACCGGCATTCCAGGCTTATCGAAGGGAATCCCGTTAACGGTCACTTTACCGGCCATGATCAGCGCCTGGAGCCTACTGCGGCTATAAGTGGGGTGTTTTTCCTGCAGCAGCTGGTCAAATCTTATTTTTGACCGGCTTTTCAATTGACACCTTTTACTGCTTGCTTCCCGCTAAGCACAAGGGCAGTGTTAAAAATACCGGTAGCGTCTAAACCGTGGCAGGCCAGCATCTGGGCTCGGCTGCCGTGAGCTACAAACTGATCGTCAATACCAAGGCGCCTAACCGGGATGAACAGATCGTTTTTCTCCATCAGTTCAACAACGCCACTGCCGAAACCGCCGTTTAAAATATTTTCCTCTACGGTCAGTACGTGGCCGCAATGTTTTGCCCATTGTAAAATCAATTCTTCGTCAAGGGGTTTTACAAAACGGGCATTAATCACTGCCACTTTAATCCCTTGCCAATAAAGGTTTTCCGCTGCCTCGAGAGCAGCCGCCAGTACTGTGCCGGCGGCAACAATCAAGAGGCTGTCGCCTTCACGCATCAGCTCTCCCCGTCCCCATGGCAGCAGTCCAAGTGGTTTGCGATCTAGACCGCTACTCTTGTCGCGAGGGTAGCGGATAGCAACTGGGCCATGATCACTGTTTAAAGCAGTAAAAAGCATATTCTGCAGTTCTATTTCATTGGCCGGGGCCATGATATTCATATTAGGGATGCTGCGCAGGTAAGTCAGGTCAAATAGCCCCTGGTGAGTCTCGCCGTCTTCACCGACAATACCGGCCCGGTCGACGGCAAACAAGACCGGTAAGTTTTGGATGCAGGTGTCATGAAGAATTTGATCATAGGCTCGCTGTAGAAAAGTGCTATAGACAGCAAAAACAGGGCGCATCCCACCCATAGCCAAAGCGGAGGCCATCGTTACCGCATGCTGCTCGGCGATCCCGACATCATAAAATCTTTCCGGGTATTTTTCGCTGAACTCCTTCAGCCCGGTTCCTGTCGTCATTGCTGCGGTGATCGCCACCACCTTTGGATCAGCAGCGGCAATTTCCAGTAATGTTTTTCCAAAACAGTCCGTATAGGTGGGTGCCTTTTTCTGCTTCCGCAGGGTTCCGTTATGCAGATCAAATGGACCAATACCGTGAAACATCTCCGGTTCAATTTCAGCAAAACGGTACCCCTTGCCCTTTTCGGTCACTACGTGGACCAAAACAGGCCCGTTCATCTTATCAGCTTGTTTTAATACGTTCCTGAGCGCTGCCAGATCGTGGCCATCTACCGGACCAAAATAAGTAAAGCCCAGCTCTTCGAACAGCATTCCAGGCATGATCAGGTATTTCAGACCACCTTTAAGCCGCTCCGCTGTTTCAACCAGCCGCCTGCCGATATGGGGCACCCGGGTTACAAAGTTTTCAAAATCCTCTTTTAGACGTGAGTACTTGGGATCGGATCGAATCCGTCCCAAATAAGCAGACATGCTGCCCACGTTCGAGCCGATCGACATCTTGTTGTCGTTTAAGATTACCGTTACCTTCGCCTTGATGTGACCGGCATGGTTTAGCGCCTCAAAGGCCATGCCACCGGTAAGCGCCCCGTCACCGATAACGGCCACAACCCGGTAATCATCAGCTAAGTGATCACGGGCCAGGGCCAGCCCCACTGCAGCGGAGATGGACGTACTGCTGTGCCCGGTCAGAAAGGGATCATGTTCACTTTCGGCCGGTTTTGGAAAACCGCATAAACCACCCTGTCGACGCAGGGTCGGAAAGCTTTCCCAGCGGCCGGTAAGCAGTTTGTGGGGATAACTCTGGTGACCAACATCCCAGATAATTTTGTCACGTGGGCTTTCGTAATAACTGTGCAAGGCTACGGCAAGTTCCACCACCCCAAGGCTGGCTGCCAGATGGCCACCGATATCGGCAACGGTTTTAATCATATATTCCCGGATGGCAGCTGATACCTCTTCCAATTGTTGCCGGGTAAGTTTTTTTAGATCGGCGGGTAAATTTAAGTTTTCTATATTTATACTCATGGCGATCAACCCTCGTTGGTTGTGTTCTGCTTTTTCTGCCGGCCAAAAGGATTCTCTAATTTAGTAATGATCAGACCGGCCAGCAGAATCACTTCAGTGGAATATTTAATGGCAATTGATTTGCCTCGGGCTTTTCCCCCGACGGTTATCGCGGCTACTACAGCGGTCAGTAAAATGCCGAGATAGAACTCGGCCAGTTGAGTTGGGAAAAAAGAAATTAGCCTAAACACAATCATGGCAGCAATAGTTCCGCTGATAATGCCACTGATATCTCCGACTACATCGTTGCAGAAATTGGCCACCTGCTCAGCATTTTTTACCAGTAAGACTGCTTTTCTGGCCCCCGTAACCCGGCGGGCTGCCTTGGCATTAAGCGGAGCAATTTTGGCGGCAGCAGCGGCGGTGCCAACCAGATCAAAGATAATGCCGATCAGTACAACAAGTAGCAAAATTAAAAATGAAACTGGCAAAGATTTAACTTCATTTAGTAAATATTGAGTGATAAAACCAAAAATAACGGCAAGAAAAAAAGTCCAGATTATTGTAGCAAGCACCCACCGCGTTTTACGGCGTTTTTTATAATTGAAAGACAAGCCACATCACCTTGTTCTGTACATTAAAACATAAGTGGTAGTAACTCAGGTAAACTTTGCGGCTTAGGTCCAGCAGGATTTCCCGGATAATCACCTGTCGTTGCCAAGCAGGCAGTTCCCTTTTAAGACTATCCCTGTAGTGTCACCATCATCAGAGCTGGATTACCACTTAGCTCACACTTTAATCCCTGAATTACTTCTCTTGCGAGAGCAGTCTAGAAGATTTCCTCCCTGGTGCCTGTTCTCCCCTAGCCACTTTTGCAGAAAGGGTTTAAAGAGCACCTGCTCCTCCCTCCACCCATTCCACTCAAGGCAGGCTACGCTGCACACAGCTATTAACCGCATACAGGTTCTTACCCAGGCAGTAACTATTACTTTTCAGCTTTAGCCACCGACACAGGGTCTCCGCGAAGGCAGGGTCAACGCCCACATGCCATTGTAGATCGCCCCGTCCTTCTTAACTCCCAGCAACAGCTCCCGACTGGGCGTCGGCAGCCACCACCAGGAACTTCATCGATGTGCCCTTAACGGATTTTTAGGCCCGTTTTCGGAGAGGGACACCAACTAGAATACTGCACCACTTATGTCCAGGTTCAAACAAGATTATAACATAATCCGCTTTCAATCTCAATTTGGCCCCTCTAAAAGACAGTTAAGCTTAGAGCAAGCCGTTTGCTATTTTGCAGGCTTTTAGCGCGTTCTTCATCAGCATCCGGTTAGTAACCGAACCAACGCCGCCCGGAACCGGGGTGATCGCCTTGGTTTTATCTTTCACTGCATCAAAGGAGACATCGCCAACTGTTTTTGTTTTCGGTTTGCCCTTATCATTAAGGACCGGTTCACCTTTTTCATCAAGAACTTTAACCCGGTTGATCCCCACATCAATCACAATAGCACCTGCTTTAACCAGGTCCGGTCCAATCAGGTCTGCTTTGCCGGCGGCCACAATCAAAATATCGGCGCCGGTTGTATGCTTGGCCAGGTTGCCTTTCATACTGGTAAATACGTGGGTAATTGAGGTTGTGGCATTGCGGTTGACCGCAAGATAAGCTGCCGGCTTGCCGACAATGTTGGAATGGCCGACCACAACTATCTCTGCCCCTTCAAAGAAATCTTTCGGGTCTATCCCTTCTTCAGTAGCGTAACGCTCAAGAATTTCGATCACTGCCGCCGGTGTGGCCGGAGGGAAGGTAACTTCGCCCATGGCCAGTTTACCCATGTTAAAGGGATGGAAGCAGTCGATATCTTTATTCACATCAATCGAATTGATTACTGCGCTGTCGGAAATCTGCTCCGGAAAAGGACGCAGCGGCAGAATGCCACTGACGGTCGGATTGGCGTTGAGCTTTTTGACAATCTCGATCACTTCTGCTTCACTGACATCGGCGGCAGGGTTTTCATTGATATAATTGAAACCGGCTTCCTCGCAGAATTTTTCTACTTGTCCCCTGTACATGTTCGCCCCGAAATCGTCGCCAACCAGCAGGGTAGCGATCCCAGGGGTGATCCCTTTGGCTTTTAAAGCCTCCGTTTCTTTAACAATCTCTTTCATCAGCTCTTCGCCAATAGCTACACAATCGATCACTTTTGTCACTTTACTTGCCCCTTTCAGCTTTGTATTAATAATTCAGCAATAACAGTTAATCCGCGGTAATTATAGCAAATTGGTCTTTTTGCGTCAATTTACAGCATCCCCTGATTGCTGCTTGCACTTAAAAATACCTTTACGAAAGCTTCTTCATCACATCAGATAAAGTTTGGTCGGCCAGACGACTGCCTTCTTCAACCAGTTGCTTCATCTCGGCTGTCGTTTCCTTTAAGAATTTTTCATTCTTAATCGCGCCCAAGTTAATCATCACATTCAACTGCCCGCTAATCAAGGCCGCTTTTAAGAAAACTACCCCGCAGCCGACATCGGATATAGCCAGGCGGGAACCAATCTGCCCCATTCGCTCGTGTATTTTAATCCCCGCGTACGCTTTGCGCATTATTTCGAGCGGGACTGAGCAGGCTTCTATTGAGCATTCTTCCATCACTTTTTCCTTGTGCGCCGCCTGCTCCGGGGTATCCTTCGGTAACCCGTAAGCCTTGGACAGCGGTTCAAAGACTTGAGCATCCCGATCGACCAGGTCTTTTAAGGCCTCGATAATAGCACTGCCTTCTGCCAATAATTGCTTAACCTCATCTTCAACATCGGCATATTTCTTTTTTCCAACCGTCAGGTTGCCAACCATGTTGGAGAGGGCCATGCCGATCGCCCCACCCATTGCCGCTGCACCGCCTCCTCCGGGAACCGGGGCTTTCGAGGCCAGAACCTCTATAAAGTGCGCACTGCTTTTTTCTGCCATTTTCATCGTACCTGCCTCCTTTGTTTCTATTTATCTCTATAAATCAACCTGTGAGCCAGCAGCTGCAGTAGTCCCGCATCAGTTATAAGCTTTTGCAGTTCCTTGGTAGCCTGACGGTAAAGCTGATCAGCCCTGGCCTGTGCTGCTTCTGCTCCGAGCAGAGCAGGTAGTGTCGCCTTGGCTTTTTTCAGATCGGCGGATACCGGCTTACCAAGTTCTGCGGCTGTTGCTTTACTGTCCAACAGGTCATCAACGATCTGATAGGCTTTGCCGGTTAAGTGGGCAAAATTGCTCAGCACCTCAAGCTCAGACTGACCTGCCCCGGCGGCCAGCGCCCCGCACCTGACCGCTGCGCTAAAGAGCGCCCCGGTTTTGCGGGCGGCAATCTCTTCAACTTCCACCAGGGTCAGGTTTTTGCCTTCGGCCAAAAGGTCTAGCTCCTGCCCGCCGATCATGCCCTTGACACCGGCAGCAGCTGCCAGTTCGTAAGCGATCCGGACTGCCTTGGTAGCCTGCTGTTCTTCCTGACCGTAGACAGAAATTATTTCAAAAGCCAGGGTCAGCAGGGCGTCACCGGCCAGGATGGCCATTGCTTCGCCGAACACAGCATGGCAGGAAGCCTTACCCCTGCGCAGATCACTGTCGTCCATCGCCGGTAAATCATCATGCATGAGCGAGTAAGTATGGACCATCTCCAGAGCACAGGCCACATCAATAACTGTTTTCTGCTCCGCTCCGAGCACCTGGGCTGTAGCGAGGCAAAGCAGCGGCCTTAATCTTTTGCCACCGGCTTCAACGCTGTAGCGCATGGCATCCGCGACTCTGGAGCTGCCAGCAGGGGGCAAGCTCTCCATCAGGGCCTGATCGATTGCTGCTTTTGAATCCTGTATATATTGGTCAAGATCAGGCATCAGAAGAGCGAATCCTCCGCTTCATCAGCAACAACACTATCCTCGCCTGCCGATACCTGCTGTTCCTCTTTAAGCAGATGCTCAACCTTGAATTCAATTTCTGCCAGTTTTTCCCTGCAGTAGCCTGACAGTGCTATCCCTTCCTGAAAAGCTTCGATCGAATCTTCCAGAGATATTTCCGCATCTTCAAGCTTGCTCACAATCACCTCGAGTTTCTTTAATGCTTCTTCATAACTCAGCTTATCAAACTTTTCTGCGCTCTTCTTATCCTTCAACAGCAACTTCCTCCTCAACCGCTTCAGTACGGCAGAATGCCCGGCCATCAGCAAAATTTAGCTGCAGCCTGTTGCCAACGGTAATATCTTTAACCGAGCGGACAATCTGGCCATCTTGATCACGGCAATAGCTGTAACCACGGCTCATTACTTTCAGAGGGCTGAAACTTTCAAGTTTTTCTGTCCTGGAGGCAAGCTCAAGCCCTTTTAAACGGAGCACCCTGACGATGTTTTTTTTCAATGCGCTGTCACTGCGCAGCAGGGTTTCGCGCTGCTGCGCAATTCTTTTCAAAGGTGCCTGAAAAAAGCGTTCACCGGTGATCTGGTCAAGATTCTGTTTTTCACTGAGGATCCTGCCACGCAGGGCCACCGCAACCCGCCGGCGTTGCTGCGCCACCATCTGCAGCTGATCATCTAAAACGGGAACAGCAATTTGCGCTGCCGCCGTTGGGGTAGGCGCCCGCAGATCGGCAACGAAATCAGCAATGGTAAAATCTGTTTCATGACCGACAGCAGAAATTACTGGGATCGCTGAACGTTCGATCGCCCGGGCCAGAGCTTCATCGTTGAAAGGCCAGAGGTCTTCCAGTGAACCGCCCCCGCGAGCCATAATTATTAAATCAATGTCACTTCTACCATTCATCAGATCAAGCGCCTTGACCAGATCCCGGGCTGCGCCGGCCCCCTGGACCAAACACTCCACCACCAGCAACTCCAGGGCGGGGAACCTTTTCCGGAAAACAGTCAGCATATCCTGTAGTGCCGCGCCGGTTGGGGAGGTGAGCAAAGCAATCTTACGGGGTAGTAGAGGCAGAGCCTTTTTCTTTGCGGGGCAAAAGAGCCCCTCAGCTTCGAGTTTGCTTTTCAGTTGTTCATAGGCTAAATAGAGTGATCCGACCCCGGCTGATTCCATCTCCCGGACATAAAACTGATAGACCCCATCGGGTTCATAAACGGAGATGTTACCGTTAATCAAAACTTCCATACCATCTGTCGGTTCAAAAAGACAGCGGACATTATCGCGGCTAAAAAAAACACAGCGCAGCGAAGACGCGCCGTCTTTGACTGTAAAATACATATGTCCCGAGCGGTGATGTTTAAAATTGGACAGCTCACCGCTAACCCAGATGTCCTGTAGGTTTGGATCGCCCGTGATCAGGTTTTTCAGGTAGCGGTTTAGCTCAGAAACTCTAATGATGTGGTTCTTTTTTGCCATTTAGATTTAGTAAGCCTGCCCAAAGCTTTTTTAGCAGCCGGGCACCAGGCTCCTCATCTCCTCACGGATATCATCAAGACTGCTATACTTCCATTTTGCGCCGAGTGCACGGGCCAGATCGCAGATCAGGATCCATCCTTCCTTCACATCCGGGGCAGATTCGATAGCCTTTTCATTAAGGCGAATCTGGTTGGCAGCATTGATGTAGAGACCTTCCAGGGCCGCAGCCGGAGGCGTGGGAAAAAACAGATCAAATAAAAACGAGCCTTCCGGTTCGGCGCTTGATGCTGATACTGTGTAGGCCGAACCAAAATATAAAGGTTCTTTAGGTTTTCCGAAGTAGATCAAACCTTTCAGTTGCTCTTTTTGCAGTGCCCTGATAATATTTGCCCGGTTCATGCCGGCGTCGCCGTTTAAGGGTTTAAGGCCGGGCCCATATTGAGCGGAACCGCCAAAGCTGAGGATTCCGGTGGCATTCTGATAAGCAGAAAGTAGCAACAGGCGTTGCTCGCCGCTGACTAACTGTCCCGCAGCTGCCGCCAGATCGATTAAGGCATCGACCAGTTTTGGATCAGCTTCCTTAAAATAGCTGGGGCAAACCACGGTATAACTCTCCGGTAACTGCATTAAGCGGGCCACTTTATGAATCAAAAGCGGATCCAGCCCGCTTTTTAAATTATTGTTCAGTTGTTCAGGGTCATCTATTGCCGCCTTGATGTCCTGTAACAGCTCAATAGATGAAGTATTATGGCCATCCAAACTGATTTCCTGCCAGGCTTTAAAAGAATCGCCCTTGCGATTAATGCCAATCAGGGTTGTTTCGCTGTAGCGGCCTGCCTGCCGTAAGGCCATCTCTGCTACCGGATGGCTTTCAGTCAGCCCTGAACCGATAACTAATAACGCATCAGCCCTGCTCAAACGGGCCATCGTCGGACCGGTTAAGCCAAAGCCGGTCAGATCAGCTGCTTTCAGGTATGCTTCAGCCCAGGCTGGTTCAAGACCAAGATCCAAATTTGCAGTTTTTAATACCGAGCGGGCCAACTTTTGCAAAAGGTAAGCTTCTTCACAGCTGACCGATCCATCAGCAAGAACCGCAATGACCTGCCGATCGGGGTTATCTTTCATGATCTTAGCAAATTCAGCAGCAGCTTTGCTGATTGCTGTCTCATAGCCAATTACCTCAGAGGTTCCTTCTTTCGCGCCTTTCTGCCTGATCGAGGAGTTAATTTTGGCGGCAGCAGCCACATCTTCAAACTTTCCTGTAGCGCATAACCAGCTCACCCGGTCACCTTCGCGGGGTACCGTATTTTTGATCAGCCTGTTTCCATCAACCTGACGTTCAAGATAGCAGCCGAGAGAACAACCCAAACAGATACCAGGCTTCGTCTCCAACACCCACTCTCGCCCGCCGGAGGGCCGCGATTCTTCGGTTAGAGCCGCTACCGGACAGACATCAACACACTGCCCGCAAAAAATACAACCGGCTTCGTGCAGAGTTACTTCGCGTCCATCTCGCCAGGGCACGATCCTGGTGTTGACGCCGCGGCCAATCATACTGTACACAAAACGCCCCGGTCCACTGCGACAAACCGCGATACAGCGGCCGCATAAAATACATTTTTCGTCATCACGCACCAGGTCAAATTTCTGATCCAGGTCACCTTTCACAATACGTCGCTCCAGCTGTGCTGGTAGCTTTACCTGGTAGTGGTATGCTTTTTCCTGCAGTTCGCAGCTTCCGGTACGGACACAGGTCAGACAATCCTTGTAGGGGTGGGTCGCCAGCGCCAGCTCAATCATTTGGCCGCGCATCTTCTGCAGTTTAGGTGTAGTTGTAGTGACATTCATCCCTTCGGCTACCGGATTATCACAGGAGGTCACCGGTTGTTTATGCCCTTCTATTTCGACCAGGCAAACCCGGCAATGGCCAAACGCAGAAAGCCTGGGGTGATAGCAAAGAGTAGGGATTTCAATCCCGTTTGACCGGGCAGCTTCAAGGATTGTCGTTTCCGGGGTGGCAAATATTCGCATTCCATCTATTTGTAACGCTACCATTTTAGTCATTTTCAGCCCTCCCCGCGTCAAGAACAGCCAGACCCAGCCGCAGGCACTTAACACAACGTTCTGACTCAGCGATAGCCGTACCCGGACCTTTAAAGCCTAAATCGGCTTCGGCAAAACCGGAAATTCGCTCACTAACAGGTAAAACCTCTTCTTCGCGGCGCTTTCTGGCACCAACCATCTCCGGCACACCATCCGGATTATAGACACCTGCAGTTTCCAGGAACCGTTCAAAATAAAATGCCGGGCCGACTGCTGCCCTCGCTTTGCGGATATAAGCATCGATCGCCACTGCTGCCCGGTTAGCAGTGGCAATGGCCTCAATTACCGTTCTCGCTCCCAGGACGGCGTCGCCGCCGGCGAATATCCCGGCAGCTGCTGTTTCCATCGTGTTATCGTCAACTTCCAGCGTTCCCCACCTGGATAGCTTAACTGCGCTGTTTTCGCCTAAAAAGTCAAAATTGGCAACCTGTCCGATAGCCGGTATCACTGACTCAGCTTTTAGTATAAATTCCGAGCCGTCAACGGGAACAGGCCTTCTTCTGCCACTAACATCTGGATCACCAAGTTCCATTTTGATACACTCCATCCCGCTGACGACCCCGCCGTCTTCAAGGATGCAGACAGGGTTAGCCAACAGGTGGAAATTAATGCCTTCTTCCTCCGCCGCCCTTATTTCAGCCGCATTGGCGGGCATTTCGTTCCTGGTGCGACGATAAATTAAATTAACCTCTTTTACCCCCAGTCGCACCGCCGAACGGGCACAATCCATCGCCACATTGCCGCCGCCAATCACCGAAATTGTATCGCCAAGCTCAACTTTTTGGCCTAAATTGATCCGCCTTAAAAATTCAACACCGGGCATATAACCCAAATAACAAGCATCCTCGCCTTCACAGCCCATCGTGGCGCTTTCATGCAATCCATTGGCGATAAAGATTGCCTTAAAACCTTCCTGCCAAATCTGATCGATCGTTATATCGCTGCCCACCCTGGTGTTACAGATAATTTCAACCCCCATCCTGCAGACGAGGTCAATTTCATAGTTTAAGATATCGCGTGGCAGGCGGTAGCTGGGAATCCCCACAGCCAGCATGCCGCCGGCTACGGGAAGAGCTTCGTAAACCGTCACACCGTAACCCTTACGGGACAGCTGGTAAGCGGCATTAATCCCGGCCGGACCGGCGCCGATGATTGCCACCCTTTCGCCGGCGCTTTTTACCACCTGTTTTTTAAGCTGCTGATCGTAGCCGTTGCGCAAACCAAAATCAGCAACGAATCTTTTAGAAAGCCGGATGGAAAGAGCCTGATCAACAGGCTGACGATTACAGTTTGATTCGCAGGGGTGAACACAAACCCGCCCCAGGGTTCCAACAAATGGCGTCTTCTCTCTGTTTATTGCCAGAGCTTCTTCGTAGTCGCCTTCCCTGATCGATTCGAGATACCCGGGGATGTTGATATGAGCCGGGCAACCGTTACGGCAGGGTGCCGTCAAGATCGTCTCATAATGATCGGTTGAAAGAGGTTTTGTAAGTGATGATTGATGAGCACTGATATGGGTTAAAAAATGATCCCGGAAATATAGTAAGGCATCTTTTAGTGGCTTTGGCGATGATATACCCAGTTCGCACAACGAACCGGAAGCGACCAGGTCGGCAATTTCTACCAGGAATTCTAGATCGCTTTCTTTTCCCTCACCACTGAGAATTGCTGCAAGCCGGTCGCTGATGATCTTGCTGCCGGCCCGACAGGGTACGCAACGACCGCAGGATTCTTTTTGCATCTTGCCGTAAAAAACGGCTAGCGCGGTGACTAAATCAAGATCGGGATCGGATACCACCAACCCCGCCCACCCGATAAAAGCCCGCAGAGCTCTGTCACCCAACTGCCCGGGAAACTTGAGCTCCTGTAGATCTTTTCGTTCTGCTGCGACCTTCTTTCGCTCATCAATAATTTTTCCGTTCCAGCTGCTGAAAAAAACCTTGGCCATTTATACCTCTCTTTTCCGCCTTGATCCACGGTTATTAGCTTTTGCTTGATCAGTTCTGCCGGTGTCGCAGCTATCAACTTAACACCGGTAAGGAAACTTCTGCATTACACTCAGTAATTCCTTTTAAGTTTCAGATAAAAGAGCCGCTAGAACCTAGCGCATTTTTTGCTGCAGACGACGACCAGCAGTGATGGCCTGACCAACAGCATTATCGCCTCCATAGTGCGGTTCGGCAAAATAAACATTCTTTCCGTTGAAATAATTGCTAATGCTGTTGCGAATAAATAAGTTAGCGCTGACCCCACCAACAACCAGCAGGCCGGCATAGTTTTTTTCTTCTTGCCAGGCGCTGGCGACCGCGGCATTAAGTGAATCAGCAATACAGATCTCAACAGCTCTGGCCAGATTTTCCGGACGGCAGTTGCGTTCCAGCAGGCGTTCGGCCTCGCTGGCCGGGCCCGAGAAACTAATCATCGCTCCTTTAACGGCTAATGGCAGATTTGGCTGATCTAAGTCTGCGCGCAGGGCAAGCTTTTCTAAGTGTGGTCCGGCTGGGAAAGGCAGCTTCAGCTTGCGACCAATGCGATCGACAAACTGTCCGGCATTCAGATCGGCTGTACCGCCAACCAATTCAATGCTCAGGCGACCAGGGATCTGCTCTTCAGCCGTCACGATTTCTGTGGTGCCTCCCGAGATCTGCAATACTAAATACAGGCCACCGTCGAGAGCAGCCGACCAGAGCCCGGTCATGATATGACCCTCCTGGTGCGAACTGTTAAAATAATCAAGGCCCATAGTCTGAGCTAAAAACCGACCAAAGGCCTCTCCAACTTTAAAAACAGGCATGTATGATTGATCGCGGGGACGGGGACGATCGGAGACGGAGATCGCTTTAATGCTATCCGGCTGAAATTCAGCCCGGCACTCAGACCAGAGCAGGGGCATATTTCTGATCTGTGCAAAGACCGCCTCCGACTGCCTCAGCCCAAGCTCACCCTCTTTAACCGGTAGAGCAATTCGCCGTTCGTAAATCAAATTTTCAGCTTGATCAACAAGAGCCAATGAAGTTATATAAGCCGAGGTATCGAGGCCGAGACAGAGGGTTTGCTTACTGCTTCTGTTCAAGCAGCTCACCTGCCGACCGATCCAAGACTCCGTTAATAAAGCCGACCGCCTCCCCGCTGCTGCCATATTTTTTAGCCAGTTCTAGCGCTTCGTTAATCGAAACAGCATGGGGAATATCAGGCCGATAAAGGATCTCATACAGACCAAGCCTTAATAGATTGCGATCAATCGCTGATAAACGGTTTAGTTCCCATTTTACTAAGTGTTTCGCAATGATGCTGTCAAGCTGATCAAGGTTTTCCAGGGTACCGTTAACCAGCTCACCGATAAAATGCTCCTCGACGTCTCCAATGCTGTAACCTTCTTTTGAGCGACGAAGAGCCTGTTCGGCCCGGCATTTACCGATATCAACCTGAAAAAGAGCTATAAAAGCTAATTCTCTTGCCAAACGACGGGACACTAGTCCACAACCTCCGCTTTAACGGATATGATCAGCATTACAGCTTTTTCCGTCGTGGAAAAACCTGCTTAATCCTGCTGTTATTCCGATTTAAAGAGCCGATCCAGGAGACGACCAAGCCCTGGTCCTACATCCAGTCTCCAGCCAAGTACTAAACCGATTCCGATGCAGAGAAATACAAATACACCCACCCAGAATCCGTAGCTGATTACCAGCAGGGCAAAGATCAGGCCGAGCAAAGCACCCAGTATTTTTCCCCAGTTTTTGCTGAGTAATGTCCACCAGTTAAGGTCGGTCAATTTAATCACACCCCTTTTCAAACATATCTATAGTCACCTGGAAACAGCCTGGTCCATAATGATATTGTCCACGGTAACCTCTACTTCGCTGACTGTAATCCCGGTTGTCGATTCCAGGTATTCCTTGGTTTTTGACTGCAAAGCATTGATTAAATCCGGCAGGGTCAGGTCAGGCATAGCCTTGACTCTGATTTTAACCAGCAGGCCGTCGGTCGTATAAGAGACGTTCCGGCTGACATCTTTGATGCCCTGAGTTTGCTGGATTACCCTGAGCACCATATTTTCAATGGCCGGAATTGAGATCATTACCGCTCCGTATTCGCTCCCTTTAAGCACAGCATTTTTAACTTTCTTTTTACCCGAGCGCAAGCCAAACGAAAGAAAAATCAGGGCCAACAGCAAGAGCACCGAGCCGGAAGCCAGCAGCACCGTTTCGTCGACCCAGGCTGGCAGCGGTACCGCCAGACCAGGTAGAAGATTAAAGTTAAGCGCAGCCAGAAAGAGGGCAGCCCCGATTAAGAGCAATCCCAGGAATACTAAGATTACCTTTAGTACAGTTCTCATTTGCAATCCCCTTCCAATGGATCCGATTTAAGCTTGCTTTTAAGGCAGGCCTAAATAATAACTAACAATACGGCAGGTTTATTGTTCATTTTCAGCGGCAACCTGATCGTCGCTTTCAGCTTTTTCTGCCTCACTATTTTCTTGCTGCGGGAACTGAACTCCCTGAACATGGACGTTGACACTGCTTACTTTTAAGCCGGTCATTGACTCAATTGCTTTTTTTACGCTCTCCTGAATAGCCCAGGCAACGTCGGGAATCCGCTCTCCGTATTTCACGCTGATAAAAATATCGACCTTCGCTTCTTCGGTACCTACTTCAACTTTAACCCCTTTGGAAAAATTCTTGCGTCCAAGCACTTCGGAAATACCACCAGTAATACCACCACTCATTGATGCTACACCTTTCACTTCGGTAGCGGCTAAACCGGCAATAATCGAAACTACTTCATCGGCAATTTTTACCGTGCCCAGTTCTAGCGGCAGGGTCCGGCCTTCTGTTTTAGCCATTTTGAAGCCTCCTCACTAGCTGTTTTTATGATCCATAACGCTTAACATCATTATAACAAACCGCCGATCTTGCTTCAATTTGCAGCAATGCTGCTATTCTTTATCCTCCGGAGCATCTTCCCATTCTTCATCGTCAACCAGCACCGCTTCGCCACAGCCGGGGCAGATGACCTCTATTGCTTCTTCCTGGTCCAGAAGATCTTCATCAACTACGACAATTTCCCGGCAGTTTGGGCATTCGATTGAAAATCCGCCTTCGAACTGATCATCATCAAAATCATACTGATCATCATCTTCATCTTCATCCTCGTAAAAATCATCTTCGAGTTCAGTCAGGTCATCGTCGATCGCTTCGGTATATTCGAATAGTTCTTCATAATCAACACGCACCTGTTCCAGTTCTTCAGTAATTCCTTCCAGCAGATCGAGCATCTTCTGCAGGACCTTCTGTTCCTTGGTTTCCTCGCCAAGCTCCAGTCCATCGGACAAACCCCTTAGATACGATACCCGTGCTTTAAGCTCTTCAGTCATCTCTTTCCCTCCTCAGTTTAGTAATATTGATCATGCTCTTTCAATATAGTTTCCGGTTCTGGTATCAATCCTCAGCAGATCGCCTTCATTAATAAAAAGCGGGACCTGCACCACCAGTCCGGTCTCCATTTTTGCCGGTTTTGAAGCACCGGAAGCGGTATCGCCCTTTACCCCTGGCTCGGTTTCAGCCACTGCCAGGGTAACGGTAAGCGGGATATCAACCCCGACAATTTCCTCTTTGTAAAGGACCACGTTAAGCCGGTCGTTTTCTTTCAAATACTTTATACTATCTCCAAGCTGCTTTTCACTGAGAGTGATCTGCTCGTAGCTCTCCATATCCATGACGTGAAAAAAATCGCCATCCCGGTAAAGGTATTCCATCTCTTTGCGCTCCAGGTGGGCGCGCCCCACCTTTTCACCGGCACGGAAAGTTTTATCAGTGATGGCACCGGTACGCATATTTTTCAGCTTGGAGCGAACAAAGGCCGCTCCTTTTCCCGGTTTGACATGCTGAAACTCGAGAACATTATAGATATCGCCTTCATACTCGATGGTAATACCGGTGTGGAATTCGTTGGTGGATATCAACTTCTACCCCCGCCTTTCGTCTGCATATTAAATTATGATCAGCTCACGCGTACTGGTGGTCATGCTGTGGGCACCGGTCTCGGTAACATAAACCATATCTTCAATCCGCACACCGCCCAGCCCCGGCAGATATACTCCCGGTTCAATCGTTACCACCATGCCGGGTTCCAATATTGTATCGCTTAGCTGGCTCAGGGTAGGGGCCTCGTGTGTTTCCAATCCGATGCCGTGTCCGAGGCCGTGTCCAAAATTGTCACCATACCCTCTTTGTTCTATTATATCACGTGCGACAGAATCGATCTCCTTCGTGTTTTTCTGAGGGCCGACCGCTTTGGCAGCTTCAGCCTGAGCTTTCCTGACCAATTCATAAATACTCAACTGCAGTTGGTCAGGTTTGCCAAGACAGACGGTGCGGGTCATGTCGGTGGCATAACCATCAAAAACCGCGCCAAAATCGAGGGTCACCATTTCTCCAACCATCATTGTTTTTTCTGTAGCCACGCCATGCGGCAGAGCCCCGCGTGGACCAGATGCAACGATAAATTTAAAAGACTTTTCCTCTGCCCCGGCCCTCAGTAAAAAGATCTCAAGCTCCAGCGCCAGCTGCCGTTCACTCACCCCCGGCCTGATCAACGTCAGCAGGTGAGAAAAAGCCCGATCAAGTTGGGCAGCTCCTTTGCTCATAACAGTCAGTTCAGCAGCATTTTTTACCATTCGCAACTTTTCAACGGTATCAGTCAGGGGTACCCACTGGCTCTTAACTTTTTCGGTCATCTCGCGGTAGCTGTCATAAATCAACTGCTTTGCCTCGAAACCAATTTTTTTCCAGCCATTTTGATTGATGATTTCAGCAAGTCCGGGATAAAGTTCATCGTGCCGACGGATAATCGTAAAAGCCTCAGCCTGTTTTTCTGCCTGCTCCAGGTAACGAAAATCGGTGATCAGATAGGACTGGTTGCAACTGATCAGCAACAGACCACTGCTACCATCAAAACCGCTTAAATAACGGCGGTTCACCGGGTGCGTAACCAGCAGGGCATCAACTTCAGACTCACTGATTGACTTTCTGATTGCCTCCAGGCGCTCAAAGCTCATCATTTACCGCCAACGCCGATAACCTGAACCAGCGCTTCCAACCCAAGCAAGTAGCTGTTGATCCCGAAACCGCAGATCACCCCTGCAGCCACGGGGGAAACAACAGAGTGGGATCGAAAAGCTTCACGGGCAAAGATGTTGCTTAAATGCACCTCCACCAGCGATAATCCGGCGGCCGCAAGCGCTTCGCGCAGGGCATAGCTGTAGTGGGTGAAAGCTGCAGGGTTAATTAAAATGCCCTGATATAAAGCCGACGCAGTTTGGATACAGTCGATTAGTTCACCTTCGTGATTGGACTGAAATGAATCAATCACCGCACCCAGTTTGGCAGCCCTCGCCTCCAGGGCTGCATTTACCTGATCTAAAGTTATGCTGCCGTATATCTCCGGCTCACGCCGGCCCAACAGGTTTAAATTCGGACCATGCAGCACCAGTATTTTCAGCGGGGTCATCAGTGATTCCTCCTTCTGCTGTAAGCTTGAACTTAAATTATTCACCCGGAGCCCTGATTCCTGCCGTAGTGTTTTTAAATTAGTTTTTTACTAAAATAGCAATTCCTAAGATCATTCTATTACTTGAGTGAAACTCAACCTCTCTACCCCGGGATGGGACGAAGCTCTGATACTCCCTCCCCCTTGAGGGGGGAGGGTTGGGGTGGGGGTGATTTAGTACTCACATCTTCACTTTATTTCAGAGATCCAGCGCCTTGATGATCTCACCGGCCACCTGTTTTGCGGTTTTACCGGTTGTATCAAAACGGTAATCACGGGCATCGTAAAAATCAGCCCGCTCGGCCAGCAAAACTTCAATAGTCTTTTTAGGATTTTTAACGCCATCCAGCAGCGGCCGACCTCCCTGAGCCTTAATCCGCCTTAAAATCGCCCTGCTGGAGGCCGTTAAGAGGAGCAGCGGACCCATCTGATGCAGTAGCTTAATATTTTCGGCCTTGATCAGCGCTCCACCACCGGTTGCGACAACCAGCGAACCGAGCCGAGCTGATAAAAGCCCTCTGATTACTGCTGTCTCCAGATCACGAAAATAGCTTTCGCCCTGTTTTTCAAAGATCGCGGCAATTGTGCAACCAGCCTGCTGCTCGATTAGTTGGTCGGTATCGACAAAACTGCGGCCCAGCCTGGCAGCCAGCAATTTACCGACCGCTGTCTTGCCGGTGCCCATAAAGCCACAAATGATTAGCTGTTGATGCCGATCTTTCAAATGCATGTCCACCTTTAAGGTAACAATACCTGACTATTGCACTGCTGACACTCGTACCCGGCCGGTGCCCGGGGTAACAATTACGCTCATCTTTTTACCCGATTTATTCTGCAGGGTTACTGTCCCTCCGGGAATTGCCGCCCCGTTTCGCGTAAAAATCAGGGTTTTTACCGAGCCGGAAAGAGGGAAATTATTGGCCTGAATGCTTATACCCTCCGGCAGCGAAATAGTGACATAGTCGCTCGTTTTTCCGTCTTTCAGCCGGTAGATATCCTTGCCACCGGCATCTGTCCTGAATTCAACAATCTGGCTCCAG
>Ga0194126_10001880_pt1 | contig 34659 bp, 30 predicted proteins | sample TA2KigC150mmetaG_FD_148641 | JGI IMG/M metagenome (GOLD analysis project Ga0194126, IMG submission 148641) | Freshwater microbial communities from Lake Tanganyika, Tanzania - TA2015035 Kigoma Deep Cast 150m | ecosystem: Environmental > Aquatic > Freshwater > Lake | place: Tanzania: Lake... | reverse complement strand
CAGGCGTGCCAGGTTTTTGTTAAATTTTACATTGAGGCTACCTTTTTAGGTATGTAAACATGCCAGTGGCATGTTTACTGGGATTCGAAAGGACGGACTGAAGCGAAAGCGAAGGAGTCCGCGGCTCTGCAGCAAATCCAGCAGGATTTGACGAAAGACCGAATCCCTCCAGGCGTGCCAGGTTTTTGTTAAATTTTAAGGTAAAGATACCTATTTAGGTATGCTGATATGCGACAGCATATTAGCTGGGATTATCTTTAAATGGGTCGTTAGCTCAGTTGGTAGAGCACCTGACTCTTAATCAGGGGGTCACAGGTTCGAAGCCTGTACGACCCACCATTTAGCGAGAGTGGCGGAATTGGCAGACGCGCTAGACTTAGGATCTAGTGGGCTAACTACCTGTAGGGGTTCAAGTCCCCTCTCTCGCACCAGGCAAATAAAAAAAGGAGTGAAAGAATATTGAGTTACAAGCTAAAAAGTTTAAAAAAGGTTGATAATAATAAAGTGCTGCTTGATCTTGAAATAGCAAATAATCATCTTATGAAATCCATGAATACAGCCTATAAGGATATCTCTGAAAAGGCTAAGATTCCGGGATTCAGGAAAGGCAAGATACCTTATAATATAATAGATATAAATTTTGGCCAGGATTATGTTTTAAATGAGGCAGCAACTTTATCAATATCAGAACTTTACCCCCGCATAGTTGATGAATCCAAAATTAAGCCAATTGATTATCCCCAGGTCAAGATTAACAGTATAGGCAAAGACAAGCCATTGAATTTTGAAATAACAGTTGAGGTGGAGCCTGAAGTCGGACTCCCGAAGTATAAGGGGATAGAAGTAACAGGTATTTCAGAGGCGGTTTATGATGAAGAAATTGAATCCCAGATTGAAAAACTGCGCAGCAATTATGCCACCCTTGAGCCTGTTGAGGAAAAAAGGGCCGCTGAGCAGGGAGATTTTGTAATTGTTGATTTTGAGGGTAAAATTGACGGAAATGACTTTGAAGGCAATAGCGCCCAGGATTATACGCTTGAAATCGGGTCAAAAACACTTTTTGAAGAATTTGAAAAAGCTCTTGTTGGCATGAAAAAAGGAGCTCATAAAGAGATTTCCCTAACTCTTCCGGAAAATATTTCAAACAGTGACCTTTCAGGCAAAAAAGCCCAATTTTCAATTGATTTAAAGGAAATAAAAAGGAAAATACTGCCGGAATTAAATGAGGATTTTATAAGCAATTTTGGCGAATATAAAACAGTTGATGAATTCAAGGACTTTCTGGCAGAAAGGATATCTGACCAGAAAAAAAAGGCAAGGCGTGACAGGATAATTTCTGAAATCATGGATAATCTTGTGGCAAATTCTAAATTTGAAGCACCCGAGCCAATGATAAAAAACAGGATAAGCCGTTATAATGAGGATTTGGAGAAAGAACTTTCAAGCCATAAGATTTCAAGGGAGGACTACCTTAAAACATATAATATTACAGAACAGCAATTTGCGGAAAATATTCGCCAGTCTGCAATAAGGGAAATAAAAGAGTACCTGTTAATTACAGCCCTTGACAAGGCTGAAGCTTCAAATATTGAACCCCCTGAAGAGCAGGTTCTTGAAGAGTATGAAAAAGTGATTTCAGCATACCAGAAAGAAGAGGAGAAAAAAAGGCTTAAAGAATATTTTGATAGCCAAAATGGCAGGCAGGAATTAAAAAATGGTATAAGAAGGCGCAACCTCTTTGATTTGCTTATAAAAAGTGCAAAAATAAAGGAAGAGGAAAAACCAAAAAGCGATAAGTCCGTAAAAAGAAAGCTCTGGACCCCGGCAGAAGCTTCACAGAGCCAGCAGGACCAGTCATCAGAAAAGAAGCTGTGGGTACCGGGTTCAGTCAACAGTACAGAAAGTGAAGAAAAAAATGAATAAAATAGTCAATGATTACCTGATTCCAATGGTAATAGAGCAGACAAACAGGGGAGAAAGGTCTTTTGACATATATTCCCGGCTGCTTCAGGAAAGAATAATATTTTTAGGTTCAGACATAGATGATAATGTGGCAAATGTCGTAATGGCGCAGATGCTTCACCTTGATGCAGAAGATCCGGATAAAGACATACAATTATACATCAACAGCCCCGGGGGAGTTGTAACAGCAGCCCTTGCAATTTATGACACCATGCAGTTTATAAAGTCACCGGTTTCATCTATATGTATAGGCCAGGCTGCAAGCGCGGCTGCGGTACTGCTGCTTTCAGGCGAAAAGGGCAAAAGGTACTCTCTGCCGCATTCAAGGGTCCTTCTTCACCAGCCATCAGGTGGAGTCCAGGGAACATCGATGGATGTTGAGATACAAACAAGGGAAATGGTTAGGATGAGGAAAATACTCAATGAAATAATAGCCAATCATACAGGGCAGCCTGTTAAAAAAATTGAAAAAGACACCGAAAGGGACTTTATTTTAAATGCTGAAGAAGCAAAAAATTACGGCATTATCGATGAAGTAATAATTAAAAAATAATTTTTAATATTTTTTGCGAAAGGGGAGGGTAAAAACTTGCCTCAGGACGATAAAAAGAAAACTGATTTTTTAAAATGTTCATTCTGCAATAAATCCCAGAACCAGGTCAGGAAGCTGGTTGCAGGTCCGGGAGTATATATTTGCGATGAATGCATTGACTTATGCAATGAGATTATAGATGAAGAATTAAAGGACGAAAAGGAAGTAGATTTTAAGGACCTGCCAAAACCTCATGAGATTTTCTCAATTTTAAACGATTATGTTGTAGGCCAGGACAAGGCAAAAAAAGTTCTTTCTGTTGCAGTATACAATCATTATAAAAGAGTCAAATATGGATATAACAGCACAAAAGACGATATTGAAATACAGAAAAGCAATATACTTCTTGTGGGTCCCACAGGGTGCGGCAAAACATTGCTTGCCCAGACACTTGCAAAAATACTTAATGTGCCTTTTGCAATAGCTGACTCAACTGCCCTTACTGAGGCAGGCTATGTTGGCGAAGATGTGGAAAATATCCTGCTTAAGCTTATACAGAATGCTGATTTTGATATAAAAAAAGCTGAAACGGGCATAATTTATTTGGATGAGGTTGATAAAATAAGCAGGAAGTCTGAAAATCCTTCAATAACAAGGGATGTATCTGGCGAGGGCGTGCAGCAGGCGCTGCTTAAAATACTTGAAGGCACTGAAGCAAACGTGCCCCCTCACGGGGGAAGGAAACATCCTCACCAGGATTTCATACAAATAAACACTTCAAATATACTTTTTATATGCGGAGGAACTTTTGCGGGGCTTGATAAAATAATCGAGAAAAGGCTGAATAAAAACACTATAGGTTTTATTACCGAAAAAATACAGAAAAAAAGCGAAAAAATAGATAACCTGTTTTCACAGGTCCTTCCGGAGGATTTATTAAAATACGGGATGATTCCGGAATTTGTCGGCAGGCTTCCTGTTATGAGTACTCTTTCCAGCCTCAATGAAAATGATTTGGTAAGAATTCTTACAGAGCCAAAAAACTCCCTGGTGAAACAGTATAAAAAGATATTTTCCATGGATGGAGTAGAGCTTATTTTCAAACCTGATGCCCTTACAGCGCTTGCAGATGTGGCTACAAAAAGAGGCACAGGGGCAAGGGGGCTTCGCTCAATTATGGAAGAGATAATGCTTGAGGTCATGTATGACATACCTTTGCGCCAGGATGTTAAGAAATGTGTTATAACAAAAGATGTGGTGCAGAGCAGCATAACCCCCCTTCTTATAACTGATTCTGAAAATGTTGAAATTGTCCGGGACCAGGAAAAACTTGCATAGCCGGGGGCAAAAATAATGGAAAAACTTCAAGGCAAATACCTGCCCGGCGAATTCGAGAAAAACATATATGATTTTTGGCTTGATAATAATTTATTTAATGGACAAATCTCCGGTGAAAAAAAACCTTACAGCATAGTAATACCGCCCCCCAATGTTACAGGGTATCTTCATATAGGGCATGCATTAAACAATACGCTCCAGGACATCCTTATAAGATATGCAAGAATGAAGGGGTATTCCGCATGCTGGATACCCGGGACTGACCATGCGGGAATTGCCACCCAGAATGTTGTTGAAAAAGAATTGGATAAAGACGGTATTACAAGATTTGAACTCGGCAGGGAAAAATTTATTGAAAAAGTCTGGGAATGGCGCAACAAGTACGGCAGCAGGATCATTTCACAGCTTAAGTCTCTTGGATGCTCATGCGACTGGGAAAGGCTGCGGTTTACACTTGATGACGGGTATGTAGACGCAGTAAACCATGAATTTGTAAAACTTTATAATGACGGCCTCATATACCGCGGGAAATATATGGTTAACTGGTGCCCAAGGTGCCTTACCGCCATATCAGACATAGAGGTTGAACACAGGGAAAAAAAAGGCAGCCTTTATGATATAAAATATCCGCTTATGGATGATGCTGCCCAAAAACCATCAGCTGATGAATTTATCACTGTTTCAACAACGCGTCCTGAAACCATGCTGGGAGACACCGCAATTGCAGTAAACCCTGAAGATAAGCGTTATAAAAAGTATATCGGCAGGCGCGTCCTTCTGCCGCTTGCAAACAGGGTTATTCCTGTAATTGCAGACAGTTATGTTGATATGAAATTCGGCACAGGCGCTTTAAAAATAACACCTTCACATGACCCTAACGATTTTGAAGTAGCGGCACGCCATAATCTTGAAAAAATAGATGTAATGACAGAAAAAGGCATTATGAATGAAAATGCGGGGGGCTACAGCGGCCTTGACAGGTATAAAGCAAGGACTGAAATAATTAAGGATTTAAAAAAAATGGGGCTTATGCCTGCAATAAGGGAGCATACAATCTCACTCGGGACATGTTCCAGGTGCGATATTGCAATTGAGCCAAGGATTTCAAACCAGTGGTTTGTTTCCATGAAAAAACTTGCAGCTCCTGCTATTGAGGCCGTAAAAGACGGAAAAGTAAAATTTGTACCTAAAAAATGGGAAAAACTTTATTTTAACTGGATGGAAAATATACGCGACTGGTGCATTTCAAGGCAGCTATGGTGGGGGCATAGAATTCCAGTATGGTATTGCAATGACTGCAGCAGGATGATTGTTGCCGAAAATACGCCATTAAAATGCGGCTGCGGAAGCTCCAATCTGCGCCAGGACAGCGATGTTCTTGATACGTGGTTTTCATCATGCCTGTGGCCTTTTGCCGTAATGGGCTGGCCCGAAAAAACTGAAGATCTCAAATATTATTTTCCGACAAGCGTGCTTGTTACCGCCCATGATATTATCTTTTTCTGGGTAGCCAGGATGATAATGATGAGCCTTTATTTCATGAATGAGGTCCCATTTTCAGAAGTTTTTATAAATCCGCTTGTAAACGATATTTACGGGCATAAAATGAGCAAATCAAGAGGCAATGTAATTGACCCCCTTTCCATAATAGATAAAAGCGGCACGGATGTTTTAAGATTTACGCTTGCATCTCTTACCACTCCGGGTAAAAACCTGTTGCTTGGAAATGAAAAAATAGAGGGCAGCAGGAATTTTGCAAATAAAGTGTGGAATGCTTCAAAGTTTGTAATTTCAGCAATACAGGTAGCAGAAGGTCTTTTTTCGGATGATATTTTAAAACAGGATATACCTGCTGAGCCTGATTTAAATATATGGGATAAATGGATACTTGCAAGGCTTTCAAAAACCATAAAATTGCTGCAAAGATATATAGAAAAATACAATATTTCTTTTGCCTGCCGCACTCTTGTAAATTTTTTCTGGAATGATTATTGCGACTGGTATATTGAGGCCGCAAAGGTAAGGATTTACGATAAAGGCAAAACATCCGGCACGGTAAACGCCAAAAATATTCCCATATATATTCTGTGGTACGTTCTTGAAAAATATCTGCGTATGCTGCATTCATTTATGCCTTTTATTACCGAAAAAATATGGCAGGCCATTCCGCACCAGGGTCAGAGCATAATGAGCTCAGAATTTCCATCCCCTGATATTAAGATTTCATCAACATCTTTAAATATTGCGGAAAACAACATAAAGAGCTTATTTGATATTATAGTCAAGATAAGGAAAATAAGGTCAGAGCTTAAAGTAAATCCTTCTGTAAAAGTGGAAGCATGTGTTGTTGCCGGCAGCAAAGAGGCAGAGGGGCTTATATCAGAAAATGGGGCCTATATTAAGGAACTTGCAAAAATAGAACCTTTAAAGACAGGCGCCCCTGCTGATAAAAAAGGGTATATTAAAGCAGTCAGCGGTGACTTTAGCATATACGTTAACCTGGCCAGCGTTATAGATGCAGATATTGAGATTAAAAGAATAAATGCAGAAATTTTAAAGATAAACAGTGAAATAGAAAAATTTACACGCAAGATATCAAACCCGCAGTTTATTGAAAAAGCGCCTGCAGAAATAATCGAAAAAGAAAAGGAAAAGCTTGCGCGTTCTTTAAGTGCCGTAAAAGTTCTCCAGGAGCAGCTTGAATTTATGGAAAATATAAACAAATCATGAAAAACTTTACATATGCACAGGCTACAGGCTATCTTGATAAGTGCCTTATCTTTGGCATAAAACCGGGACTTTCAAGAATAAAAAAAATACTTGATATGCTCGGGTATCCAAAAATTAAAACTGATTTCATACATATTGTCGGCACTAACGGCAAAACTTCAACTACTGTAATTACGGCTGTAATACTGCAGGAACACGGCATAAGATGCGGATACCATATTTCGCCGCACATAACTGAATATACAGAGAGGCTCTGGTACTGCGGGAGCCAGATTAAAAAAGTAAGATTTGCAAAACTTTTAAGCGATCTTTTCCCTTTAATTGAAGATGTAAATGCCACGGATCCGGAAGGGCCAATGACACAATTTGAAATCATTGCAGCAATGGCTTTCAAGCTTGCTATCGATGAAAACCTTGATGTCATGGTGCTTGAAGCAGGAATGGGCGGAAGATGGGATGCAACTAATGCAGCCTGCTCAAAAATTGCCGGACTTACAAATGTGAGCCTTGAACACACTGCTGTTCTTGGAAAAACAATAAAAAAAATTGCAATTGAAAAGTCAAAAGTGATAAAACATGGCGCAAAGGTTGCCACATTAAGCAATGATGAAAAAGTGCTTGAAGTTTTAAGAAATGAAGTTTGCGCAACAAAATCCCGGCTGTATATTTACGGCGCTGATTTTTACATAATGCATCAAGAAAAGAATTATCTTAAAGGGTGGGAAGTGCAGATAAAGGGGATATTTTCTGAATATAAAAACCTTTTCCTGCCGCTTGCAGGCAATTACCAGCCCCAGAACCTTTGTCTTGCTGTTGCGCTTTCAGAGCTTTATATGCATAGTCTGGGAAGAGATGTTTCTAGTGAATTATTAAAGCCGGCGCTTAAAAAAGCCAGGATAAAAGGGCGGTTCCAGGTGCTTAGAAAAGAACCGGTAGTTATTGCCGATACTTCGCATAATCCCGGTGGAATCAAAAACTTTGTCAAAAATATTAATGAGAACTTTAAGACAAATAAAAAGATAATTATTTTTTCGGTTCTTAAGGATAAGGATTATAAAAAAATGCTCGAGGCTGTATGCGGCATTGCTGATGTTTTAATACTGACTTCAAGCAATGTTGCAAGAAGCCTTGATCCCGGCGCAATTGAAAACCTGTTTTACAAATTGCGGGATTCTAAAAGCCTGGTTTCAAAAAAAATGCCGGGTGAAGTTATAAAAATGGACAGTATTTCCAATTCACTAAATTATGCTTTAAATACTGCCGGAATAAATGATATTATATGCATTACGGGATCAATAACAAATCTGGAAAATATAGTTTGAAATATTACTTTATGGAGGTTTAATGGATTTTTTAAAGTATTTTGAAAATATAATGGACTTTTTCAGGAGTCCAGTATGGAAATACATGATTTATGGAATTATTTTCATACTCATTGTAGTATGGCTGTCTTTTGTCTACTGGACCTACAGGGATGCAAGGCTCAGGAATACAAGCGCATTGTTCTGGGCGCTTATGGTCTTTGTTTTAAACTATCTTGGCCTTATAATTTATCTTATAATAAGGCCGCCGGAATATATAGAGGATGTCGTTGAAAGAGATCTTGAAATAAAAAGGATGGAAATACTTCTGGCATCAGCCATTTCGCGCTGCCCTGCATGCGGTAAAGAGACAAAAGACGATTTTATCATATGTCCGGCTTGCAGGAAAAAACTAAAAAAACCATGCGTACAGTGCGAAAAACCTTTAAACCTTGAGTGGAAAGTATGCCCGTTTTGCAAATCCGAACAGTAGTTCAATAATTGCCTGAAGCTTTACTGATGGAATGGGGCAAAATAATCAGTTATTTTAATTCAGGCAGGACAGTTTAAAAAAGAAAGGCTTTTAATGAAAAGAAGGCGTGGGCTTCTTAATTTTTTCATAATACTTATCAGCGGCGTTATCGGGGCAATAGTGGGACATGTACTAAAAGACATAGTGCCCATACTTGATAAAGGTTTAAAGGTGGGAACCGATCAATTGAGTGCAAATCTTTATCTTATTGATGTGAGTTTTTCAATACATGTCAATATAACTCTTGCAGCAGTCATTGGCATACTTTTAGGCGTACTTATAGCAGATATTGGAAGAAGAAGAAAAGAATAAGAAAAAAAAATTAAAAATAATCCTTGCTTCATCCTCACCAAGAAGAAAAAGTATTCTTGAGATGCTTAAACTTGATTTTGATATTGTAGTGCCGTCCGGTGTTAATGAAAAAGTTTTAAAGAGCCCTTTGGCAACTGCAATAAATAACAGTTATGCCAAAGCACAATGGGTTTACAATAATAAAACAGCAAATAACCCGGGCCCGCCCCAGGCATTAGTTGCAGGTTTTGATACAATTATTTATATGCGCGGAAAATATTTTGGCAAACCCTGTGATAATGCGCAGGCTGAACAATATCTTGCAGACCTTTCAGGCAGGACGCACAAGGCTGTTACCGGTATAACTATTATTGATTCAAAAAGTTTAAAAACAGTATCGGGTTATGAGGTTACGGAAGTTACTTTTAATAAACTTGATAAAAGCTTTATAAAATATTACCTGGAAAAAGAAAACATAACTGATAAAGCAGGGGCCTATGATATTTCCGGTTACGGGATCATAATGGTAAAAAAAATAAATGGCTGTTTTTACAATGTAGCCGGGCTGCCTGTGGGTAAGTTTTTATATCTTCTCGGTATGCTTGGTTATAAACTAAAGGATTTCTGCAGCTTTTAAGGCAAAAAGTCATTGCTGTAAACTTTTAGCCTGCTTTAGTATAATTCATAATAATTGGCACAGATAAATGAAAATTAGTTTTTAATAAGGAGATAAGCAGATGTTTGATTTCTTTCTGAATGTTATCGGCAGGGACATGGGAATAGACCTTGGGACTGCAAATACCCTTGTTTATGTTAAAAACAGGGGGCTTGTTATGGATGAACCTTCAATTGTTGCAATAGATAAGGATAATAAAAAGATTCTTGCAGTTGGAACTGAAGCAAAAAGGATGGTTGGGAGAACACCCGGAAATATCGTTGCCATAAGGCCATTAAAAGACGGTGTTATTGCAGACTTTGACACAACTGAAAGAATGCTGCGCTATTTTATACAGAAAGTCCACAAAAATATGGCTATTGCAAGGCCAAGGGTTGTTATTTGCGTGCCCTCAGGCATAACTGCTGTAGAGAAAAAAGCAGTGGTTGAAGCAATAGAGCATGCAGGGGCAAGGTCTGCTTATACAATAGAAGAACCCCTTGCAGCTGCAATTGGCGCTGGACTTCCAATTGATGAACCCACTGGCAGCATGATAATAGATATTGGCGGCGGCACATCAGAAGTGGCGGTTATATCGCTTGGAGGCATAGTAGCTTACCAGTCATTAAGGGTTGGCGGAGATGAGCTTGATGAGGCTATAATTTATTATCTTAAAAAGGAAAATAACCTGCTCATAGGTGAAAGCACTGCAGAAAAGATAAAAATGGAGATAGGCTCGGCATTTCCTCTTGAACATGAGGGGAAAATGGAGGTAAACGGAAGAGATCTTGTAACCGGGCTGCCAAAAACAATAATAATCACAAGCCAGCAGATGAGGAGCGCTCTTGAAAAAACCGTCAGCGATATAATTAATGCAGTTGTTGAAGTTCTTGACACAACACCGCCGGAGCTTTCATCAGATATAATGAAAAGGGGAATTGTTTTAAGCGGAGGCGGGGCCCTGCTGAAAGGGCTGACGGAAAGAATAAGCAGGGAGACTCATTGCCCGGTATTTATTGCAGCTGAGCCTCTTGGCGCGGTAGCCCTGGGCGCAGGCAGATGCGCCGAAGACTTCAATACTTTGAAGAAGTATCTGAGGTACTCAAAATAGGCAAACATTAATAGCCCGTTTTTATATTCTCTTTTACGGGCATTGAATATATTTTATGTAATTATTATTTTGGGCATTAATCAGGCTTTCTTATGGCTCCTGAAAGGAAAAATCTTAAAAATATAATAATACTTATTTTACTGATAGTTATCTGTATTACAGTTATAACTGTCAGCTTCAGACAGTCTGATATTTTTACAAACTTCCGTCTTTTAACTCTTGATTATTTTAAGCCTGTGCAGGAAAAAACATTCCAGGCTTTTGCTCCCGTGGCAAAGTTTTTTATAAATCTCAGGGATTATGTAAATCTTAAGGAAAAGCTTGAAGCCCTTGAACTTGAAAATGCATTAATGATGAAAGATTATTCGGAAAACATAAATTTAAAAATTGAAAACGATGCCCTGAGAAAACTCGCGGGGATGGACATAAGAAGCGATTATCAGGCCGAGGCGGCCAAAGTGATAGGATATTACAATACGAGATGGCAGTCAGAAATTATAATAAATAAAGGTAAAAGCAGCGGCGTGGTTGAAGGCATGGCTGTTGTTAATGAAAAAGGCCTTGTGGGCATTGTAATACTTGCCTCCAGCAGTACTAGTAATGTAAGGCTTTTAACAGATCCGCAGAGCAGCGTTGGCGCAAGGATTCTGTCCTCAAGAAAACTGGGCCTTGTTGAAGGCGGTTCTGATAAAAACATTTATCTTAATTATATTGCATCGGGTGAACTGGTTTTTAAAGGCGATATACTTATCACTTCTGAATACGGAAAGTTTGTACCGGCAGAGATTCTTATAGGAAGAATAAAAAGAGTCGGCCCAACCGGCCAAACATTATACAGGCAGATTGAAGTGGAGCCTTTTGTTGATTTTAGAACCCTTGAGTATGTGCTTATCATAAAAGGATAAAATTGAAGATACTTTTGAAATTTGCACATTTTATATTTTTAATTATATCTGTAATATTGCAGCTTTCGTTCCTTGAACAGCTTAAAATATTCAATATAAATATAGATCTTGTGCTTGTTACAGTTATAGGCATAGCTGTATTTGAAGGCGGACTTTATGGGCTGGTATATGGTTTTATTGCTGGCATGCTTCTTGACCTTATGATAGGGCAAGTTATAGGGTTAAATGCCCTTCTTTATTGCCTTAGCGGATTTTTTACCGGCATGATAATGGATGCAGGTTTTAAAAGAAGAATGATTACTTATATACTTTTAATATTTTTTTTTACAGAAGCAAATATTTTATTGACAGGCGGAATTTATTATCTGTTTAATTTCACCTCTCATACTGCAGCGCTTGGCCTTGAGATGATAATTAAGCCTGTTTGTAATATAGTTGTGATGTTTTTAGTATTTCCACTGCTTAAGGCAGGGCTTGAAAGAAGTGAGGAAATTGGATTCAAATATAAAGACCAGATTTAGATTTGTTATATATTTTTTAATTATACTTGTTGCAGTAATTGCATTAAGGCTATATTTTCTGCAGGTAATGAGCGGCCAAATTTTTGCCCAGGAAGCTTCTGAGCTTATGCTCAGGTCCGTAAATGTTGCCGCTCCAAGGGGAAATATTTATGACCGAAACGGCAAAATCCTGGTAAGAAGCATACCTGTGCCTGCGCTTGCAGTGGATCCAAGAATTGTTGGCGGCAATGAAGAAACCATAAAAATTTTAAGCGATAAACTAAATATCTCCCGGCATACAATAAAAGAAAAAATAAATAAGAGCAATATTTCATACCTTGAACGTATTATTTTAAAACAGGGAATTGATTATGAAACAATGATTTTTTTCAAGGAAAACAGCAGCAAGTTTCCGGGTGTTGAAATAATAAACGTGTTTTTGAGGGAATATGAATACGGCAGCCTTGCTGCACATATACTGGGATATACCGGGGAAATAGACGAAGAAAGACTGAATATGAGCAGGTACAGTGTCGGTTACGAAGGCGGGGATTTAATTGGCCTTACCGGGGTTGAGGAAATATATGAGCAAATGCTGAAGGGGAACAAGGGCAAAATTACATATGAAGTAGATCCTCTTGGCAGGCCCAGAAGTATTATCGAAGAAGTGCTTTACAGCAGCGGAAACGACCTTTATCTTACCATAGATATAGATATACAGAAAGAAATCGAAGAGATACTGGCAGCATCCATTCTTGAAATACGGGAAAAAAAGCTTCCCCGCTCAGATGAATATTACAAGGTTCCTGCAGGGTCAGTTGTTTTAATGTCAGCCCAGAACGGGGAAGTGCTGGCAATGGCAAGCTATCCGACATATGACCCTTCTGTTTTTACAGGCGGCATATCTTCAAAAGACTGGGCATATTTAAATGATCCTGAAAATTTGTTTCCGCTTAATAACAGGGCGGTAATGGGATATGCGCCGGGCTCTGCTTTCAAAATAGTTCCGGCATATGCAGGACTGGCTGAAAAAATTATAAATACTTCAAGATATATATCATGTGCAGGAACATGGTACGGCATGGGACATGATTTCCCCAAAGAATGCTGGGCAAAAAGCGGGCATGGCCCGTTGAATATATTCGGGGCCATTAAAAATTCATGTGATATATTTTTTTACCAGCTCAGCTATGAGCTATTTTTAAAAAATAATAATAAAGATGAGCTTTTGCAGAAATATTGCCGCATATTTGGATATGGAGCTTTAACCGGCATTGATATTTCTGCAGAAGGCAGCGGTGTTATACCTGACAAGGACTGGAAAAAAGAGTATTTTAAAGGCCAAACAGCAAAAACAATATGGTTTCCAGGTGATACTGTCAATATGGCAATAGGTCAGGGAGATATACTTGTTACCCCCCTGCAGACGGCATTGTCTTATTCAATACTTATAAACAGGGGGCTTAAATACACCCCGCATGTAGCTATGGAAATTAAAAGCCCTGGCGGTGAAACAATTATTAACTTAAGCGATAAAGAACCCGAAGATCTTTATCTTGAGGCAGATTATATTGATGTTATTGAAGAAGGTCTTGTGCAGGTTGTCAACAGCGGAACTGCAGCAGGAAGGTTTGCAGGGTTTCCGTTGAAGGAAATTCCAATTGCAGGCAAAACAGGAACTGCTGAAGTTTGGGGTAAACAGGATTCGGCATGGTTTGTGTGCTATGCGCCAGTTGAAAATCCCGAGTATATAATTGTTGTAATGCTTGAAGAGGCAGGCGGCGGCTCAAGCTCTGCAGCGCCTGTAGCAAGGAAAATACTTAATTATCTTTACGGAATATAAAAGGGGACTGTCCCCATGTTTTTAAACAATGGACGATTATAAAATAAAAGATTATAAAAGCGGAAACTATTACAGCCCGGGCAGCGTCAGCAGGCCCGCTGAAAATAAATCTTACGGGCATAAAAATAATATTTTTGGCAGCCGGGACAGCCTGCAGCAAATGTCGCTTGATGACAGGAGAAACAAGAGGACAAGATTTGACTTTATTCTTCCTGCGCTTGTAATTCTTCTTTCGCTTTTTGGCCTTCTTATAATTTACAGCGCCACGAAATACAGTATGCCGAATAATGTTACTGATCCCATGTTTTATTTAAAAAAACAGGGCTATGCCCTGATTGCGGGTGTTGTTGTTTTTATCCTGGTACAATTTATTAATTACAGGTTGGTTGCGAAGCTCTGGTGGGCCCTACTGATTCTTATAATAGCCTTAATTACAGTTGTCCTTCTTTTTGGTTATGAGGTTCACGGATCAAAAAGCTGGCTTGATCTGGGATTTACTTCAATACAGCCTTCAGAATTTGCTAAAGTTTTAATGGTTTTTGTAAATGCAGCCATACTTTCAAAATGGCCCCGCGAGAAAACAAACACGGTGAGTTTTAAGAAAGTTGCCCTTTCCCTGCTGGTTGCTGCCCTTTGCATTATTCTTGTTATGCTTGAACCTGATTACGGTACTGCCCTTATTTTTTTCCTTACCTTTATTGGAATGCTTTTTTTATCCGGGGCAAACCTCTTTTATTTTTTTGGCATTCTTGCTGTAACTGTTGGCGGATTTTTTGCTGCAATTCAAACAGGCCTTATAAAACAGTACCAGATGGACAGGATTCTTGTTTTTATTAAACCGGATATAGAAAAACAGGGCATAGGGTATAATCTTTTCCAGTCAAAGCTTGCAATAGGCTCAGGGGGCATATCGGGTAAGGGCCTGTTTTTGGGCAGGCAGACAAACCTTAATTATGTTCCTGAACATCACACCGATTTTATCTTTTCTGTGATTGGCGAGGAAATTGGTTTCTTTGGCGCAGTCGCTGTTGTCATTATTATTGCCCTGGTAATATGTAGGTGTTTCTACATTGCTGCAAATGCAAGAAACAGCCTCGGAACGCTTATAGCTTCCGGTATAGGTTTCATTATACTATCCCAGTCAGTTATAAACATTGGCATGACTATAGGCATAATGCCTGTAATAGGCATACCTCTCCCGTTTTTAAGTTATGGGGGGTCAAACCTGGTTGCCGTATTTATTGGAATTGCTTTTGTTGAAAATGTTTATTTAAAAAGGGAATTAAGGAAAGATTACGAAATAGCATATGATGAATTTGATTAAGCCATGAAATCACTACTAAAAATGCTGGATCCGGCAGAAATTGGCGCCCTGCTTGAAAATATTGAAAAACCGGGAAGATATATTGGCAATGAATTTGGCATTAAAAGCAAAAACCCTGATTATCTTCTTAAAAATCCTGCAACAGTTAATACAGCGCTTGTTTTTCCTGATGTTTATGAAGTGGGTATGTCAAATCTCGGCCTGCAGATACTTTATAAAATTATAAACAGCAACCCGCTTTTTAATGCCGAGCGGGCTTTTAGCCCATGGCCTGATTTCGAAGACAGGCTCAGAAAAAGCAAGACAAAACTCTTCTCGCTTGAAAACAGGATATTTCTTGACTGTTTTGATTTAATAGGTTTTAATGCCGCCCATGAGATGCTGTATACCAATATATTAAATGCCATTGACCTTTCCGGGCTTTCAATAAGATCTTTAGAAAGAAAGGCCCTGTTTCCGCTCGTATGCTGCGGCGGCTCATCTGCAGTAAACCCGTGGCCGCTATCGGCTTTTATGGATTTTATGGTAATTGGCGATGGGGAACATGTAATAAGCCAAATTCTTGGAATCATAAGCAATTATAAAGAAAAATATTTAAATAACAGCAGCAATTATCTTAAATCTCCCGCAAACCTGCAGCAAGTGAAAAAAGAAATGCTGTTTGGTTTAAGCTCAATAGAGGGGGTTTTTGTTCCATCCTTTTACAGTCTTGTTTACAACAGTGACAATACAATAAAAAAAATAATTCATACTGGCGGCTCCAGTGGCATTACAGGTGTCAAGAAAATAAGAAAAGCTGTTTTAAAAGACATTGACAGCTTTGATACTCTTTCAGATCCTGTTGTTCCAAATATACAAACAGTCCATGACAGATTAAATATCGAAATTATGAGAGGGTGCGGCAGGGGATGCAGGTTTTGCCAGGCAGGCTTTACATACAGGCCACTGAGGCAGAAAAAAGTAAAAAATCTAATAGAAAAAAGTATTGAGGGCCTGCTTAAGACAGGTTATGATGAAATATCATTTACATCACTTTCCTCATCGGACTATAAGGAACTCAAGAAATTAATTGAGAAGGTAACTGAATCAGGTCTTTTTGAAAAGATATCAGTATCGCTTCCATCGCTTAGGCTTGACAGCTTCAGTCTTGAGATAGCGGAAATAATACAGAGCGGAAGAAAAACCGGGCTTACTTTTGCCCCTGAAGCCGGCAGCCAGCGCCTGAGGGATATAATAAAAAAAGATATAAGCGCTGATGAATTGAGGGAAAGCATCAGGGCTGCTTTTTTAAAAGGCTGGACGAAAGTAAAACTCTACTTTATGTTAGGGCTTCCATTTGAAACAGACGATGACATTAAAGCCATTGCAGAAACGACAAATGAAATAATATATATAGCAAAGCAATGCCTTGATAAGAGAAGTTTTTCAAGATTGCAGATAAGTGTCAGCATAAATGCCTTTTGCCCCAAACCATTCACTCCTTTTCAGTGGTGCGCGCAGGAAAATATATTTAAACTTGAAGAAAAAATAAGAGCTTTGCAGCAAAGCATTAGCAGCAGGTTTGTAAGGCTTCACTGGAACAGCCCTGAAAAAAGCAGCATTGAATGCGCTTTTTCAAGGGGGGATTCAAGGCTGCCTGATGTAATTGAGGCGGCATGGAAAAAAGGCGCTAGATTTGACAACTGGACAGATTATTTTGATTATGGGCTGTGGGTTCAAAGTTTTTCAATCGCCGGGGCAGATCCCGGCTTTTACACTACAAGGCAGTATGGTTTAGATGAAGTGCTTCCGTGGGACGTAATTGACATTGGCATTAAGAAAGACTATTTTATAAAAGAATTTAATAAAGCTGCTGCAGGCATAAGATTAAATGATAATAAGATTTAAATACTGTAAAAAAAATGAAGCCAAATATCTCTCGCATCTTGATATGTTAAGGATTTTATCAAGAAGTATTGCAAGGGCCGGTATAAAAGCGGCGCTTAGCAGGGGCTTTAATCCAAAACCCAGGATTACTTTAAGCAACCCGATTCCGCTTGGGGTGCAAAGCCTTGCAGAGTATGCTGATGTGGAAGTTGATGTGTGCCTGGATACAGGGTATTTTATGAAGGTAATAAACTCATGCCTTCCTGAAAATATAATTGTGCTGGATGCTGCATGCACCTGCAATAAATTAAAAAGCCTGATGTCTGTAATAGATGTTGTTTTATATGAGTTTATAATTGAAGCGGCAGATAATATGAGCCTGGATAAAATAAAAAGTTTTATTGATGCATATGATTCTTCATCCATATACAGTTTTTTTACACAGGCGCAGCAAAAAAAGATTTTCCTGCTTAAAATTTACGGTTATGCTAAAATTTTCAATAATAATTCAAACAGGATTTTTAAATTCAATGATTTTAATAAAGCATTGAAGCAGTTTGGGCAATCCAATGGCCTGCATATAAAAGACAGCTCCAAAACAGCTGTCTTTATAATAAAGGGCGCAAGGCTGGCGGACCCGTTTGAAGAAGTAGTTTAGATATTAAAAGAATATTAAATTAAGTTTAAATAAATTTTTATGTATTGCGAGGTATTACATTGGGAACAGAAATGCTTGTCAGTTCTGACAAGAATGAAACACGGGTTGCTATCCTGGAATCAAAACAGGTTATACAGCTCTACTTTGACAGGAAAAAGAATAAGTCGCTTGTCGGCAATATTTATCTTGGGAGGATAGAAAATGTACTTTCAAGCCTTGATGCCGCTTTTGTGGATATAGGAGAGGAAAAGAATGCTTTCCTGTATATAAATGAAGTAACATACGATATAGAACTTGAGGAAAAAAAAGAAATAACAAGAAAAATACAGCATATCCTAAAACCTGACCAGACTATCCTTGTCCAGGTGACAAAAGACCCTATGAAAGGCAAAGGGGCAAGGCTTACAACTTTTATATCACTTCCCGGAAGATATCTTGTGCTTGCGCCTTTTAATGAAGGAGTGGGTGTTTCAAGAAAAATTGAAGTAAAAAGCCGGGAAGATTTAAAAAATGCAATTGAAGAAATAAAGCCCAGGGATTGCGGGCTTATTGCAAGAACTGCAGCAAAAGATGTTTCAAAGGCAAAATTAAAAAAGGAATTAAAGCAGCTTCTTAAAGCATGGAGCTATATAAGAAAAAAATCCGCTGTTTTAAGGCAACCAATGCTCATACACCAGGAGTATTCCATAGTTATAAGGCTGATGAGGGATATTTTCTCGGAAGATTTTGATACAATATATGTTGATAAGAAAAATACGAAAAAAGAAATAGCAAGATACCTAAAAAGCATAGGAGTCAATTATAATAATATAATACTGCATCACGGCGATAATGAGCTTTTTGAAGAATTCAATGTAAACACTGTAATAGACAGCGCTCTTGAAAGAAAAGTATGGCTCAAATCAGGCGGATTTATAGTAATTGACCATGGCGAGGCGCTGACCTCTATTGATGTAAATACCGGCAAGTTTACAAGCGGGAAAAGTTCGTCCCAGACAATACTTAAAACCAATCTTGAAGCTGCAGAAGTTATAACAAGCCAGTTAAGGCTCAGGGATATTGGAGGCATAATAGTAATAGATTTCATAGATATGAGCAGTGAAGAAGACAGGCAGAGGGTATTTTCAAGATTTCGGCAGCTTCTTGACAAAGATAAGACAAAAACTGAAGTGCTTGCATTTTCAAAGCTGGGCCTACTTGAAATGACAAGGAAAAATGTCTCAGACGGAATACTGGGAACCATGTGTAAAATCTGCCCCTGCTGCAGCGGCAACGGATTTATAAAATCCGAGGAAACAATAAGGCTTGAGCATGAGCGTAAAATACGAAAGCTTGCAAAGGAAAGCAGCTCAAAAGCTTTTCTTATAAAGGTCAATCCTGCAATTGCATCGCTTATAATAGGCAAAAACGGCAAAAATCTTAAGAATCTAGAAGTTCAGACAAAAAAATATATAGCAATAAAAGGTGATGAAAGCATTGGCCTGGATACATTCATACTGGATGCGGAAGGCAGCGTTGCAGATATAACAGAAGTATCAAAACCGTTTAAAGCTGGCGATATGCTGGATATATATGTGGAAGAGGCGTATGCGCATAATAAAAATGATGCACTTTCAAGAATTGAAGGCAATGTGATACAGATTATAAACGGAAGAAAATTTATCGGCACAAGGATAAGGGTTGAGATTGTCTCAATTGCAAAAACAAGCGCTGTTGCAGAAATAAGGGAATGATAAAAAATATTGCATTTTAATTTATATTGTGATAAATTACGGATTTGCAATTTTTAAGATATAATTCTCTGGTTAGAGTTTTAGCATTAACCATTTTTTAGTTTAAATTTATCAAGGAGGCCCGAAATTTACGCGGTAATTACAAGTGGCGGAAAACAGTATAAAATAGAAGAAGATAAAAATATAGTAATTGAAAAAATTGAAGGTAAAGAAGGCCAAAAAGTTACACTTTCAGAAGTAAATCTTTTCAGTGACGGCAGCAAGGTGCAGGTTGGAAAGCCGCTCATTACTGGAGTTGCTGTTGAGGCTACAATAAAGAAGCATTTCAAGGGAGATAAAGTTATTGCTTTTAAACAGAAAGCCAAAAAAAGATACAGAAGAAAAGTCGGCAGCAGGCCGCTGCTTACCCTTATTCATGCAGACAAGATTACTGTAAAATAAATATCTTTAATTAAGGGCTGCTCTAATAAATAAGTATACTGAATTTGGGTATTAATTATATATAAATGATTTTAATTGCAGCTTTATTGCTGTATCGGAGGTTTAAACAATGTCAAGTAAAAAGGGTGTCGGAAGTTCGCGTAACGGCAGGGACAGCAATCCCCAGTATCTGGGTGTGAAAATATATGGCGGGCAGGAAGTGACTGCAGGCAATATAATTATAAGGCAGAGAGGAACAAAATACAGGCCGGGCCAAAATGTTGGACTTGGCAGGGACCATACTCTTTTTGCAAAAGCAGACGGTATTGTGGAATTTGTTTCAAATAGCACCAGGGGCAAGCTTGTCAATGTTATTTCCCGGTAAAAAGCTTCAACGGATAATAAGTAAGGTTTTTCTCCTATCGCTGGCTGCAAATATATTATTAAAGCTGGCTTAAGCATCTATACTGTTAAATTGCCGGATAATTTACATGCCAGGCTGTGTTGATTATTGGTTTGCATGGTATTTAATCATAAATTAGCATGCTTGGAAAAGCATAAAATTGCTCTTAAACCACTGAAACCTTCATCATCCTTAAAACCATCCTAAAAAAAATGTTTCTTGATGAGGCAAAAATAAATGTAAAGGGCGGAGACGGCGGAAACGGCGCTGTAAGCTTTTTCTTTTTAAAAGGAAGCTATAAAAAAATAGCCAGCGGAGGCAGCGGGGGAAAAGGTGGAAATGTAATAATAGAAGCATCAACAAGCATTGCAACACTGCTGGCATTCAAGAAAAAAGTGCATCATAAGGCAGAAAAAGGCCATTCCGGCATGCCAAATAACCGCAGCGGCAGAAACGGGGCAGACTGTATAATTAAAGTTCCTGTAGGCACAGTAATAAAAGATAATGGCATTATAGTTGCTGACCTTGATTTTGAAGCAAAGCAGTATCTTGCTGCTACAGGCGGAATTGGCGGCAAAGGCAATGCAAGCTTTGTTTCCCAGCAGCGCAGGTTTCCGGGTTTTGCAGAATTTGGCGAGAAAGTTGAAGAGAAGTGGATAACACTTGAGCTGAGGCTTCTTGCAGATGCTGCGCTTGTCGGATTTCCCAATGCCGGAAAATCCACATTAATATCCAGGATTTCTGCTGCCAGACCGAAAATTGCCTCCTATCCGTTTACAACTCTTGTTCCAAATCTTGGAGTTGTTGAATTTGAGGACGATACATTTGTTGTCGCCGATATTCCGGGTATAATAGAAGGCGCGCACAAAGGCACCGGCCTTGGCGACAGGTTCCTGCGCCATGTTTTGCGCTCAAAAATCATTGTAATAGTTCTTGATCTTTCAGTTCTTTTAGATTCAACAACACAAACCCTTGAAGAAACTTTTCAGACTTTGAGAAATGAATTGAAGCTTTACAGCAATGTATTGTATAAACGGGATTACCTTGTGCTTCTTAACAAATCAGACCTTGTTTACTCAAAAGAAGAACTTAAGGCTATTATAAAAAAGTTTACCTTAAAAACAAAAAAGCCGGTAATGGCAGTTTCTGCTGCAACTGGTGAAGGTATAAATGGTTTTATTTCCTCACTTTATAAAAAAATAAAAAAAGCTGCAGAAAAAGAAGCGCAAGATAAAAAAGCAAAAGAAAAACTCCGGGAGGGTTTTAAGCTTTATACACTTCAAAACAGCGGCAGGAGCGGGCTTGAAAATGATAGTTTCAGCATAATAAGAGACGGCCAGGAGTATACAGTAAAGAATAAAAAGCTGGAAAGAATGATATCCATGATGGACCTGCAGAACGAGGAGGCCCTTAATTATTTAAAATATAAATTAAAAAAGTTAAGGATTGGTGATAGACTTAAAAAAATGGGAATAAATGAGGGAAGCACTGTAATTATCGGCGATCTTGTATTTGAACTTGAAGAATAACAACAGGCTGAAAAATATAGAATTTAAATTGGAAAGAAAAAAATATCTTAAAAAAATAAAAAGGGCTGTTGTAAAAATCGGCACAAGCAGCCTCACCTCCGGCAATGGTAATCCGGATATTAAAAAAATGGGCAAATTTGCAGCTGAAGTTGCAAAGTCCGCAGATACTGGCGTTGAGATAATAATTGTTACCAGCGGCGCCATTGCAGCAGGGCTGCAGTTTTTAGGGATTTCTTCAAGACCAAAAGATATTTCAAAACTGCAGGCTGCAGCAGCAGTTGGCCAGGTGGAGCTAATGGGTAAATACAGCAGTCTTTTTTGCAGCCTGGGCAAAAAAATCGGCCAGATACTGCTGACGCGTGAGGACATGACGAGGCGTATTCAATATCTTAATATAAAAAATACTATTGAAAACCTTCTTAAATTAAAAGTGATACCTGTTATAAATGAAAATGACAGTGTTGCTGTTGAAGAGATTAAATTTGGCGACAATGACCGGCTTGCAGCCCTTGTAAGCAGCCTCACCCAGGCTGACTTGCTTATTATGCTTACAGACACAGGTGGGCTTTACGACAGAAATCCTGCTGATTTAAAATCTCCTGATGGGGCAAGGCTCATATCCTTTGTTGAAAAAATAACGCCTGCTATTGAACAGCTTGCCGGAGGGAAAGGCTCAGAGTACAGCCTTGGCGGCATGCTTTCGAAGATAAAGGCTGCAAAGATATGCTCATTTCTGCAGATACCATCTGTAATTGCAGACAGCTCAACAGAGGATGTTATTTCAAAAATAATTAATTTCGAGAAAATCGGCACTTTCTTTGCGCCTGCTCCCGGCAGGAAGGTAAAAAGCCTTAAAAGGTGGATTGCTTTTGGCATTGTCTCAAAAGGCAGCATAATTATTGACAGCGGGGCAGTCAATGCTGTTATAAGCGGAGGAAAAAGCATACTCCCTGTGGGGGTTGTTGAAGTTCAGGGAAGTTTTAACAAGGGAGACACCTTAAATGTTTATTCAACTGACGGAATGCTTATTGCAAAAGGCATCAGTAATTTTTCAGACAGGGATGTCGTAAAAGTCATGGGAAAAAAAGAAAACAAAATACTGGAGCAACATGGCAGCAGCTTATGTTTTGAAATAATACACCGTGACAGCCTTGTAGTATTTGATGAAAATAATTATGAATGATAAATTATACCGGTAATATTAAAATTTATGCGGAGCAAAAATGGATACAGTATTAAAAATAGCAAAAAATGCAAAAGCAGCCGCACCTTTTATAGCATCCGCAGGCACAATGGTTAAAGATGCTGCCCTTGCGGCAATAGGCCAAAATCTTATCAGGTTTACAGATAAAATAATATCTGCAAACAAGGATGATATTAAAAGAAGCAGGGAGTCAGGCATATCAGGAACCCTTCTTGACAGGCTGCTTCTTGATGAGGGCAGGATTAAAAAAATCTCTTCAAGCATAGACCAGGTAAAGGAGATGAAAGATCCTGTAGGCAGTGTAATATTTGGCTACAATCTTCCCAATGGCCTTATGCTTAAAAACATAAGATCTCCACTTGGCGTTATAGGGATTATTTATGAAGCACGCCCAAATGTTACAGTTGATGCTGCAGTTCTTTGTCTAAAAGCCGGCAGCTCTGTAATACTGCGGGGCAGCTCGCATGCGCTTTGCACCAATAAGGTACTGGCAGATATAATGAGGCAGGCTGTCAAAGACAGTGGATTGCCCCCTGACATTATACAGATAATTCCAACCGCAGAAAGGGAAGATGCGGATGCGCTCATGCAGTTAAGGGATTATGTGGATGTCCTTATACCGAGGGGCGGAAGCCAGCTTATAAACAGTGTTGTACTCAATTCAAAAGTCCCGGTTATAGAGACAGGAATTGGAAACTGCCACATTTATATTGATAATAAGCTTGACGGAATTGATACCCAAAATATTAAAGACATAGTCATTAACTCAAAGACACAGAGGCCAAGCGTATGCAATGCTGTTGAAAAACTGCTTGTGCACAAGGACATTGCAGAAAAAATACTTCCGGAAGTGCTTGTCAGCCTTAAAAAGCACAATGTTGTGATAAAGGGCTGCGCCATTGCCAGGCAAATATACCCGGAAGCGGTTGCTGCGAAAAATGATGACTGGTATGAGGAATACCTTGATCTTGTAATAGCTGTAAAAATCGTAAAAAATATCCAAGAGGCGGTTGAGCATATAAATAAGTACAGTTCCCATCATACTGAGTCAATAATAACTTCAGACTATAAAAACTCTCTATACTTTACACAAAGCTGTGACAGCTCAACAGTCTTTGTCAATGCCTCCACAAGATTTACCGACGGAGGGGAATTCGGCCTTGGGGCTGAAATAGGCATCAGCACCCAGAAGCTTCACTGGAGGGGGCCCATGAGCCTTGAACAGTTAACAACAAATAAATTTATAGTTTTTGGCAATGGACAGGTCAGGAAGTAATCTTATGTTTCCTGAAGAAAAAATTATAAAGCTGTGCGCAAAAAAGCATATCAAAGTTGGTATTATGGGCGGAACTTTCAATCCCATACATTTCGGCCATCTTGTAACTGCAGAAGAAGCATTGAAACAGTTTTGCCTTGATAAGGTTATATTTATCCCAACAGGCAATCCTCCCCATAAAACATCAGGCATTCTGGCCGGGCCCGAGGACAGGTATCTAATGACAGTAATTGCAACTGCTTCAAACCCTGATTTTTTTGTATCAAGGATTGAAATAGACAGGGAAAAAACATCCTATACAATAGATACATTAAAAGAGCTTAAGAATATATTCAGTGATAGAGCCGGCCTTTATTTTATAACAGGCGCTGATGCGATACTTGAAATATTATCATGGAAAGAACCCCGTGAGATTATGCAGTACTGCAGTTTTATTGCTGCAACCAGGCCTGGATATGACATAAAAAAAATAGAGGAATTAAAAAGCAAGCTCGACAGTTTCAGTACAAACAGTTTCAAGGCACAGATTTACCTGATGGAAATACCTGCGCTTGCAATTTCATCTACTGATATAAGAAACAGGATTAAAAGCAATAGGTCCATAAAATACCTTTTGCCTGAGAGTGTATCCAATTATTTGCTCAAACATGGTTTATACAAATAAAATAAAAAAACTTTTAAACAGCAGGCAGCTTAAAGAACTTAAAGATATTAAAACAGTAATTAAACAGAAAATGCCGGAAAGCCTTTACAGGCATTCAATAAAGACTATGGATTTTGCAGTAATGCTTGCGCTTAAGCATTATCCGGACGCGGATATAAATGAAGATTTGGTAAATAAAGCATGCATTTCAGCGCTTCTGCATGATTACGGGAAAATACTGGAAAGGCAGGATTTGCAGGATATAGTATCCCGCAATGTAAAAGGGCTGACAGATTTCGAAAAGACCTGTTATCCGTGTCTTCATGCTTATGCTGCCCCATATCTTATAAAAAGAGATTTTGGAATAAATGACAAAGAAATATATAATGCAATAAGCAGGCATACTACCGGTTCCTGTGATATGAGCGGACTGGATCGTATTCTATATATTTCAGATAAGCTTGAAGCAGGGAGAAATTATAAAAATATTGAATATTTAAGACAATTATCAATAAACAATCCCGATTTATGTTTACTGGAAGTTTATAAAAGTAATATAATATATGTAATTAGCAAAAACTGCACATTACACCCGGACACCAGCAGGATTTGGAATTATATCTGTGGAGGTTATAAAAATGTCACCTGATGACAGGTCAAAGCATAATAATGAAGAAAATTATGAAGAGGATATTTTTAAAAAGTATTCTTTTGACGAAAATAAAAGTAATGATTATGAAGATGAAGATAATGGTGAAATAATTAATACAGGCAGGCACGCAAAAAGATTTCCTGAAGAACAGAGCTCCATTCCTGAAGAAGAAAGCAGAAATCAGGCTGAAAATGATTTTTTCACTGACAGGGATTTTGAATTCAGTAATGAATACGGAGATGAATGGGATGATGATGGAGCAAGAAGCACAAAAATAAGGGAAAAAAGAAGAAAAAGAAGATTTATATTTACATCAATTACGGTAATGGTTCTTCTGGTCCTTTTGTCTACAGGTATTGTTTTTGGCTACAGATATATTAAGAATAAATATTTTCCAGACACTTCTGGCAGCCAGACAAGCCAGGCTGAAACTTCTATAGAAATACCTTCTTCCATTAAGCTTGGAAGGGATTTAAGCATTATAATAGCAGGAGCTGACAGCAACCTGGTTGAGCCTCAGATAAAATCCCTTATATTATCCAAATACACTGTCTCTGACTCCAGGCTTGTTTCCCTGTGTATGCCTGTAAATGCTTTATTTGAAATACCAGGTTTCGGCCAGGATACTATAAAAAAAGCTGCAGGATTTGGCGGGATGGATCTTATGAAGCTGGCGGTAAAAAACAATCTTGGCGTAAACGCGGAAAAGTACCTTCTTATGGATGTTATAAGCATTGTGAATAAACTTGAGAGCATAAAGCTTGAGCTTAGCAGCGAGATAGAGATTACAAACCCGGATGGTTCAAAGACATTGCTTAAAGAAGGGGAAAATATAATAAATGGTGAAACTGCCTATAATTTTTTAAGCTATTACAGCGGCGAAAACCCGGATGTTTCACCCAGCGCCACAGGTTTCCAGAAAATACTTACAGACAGCATAATGAAAAAAATAGCAGGCAGCAGGGAAGGCGATCTTGCAGGCAATTTATCTAAGATAAAAGATTATATTGAAACTGACTTGAGCCTTGAAGAACTTGCAGAGATTATAGCAACAATTTCACAGTTAAAAAGTGAAAAAAATAAGATATACACCCTTGACGGAAGGGTTGTTCCCCTTGATGAAGCGGGAAATATTGTAATAGTTCCGGATATATCAAAAGTCAGTAGTATTTTTGGCCTTGAAGGTGCAGTTATAGAAGAAGAACCTGTATATGAAACAGGGCAAACCGTAAGCGTTACTGTTTTAAACGGAGTCGGCACAAAGGGTATTGCAGGGCAGGTATCGGAATTGCTTAAGGGGCTTAAGTTCTCTGACGGGAAGCCAAGGTATGAAATGCAGGCACCAGGTGATGCCGAAAACTATAATTTCAGCAGGACAATGATAATTATAAAATCTGAGAATGATGCAAACACCAGGGCGTCAAGCCATCTAACAGAAGTCCTTATGGCTTCAGCATCGGACATAAATGCTGACCAGGCAAGTGATATTGTCGTTATTGTGGGCAAAGACTTTGATTATAATGCTGTAAAAGCCAATATTGAAAATATAGCAGGAGGCCAAACTGTTGAAACCGGCAGTACGGAGACAACAGAGGAATCTGCTGCCCAGCCTCAAACCTATGTTTTAAGCATATTAAATGGCGAGGGTACAACGGGCCTTGCCTTGACTGTAAAAAAGATACTGGAGGATAAGCTAAATAGCGGCGGCAAGGTAATAGAGGTAAAAGAAGTAAAGAATGCTGATAATCAAAATTACAGCACAACAAAAATTATAATTCATAAAGACAAATCCGGCATTGAAGATATTGCAGACAGGATACGGGATGTTCTTGATGTGGGGGAAATTTCAAAATCCACAGATAATCCGGACAATGTTGATATTACAGTCATAGTTGGGAGTGATTATACAAAATAGAAGGTAAAACAAAAAAACAGGGAAAAAAGACTGAAGAAACATCAGTGATAACAGGCAAAACTTCACAGTTAAAAAAGGGATTTAAAAATCTTGCCGAAACCGTAAAATTTGTGGCAAAGATTGCTGAAGATAAAAAAGCCGGCTACATTAAAATAATAGAAGTCGGCCCAAGGCTTGTAATCACTGATTATTTTATACTTATATCTGTATCAAATACAAGGCTTGCTTCAAGTATTGCAGAAGAGATAGGGCAGAGCCTTAAAAAATATGGGCTTTATGCTTTAAACATTAATGGTAAAAATGAAGGCAACTGGATTCTCATGGATTATGATGAATTTGTAGTGCATATTTTTACCGATGAGTACATGCAGTACTATGACCTTGAAAGGCTTTGGAGGGATGCAAAGGTATTGCTTCCAAGGGCTGCCAAAAAAGAGGAAAAAGCCATTGATAAAAAGCCAGGTAAAGCTTCTGCAGGCAAACACCCAAATCAGGAAGATTCTGTGTAATTTATATTTTTTATAAATACATTCTACTATTATAAACATGAATTAGCCGGCAACCAGGATTTGAATAATGAGTCCGGCTGGCAGGAAAGGTAAATTGACAGGCAGCAGGAATTATAATCCCCAGGAAATTGAGCAGAAATGGCTTGATGCCTGGAAAAACGATAGAATATATTCTCTAAAAGATTCCAGAAAAACTAAGAAATATTACGCTCTTGAAATGTTTCCCTACCCTTCAGGAGAGCCCCACATGGGCCATGCCCGCAACTATACAATTGGGGATGTTATTGCAAGGGTTTATTCAAGAATGGGATACAATGTACTGCACCCAATTGGTTATGATGCTTTCGGGCTTCCTGCAGAAAATGCTGCAATTAAAAGCGGCATCCACCCCAAAGAAAGCACAATGGCAAATATTGAAAAGATGCGACAGGCGCTGCAGAGGATGGCAATAACCTATGATTTTGAAAACGAGATTATAACATCAGAGCCTGATTACTACAGGTGGACCCAATGGCTGTTTTTGCTGTTTTACAGAATGGGCCTGGCTGAGAAAAAGGAAGCCCCTGTTAACTGGTGTGATTCCTGCCAGACAGTGCTGGCAAATGAACAGGTCATAGGGGGCCAGTGCGAAAGATGCGACAGCCAGGTCAGGAAAAGAGTCCTCTCCCAGTGGTTCTTTAAAATAACGGATTATGCCCAGAGGCTCATTGATGATATGTCCATTATAGAAAAAGGCTGGCCTGAAAGAGTTCTAACCATACAGAAAAACTGGATAGGCAGAAGTGAAGGCGCAAGGGTTGTCTTTAAACTTGCCGGTACAGAGAAAGAGGCTAAAAAAGAGATACCTGTTTTTACAACAAGGCCCGACACACTTTTCGGCGTTACTTTTTTCATTCTTGCCGCAGAGCATCCTTTAATAGATGAAATCGTTACAGACCCTGAATATAAAAAGAATATCGAAGAAATAAGGGGCATAATTTCAAAGCAGACCGACATAGAAAGAGGTTCAGCAGAAATTGAAAAAATCGGCTGTTTTACTGGAAGATATGTAATTAACCCTTTAAATGGCGAAAAGGTGCCTGTCTGGATCGCCAATTATGTTCTTATTGAATACGGTACAGGCGCAGTAATGGCAGTGCCTGCCCACGACAGCCGTGATTTTGAGTTTGCAAAAAAATATGGTATTAAAATCAGGGAAGTTATATCCCCTGACGGCAAGTGTCATGGAAAACTTGAGAATGCTTACACCGGCGAAGGGATAATGATAAATTCAGGGCAGTTTAGCGCGCTTCCTTCAGAAAAAGGCAAAAAAGAAATTATTTCATATCTTGAGGCCAATAAAATAGGCAGCCCTGATATTAATTTTAAGCTCAAGGACTGGCTTATTTCAAGGCAAAGATACTGGGGGGCGCCAATACCTGTTGTTTACTGCCAAAAATGCGGAACAGTTGCTGTATCTGAAGAAAAGCTTCCCGTGCTTCTGCCCTATAATGTTGACTTTAAACCAACAGGCCTTTCGCCTCTTGCGTACAGCGATGATTTTGTAAATACGGAATGCCCGACCTGCGGCGGTCCTGCAAAACGTGAAACTGATACCATGGATACTTTTGTATGCTCTTCCTGGTATTTTTTGCGCTACTGCAGTCCAGATTGCGACAGTGCCGCATTTGACCTGGACAAGGTAAAGTGCTGGATGCCTGTGGACCAGTATATAGGAGGCATAGAGCATGCTACAATGCACCTTATATATGCGCGCTTTTTTACAAAGGTGCTATATGATGCAAAGCTTGTAGATTTTGTTGAGCCATTTTCAAAGTATTATCCTCATGGAGTTGTCACTCTTGGCGGACAGAAAATGTCAAAGTCAAAGGGTAATATTGTAAATCCTTCAGAAATATACAATAAATTCGGGGCCGACACTTTAAGGCTTTATATTCTTTTTATAGGCCCTGCAGATTCAATGGTAGACTGGAGCGATACAGGGGCGGAGGGCTCAAACAGGTTTTTAAAAAGATTCTGGAAAATAATATCTGACAATATCGACACTATAGAGTCTTCAGGCCTGCTGAATGCAGAAAGCTTGGGGGGTGCTGATGAAGGATTGCCTGCTGTTTTTGAAAAAATACAGGAAAAACTTAAAAATGATTTTAAGTCGAAAAAACTTTCAGGCACAGAAAAAGAGCTTTACCGCAAACTCCACCAGACCATAAAAAAGGCTACAAATGATATACTGGAAAGGTTTAATTTCAACACTGCAATCAGCTCAATAATGGAACTTGTAAACTTGATGTACAAATATAATGATGAAGCAAAAGGCAGCAGTAAAAACACAGAGCTTTTATACGAGGTATCCCTAAAAGCAATTATGCTTCTTTCTCCTATAGCGCCATTTATAACAGAAGAGCTTTACTCACATTTTGGGTTTAATGCCAGCATACACAGGGCTGGCTGGCCGGGATATGACGGGGAAATAGCAAAAGCCGACCTTGTAACAGTAGTGTTCCAGGTTAATGGTAAAGTCAGGGACAAGGCCCAAATGCAGGCCGGCTCACCAGCCAAGGAACTCGAAGAGGCAGCGCTTTCATCAGAGAGAATAAATCAGTTTATCCAGGGCAAAGAAATAATTAAAAAAATAACAGTTCCCGATAAACTTGTTAATATAGTTATAAAGAATTAACTTTTAAAAAGTTTTAAACCCGGTATAAATTAGTCCAAATATTTACTTACAGTTTTATTAGTAAAAATAAATAATATGCTTTCATTTGAATGGGATCCAGGTAAGGCAAAAAAGAATATTAAAATTCACGCTGTGTCGTTTGATGAGGCAAGTACATCTTTCAAAGACACTTTATCTTTAACAATTTTTGATCCCCTTCATTCAGATGAAGAAGACAGATTCATTTTGATTGGAAATTCCTGTAAAAACCAACTGCTGGTTGTTGTTCATACAGAAAAAGATGATAAAATAAGAATAATAAGTGCAAGAAAAGCAACAAAAAATGAGAAGAAACAATATGAAGAGAATTCAAGAAGATCCCGACATGCTTGAAGAATATGACTTCAGTCAGGGTATCAAGGGAAAATATGCAAAAAAATATGATGAAGGTACAAACATTGTGGTTATTGACCCAGATGTTGCAGAGTACTTTCCCGACCATGACTCTGTAAATAAAGCATTGAGGTCATTAACTGAAATCATTAAAGAGCAAAAAAAAGTATTTAATAAATCTTTAAAGATAAAATAAAAACCGCAAAAATAAATTTAAATTTATTGAAGAAAAACAGGCCAGGTATTTTTATTTGATGTTTATACCATTACTTTTAAGGTAGCTTTTTAATTGCCCTATATCAATTATGTGAAAATGAAACACTGATGCCGCCAGTAGAACTGTTGCTCCTGCCTCAATGGCTTCCAGGAAATGCTCCAATTTCCCGGCACCTCCTGAGGCTACAATGTCAGCTGTGCAGGCATTTGCCATAGCCGTAATTACTCCAATATCATAGCCGCTGCGGGCACCGTCTCCAGCCTTGCTTGTCGGCAAAATGACAGACACGCCATAACTGTCGACCTTTTTTGCCCATTCAATAGCATCAGTGCCTGTGGCTGTGCGCCCGCCGTCAATATAAACTTCATATCCTGACGGCATTGCTTTATTGACATCAACATCAATTGCAATAGTTACTCTTTCGGGACCAAATTCATTTACCATGTCTTTAATGATTCCAGGCTTTCTAAAAGCGGCGCTGCTTGTAGATATCTTACTGGCTCCGGCACCAAGAACTGATGCTGCTGATGCAATATCTGAAATACCCCCGCCCACTGTAAATGGAACCGTTGTGGCTTCGGCCACTTTTTTAACAACTTCAAGCATTGTCGGCCGGTTTTCAACTGTAGCCGTTATATCCAGCAGCGCAAGCTCATCAGCTCCTGCCCTGCAGTAAGCTTTAGCGCATTCAACCGGGTCTCCCGCATCTTTAATGTCAACAAAATGAACCCCTTTTACGACCCTGCCGTTTAGCATATCCAGGCATGGCATGATACTGACTTGTTTTTTCATAGTCTATTCTCCTGTATATCGGGATAAATATATTACCGGGATATTATACTATTTGCATTTGATATTGTCTTAATTAAAACAGATAAAAGATTAACCACTTTGCTTAAAATGATTATATAAATACAGATTACATAGATTTTTAGAAAAGGAAGTTAATCCTTCCAGAAGACTTCTTACCAGAAGATGATAAGAGAAGTAGCAAACTGGTATTTCTCACACTATCAAAATGGCGATTAAAGTAATCTTTTGTGGTTACTAATTTGGTCAAGTCGGGAGTAGAGGAGTTTAACATAGAGCTTTCCCAGTTTCACAATGCTTTGAGATGAGTTTATAGCTGTCAAGTTCATTGATCCAAGCCCTTTTTTAATCAAGGGTCGTACTGGGGAACATATCCAAGATTGGCTGTTGTATGCGGAAAGATATCAACGCACCTAATTAGTCTTTCAAGCAACCAATAGGAATGACAACTACTCCATCCTCTCTGCGATATCCATACTGTGTTCCTGTAATTATTAGTTTTAAATCCGGCATCCTTATCGGCACTTGTTTCACCGTTTTATTATGTTCTGCAACCAGTCTTTCAATCTCGCAAAGATGTCTTGCCCCATCATCAATTTCAGATTGTCCTAATTTAAACTCAATCAATGCATATCTGCCATCTTCCAGATGAAGGACGGCATCCGCTTCCAGTCCCAGTCGGTCATGATAATATGAAACACTTCCTCCGGCGGAAGCTGAATAAATCTTAAGATCTCGAATACACAGACTTTCAAACAAGAATCCTAATGTTTTATAATCGCTCGAAAAATATTCGGGAGAAATCCCAAGTGCTGCTGAAGCAATAGATGGATCAACAACATTTCTTTTCTTTGATGACCTGATTGATGTCTTGGAACGTATCGCCGGACACCATGCCTCAATGTCATCAATAATCAGCAGCTTTTCAAATCCATTAATATAGTCATAATATGTTTGTTTTGACATATCACACGTTGCCGTAACATCTGCTAGGATTGTTTTCGCATCTGCAAGCGTACACAAGTTTCTGGCATAAGACTTCAAAATCGTTTTTGCCCAAGTTGCATTTCTTTTCACATTATCAATTTTCGATATATCCACTGAACATGTCTGGCTTAACAAATCTTTTGCTATCGCTAATTTAGCTTTATCCGCTTTTCCTCTAAGACTAGCCGGCCAGCCACCCCGACATATTGTAAACTTTATATCATCAAAAGACATATTCGATTTGCATGTCTCAAATGAATCCTGGTGATCGAACAATTCCAGAAGCGATACTTCCCCATTAGACTCTTTGCTTTCATAAAGACTCATCGGATACATTTTCATTCGGGATATTCTGAGTGTGCCGGTATGAGGAGTATCCACTGCTGCAGAACTTGAACCGGTTAATATATACTGGCCCACTTCGCCGGAATCATCCAAATCCTTTCTAATTGCTCCCCATATTTTAGGAGCATCCTGCCATTCGTCAAACAGGCGCGGCTTCAAACCTTTCAACAAATCTGATGGATGTGTGTTTGCAATAAGCAGATAGTTTTCCCGTTCGTCTTCATCTTGAAACTCAATATAGCTTTTTGCTTGCTGTTTAGCCGTCGTTGTCTTACCGCAACCTTTAGGGCCAATAATCAAAGCAGCACCAAAAGCTTCCATTTTCAGCCGTAATTGTTCATCTGCTATTCTTTTCAAATAATCCATATCATATTCCCCGCGATATAATGTTTTTCTTATATTATAGCGTTAGTTTGACAGATTTGCAATATTTCATTTGACACTATTGATATAATCCATTTGACCAATTTGCAATAATACTGAAAAAAAAAATCAAGCCGGGACGAAAAACGTGCTCGAAGAGATTGACCTGATCAACAGGCTTTTTAATGTTTCTTGAAAATTGATGACCTAAAGCATGAGTCTGTGGGTTTGGGGATTCGATAGTTCTGGAAGAATTATTTGCAACAGAGTCTAAAAGTTTGATAGTTCATTCGAGACTAATTGGTTATATATGATTCAAATGTATGTACTGTATTTTGGCACTGCAAGCGTGGGTTTTGACTGATATTTAATTCTTGTTAAAAATTCTTCCTGGAGTATTTCTCCCGGTGTAGTAGGTTTTCTGATATTTCCAGAAATAAAAAAATCTTCTGTATTTTATCTGTAAAAGATTGAATAGGCATGTTGAAAATATTCCTCATAAAGGCATAATTTACAATAAAAATTACCTATATTTATTCCAATAATATTACAACTTGACTTTATAAAATATCGGGTTAAAATATAATCATGATTAAAAGAATAATACTTAATGATTTAAAAGAGCATTTGCTAAAAAAAGAATTCACCCTGATTACGGGCCCCAGGCAGGCAGGGAAAACAACTCTTATGTTTCTGCTCCAGGACCACCTTTTAAAAAAAGGTGAAAAAAGTGTTTTCCTGAATCTGGATATCGAATCAGACAGGGAATTTTTTAAATCCCAGCAAAGCCTGGTAAATAAAATAAGGCTTGAACTTGGCAGCAGGGGAGGGTTTGTATTTATTGATGAGATACAGAGAAAAGAAAATGCAGGGTTATTTCTTAAAGGTATTTATGACATGATGCTTCCTTATAAATTTATCATTTCCGGGTCAGGAAGCATTGAACTAAAAGAAAAAATACATGAATCACTGGCTGGGCGAAAAAGATTATTTGAAGTTTGGACAGTTTCTTTCCTGGAATTTGTAAACTACAGGACCAATTATAAATATGAAGAC
>Ga0194126_10001874_pt1 | contig 34705 bp, 27 predicted proteins | sample TA2KigC150mmetaG_FD_148641 | JGI IMG/M metagenome (GOLD analysis project Ga0194126, IMG submission 148641) | Freshwater microbial communities from Lake Tanganyika, Tanzania - TA2015035 Kigoma Deep Cast 150m | ecosystem: Environmental > Aquatic > Freshwater > Lake | place: Tanzania: Lake... | reverse complement strand
TAATAGCCCTGCATGGACTGTGAGTCCCTTACCATTCATCTCCGTGGTAACTTTCGGTTGTTTTTTTGTCATTTTGTGTGCTATACTCTTCATTGAAAAGGTGAACCTCCTTTTAGGTGTTTTCATCCTTAAAATACCTTGAAACCCTTGGAGATTCTACCATTTCTAGCCTATTCCTGCAACAAGGCTTCGCCTTGTTTGCAGGATTTAGGTATAACGCTATTCCTTATTTTTGTTGTATCTGCGTCCGCTTTTCTGTTCGGCATGAAGCGATTTTCTTCAACCTATGCCCGTACAAAAATGGAAGGGCATTCTCCGGAGGGTCAGGACCCTCTTGGAGACACCCTGTCCAAGTCCATGCATGGGTTAACTAATGTTCAAATTGCCGGAAAAACATACTACGAGCAATATTGCATGGTATGCCATGGAGAACAGGGAAAGGGCGATGGGTTTAATGCATTTAATCTGGACCCCAGGCCAAAAGACCTTACTGTGGTTGTAAAAACCACTGGTAATGAAGCGATCTTTAAGGCTGTTAGTGACGGTACCATTGGTGCAGACGGCAGATTTCAATGTCCACCGTGGGGACGGACTCTGGGCGAAGACAAAATAAATGTCATTATCGCATACTTCCATGCTTTAGAAGAAAGTTCTTTACATGATACAGATATGCAGTAATGAATAATTTGTTAGAATCCTATTCCATTAAAAGGCACCGTTTATATTTAATAACGACAGGAGTAAAGGCCTATGATAAATTTTATTGAGAAATATTTACAGAGTAGCTCTATTTCTGCTAAAAAGATTCTTTACCAGGCAAATAATGTCATTTTCTCTGAAATGGATGCACCCCAGGGGATGTATGTAGTAGAATCAGGTCAGGTAAAGGTATCAAAGAGTGTATCACATTCAAATAAAGAGATGGTTCTGGCCACTTACGGGCCTCATGAATTCTTTGGGGAAGTCTCCCTGATTATTGGAAGACCCCGCTATGCAAAGGCTGTGGCCTTAACTGATTGTACCTTATGGATACTTGATAAAAATACCTTTAAAGAGGCCGTTGCCAGGAGTCCGGAATTTTCCTTCTCGATAATGCAAGGTCTTGCAAATAAGTTGAGTAAGTTGAACGAAAAGCAAAAAGAAATGATCTCTGACCTGGGAGAATTTACAGAACGACTGGAGGACTTTTCCACCCTTTTACATACCTTTGTTCCATAGCGTAGCATAGCCATAATCAAAAGCTCCCTCTCTTTTCCCCGCCTTTACAAGGGGGAGACAGGGGGATAAAAAATTTTCCTAAAAAAGAAGTTTTTACAGAGTAAACCCTCGTGAGTCAAAGGCTTACAAAAGAGCATGAAAATATTTCACCCTCCCTTAATCCCTCCCATCAATGGCTTACCATGTTCCATATTTTTAACAGGACACGAAGGAAACATTATGGTAAAGTATCGGCATGATACTATGCGGGAAAGAATTTTCGACTGAAACAATAAGACAGATACGAAATATAAATGCTTCTGATGAGGGTAACGAGCTCATTAGATTTGACAAAACACCGTGTTTTCTTTCCTGGATGGTGCATGAAGAGATTTCTGTTGGATCCGATTTCTGAAAAGAAGATTTTGTTATGGATAGGCTTTTCCCCCTGGAAATTCATCACGCTTTTTTTAACAAAGTAATGTAGTGTATGTTTCTTGCTAAAAAATTTCCATACTATACCCGCATTGCCTATTTTTACGACGTCAGATCAGGCATATTTTTTGGTATTTTCAACGGATTGGTTGTGTTTTTTGCACCCATCATCGGACGAAGGATGGGTGCAACGTCTCTGGAAGTCGCCGTCATTACTGCCGCCCCCACCGCCTGTTTCCTGCTTACCTTGATCTGGGCAAAACTCTGTAGAACCGGCAAAAAAGTATCATGGATAGTATTCCCCACATTCTTTTCAAGGAGTTTGTATTTATCCGTCTTTTTTGTAAAAAGCCCCTTAATCTTTACCTCCATCGTCGTATGTGCTGCAGTGCTGGAATCAATGGCAATGCCGGCTTACAGCAGCGTTATGAAAGAAGTTTATCACGAAAATTACCGTGGAAAGGCTATGGGATACGTGCGGTTCTTCTGTAATATGTCGACCGTACTGGCCTCCTTTGCAGGAGGATATTTATTAGACCTTGGAAACGGTACTTTTTATAAATACATTTTTCCGGCCGGCGCCGTTTTTGGGATGACTTCTTCACTTCTTTTCAGAAAGATCAAGATTCGACGCGAAACAAAGGTCAACGCCCTCGACCGTTTGTCGGTTGTCATAAATGAGTTCGGCAAAAACAATCATCTTAAATATTTTACTATGTCGTTCTTTATTGCCGGCTTTGGCTATCTCATTGGGGTGCCCCTCTATCCTCTCTTCCTGGTCGATGAACTTTCACTATCAAATACGATTATTGGATATTTAGGCTCCATTACAGCTCTTTCAGGTTCGATCTCGTTCTTCTTCTGGGGACACCTTGTTGATCGCTTTAAACCACTGAATCTACTAAAGGTCATCATGCTCATTGCCGTAGCTATTCCTTTTCTTTACGCAATTTCACACAATATATATCCCATATTCTTCGCATCGGTTGTCAGTGGTGTGATCATGAATGGGTGGGACTTATGCTGGTATAACCATATCATTCAGGAAGTCAAAAGAGAACACACGCCCGGTATATTTGGCATACAATATTCTCTTATCGGCATACGGGGACTCACTGCTCCTTTCATCGGAGCGATGTTGTATCAGCACATCGGCATGCGTTTGACGCTTTTAACCTCAGGGTGTGTTATTGTAACGGGCGCCGTGTTAATGCTATTCTGCAGGAAAAAAGCCTATACTCCAAATATTCAGGTTGCAACAACGGGTATACGGACTGACTAACACAATCTCATAATTGAATCGGAGACTAACGAAAATGAAACTCACTGAAAACCTCGTCACTTTTCGTTTAAAGTTAAAAAATGCCCCCGGCACATTGGGCATGGCCCTTACTGCCATTGGTAAGTTAGGTGGCAGCATGGGCAATATTCAAATTATAAAAGCTGAAAAAGAATTCAAGGTCAGAGATCTGGCCGTATATGTCAGCACCGACAAACAGGTCAAGGATATTGTGAGCGCCCTTTCGGCCATTGGAAAGGAATTGGTTGAAGTCGTCAGCGTCAAGGACAAGGAAGTTTTGGCAGAAATTACAAATCCAGACAATGAAAAAGGGGTGATTGCCGATGCTATGAAGGGAAAGGATGTTTTCATCGGCGTCTCCGGGCCAAATATGATTACAAAGGACATGGCAAAGACTATGAATAAGGACGCGGCCAAAGCAGTTGCTGATGCCGCCATCAAAAATGGCGTTGCTACCCGACAATTATTTTAAGAAATACATTCCATATCAATTGAGCTATTGGAACTTAAGTCAAATTCGAAAGGTGTTATCTTATTCTTTTTAGCATCACGCAGCAATTTCACTTTTGGTCTGGATAACTGCTGGGTATTTAAAGACATTACAACCCCTGTAAAATCCTTATTTATGCCATTCTTGATTCTCACTTCGGAACCCACGGGATATTTAGGCATTACACCAAGAAAACATTCTACTAATTCTTTATTAAACTGTGTTCCTGAACCGCTCTTTATAAGTTCATATACAAAATCAGGAAGCAAGCCTTTACGATACGGTCTGTCTGAAATACAGGCGTCGTAAAAGTCCGCAATTGCTGCAATCTCCGCAATCAGAATAATTTTTTCCTGATCAGTGTATTTAATCATACCACGGTCAAGCCTGTTATTGCCTCTTAAACCTCGGGGATAACCTTTGCCATCCTGTCTCTCGTGATGTTGATAGGTGATATGTGCAGAAGCGGCTTCTATGTCTCCGATATCCTTTAATAATTCATATCCATAGATAGTATGTAGTTTTACCTGTTCATATTCATCGGGAGTTAATTTGCCGGGCTTATTAATAATTTTTTCGTCGATAAAAATCTTTCCGATGTCGTGAAGAAACTCACCCATAGCAATCTGTTTCAATTTTTCTCTATTAAGGCTTAACCTCTTGCCAAAAATTAAGGCTATTATTGCAGTGTCAATAGAATGTTCGTATGTATAATTGTCAAAACTCTTTATCGAATTTAAACCTGATAAAACATCAGTATTCATAATCTCATCAACAAAAGCGTTCATATCTTTACAGAGTTGTTTAAAGGCGAGATTTTCCTGAAAAGCTCTTTTGATTTTTTGTGTGTTAATACACTTTATAATAGCTTCGGTTGTGTCAGCTTCAATATGTTCTAGAGAGGCTTGTGTTATTGTATATGTTTTAAGAACGTCTTTTGTGGCCATAATACGGATTTTATCAGAAATCGGATCTTCAATAACAACATCTGCCGTCTCCTCATCGTCGATATAAATCTTGAAAAATCCTTTGTTTTTTAACCGGGTAATATGATTTTCTGTTATTATTACCCCTTTATTTAATAACATTTCATAATTGTATCCATAAATGGTCTTACCAAGCACCATACCTGGTTTTACACGATCTATATTTATTCTTCTCATAAATCCCTATCTATAATTTAACAAATACATTCCATATCCATTGTGCTATTGGAACTTAAATCAATTTCTAAAGGTTTTATCTTATTCTTTTTAGCATCACATAACAATTTCACTTTCGGTTTAGATAGTTGTTGAGCATTTAAAGACATCACAACCCCGGTAAAATCCTTATATATACCATTCTTGATTCTCACTTCGGAACCCACAGGATATTTAGGCATTATGCTAAGAAAACATGCCACTAATTCTCTATTAAACTGTGATCCAGAACCTTCCTTTATAAGTTCATATACAAAATCAGGAGACAATCCTTTGCGATACGGCCTGTCTGAAATACAGGCATCGTAAAAGTCTGCAATTGCTGCGATCTCCGCAATCATAATTAATTTGTCCTGCTCGGTATAGCCAATACCACCAATATCAATTTTATTATTGCCTTTCAAGCCACGGGGATAACCTTTACCGTCCTGTCTCTCATGATGTTGAAAAGGAATATGCTTTGAAGCTTCTCCTATATTGCCAATATCCTTGAGCAATTCGTACCCATAGGTAGTGTGCTGCTTTACTTGTTCATACTCTTCCACTGTTAATTTGCCTTGTTTATTAATAATCTTTTCGTCGATGAAAATCTTTCCAATATCGTGAAGAAACTCGCCAATGGCAATTTGTCTCAATTTATCTTTATCAAGAAATAACCTTTTTGCAATGATTATGGATAACACTGCCGTATCAACAGAATGTTCAAAGGTGTAATTATCAAAACTTTTAATCGAATTTAAACCAGACAAAACATTTTCGTTCATAAGTTCATCAACAAATGAATTAATATCTTTACACATTTGTTTAAACGCTTGATTCTCTTGAAAGGCGTTTTTGATCTTTGGTGTATTAATACTTTTGATAATGGATTCGGCTGTATTTGCTTCTATATCTACTATCGCTGACTGTGTTAATTCGTATGTCTTCAGAATGTCCTTTGTAGCCATAATGCGGATTTTATCAGATATTGGATCTTTAATGACAACATCCGCAGTTTCCTCATCATCGATATAAACTTTGACAAATCCTCTTTTTTTCAATCCGTTAATATGACCCTCAACGAGCACTACCCCCCTGTTTAATAATACCTCATAATTATCTCCGTAAACAGTCTTACCAAGTACCATTCCTGGTTCTACATTCTGTATATGCATTCTTCTCATAAATACTTACTTAAGCCTTTATTTTAAAAAGGATACGAAAATATAAATCGGCTTCTATGAGTAACTTTTTCTGTGTATGAAACACAACTTATGCAGATACAGGTGGAAGAAACCTCCGAAACAGTGCGCAAAATAATGCCAATCTATAAGGACTTAGAAATGAAGTTCCATGCCTTCCTGTGCCGCAAAACATTCCATATGATGATAAGACCCATTCAAATTCTCTTTGCAATTTGCCGCAAGGATGTCGATTTGCTCATCAAAATGATCCGGGTCGTGATGAAAGAGCGCCAGCCTGCTCACCCTCCCCTCTTTCGCAAGATTCAGTACTTCGCTGAGAGGGGAATGCCCCCAGCCAATCTTGGTTTTGTATTCCTCATCTGTATATTGTGCGTCATGGATGAGTAAATCAGCGCCGCTAATTAATTTTAAAATCTTTTCTCTGGTATCTGACTTATATTTCAATCTAAAAGTCTTATGCGCCCATGATGGTGCCAGTTCATTATCGGTAAAATAACATATCTTTATCTTTCCAAAAGTTACCACGTATCCCATAGCCTGGCCTGGATGATTGATATACACGGTGTCGACCTCTGACCCGTCAATAATGTTACGTCCTTCCGAGAGTATTTGAAACTTCATGTGGGCCGACAAGGATTGTAATTTAACGGGGAAATATATGCTTTCCATTTGATTCGATATAATTCTGTCAAGCCTTGCCTCTTGCAAATCCATGCCAAGGATAACAATTTCGTTTCCCTCGATATACGAAGGCATGAAAAAAGGCAGGCCCTGGATGTGATCCCAGTGAAAGTGGCTTAGAAATATATGAGCTTTAAGCTTCCTCTCTCCTTTACACAATACGTTCCCAAGTTCTCTGATGCCGGTGCCCGCATCAAAAACAAACAATTGGTTGTTAGGCAGTCGAACTTCCACGCATGGGGTATTTCCACCATATTTTATATACTTTACACCGGGGGTGGGAATGGATCCCCTGACACCCCAGAATTTGACTTTAATTCCAACCTTCAATATACGTCCTATAACATTATTTTTTAGTATTGTCGTCCAGCAGGATGTGCCTTACCCCTATTTCGTACTGTCCCATAAACTCATTTACACGAACCACCTCGACAAAAATTTTTTTATATATCCGGTCGTAGTCCGGAGAAAGGACCAGGACACTTCCTGCCTCTAATTTTTTATTTGTTTTTAAGCGAAGCCCACCCCTGGAAATATCCACAACTGTCCCTTCAAAAGTGGATGCTTCTTGTTTGTCAGCCATTTTAAGTTTACAGGAAAAGATTTCATAAAAGCGTTCCTGTTCCCGTCGTTCCATGAGTATGTAATCTTCTTGATCCGCTTTTTTTTGAGATTTTGCCCCTTCTTCTTTTATCCTCGCAATAAGATTTTCAATGCAACTTCGCGCCTCACGAAGTTCATCCAGAGATAACTCTTCTAATATTTTCAACACCTTTTCTTTAGAAGACATATTCTATTCTTATTGCCATAATTGTAGAGGTTCTACACGCATTCCTTCCGCAATTTTAATAATTATTACAAATTAGAATTAAAAAGACAATCTCTTTTTATTACTCCTGGCAACAACACCCCATAAAATATCATCAAAAAATTTATTTGTGTAATAACCGCTTTTTGTAATAATTACAAAGGTACGATGTAAAAATTACATGATTTCAGATTTAACGACGGCTTTATAACAGCAGAGACAAAAATTCGTTTAATTCTTACTTCATACATCAATTACACTTACAACACTTACCTACCATATCAGATAAATTTGGTACTTCCATTGCTCTTCTTTTACTCGCAGATATTACCTGATTATTTATCTTTCTTTCACAACGATACATGCAGCATGCTGTGCTCTAGGGTTTTCATCTACGGTGAACCTCCCGGTGCCAGGGTGAAAGTCAGAGGTGCAGCTTGCTGCGTTTAACATTTTTCCCGGAATTGTATACTCGAAAAGAAGAATGAGACAGAAAACGGTACTCATAACAGGTGCGACGGGATTTTTAGGAAGTTACATCACCAGAGAACTGTTTGAAGCAGGTTTTCAGTTAAAACTCCTTGTCAGAAAGACAACAACCGGCGCAAAGGAACGGCTTTCTGAGGTGTTTCCGGCGAACTACGAGTTAAAGACACTCCTCAAACGCATTGAAATAATCGAAGGGGACATTTCCGGCAATTATCTCGGTCTGAGCGCGCGGGAGTATTTTAAATTAGCAGGTACAGTGGATGAAGTGTTTCACTGTGCTGAGACAACACAATTGAGAAAAGGGGAAGACGACACCCTTGCCAAGATAAATGTGTTGGGAACGGCGCTCGTGAGCCTGTTCTGCATCACGAAAAGGCACAAGCGGCTTCATTACATCAGTACGGCATATGTTGCAGGAAAGAGGCGCGGCGTGGTGCTGGAAGACGAATTGGAGAAAGGACAGTCATTCAATAATGGCTACGAGAGGTCGAAATACGAAGCAGAGAGGTACCTTGCGGTGTTTCTGGGACAATATCGGCTTCCCTGCACCATCTATCGTCCCGGCATCATCACAGGGGATACGATTACGGGATATACCAGGGAGTGGGAGAATATTTATGTGTTTTGCAGGGAGTTGAATCGTCTGAATGCCCACGGAATGGCCAAAGGCAGAAATCCTTTTCTCTTTCCGCTGAGAATTCCTGGGGATAAGTACAGTACCGTGAATCTGGTGCCTGTGGACTATGCGGCGCGTGCGATAGCAGCCATCTCCATAAAGGCAGAAAGTATCAACAAGACGTTTCATATTGTCAATCCATCGCCTCCGACCCTGGGGGAACTTGCGGTATGGCTCATGGTTGCAACGGGCAATCATCGGATAAAAGTAGTGCCTCTGCATGAATTCAACATGCAGCCACAGACCAGGGAAGAGCTGCTATTGGCACGGAAGACGGCGATATTCCAGCCCTATATGTTCGGAGAGGCATGTTTTGATTCCACGAATACAAGAACCCTGTTGAGCGGTACGGGAATCGAGTGTCCGATAATCACGGATGATTTGATCTGCAAGTTTAATAAGTATGCACTTGAAATGAACTGGGGCAAGAAGGGGCAAATTGCAAAAAAGATTGAGAAATTAGATAGCGGGTTTAAATATTTCTATACCAATTTGAACACCACGATCATGTGAACAAAAGGCCGGAAATATCCGGAGATATTACCCCCGGCATTAAGAATGAATGACTTGATTAACTAAAAAAACAATTGGATATTTAGAATATTTAAGGTATTGTATCTGCGAATTAAAAGGACAATAGAGCAGGTTTCATATAAAATTTCACATTTTAACCGGTCATAATAATAGAATGTTTAGTTTCACTGATACTAAAAAACTCGATAAGCTTTATCAGGAACGAGATTGGAACGGCATTATTGAAATTGCCGAACGTCATTTCAAGGATGATGTAATAAACGTAAAGGTCTTAAACGACCTTGCTGTCGCTTATAAGAAAATAGGCAGAGACAGCGACGCATTTCTCGTCTGCCAGAAAATATACGAAAACTATCCCATAACTGATATTTTGAAGGAAAGTGTCAACACCGGTATACGGTACATGAGGTACCACCTCGTCATGGGCGAATTATTGTATTTACGGGGAGAATATGAAGAGGCATTACACATCCTCAATCAATTAAAACTCATTGGAAGCCATTTCTCAGATAAATTCTATATACTCGCTAAAATTTATATCAAAAAGGGATTTGTTGATAAGGCATTGGATGAATACAGAAACCTGTTCCATCTCTGTCCACACCGTCATACGACGGCGCTTAAGGGATTTGTTGAAATTATTGAATTGGACCCGCTCAATGAATCTGCTTATAAATATCTTTACGAGGCATATAAGAAAAAAGGGATACTGGACAAAGCGATTGCGGAATACGAAGCCACCTCCCGGCTTAACGATAATTCCATGAATAAATATATTTTAGGGCATCTCTACTATTATGCAGGAAGAATCAAAGACAGCATTGCATATTTTAATAAGTTTCTTACACTACCGCCAAACGATACTAATATACAATTTTTCCTTGCTTATATTTATTCTGAAAATAATGAAGTGGAACGCGCCGTGGGTATTTTTCAGGATTTAATTATAAAAGACCCCTCGAAACTGAGGGTTGCTATCTCACACCTTGATAAATTACTCATGCACAAATTAGATGAAAAGCAGACATCGTGCCTCCTGAACGCACTGTGCGAATTCTGCGCACAAGCAATGGCAACGGACATCCCATTAGCAGAAAATGTTTTGGTAAAAATCATAAAGCTAAAACCAAATGACGGCATCTACCAAACCAAATTGGAAACCTTGCTCGACAGGGCAGCGGAGCAGTATATCAAGGGAGGCCAGGTCGATATAGCATATGAAAGGCTGCAAAAACTGATACATTTAAGACCTGATAATTTGAATTATGCAAAACGTTATAAAGAGGCGCATAAAATAATTATCGAACCAAAGATTAAAAATCTTGAGAAAATTTTGTCGAACATAAATCTTCCGGAAGGAGAGGCCAACAGGATTCGATATGAACTTGCAACCCTTTACGAAGAAAAAGAGGACGATAAGGCGCTGTCACTGCTCCAAACGATCGAACGGGTTCCATCCGAATACCAGCTTGATACCCAGATCAGGCTTGGAAAATATTTTTTCAAAAAAGGCACACGGAACATTGCAGAGGAATATTTCAACAAGGTAATTGAAGCCGCCATGCCTATGGATAAAAAAGTGGATTCCCTCTATCAAATAGGCGCTGCATTTGAAGAACACGACATTCCTGAGAAGGCGCTCGACATTTACAAAAAAATAATATCTTTTGACATCGGTTACAAGGATATCGCGAAACGGCTTGAAATTATTACCCAAAGACTCAAAATGAAAGAGACTATGAGCGCATCTGAACTTGTGCTCGAAGATCGATATGAAGACATACAGCTTATCGGACAGGGGAGTATAGGCGTAGTCTACAAGGCGGTGGATAAAATCCTTAAAAGAAAAGTAGCTTTAAAGGTTATCAAAGATGCTTACAAAAATAATAAAGATGCCGTTGAACGTTTTGTTCGTGAAGCCCAATCAGTCAGTCTTTTTAAACATCCCGGTTTTATTACCATATACGATATCAATATCAATAAGCAGTTCTTCATTGTAATGGATTATGTCGAGGGGGAAGACCTCCAGCTTCTTATGAAAAAAGGGGCGTTACCCCTGAAAGACGCCGTTCAAATTGCAATCAATATATGCGATGCCTTAAGTTGCGCTCATCAAAACGGGGTTGTTCATCGTGACATCAAACCCGGTAATATACTTGTCATGAAGGATCTGCGAATAAAAATATCCGATTTTGGACTTACCCAATTAATGACGCCTTCGGTAGTGGGACAACCGGGACAGTCATTAGTCGCGCCGGTGTATTTGTCCCCGGAACAAATCAGGGGAGAAACATTGGACTATCGCAGCGATATCTATTCCTATGGCATTATCCTTTACGAAATGCTCACGGGAAAGACCCCGTTTCATGAAGGCGACATCGCCTATCGCCACATCAATGAAGAACCCGTTCCTCCCGCATCGCTCAATTCCAAAATCCCCCGATGGCTTGAGAATATCGTCCTCAAATGTATCAGGAAAAAACCTGAGGATAGATATCAACAAACCGACCATCTCCTCAAGGAAATGAAATCCTATTCCAAATTCATCCTGGATTCTTAACAGTAAACAACGTTACCATTCATTTTATTTACAGAGCATTTCCGCCACGGCGACCTCTCCATACGTGCCGGCCAAAAAGGTGGTTCATGGCGGAAGACACCGTCATAGCCATATAAAGTGTGCCGGCAATGGGTAGCGTTAACGCCCGACTCCTGCCCAGCCCGAAAAACCGGATTGTGGGTATGTACGTGCCCGCCATCAACAAGAGTGTAGCAGACGATATTATGGGCGCAGCCGGAGACACAGTTTGGCCAATGAATGCACAAATACCTGCCATCGGCGCTATGAACAGAATGGACATCCCCAGCACCGTTCCAATCAGAGCCAGCCATGAACACCGCAACTGTGTAAACGCACTGCGGGCAACCATGTTCCAGACATCGGAAAGCCGGCGATAAGGACGAATGCTTACAACGGACTTTGTCAATAAGAGCGAAAGAGGCAGACCTGCCCGCTTGATGCGCCTGGCAAGCGCAAGGTCATCTATCAACGCATTGCGATGTCCTGCGAGACCCCCTATTGCATCAAGTGCACGACGGGAGATAAGCACACATCCGCCGGCAGCCGCGGATATTTTGGAACGTATATCCCTTACCTTCCCGAATGGATACATAAAGTGGAAGAAGTAGACAAATGACGGAATTAGCAGTCGCGCCCACATCCCCTCCGTATCAAGGAGCGCCATGAGAGAAATCATTTCCCGTTGCTCAACGATTGCCTTTGTCACCAGCCCACGCCATAGATTTGGGCAATGGCGTATATCGGCATCGGTAAATAACAGCCATTCTCCGGTTGAAACGTTAATCCCCTGCTGGAGCGCCCATAGTTTGCCTGTCCAGCCGGGCGGAGGCGGCGTTCCTTTGATAATGCGGATGGTACGACTGAAGCGTGAGGAAATACTATGAGCGCATTTCTCCGTACCGTCAGTTGATTCATCGTCTATCAATATAATTTCCGATTCAGGGCAGTCCTGGTCGAGCCATGAGGGTAATGTCAACGGGAGTGAGTCGCTTTCGTTGCGCGCCGGGACAATAACGGATAAGCTCGGCAATTGGGAATGAGGAATTTGTGAATCGTCGCAAGCTTCCCAACGTTCCGACATGCGCCAGCGTACAGGCATGAAAAGCAGCGCAAGCCAGAAGAATGCAGAAACTGAACACACGGAGAGCAAAATCAAATCAATCATACCTGAAATATTCAGTGTTCATCCAAAAGTTTCTTTATCTGGTTCATATCATTCGCAGGAGCCTTGCAGGCATAATTTTCACAGATATAAGCCGTTGCCTTGCCGTCTATCGCCATCTGCTCCTTGACGAACCCGGTAATTTCTTCGATAGATTTATCTTTTTCAGGATGTAATATTACGACCTTGCCGGGCAGGAATCTCTTTCTTATTTCCGTTAGTATCTGCTTTGTATCTTCAGCGCCAGGCTCACCTGCAATGACAATCTCCTTCGTGGGACCAAAGGCAAAGTCAAGGGCACAGAGAAATTGAGTATAACCGGAGGGATAATTGTTTACCGTTTCTGCAAAGGTTCTCATAATTTGCCCGGAAATGTTTGTCAGATCAAGGTTCCCGATCATACGGCTTAATCGCAAAATATTCATGAGAGCGACTGAATTCCCGGAAGGTGTCGCTCCGTCATATATCTCCTTGGTCTGCGCAATGAGTTGCTCATTCCTCTTGCCGCTAAAAAAGAAGCCACCCCCCTTTTCATCCCAAAAATCGTCGATCATGAGCTTATTAAGTTCCAAAGCTATTTTAAGGTATTTCACCTCAAAGGTAGCCTCGTAGAGATATATCAAGCCCCAGACAAAATAAGCATAGTCATCCAGATGTCCTTGAATAGCCGCCTCACCTAACCGGTATCGTTTCAGCAGCGAACCATCCTTCAGCCGTAATGTGCTTAAGATAAAATCCGCCGCACGCATCGCTGCCTGCGCATACTTTGGCTCATTGAGCGCCTGGGCGCCCTTTGCCAGCGCTGCAATCATCAATCCGTTCCAGGAGGTAAGTATTTTATCGTCCTTGTGAGGCCGGATGCGTTTCTCACGGACAGTAAAGAGTTTTGCCCTGGCCTTGCTGATCATTTCCCGGAGGTCTTCGAGTTTTATACCCTCCAGTCTGGCAAAGGCATTTATTTCTTTATCCACGTGCAGGATGTTTTTTTCCTCAAAATTGCCCTCTTTAGAGACGTCATAGAAATCGCAGAATATCTTCCCGTCCTTTTCACCCAATATTTTTATGATTTCATCAGGCGTCCAGACGTAGAACTTGCCTTCCACACCTTCACTGTCAGCGTCCTCAGCGGAATAAAAACCACCCTCCGGAGAGGTCATGTCCCTCAGTATATAAGCAAAGATATCTTTTACAATATCAGCAAAAAACGCCTTCCCGGTTGCCTGATACGCCTCCGTGTATGCTATGGCAAGCAAGGCCTGGTCATAGAGCATTTTTTCAAAATGCGGAACGAGCCAGTATTCGTCCGTAGAATATCTATGAAATCCGCCTCCCAATTGATCGTAAATACCGCCGCGCCCCATACGGTCAAGGGTTTTTTCAACTATTTCCATGGCCGTGGGATCGTTACTGCGCTTCCACCATCGAAGGAGAAAGGTATAATTATGGGGAGTTGGAAACTTTGGCGACGAGCCGAAACCGCCGTAAATGTGGTCGTAATTACCTATCAACTGTTCATAGGCATGCTTCAACGTTTCCTGAGTAAACGTTTCAGTAGTTGATGTTTCAGATACTGTTTGCAATACCTTTACCACCTGTTCGCTTGACGTGAGCACACTCTCCTTATTCATCTTCCACAGATTGGATATCTGTTTCAGGATGGCAATGAACCCGGGATTCCCGTACCGTTCTGTTTTTGGGAAATAGGTGCCGGCATAAAATGGTTTCCTTTCCGGCGTCAGGAAGAGGTTTAAGGGCCAGCCGCCGCTGCCGGTCATGGCCTGGCAGACGGTCATGTAAATATTATCAATGTCAGGCCGTTCTTCCCTATCGACTTTAATCGACACAAAATTTTCATTCAGAATCTTCGCCACCTCTTCATCCTCGAATGATTCGTATTCCATAACATGACACCAGTGACACGTTGAATAACCGATGGAAAGGAAGATTGGTTTGTCTTCCCTGGCTGCCTTCTGAAACGCCTCTTCCCCCCAAGGATACCAGTCAACCGGGTTATAGGCGTGCTGCAGGAGGTATGGACTTTTCTCGTTGATTAAATGGTTAGGCTTCCCCTTGTGTTGGGTCTTGGTCTCCTGATGCAAAGACTTTGCAGGAACATTATTTTCGTTTGCCTTCATGTCCATTATTATACATCCTTTCACGAAAATGGACAGGATAAAAATCCGCAGCAACCGCGAACACGTGTTATCAGCAGGAATGAATAAAAATTTACCCATAGTACTATTTAATGTTCGGAGAATTCGGTGTTGCAGTAGTAGAGCGAAGAGTCTCTTCGCTCTACACTGAAAAAGCCGACAAATGCCTAATCTAATGTATAGGAATTTCAAAGTTTGTCATTGCATGTCAGACAACCCCCTATATCCCCCTTTGCTAAGGGGGACTTGAGGAAATCCCCCTTAATAAAGGGGGCGCGGGGGGTTGTTATTTACCGGCATTTGCCTTGTATATAAAAAGTCGCTGCCGAAGGCAGCCTAACTGTTGTTACTTCTCAAGGATAGCGAAATTCTTCTTCTCTTTAAGTCCACATCCAACACCGTAGCCGTTACTTTCTGATGAACTTTAACCACGGCATTGGGGGTTTTCACAAACCGGTCTGCAAGCTCGCTGATATGCACCAATCCGTCCTGATGTACCCCTATATCCACAAAAGCACCAAATGCGGTAACATTGGTGACAATACCGGTAAGTGTCATGCCGGGATGCACGTCCTCTAATTTTTCAATTCCCTCCGCAAACTCAACATTTTCGAACTTTTCCCTGGGGTCGCGGCCGGGCTTGGATAATTCACCCATAATGTCAGTCAATGTCGGGATACCCACCTTTTCCGTCACATACTTTTTGAGATCGATTTTCTCCCTGATTTTTTCGTCGCGCATCAAATCGGTAACCGAGCATTTGAGGTCTCGCGCCATAGCATCTACGATCGGATAACTTTCCGGATGCACGGCGCTCCCGTCAAGAGGATTTTCCCCATCCCGTATGCGTAAAAAACCCGCAGCTTGCTCAAACGCGCCAGGCCCCAGCCTGGATACCTTTCGGAATTCTTCTCTGGATGCAAAAGGACCATGCTCATTCCGGTATTCCACGATGTTCTTTGCAAGCTGCGGCCCAAGACCTGAAACATACATAAGAAGCTGCTTGCTTGCCGTATTTACGTCAACACCTACTTTGTTCACACAACTGATGACCACATCATCAAGACTCTTCTTTAACGAGTCATGGTCAACGTCGTGCTGATATTGTCCCACACCGATAGATTTTGGGTCTATCTTTACCAACTCTGCCAGCGGGTCCATAAGACGCCTGCCAATGGACACCGAACCGCGTACCGTCACATCATGATCAGGAAATTCCTCGCGCGCGGCTTCTGAGGCGGAATATACCGATGCCCCGCTTTCATTTACCATCACTACAGTAACCTTTCTGGAAAGTTTTAAGGAACGAATAAAGGACTCCGTTTCCCTTCCCGCGGTGCCGTTCCCTACGGCAATGGCTTCTATCTGAAACCGTTCGCAGAGGTCGATGATTTTTGAAGATGCCTCGGCTGAGGATTTCTCGGACTGATGGAGATATATGGTATCGGTATGCAGCAACTTCCCCTGACTGTTCATGCACACCACCTTACACCCTGTACGGATACCGGGGTCAATGGCAAGGATATTTTTCTGTCCAAGGGGTGCGGCAAGCAGGAGTTGCCGAAGATTCCCTGCAAAGACCTTTATGGCCTCTTCTTCTGCACGCTCTTTTGTTGCAAGTCGTATCTCCGTTTCTATTGAAAGAGATAAAAGCCTTTTGTAACTGTCATGAACCGCCGTCCTGACCTGTTGAGAGGCCAATCCGTCACCCTTTACAAAAAGCGATTCCAGTTGCATCAGGGCCTTATCCTCCGGAGGATTGATGCGCAGACCCAGGAATCCTTCCTTTTCCCCACGCCTCATGGCAAGAATCCTGTGCGATGGCGCTTTTGCAACAGGTTCTTCCCACTCATAGTAATCTTTGTACTTTATGCCCTCCTCCTCTTTGCCGGTAATAACTTTTGATTTAAAGACTCCTTGCTGAAGATACAGTTCGCGCATGTGCGTGCGGGCAGATTGATCTTCGCTTACCCATTCAGCAATAATGTCTCGTGCCCCCGCAAGGGCATCTTCCACAGAATCGACCCCCTTTTCCGCATTAACAAAAGCGGCTGCTTCTGATGCCGGATCTCTATCGTCCTGGGCAAAAATACACAGCGCCAGAGGTTCAAGTCCCTTCTCCTTTGCAATAGTCGCCCTTGTACGGCGTTTGGGACGATACGGCAGGTAAATATCTTCCAGGACTGTAATAGACTCAGCCTCTGCTATTTTTCCCTTTAATTCATCGGTAAGCTGGCCTCGCTCTTCGAGGGCTTTCAAAATCGCCTCACGCCGTTTATCCAATTCAATCAACTTGCTCAAACGGTCACGAATGGCGCCAATGGCAACCTCGTCCAGACTGCCCGTAGCTTCTTTTCTGTACCGTGCGATAAATGGGATGGTAGCCCCTTCATCAAAGAGCAGGGCAGTTGCCATGACCTGTTTATGCATTAAATTGAGTTCGGCTGCAATTTTAGTAACGTGTGCTTCGTTCATTATTCTCCCCTGAAATCAAAATGTATAACCTCGTATCTATTCATAATCAAATTAAAAAGTCCCCTCTTGGGAGGGGTTCGGGGTGGGTCCCTTTCCCAGTTCCCCATTTTCATGAGGACAAGTTTCACGAGGACAAGGGTCATGAAATCTCAGTGAATATCTCACTAATTAGGTCGCCTTCTTCAACAACGTATTTCCCGCGAAACACTCGAAAAAACCCGATCCTCACCCTTTATCCCCCTCTGGAGGGGGACAGGGGGAGGATATTTTCGCGTCTTTTCGTGGGCAACTATTTCTTTTTACCTTTTATAACATCGTCTGCCCAGCTTAACGCAGCAACAACAGTTGGAAACCCGATGGTACTGGTAAGGAGAATGATTGCATGGTATATCTCTTCAGGCGTTACCCCCGCTTCAATCGCTCTTCTTACATGACTGTGGACAGCGCCTTCAGAGTGTACCGTTGCTGCCGCTGCAAGCTGAATCAGGTGCGCAGTCCTTTCGTCAAGAGGTCCTTCCTGTTTAACAACCGTGCCAAGTTCCTCAACTGCATTGAAATATTTTGAGTGCCTCTTTTTTATTTGAAGATACTGTTTCGGTAATTTTTCCTTTGCCATATATCCTTCCTCCATATTTGTTCAGGCATTTAGCTTGAACTAAAAAACTTTGATTCAATTAATAAAATTATTGCATTTCGATTCGCTTAGCCCAACCTGTACAAAAACTCCCCGTTTCTCTCTTTCTCCTTATCTTTTAAGATGACCTTCACAACCTCTCATCTTCACAATTTCCCAGCCTCTCGGTATTTTCCACCCTCTGCGTCTCTGCGGTTCCCCGTTATACATCCTGTAAATCCTGTCAAATACGATTACTCATTATCAATTCCAATGAAATTAAAACAATTGACTCTCCTATAAAAACCTGTTATTTTCATTATAAAGTACCCTAATTTTTGATCCTCTCATAAATCAGGAGAAAATCATGGTAAAAACAAGTGAAGCAATTTATGAAAACGGTGTCTTTAAACCAATATCTCCACTTCCTGATATTTCTGAACACAAAAAAGTAACCCTTGTTATCGAAGATAACCATGAAGAGTCGCGTGACATTCTTTCTCTTGCCGCTAAGGTATACGACGGTCTTTCACAAAAAGACATCGAGGATATTGAAAAACTGGCATGTGACAGAAGTCCCTTTTCCAGAGATTGAAACTTACCAATACATCCAGCGGCACTTCTTGATACCGACATATTATCAGCATGTAGGGTGGGCATCGCTCACCGAAATATCTGCTTATCAAAAGACGGAAAGCTGCAGCAAAATTTCAAAGAAATTAACTCACAATTTAAGGCGCGATTCCAATTGATTTCTTAATTCCTCGATATAATCTTTTGGAATTTCAGATAACGCGTCTGACCCCATCTCGATAACCTTCAGGTAATTTTCAATTGCGGCATCGTATTTTTTCTGTTTCACTAATAGCAAGCCCAAGTTTATGTATGCAAATGCGCTCTTCGGATTGAGTTCAATAGCCTTCATGTAATTTGCGTATGCGTCATCATATTTGCCCTGTTTCTCTAACAGTAAGCCCAAGTTTGCGTATGCATAAGCATTCTTTGGATCGAGTTCTACGGCCTTAATGTCTTTTGTAATTGCTTCATCATATTTTCCCTGCTGCTCCAACACACAGCCCCAGTTTATGTAAGCATAGGCATTCTTCGGCTCAAGTTCTATGGCCTTTAAATACTTTGCAATTGCATCATCGTATTTTCCCTGGAATGTGAACACCGAACCCAAGTTTACATACGCAGAGGCATACTTCGGCTCAAGTTCGATGGCCTTCAGGTACTTTGCAATCGCATCGTCGTATTTTTCTTGTTTCTTTAATAACAAGCCCCAACTTACGTACGCATAGGCATTCTTTGGATCGAGTTCAGTAATCTTCTGATATGTTTCATCAGTATTTTTATAATTAAGCTTCTCCAACGCGATATTTAAATGCTCGCCTATGTGATTGATACTTTTCGGATAGAGTTCAATAGCTTTCAGGAACTTTGCAATTGCGTCATCGTATTTTCCCTGTTTTACCAACAGCAAGCCCCAGCTTGCGTACGCAGAGAAACGATTCGGTTCTAGTTCGATGACTTTCAGGTACTTTGCAATTGCATCATCGTATTTTTCCTGTCCCGCTAACAGTAAGCCCCAGTTTACATACGCAGAAACATTCTTCGGATCGAGTTCGATGGCTTTCAGGAACTTTGCAATTGCGTCATCGTATTTTCCCTGTTTTGCCAACATCAAGCCCCAGCTTGCGTACACAGAGGTATTCTTCGGTTCGAGTTCGGTAATCTTCTGATATGTTTCATCAGCATTTTTATAATTGACCTTCTCCAACGCGATATTTAAATCATCGCCTATATGATTGATAATATTTGGATAGAGTTCGATAGCCTTCAGGTACTTTGCAATTGCATCATCGTATTTTCCCTGCTTCTCCAACATCCAGCCCCAGCTTACGTACGCAGACAAATACTTCGGATCGAGTTCGATAGCCTTCAGGTACTTTGCAATTGCATCATCGTATTTTCCCTGTTTCACCAATATCAAGCCCCAACTTACGTACGCAGAGGCATTCTTCGGTTCGAGTTCGATGACTTTTAGGTACTTTGCAATTGCATTATCGTGTTTTCCCTGTAACGCAAACACCGAGCCCCAACTTAGGTACGCGGAGGCATTCTTTGGATCAAGTTCAATAGCCTTTATGAACTTTACAATGGCATCGTCATATTTTCCCTGCGCTGCCAGTACACAGCCCCAGCTTACGTATGCAGAGATATTCTTCGGATCGAGTTCGATGGCCTTTATGAACTTTGTAAATGCGTCATCGAATTTTGCCTGTGCACCCAACAGAAAGCCCCAGTTTAAATATGCAGAGACATTTTTCGGATCAAGTTCAATGGCCTTCCGGCACTTTGCAATTGCATCATTGTATTTTTCCTGCTTAGTAAGAATATAACTCCAAATATTATAAGCGGTAGTAACAGTATCAACATTTGATTTTAGGGAGGCGATCTTTTCTATGGTTTCAATACATTCTGGTTCTTTGTTTTTTGCATATAAATACTTTGCAAGGATGATAGGTATGGTGTTTTCATAGATATATTCAGCAGTCTTAAGCAACATATCATCCAGGTTAGCAAGATTTTCGTCCACGTTGTCTGCTTTTTGATTCTCTTCTGGAATTGTTCTGGCGATTTTTTCGCCAATCCGTGTTGTTATGAATATCTGATTCTTACGAATAGCCACTTCACCTTTTACAAGAGCAGGTTCAACGTTAAAAACTTTTCTTATATATTGAATGATAGCTTGTAACGAAATACCAACTCTTGGTATTTCCACTTTTAATTGTTCAGCCTGTAGCCAAGTAAGCGTAAAGGTACACGAAGTATTTCTATCTTCGATTCTTGAAATCTCATTGTTTTGATTTTCGTTTCCTGAAGAGAATAAGGTATCTAGCGTTAGGTTAAATTTCGATTCCGTGTTTATGCGGTTAAGCTGGTCTTTTAATTTATTTGCTATGACACGACCATTATAGCCCTTTTCCTCAAGTTCTTTTGGTACCTCAAAGGGTTCTATTAATACTGTTTCTGTTTTCAGTTCACGATAAACGATGATGAAAAAAGAAACGATAATAACGATGAGTAATAAATCAAATATGTTGTTACGAAATCCCCGCTTTGCAATCCATTTTGCAGCAACTTTGATATAATGCCATAGGTAAATTTCGTGAGATTCTATTTGTTTTCGTGTCTCGGACATTTTACTCCAGTTCATTTTCATACATAGTAACAATGGTAAAAGGGTCTTTATTCTTGCTATTAAAACTAATTCTTCTTTATCAAGAAATACGATACGATTTGTATCAGTAATAAATATGGGTTCTCTTGCTTTGCCTCTTGATGTAACGTGGTAAAGTACCCTATCAAATTCTATCCTTAAAGGTCTTGCCATAGCAGTAAAAAATTAAACCCAAGCTTATACAACTTTAAGAAAAAAAGCCTCTTTGCTTTTTTTTCAGAGAGGCTTTTTTATTTTCAAACTATATTTGACGCAATTTGATGACTATAAATCGACGCCAGTAAGTATTTTAATTGTATAGAAATTTTTCATATTATTTAAGCGGGGTTCAGGGTGGCATGGACAAACTTTGTTTGTCCGTGCCTAACAACTCAAGAACTTCAAAATGAAGGGTAGTACAGACAACCCCCTCATCTCCCCCTTTCCTAAGGAGGATTAATTTAAACTTTAACAACCTCCTCCTTTTCCACTCTATCAAGTCCAAATGCTGTATGGACGGCCCGCAGGGCACGATCGGCATGAGCATCGTCAATGACACAGGAGATCTTGATTTCCGAGGTGCTGATCATCTGGATATTAATCTTTTCGTCTGCCAGGACGCTGAACATCTTCTCGGCTACGCCGCAATGGCTACGCATACCAATCCCCACGACCGAAAGTTTTGCAATCTTGCTGTCATGAAGGACTTCCTTAGCGCCGAGGTCATTCTTGATCTTCTCCGCAGTTTCCAGGGCTAATCGCAAATCGCTTCTCGGCACCGTAAAGGTCACATCTGCCCGATTCTCGATACTTGCGTTCTGGATAATCATGTCCACGTTAATTTTCTTTCTTGCAATCTCATGAAAAATCTTGGCAGCCTGGCCGGGGACGTCCGGCACTGCCCTGATGGTAATCTTTGCATCGTCCTTGCTTACCGCGACACCGCTTACAACAATATCTTCCATCTCTTTCACCTCCTTACAAATCAATGTCCCCTCTTTGTTGTTGAAACTTGACCTGACATAGAGGGGGACGTTATATTTTTTCGCAAATTCAATCGAACGGGAATGCATCACCTGTGCGCCCAAACTTGCAAGCTCAAGTATTTCATCATACGACACCTTATCGAGTTTTCGTGCAAGAGGAACTTTTCTCGGATCGGCCGTATAGATTCCATCCACATCGGTAAAAATGTCACACCGGTCTGCCTTCATGATAGCGGCCAATGCCACAGCCGTTGTATCCGAACCGCCGCGTCCCAGGGTGGTAATGTTTTCATTCGCATCGATACCCTGAAACCCTGCGACAATGACGATTGTGCCTTTGTCCAATTCTTTTTGTACACGATGAGTGTTGATATTCCGGATGCGCGCCTTGGTATGATAGCTATCGGTAACGATACCGACCTGGCCGCCCGTAAATGAAACAGCAGGATAACCAAGGGCGTGAATGGCCATTGCCACAAGGGCGATGGAAATCTGCTCCCCGGTGGACATGAGCATGTCCATTTCGCGTGTCGAAGGATTATCCGTTAGTTCATGGGCAAGGTCGATCAGTTCGTCGGTCGTTTGACCTCTTGCGGAAACTACCACGACGACCTTATTCCCCGCCTTATATGTCTCCACTATCCGTTTAGCAGCCGCCTTGATGCGTTCCGCATTGGCAACAGAAGTGCCTCCAAATTTCTGTACAATCAGTCCCATATTCATTCCTTACATGCGTTATTTCACAGATACTATTGTGAACACCTTAAATAATAATTTGACATGCGAGTGTCATTGCGAGCGACAGCGAAGCAATCTCATACATGGATTGCTTCGTCGCTTTGCTCCTCGCAATGACATGCTTATGCCGGTTCGGGCTTGTAGCCCAAACCGAAACGTTTTGGTTCAATCGAGGACGATTGAACCGGCAAAAACTTTTTTGCACAACCGAGACGGTGTTACGCTACTTTATTACGAATTTCAAACGTTAAAGTAGCTATTTAGATTATTAAATGTATTCATCAAAGTCAACTTTTTTCTAGAACAGATAAAAGCATGAGACTTTTTTGTAATTGACAAGGTTTCTGAATGTCTATAAAATACCCAAAACTACGGTTGCATTAACCACCTTTATTCACAAGAAAATTTTATCACACGGGGAGGTATCATGAAAGGCAATCCAAAAGTAATTGAAGCTCTCAATGAAGTGCTCAAGGCAGAGATAACCGCCATCAACCAATATTTTGTACACGCCAAAATGTGTGAAAACTGGGGCTACCAATCTTTGTATGAGTTTAATGAGAAGAACTCTATAGAGGAAATGAAGCACGCAGAAAAACTGCTGGAACGCATGTTGTATCTGGAAGGTATTCCCAAAATGGAAAAAGATAAACTGGACATCGGGAAAACCGTGAAGGAACAATTGGAAAATGATTATGCATTAGAAAAAGCTGCTATTCAAAGGCTCCAAAAATCAATTACGCTGTGTGACAGTTTGGGCGATGCCGGTTCAAGCGATTTACTCGAACATATCCTTCTTGATGAAGAGAATCACGCCAACGATCAAGAGGCATATTTACAAGAAATTAAGGACATGGGCATTGAGAATTTCTTAACCACCCAGGTTCACAATAAGGAAAAATCATAAGTTGCCCGTCATCACGGCAGTTTCCCTCTCCTCATTTTATTACTCTGTAAAAACTTGTTTTTTTGTGAGTTTTTAGAAATAGTGACGTGTGTCGAATGACGAGTGACGGAGTAAAACGTCACCTGTCACCCGCCACACGTCACTTGCCTTATCTAAAACTATTGCTTCTCTTCCCATATCGTCTTGTGCCGTTCTTCCTCTTCCAGCTTTTTCAGGGTTTCTCCTAATTTCCTTTTTTCTCGCTCTAAATGTTCCTCAGTTATCACGATATCTTTGTATTTTAAGTATTTCTGCGCCTTTTCCAGCCCTATCTCATCCAACGACTTTCCTAACATTTTTTCCACGTCCTCTTTCATCGCCTCATATCTCTCAAGGTCTCTTGGCTCATAATATGGAGGATTGTAACGAAAAAATGCATACTCCGCGCACCCTACAAATCGTGTTGATACATACGCTATAATCGCAGAACCCAACAGGATGAGGAATAACAATCTCACCCGTGGGGGTTTTTTACGAGGTTCCCTACGTTTGGTTTTCGTATTCATGTATTTATGTGAAAGAATTAAAAAAATATACATAATACACCCCCCCCCCTCCAATCGTTCGATTGTGCTCACGACGAAGTCAAGGGCTGGGAGACAAAGTACACCTCTCAATAATGGGATATGCAGGAATTTCCTCTCCCCCCGTGGGCAATGTCATTGAATTAATGGAAAGTGTTTCTCTCACAAAACAAAGCCCGAAGGGCTGTCAGAGTATAGCCCAGGGCGACAGCCCTGGGATAAGGATTTGATAATATTTTAGCCCCGAAAGGGCGGCACAATATTTTAATTCAATGATATTACCCCTGGTGGGAGAGGTCAGGTAAAGGGAATGTATACTTAATTTTGTCATTTACAATAGTTAAGTACCGCAAGGTTTTTGGACACGCCGATGCATGTAATACATCGAGTTGCCGCATTTATCGCATATTGAAATCTCCTCCCTCTTTTTCATGTATCGTATCAATGTCGTCACAAATGCCGCATGACTCCAGGTCAAAGGCGACACCGATAACGGCTCATTGGTATAAGGGTCGATCTGTTCGGCCAGAACTCCGGAGACCAGCGCCCTGTCCACAACCCATTCCAGAATGGGCAAGGCGTTATTCAGTTCGGTCAAATTTTTTGCTTTCATGATGTCATACTCTGCCAGCCACATTGTACAGATAAACCACGGGTTTCCCGGCGCACGTTCCGTATCATTGCCAACACGATGATAAATATCATTGATATACCTGGCAACCCCACCCACAGACGTCTTTACCCACAGTTTTTCCTTCACTGCATTCATTGTCGACGCTACCATTGATAATTCAGGACTGAACGTCCCAAAGGCCGCCAGCCCGTAAAGACTCGCATCCACCGTCATATCCAGTTCATACCCTTTTGCAGTCCTTTTCCCCATCCTTGCGAATCTTCCCTCATCCTTATCGTAAAAATATGCTATCAATGCCTCTTTCATTTTTTCTGCAATTTCATAATATTTTTTGCCATATTCCTGTTCACCAAAGGCACAGGCAAAGTTGCCAGCCGCCCGCAATCCTGCAATAACCGCGGATACCGTAAAAGTATGCACGCCGTATCGCTCTTCCCACAGATCGTATGAATTCAAAGGCAAACCGGTCTCTTCGTCCCTGAATTTAACCATAAACTCCGCCGCGTTGATGATCAGACACCGGTACAAAGGCTTTATAAATTCAATATCCCTGAACTCATCGTAATGATTCCACAATGCCCATACGACCAGCGCAATGCCATCTTCCTGGATAGGGAGACTCTTCTTGTCGTCCTTCATCCACGGATGCCACGAACTGGCAACAGACCTGTCCGGATTATATTTGTGAAGCAAATAGCCGTCTTTGGAAATGACGTCCGCACAAAATTGGAAAAATCGTTTCGTTGTATCCATGTATCCGGATTTGATGAGGGCGTATGCAACCAGGGCGCCGTCTCTCGGCCACATATAAGAATAGGTGTCTCTGCCCATCTGGACAATGTCTGAATCATTCGCGGCAATGATGGCGCCATTGTTATCGACCTGCGTCCGGATAAGCAGCAAGCTTCTTTTGAAAAACGATACCAGCCTTTGAGGAAGGTCGTAGAAATTAAAGACCTCTTTATTAACCCACATTTTCCAGTAATTTTCAGTACGTCTGATCAACTCTTCGGGCGTTTTCTCCCAGATAACTTTATTGAGTTTTACCACATCACTGTGCTTCATCCCCGCAGCAATCCAGTAGTGGGCAACATTTTCACCATTTGCTTTTATCTGAAGATTAATGCCTAATGTCGAATCGACCGAACCCTGAGCGATGGGGTTCCCACTTAATATACCATCCTCAGCATCCCGCCATGTCCCCTCTGCGCCGCGTAACTCCTTGATGCCGGTGGCAAAATGGTCTACCCCGCATTGGGTGGGATCGCAACAATTGATCAAAAAATACCGCTGGGATTTATAATGAACGATTGCCCTCGTATCCGGGTCGTAATAGGCCGTGTCCCCTATTTCATTTTCGTAGATATGAAAATCATGGTTGAAAAACAGTCGTATTTCCCGGTCCCTTCCCTCCAAATTCCTGACGACGATTTCCTTCACGAAAATATTCAAGTGGAAATCGACCGTGTCATACATCTGAAGTTCGATTTTTAAACGATCATTCCTCGCCTTCACATCGGTCACCAGGGTGTCTTCTTTGTATTTTAACGTCTTTTGCCACTCCCCTCCCATCCAGCTAAACTGACCGTCGACCCAGACACCCATCCTGCTGGGATGTCCTATGGTGTGATTCTCCTTCCCCACGTAGGGATAATAAATATCCCTGATTTGATACTCACGATCGAAGGTGACAAGCATCGAACCATTTCCAACCGGTATATCTCTGGGCATATATTTCCCTTCCTTGCAATTAATTTAACGTTACAAGAAAACCGCACCCGGTAGGAGTCAATTCCCGTTGGCGACAGTTGCCGTCGGGAGACGGCTCCAACCCAACGTTATCCAGCATTGTGTTCGTGTATCGTGCATCTTGCTTCCAGTCTTTCTCTGCGTCTTTGCGGTGAATTTTCTTATTATGACAGATTGAGAACTAACAGCTTAGGTTCTGTCATCTCTTCCATGGCATAGCGGACGCCCTCACGGCCAACACCCGAATCCTTGACGCCACCATACGGCATATTATCCGCACGGAACGACGGCACATCGTTTACAATCACCCCCCCTACCTCCAGACGCTCATAGGCATAAAAAACATGCCTTATGTTGCTGGTAAACACGCTTGCCTGTAATCCATAAGCAGAATCATTTATCTGCTTTACAGCCTCTTCGAAGGTATCATGTCTGGAAACTGTTACTGCCGGTGCGAACAATTCGTTCGTATTGACCTTCATCTGCGGCGTTGTTTTCGTAAGTATTGTCGGTTCATAGAGCGTACCCTTGCGTCTTCCCCCGTATGCCAGCACTGCACCCTCCTTCACTGCCTCATTGACCCATGATTCTATCCGTTGGGCAGACTGTTCATCAATCATAGGCCCAAGCCTCGTCTCTTCTCTGAGAGGATCGCCCATTTTTAACGTCTTCACTTCATCCAGAAATTTTGGCACAAAGTTATCATATATCTTTTTATTGACAAACAGTCTTTGGAGGGATATGCATACCTGCCCGCTAAAAGCAAATGCACTGGCGATGCATCGTTTCACAGCATAGTCCAGATTGTCGCAGCTGTCAATAATAGCGCCCGCATTCCCGCCCAGTTCCAGGGTCACCCTTTTCTTACCTGCGATTTGCCTGAGCCGCCATCCTACCGCTGCGCTGCCGGTAAAGGTAAACATCCTGATACGCTCATCTGCAACCATCCGCTCTGCCAGATTCGACGCACAGGGGAATACACTAAACCCTCCGGCTGGCCAACCTGATTCAGAAATAACTTCACCAAGCAATAGGGCAATCAATGGGGTCTTCGAGGCTGGTTTAATGATAATCGGGTTTCCCGATGCAATGGCCGGGGCTACCTTATGAACTACAAGGTTCAATGGAAAATTAAAAGGAGAAATGCCCAATATAGGACCAATAGGAAATCTCTTATGAATCGCTGTTCTGTTTTTAGATCGCTCTGAGATATCTAAGGGAATGTATTCCCCCAGCATCCTCTTGGATTCTTCTGCCGCTATTTGAAACGTCCCAATCGCCCTTTCAACCTCAGCCCGTGCATCAATAATGGGTTTCCCTGCCTCCAGTGCAATTGTCCTGGCGAATTCTTCACTTCTCTTCTGAATCCCATTACTGATGTTAACGAGGATTTCAGCCCTTTTAAAACCGGGCAGTTTTCTGGTTTGTTCAAAGGCAGGGACGGCAGCCTGAATAGCGTCATTCACGTCCTTTTCCGTTGCAAAAAAGGTGGCGCTTACGATCTCATTATTATACGGATTCCGCACCTCCAGCGCATTTTTACTTTCCCGCCATTCGTTGCCGATAAGGTATTTATAGTTACCCTGCATTAAAACGCTCCTATAATTTCCTATGATATATGCATACTTAAGTATGCATTTTATTTCCAGATTTTATATTACCACTCAGAAAAGACCACAATTTTTGTTTTATTTTGAGAAGCCAATAGTATGAGGGTAGTTTAAATGGAGAAATAGCTGAGTCAGGATTACCAAATTTAATGACAAGCCAATCATCATCTTTTACTTTCGATTTCTCTACTCTAATTTCTTCAATCATCCTACCTTCACGTAAATTAAATTCAAAATAATTAATTGCGGTTGGACGTGTTTGTGTAGGAATAAGCTGATGATCTTCTAAAAAAGTTTTCTGATCTACTCTTCCTGCCAAGAGATCATGCAATGCCCTACTAGAAATACGTATAGTGCTATTTGCCATTTCCCAACCTCCATAAAATGATAACCCTTCATTTCGTTTATCACCCTTAAGGCGATTCGTAGCATTCATTGCATCTGTAACTGGTTTTGGTAACATTTTCCCAACATTATTGATGCAGGCTAATAAATTTTTGTCCACATTTTCAAATACGGATATATTCGGAAACATCCGTATTTTAATATATGGGTCTCCCATTGGTTTGAACTGATTGACAGCTCTTTCAACAACGAATGTAAGCACAAAACTAATTGATGAATTTTTGCTGAGAAAATGTTGAATTATGTCGCGTAAGTCGTAATTCAACATTTTATGCCCTATATCTTTAAGCAATCGACAGCCACCATCACAGAGAATAATTGAAATAGAGCCGTCATAATTAGTTTTCTTTAACTGACTGGCTTTATCCTTAAGAGCATTATAAACAGGATTTTTCTTCAAAGAATATGCAGTTGTATAGGATGGGTAACTCCAATTAAAACCATCATTTTGTTTTGGGTCGTAGTTAATAGATATATCAATAGAATTCGTCTTTTTAACAAATGCGTGTATATCATAAGGTTTCTGTGATATTGTCTTTAAAAAACTATGAAATTTCTCATCGAAAATATTCTGTAATTTTGCTTTTAACGGAAGCTTAAGTTTCATTTTTCCGTTGCGGAAAGGGCCCACATGTTCTCCTTCTATTTCTATGGAGAAATGTACTGACCTTAATTTATGCTTTCGTATGATCCTCAAGAATTCGTTAATTAAATCTTCTTGTGGATTTTCTACTTCATAGCCTTTATCAGAAACAGTGGTAATGTCTGCGATAAGGGACTCGCTAGGTTTGTGATTTGTAATAAACTGTAAATCAATTTTACTCGTTCCTCCCAAATTCGGTTCGTGAATAACCATACCAATCTGACTAAAAGCATAAAGTAATGCAACTTCCCATTCATAGCCAAGTGATTTTTCGTCGGCTTTGTTTAAATTACGAATATGCTTATCCAATTGATCTTTGCTCAATATTTTAGCATTTTCGTTGATCATATATTGAAGAACTCTTCTTGAAAATATTGCCATAAGATAAATTTTTATTTGATTTCTTCTAAACAAAATACGATAAAATCTGTTTGGTAACAAAAGGATGTGTGCTTTTCGGTCTGCAAATCATAAAATAAATCCTATGGAAATACTTTTCTATTGTATTAATATCATAATCAATCATTTTCAAACCCATACACATGCTCGAAATAGGCACGCAGTAATTCCGCAACGCTCCATGCCTGTGAGATGCACCCGCGGGGCGTATGAGCCGGGTCTCCGTCAAATATCTCAGAAACCGTCCCCAATCCGGCATCAAACAGGTGCTCATAAAACGGCACAAAAAGTCCTTTAATATATTTCAGGGCATCCTTATTACCGGCATAAGCCTTTGCATATGCCGAAATGTACGAACCTATCAGCCATGCCCATACCGTACCCTGATGATACGCCCTGTCCCTTTCGTAAACATTCCCGCAATACCGGCCAATATAATCCTTATCCCTTGGCGAAAGGCTTCTCAGACCGTACGGCGTCAACAGGTGTTCCTTTACTATCTCAACAACGTTTCTCTGTCTCTCTTTTAATAACATTGAATACGGCAGGCTCACGGCAAATACCTGATTGGGCCGTATGGCGCTGCTTCGCACATCACCGTCAATATAGTCATAAAGATACTGCCCCTCATCAAACCAAAAGGTATCATTAAATGACTTGCTTGTCTTTTGCGCTAAATTATTATAGTCCCTGCTTTCATTGCTTAAATCAATTTCGCGGGCGAGAAATGACATGATTTTTAATGCATTATACCATAACGCATTAATTTCCACCGCCTTTCCCACGCGCGGAGTTACCACCCAGTCGCCCACCTTCGCATCCATCCACGTCAGTTGCACGCCCGCAACGCCCGCATAAATTAACCCATCAGAATCCATATGGATGTTGTATCGCGTCCCCTTCTGATAATACTCAATAATTTCTTGTAATACACCGTATAAATCTTTCCGAACAGTATTCAAATCTTTTGCAAAGCGGAGATACTGGTAGACTGACTGAATGTACCACAGCGATGCGTCAACGGTATTGTATTCAGGCGTTTCTCCGTAATCGGGGAACCGGTTGGGTATCATTCCTTTGCTTATATACTGTGCAAATGAAAGCAATATCTCACGCGCATCTTCGAACCTGCCCTGGACGAGGGTAAGCCCTGGCAGTGAAATCATGGTATCACGTCCCCAGTCCCCAAACCAGTGATACCCTGCGATGATGCTCTTCTTATCGTTTTCTCGTTTCACGATAAAACTGCTGGAAACTGACAATAAAGTTTCACATAATCGTAACAGTTTATCCCCCCCTCCCTCCAACTCCCTCCCACCAAGGGAGGGAAGCTTTTGCTGGTTCAATCTTGCAGATTGAACCAAAACATTTTGGTTCAGGCTGCAAGCCTGAACCAGCATGGAGATTGGAGGCTGGAGTTTAGCATCACTTGTCTCTAACTTCCTGCCTCTGTCTTCTTTTTCACGCAGTGCGGTTTCTTTCTCCAATAACTCATATACATCTAATTTGTTGTATTCATTTGTAGAGGCAACGATATGACAATCGTTCCCTTTATTCAAGTCGAAGTGCAGTGAACATGGACTGAAGTGGTCTTCGTGAGACTCCAGGCCGCGTTCATTCTCCTTCGGATATTCCATATTCTTATACCAGAATGAGGCATTATCCATCGCTTCTGCATTATGAAAAAGGTACATAGGTGTAAACCCTTCATACGGCTGTAAACATATCCCTCCGTTAGCAAGTATTTTATAATCGGTCTTAAAAGCCCTGTTTATATGGGTAAGCCAATGATAGTCCCGAAATGCAACCATAACCCTTACCTTCAACGCAGGGGAGAACGGCCGTTCGCCCCTATAATTCACCTGATACAAAATTACCGTTGTATTTTCGCCATGAACCATAAACACTATTTTTTTTATGTCTATCCCGTTAACAGAGTATTCGAAGGTGGGAAATGGGTTTAAACTGAATTGAACGAGATTTTTATACCCTTCCGGATAGATTGCGTTAGGATAGATGTTTGTAGACAGAGGATATTCCTTGCCATCAATATACAGAAATTCTTCCAGTTTGGAGAGCAACAAGGTGCGTCCCAGAGGCGGCTTTGTTGCCGCCATAAGCAGTCCGTGGTAACGCCTTGTATTCGTCCCGATTATCGTAGAAGAGGCATAACCACCTATCCCGTTGGTCTCCAGCCATTCCTTTTCAGTGGCCTTAGAAGGGTCATGACAGATATCTTTATTGAATACTATCGTCATATTTATAAGCCTTTTTAATCTGTCTTGATGTGTTTTTATGCTTTTTCACGAACTTTGATTTTACCACCATTTCTAAGGCATTCAAGAAATTTCATTTGTTTTCTGCTTACGTCTTTTTACAATCGGGTGCAACTCAAAAAGTATTGGTTGAATTTGAAATGGTAGTATAGTAAAATATTTTTACCATTTAACTGTTCATTAACCATTGGAGATAAGGAAAAAGGAACTATGAAGGCGTTGACAATATCATCTAAAGGACAAATTGCAATCCCAAAGGAAATAAGGGATTTTTTGAATATTAAAGAAGGAGACCGGCTGGTTTATAAGGTAGACAGGGGAAGGATTGTATTAGAGCCTGTAGTAAGTATCCCGCGGTCGCAGTCATACTTTTGGACTCCTGAAATACAGGAGAAGGTAAAAAAAGCTGATGAGCATTTTAAGGCAGGCAATTTCAAGACACATAAGATAGATAAATTTATAAAGGAACTAAAGGAGTGAGCAAGTATCTTATTGCGATAGAACCAGAATTTTTCCCCCAGTACGACGGCCTGCCTAAAGAGATAAAGAAGAAGCTTAAAAAACAATTAACCTATCTGAAAGACAATCCAAAGCATAATTCATTACAGGTACACAAACTTGAAGGTACAGACTTCCGGGAATTTTACGTTGATAAGGGTTATAGATACGTATTTAAGCAAGAAGGGAATATCTACAAACTGTATTTTGTCGGCGCGCACAAACTGATTGATAATTTTTAGGGTTTCTTACATTTACATACTCACCATCATAAGGAATAATTACCATGAAATGTCCGCACTGCCTGGAATCATTTCACGATTTTTATGAGGTAATACCCGTTGGTAACGACGCGGACGGCAACTGGGGTGTTGTCAGCAGGAAGTGCCCGTCCTGTGAGCGGGTAGTACTTGTTTTGGTGAATGGCAAAATTGGCAGCATTGGAGGCCGGTCCATGCTGGAGTCTGTCAAAGGCGAGCGCTTGATTTATCCGAGAACTACAAGCCGTGTGCCGCTCCCGAAGGAAGTACCTGAAGAATTCGCCGAGGTTTACAAAGAGGCTTGCACAGTGCTTTCCGATAGTCCAAAGGCAAGCGCTACATTAAGCCGTCGCTGCCTACAGCATCTTTTAAGGGAAATGGCTAATGTTAAACCTTCCACACTCACAGACGAAATCCAGGAAGTGATAGACAATGGAAACTTGCCGCCTTACATAGTAGAAGCAATTGATGGCGTTCGGAAGATCGGCAATTATACAGCCCACCCAATAAAGAGCGAAAGGCCTGGAGAAGTAGTAGACGTTGAGCCAGGCGAGGCAGACTGGAATCTCGATGTGTTAGAATCCCTCTTTAACTATTATTTTGTTCAACCGGCAACACTAAAAAAGAAACGGGAGATACTTAATCTCAAGCTGAAAGAGGTCGATAAAAAAGGTGTGAAAAAAGCTTAATATTGATTACATTGCCATTGAATAACTTACCCTTGGTTCACTTTGTCTTCCTTGCAGCCTTTTCCACGGAAAAAGGCGGTACACACATGGAAGTGGTTTGTCTTCGTTGCGCGGGCAGTCAAGCACTTCATTTCTGTTTTTATCAAAGATGCTTTGTATCGACTGTGCCCTGACTAACCAAAAAGAAGAAATTGGCCACATAAATAAACCTTAGTTACATCCTGATAACAATTTCATAGAAGCCTAATTGATACTTTAACAACATCTAAAGTTTGAGTTCCTCCAATTTTCTTTGAACTTCTTTCATTTGCTGAATTGACTCTTGTATCTTATCCTTACTCATCTTTAAATTTTCATTAAATGACACATCAATATTTATTTTTGGCATCAACTCTCCTTTATTATACTTAGATTCCTCTTCACTCTTTCCACTATTTTGCTGGTAAATTGAATTATCCATATTTTTATACAATCTCTCTATTCCATGGTATAGTTCCTCATTAACAGCAATCACGGTAGAAGTTGCATTTACCATCGAAGATACGGCTTGATTCATTTCTACTTTAAATTTATTAGGGATCTCCATTGACCATGATTGAGATGAGATAGTTTTATAAGTAAATCCAATTGCAATGACAACAATTGCGCTGCTGACAGAATACCAAACTACTCTTGGTATATAAGACAACCAGCTATTATCTTTGACCATTTGTTGACTCCTTCATTATTTTAACAAATTGCTTTAAAACTTAAACGAATTACTTCTTTCTTCACAATTGTAACTATAACAACTATGATATAAATTGTTTGGTAGGTTGTTTAGATTGTGCAATGAAAAGTTAAAATTTTGGAGAGAAGAATAAGGTATTGTAAAAAACAGCCAACCGACAGAAAATTCGATTATGCCATTTAATAGGCTCTTGACAGGATCATCACTAGTATATCGTTCTGTAAATAATATTGCATACAGTAGGTTTATTTGTTATCCTTTCTAAAACCATACAACCAAATTGGAGGGGATAGCAAATGCCCAAACGTAAAGCATTAAATCTTAGTACTGACGATGAGGAAGAGCTTGCAAGAATAAGCAACAGCAGAACCGAAGCCGCTGCTGCTGTACGCAGAGCAAAGGTGCTCCTTTCTTA
>Ga0194126_10001872_pt1 | contig 34717 bp, 28 predicted proteins | sample TA2KigC150mmetaG_FD_148641 | JGI IMG/M metagenome (GOLD analysis project Ga0194126, IMG submission 148641) | Freshwater microbial communities from Lake Tanganyika, Tanzania - TA2015035 Kigoma Deep Cast 150m | ecosystem: Environmental > Aquatic > Freshwater > Lake | place: Tanzania: Lake... | reverse complement strand
GAAGAAAGGGGAAAGAAGGATAGCAGGCAGTTCCGGCCTGCCACCCTTCGACAACGTTTAGGACAGGCTTTCTGTGCTCACCCGGCAACTACTTTGCCGGCTTGAAATGCTCGATATCCAAAATGGAACCTGTGCGCTTGGATTTGGGCTTGAGCACCGCTTCCATTTTCTTCCCAATCTCCAGCGTATCGGGGTCGGCTTCGAGTTTGTGGATGAGACCGCCGTCGCCGAAACCGATGAAGCCCACCAGTTCGGGCTCGTCGAGCGGATTGCCATCGTAGTCCACGAAGAGCCGGGTAAAGGTGTGTAATTCGCCGACGAGGCCGACGTCCACCCATTCGGTCAATTCGGAGAGACAGCGTTCACAGAAAGCCGTGGCGGGGACGTAGGTTCGGCCGCAATTGTTGCAGACCGTGCCCATGATCTTCCCCTCGTCCTTGAGCGTGCGGAAGAATTTCTCGCCGGCAAGGCCGTAGGTGTAGCGGCTGGTGACCGGCAGGTTCCCGCGCCAGGCAGTGGGGGCTTGGGGGTCGCGTTCGAGTAAAGTCATTGTTAACTCCTTTATTTAACCGCGGAGAGCGCAAAGAACGCAGAAGCTCTTTTTTTTAAACACAAAGGTCACGACACTTGCACCGCACCGCGTACGTTGCAGTGCAGGTGAGTACACAAAGGGAAAAAGGCGGTAACGGCCTTCTTCCTTCGTGCCCGTTGTGTCCTTTGTGTATAAATTCTTTTTCTCCGCGTTCACCGCCTGCTCTGCGGTTAAATCGGTTTGAAATACAAAATATCCGTGATGGCGCCTTCGCGCTCAGGCTCGGGCTTCCACACGGCTTGCACGCGCATGCCGATGTGCACCTTCTGCGGATCCACTTCGCCGAGTTTGTGCAGGATGCCGCCCATGATCACGGACGAATCGCTCAACTCGGACGCGCCATCCAGCATGATGACGGCGGGGATCTCCGGCTCGCTGATGCGCTGCACGTCCCACGTCACGTAGCACAGCGAAAAGGTGTTGACCATGCCAGTGTCCTTCACTTGCACGTACTCGTTCATCGGGTGAAAACACCACTCACAGACCGTGCGCGGCGGAACGACGATCTTGCGGCAATGGGCGCAGTACGAGCCGAGAATGACACCGCGCTTGAGCCCCGCAAGATACGAGCCAATGCCGATGCCCGTGTCCCAAGCGTAATCCGCTTTCAATTCATCATGGACGAACAGCACCTTGCCCTCGTCGAAATCCTTTTCGCCAAGGGAGGTGCCGGGGAAATGTTTGATGCGTGAAGTCATGTTCGCTCCTTGAACTGACCATGGACGATTGACCACAGACCATCGTCTATCTTCCCATCACCACCACGGTGCCAACCTGCATCAGATCGCCCCAAGCCTGCGCGACGCCGCGCCTGGGCTGCCCGGGCACTTGACGATCACCGGCTTCACCGCGCAACTGCCAGAACAGTTCGGCGATCTTCATCAGACCCGCCGCGGCGATCGGGTTGCCCACGCCCAGTAATCCACCGGAGGGACAGACGGGCATGTTCCCATCAGGTGCAGCGGTACCATTGATATACAGCTCCACCGCCCTGCCGCGATCGGCAAGTTGGAGTCCTTCGAGGTGATGCAAAGCCTTGTAGTCGAAGGGATCGTACGGCTCGGCGATATTGATCTCCTTGCGCGGCTCCCTGATGCCCGCCATGTCGTAGGCCATCTTTGCGGCGTATTCGACGTAGCGCGGATAGACGAGGTCGCGGTTCGTCCAGTAGGCAGAATCGAGATGCCAGCCCACGCCCTCGATCCAGACGGGTTTGCTGGTCAGGCGCTTGGCAACATGTTCGGCGGCCATGATGATGGCGACAGCACCGTCCGACACGGGCGAGACGTCGAAGCGCTGAACCGGCCAGGCGAGCGTTTCGGAATTCAAGACGTCCTCCACGGTAATGTCCGCTTCGCCGAGCAGCGCGCAGGGATGATTGGCAGCGTTGCGTTTGTGCTGCACCGAGACGCGGGCGATGTCTTCCTTTTTGATCCCGTAGGTCGTCATGTAGCGGTTCATCTCGAGGGCGAAGATCCACAGCAGGTTGGGCTTGAGGGCGCGTTCGGTGGTGTGATCGAAGATGGTCACGAAGGCAGCTTGCGCGTGCGGATAGAACGAGGACATCTTCTCCTCGGCCACGACCATCACCACATCGAACATGCCCGAGGCGACGTGATACCAGCCTTGAATTGGGTTGAACACGCCCGTCCCACCGCCGACGTACGACCGCATATACGGTTTACCCCATCCCCCCGCGCCGTCGCTGGCGTATTCGCCGTTCATATGAATGCCGTCGAAGGCATCGGGCGCGGTGCCGAAACAGGTGGCCTGGATGTCGTCCATGGTCAGCTCGCAGGAATCGAGCGCCATCCTGGCAGCCTCCCAGGAAAGTTCCTTCGGCGTTTCCAATGCGCGGCGGACGAACCTGGTCATCCCCGCGCCGATCACGGCAACTTTACGCATTGTCACTCCTTTGTACACGGATTACATGGATTGCACGGAGTTTCTTTTTTTTAACCACGAAGGTCACGACACTTGCACCGCACCGCGTACGTTGCAGTACAGGTGAGTACACAAAGGGGAAAGAGTCTATAAATTTGGGGACTTTTTCCTTCGTGTCCGTTGTGTTCTTTGTGGTTGATGAATTTCTCCGCGTTCTCCGCGCACTCGGCGGTTAGTCCTTGCGTTTAATTCGTCAGCACCGCGACCGCGCCGCTGGTGGTGGGGACGCCGCGCCAGGACTGAACCAGGCCGACGTGGACATCCTTCAACTGATGCGCGCCGGCTTCGCCCCTCAACTGAAGAGCGGCCTCCAATGCCCGGTGCAATCCGGTGGCGTCGAGCAGGTGACCGACGCCCAGGCTGCCCCCGGAAACATTGACGGGGAATTCTCCCGCAGGATCGAGCACTCCATCCTTAAGCAGCGCGCCTGCCTGACCGAATCCGCATACACCCAACGCCTCGAGCGATTGCAGTTCCTTGTAGGCGTAGGTATCGTCAATTTCTGCGAAGTCAATTTCACCAAACGGATTCTTGATTCCCGCCTGTTGAAATGCCATGCGCGCGGATTTTTCGATGTAGGGCAGTTTCGCCCAGGCGCGCGATTCGAGCGAGGGCGAGTCGTTGCACCAGCCGATGCCCGCGATCCAGATCGGGTTGTCGGTGAGGGAGGCGGATGTTTTTTCTGAGGCCAGCACCATCACGACCGCGCCGTCCGCGGATTTGGCAGTTTCGTGCATCCCCAACGGCCATGCCAGGGAGGGACCGCCCAACACCTCGTCCGGGGAAAAATCCGCGGCGAACGAGGCGAGGGGATTTTTCAGGGCGTTGCGTCGGTTCTTTGAGACGACTCCTGCGCAGGCGTCCGCGTCCGCGCCACTTTCGTACAAGTAGCGATTCATCTCCATTCCCGCGACGAAGTGTGTATTGAGTCGCAAGGGACGGTTGAGCACGGGGTCCTGTGCATACGCGGTGATGGCATCGGGTGTAAGGATATTGGAGGCCTTGCTGTGACCCTCGACCGCGACCACGTCGAAGCGTCCCGTGCGGATGAGCATGACCGCGGTGGCGAGCCCGTGCAAGCCGTCGCCCGTGATGGTGTGCATGGACTTCATGGCCGCGCCGAGCTGATCCGGGGTGTACTCGTCGAAGATGCTCGTGCCTTCATGAAAATCCTCCGCCACGGTGACGAAGGACTGCACGTCCTTGCGCGGGTCCACACCCGCGTCATTGTAGGCGCGCACCGCGGCTTCGTAGATCATTTCCTTATAGGATACGTCTGGGGTGCCTGGCCGAAACCCCGACCAGCCGATGCCCACGATGGCAACTCGTTCGCTCATGCAGCCTCCTTGTTTGTGGGATGTGATTCTATTGTACCGGAAAAGGGGTGATCGGCAATCAATGGACAGTCATCAGTTTTTAGTGGAGAATGTAATTGGTAATTGGGGAGTGGTAAGTGGGGTTGGCGGGCGGGGGAATCTGTTTTTTGATGTTGGTATAATTGCCCCGTGTCTTTTGAATTTGACTCGCACAAGAGCGACTTGAACCTCGCTAAAAACGGTATTGACTTTGATGAGGTTCAGGCGCTCTGGGATGACGAAGCCTATCTCGAAATCCCCGCGAAGAATTTGGACGAGCCGCGTTTTCTGGTGATCGGTTAAATCGGAGGCAAGCATTGGTCGGCAGTGATCACGTATCGCGGCGAGAACATTCGGATCATTTCCGTGCGGCGTTCAAGAGACGAGGAGATCGAACTCCATGAAAACGAAAGCCTCTAACTTCGATAAAAAATTCGATAGCGGCGAGAGCCTCATCGAACATCTTGACCTGTCCAAAGCGCGGCGTCCCGCCGAGGAACAGAGGCGAATAAACATGGAAATTCCTGTCTGGATGCTCGCGGCGCTGGATCGCGAAGCCAAACGGTTGGGCGTGACGCGTCAATCAATCATCAAAATCTGGCTGGCAGAACGGTTGCAGGCGGGACAGTAAGCAGTCCTCAGTATTCATTGACCAGTGGTCGGCAAAAATGGACTCGCCTGTCGCCGAGTCCATTCGCTTATTCGCGGCTCATTCAAGGAAAATAAAATAGACTCGGTAATTGGCCGATCCATTTTAATTCGAACGGTGGTTGAGCCGCCCGAACGAAAGCGAGGGCGTGTCGAAACCACAACATGAAATTCTATTTTCACTTTCTGTTGGTGGTTTCGATACGGGCCCGGGTCCCGCTAGGGCCAAACGAACACCGCCTACTCGGCCAATGCCCGCTTATGCAACATACTGCCTGGTGGCTAAGGAGACAATCTGAACCAGAAAAACTCAGTTGCCCTCTTCTTTAATGACCTTGCAGGGCAAACTCAATAGCCTGCTGGGGAGTCATGGAATAACCAGCTTGCCAGGACTGTTGCCAAGTATCTGCATCCAGAGCCTTTCGTGTGGCAGAGATGATCAACTGCGCATCTTGCCGATCAGCGGTCTGCAATTCCACCCCTGCAGAATCGAGCTGTGACTGGGCAGCCCCCAGCAAGCGGGCGGCTTTTTGCGGATTCCCGAGTGCGGCGGTTGGCCCAGCCAGGCTGTAAAGCCAGGTTGAAACATCAGGTATTCCCATCTCAAGTAAAATTTTTAGCCCTCGCAGGCTGTACTCCACCGCCTTCTGATACTCTCCCCTGCGAAACGATATGAAACTAAGGTTATTGTACTGCACAGAATCACGAAAGCGTTCGCCGATCTGCAGCGAATACAGCAGACTTTCCTTATAGCACGCTTCAGCGGTTACAAAATCACCCTGAATGCGCGCAAGTTCACCCAGCGAGGTAAGAGATTTTGATGTCCCAGCCTGGTCTTCACATTTACGAAAAATCTCCAGGCTTTTTTGTGCAAAATGGAGGTTGTCAGGAAATTGATTATCCAGCGCAGCGCTTAAATATGCCATTGTCCAGGCCGCATTGCGTTTATCACCGATTTGCTCGAACAACGCAAGCGCACTGCGTAGTAATTCTTCAGATCGAGTCTGGTCGCCCAGATAACGATAAATTTCGCCTGCTGTTTGTAAAACCCTTGCACGCAAATCCACAGGGGCATCCATTGCCAATTGCAGCGCTGGCGTCAGCCAATGCATATTGTCGCGACGAGCGTTTATGAACCAGTGTTCAGCCAAACCTGCAATGACGCGCAGCCTGGCAATAGGCCATGGGTCGGGAAGCTCCGATTCAAGAATAGGGGTCAGATTATTGTGTTCGGCATGCATCCGGGCATTCCAGTAAACATGCCGCGGGCCGTGGATCTCTTTCTCGTATTTTTCTGCCAGATCTGCAAAATATTCGATCAGGCGTTGCCGTAAAATTTCATATTCTCCACTTGTACGCAACAGCCTACCGGAATAATCACGAATTGTTTCCAGCATCCAGAAACGCAGTTCCCCATCCTTGCCTTCGCGAGTAAATATCAAGTTTTTATTGACCAATGCGAACAATACATCGGATACCTTGCCAGTGAGATCAACACCACACACGCGTTCGACAGCCTCTAAGGTTGCGCTCCCACCAAAAACAGCCATGCGTCCGAAAAGGCGCTTTTCTGTCGTTTTGAGCAGGTCATAACTCCAACCAATTGTGGCCTGTAGCGTGCGTTGCCGGGCAGGGACATCCCGCGGACCATCCGGTAAGGCTTCCATGCTATGCTCGAGCTTCCGCGCCAGCGCGGGAAGCGGAAAGAGTTTCGCCTGAGAGGCAGCTAATTCAATAGCCAGGGGCAAACCATCCAGCCGCTGACAGATCCGGGCAGCGGCGGAGATGTTTTCTTCATCAAAATCTAGCTCTGGTCGGGCGGCTTTGGCACGTTGGATGAACAGGTTGATAGCTTCATAATCTGTCAGTTTCTGTATTTGTTCCCTGCTATTTGGATCTGGAATACTCAAGGGCCAGACAGGATATTCCACTTCGCCATACACCCGCAAACGTTCCCGGCTGGTGGCTAATACTACCAAGCGAGGGGCGCTCGTGAGCAATTCGGTTACAAATGGCGCTGCATCGAGCAAATGTTCAAAATTATCCAACAGAAGTAACACATGCTTCCGGCTTAAATACTTTTTTATTATCTCGAGCAATGCCGGCTCACCGGCAGCAGTCACTTTTAATCCCCTGGCGAGGGCCTCAAGGATTTGTTCCTGTTTTGTCAGCGGCGCCAGATCGACCAACCTGACACCATCCCGGAAAGTATCTACCAGTTGACTGGCGGTCTCCAACGCCAGACGAGTCTTGCCTGTTCCACCTGCTCCTGTTAATACCACCAAACGGTTAACACGCAATAGTGTTCTTATCTCCTCTATTTCCCTCCGGCGCCCAACGTAGGATGTCAAAGGGGCTGGTAAGGAATTGTCAAGGTGGAATTTTTCTTCCCCCTGTGCATCGGGCACCGACTGAATTAAGCGGTATCGACCGGCGATTTTGAGTGCCTGTGTGCGGTTGTTGACCCCGAGCTTGGCAAAAAGCTGCTTGTTATACCACTTGACTGTATCAAGGGAGAGGAATATTTTTTGAGAAATTTCGCGATTCGACATCCCATCTGCGATAAGGTGCAGGATTTCGATCTCGCGACGGTTAAATTTCCCGATCCAAGCCGGGAGGGGAGAGGACTGCATACTACCTGTTTCCTTGCTACTGCTTCTTGCATAAACCTCTAAACCAAAGACAGCCAAATCAGGCACAAAATTCAACGAGATTGGCTTAGATATTTACGCAGTACCCTGTACATCAGATATTTATACACTATTTCACCACTTAAGTGTGGAGACAAATCCGCTCACGACTGGCATACTCGCTAGATCGTCAAAACCAGTTCATAACGAGGAGCGTATGTCTACAAAAAATCGAATCAAACTCAACACTTGGCGTTGGTCAACTTGGATCGTGTGCCTGGTGCTGATCATCAGCGCCTGCAGCGGCCCAGCCCCAACGGCTACAAATATGCCTGCTACGGCGCCCCAACCACCCCAGTTTGAATTAAAGGTCAATGCGAACGAGATCGAAATCCCGGATGGGATACCCTCCGGCCTGGTAAAACTTACCAGTGTTAACGAGGATCAGGATTGGCACACCACGGTTATCCGGCGGTTAAACGACGATGTCAAACTTGAGGATTTCAAAGCTGCCTTCAAAGAAAATCCTCGCAGCACTTTGCCAATGACCAGTTTTCTCGGCGGGCCGGATATTCCTGCGGGAAAAAGCCTGGCAGGATTCTACACCTTGACACGCGGCACATATATCGTGGTGGACAACTGGAATGAGCCCTGGCATTATTCCACCTTCCAGGTTTTGGGCGACAGCAATACCATCGGGTTGCCAGAGGCAAGCGTAGCTATTGAAATGAAAGAATATGCCATTAGCTTGCCGAAATCGATCCCTGCTGGTAAAAACCTTTGGCAGTTTACCAATACGGGCCAAGCGCTTCACAACGCGGTGATTTTTAGCCTCAAGCCAGGCCGGACGACCGACGACGTTATTAAATTCATCAAAGGTGAAACGGTGGAACCGCCCGCTGATTATCTAGCTGCCTGGAACATGCTTACCCCCGGCGCCACCAGTTGGGGAGAAATCGATTTGCAGCCCGGCGATTACCTCGTCGCAGATATCATTCCCGACTTTGCCGCAGGAGATGGATTCAATATCGAGAAAAACATGTACACCACCTTTACGGTAACGTCAACCTCTCAATAAATTCCCAATCAAACGGGATTAGACGGTTGGAAACAACCGCCGCTTAAATAAAGATCATCTCAATGTATACTGTACGGCCGTTCAAACTGAAAAGCCAACCTCGAATGAATGGTTCGCGAGGTGGGCTTTTCCGAAAACGAGCGCGGGCGGTCAATAATGACCGCCTGCGTATCGAAGCAGTCCGCGTGTGCACAGGTCGAGCAGGGCTTTGTCCAGGTCGGGGCTGAGGAACACCTTCTCGAGAACGACCTGTTCCACCGATCTGCGCAAGTGCAGGTGAGGGTCTCGCCGCTACGCGGCGGGATTCTCACCCGCACTGCAACGCACTCACGAAGTCCCCAAGCCCTTCGACACGCTCAGGATAAACTCCGCGAGCGGGAGTGTGGCGCACACTTGCACCTGGCGCACACCTGCCCTGGCGGGCGGTGCCAGGGAGTGCCAGTGAGTGTTGGGGAGGGCAGGTGTGCGGCAACTGCGTCTTCGCGCAGCGAACGGTGGTGCAGGCAGTATGGCATTGGTAAGGTGAACCCTTAATTTAACTCATGAAATCTCGCCCGATCTTTTTCAATCGACTACTTCTTGCATAAATCTCCAAACGGGATTGGGCCGAAACAAGGTGGGAAATCGTAACTGCAGTTTAGATATCAACGCAGCACTCGGTAACTCGTTGCGAGCGCTTCCCCCAATGATAGGATGAGTCCGTCGCCTATTGAGAGCAGGACAATTCCTATTTGTTGAATGCCTCGCGGATCAACCTCTCCGCGGCATCCCCGTCGATCGGCGTCTTGAAGTAGTATCCCTGCCCGTAATCGCATTTCAACTCGGTCAGGCAGGCTGCCTGTTCCGCGGTCTCGATCCCCTCGGCGACGACCTTCAATCCCAGGCTGCCTGCCATGGCGACGATGGCGCGGATGATGGGAATGCCGTTCTTGCCGGCATCCAGCGAGCTGGTGAAGGAACGGTCCATCTTGAGGCTGTTCACGGGCAAATGCCGCAGGTATCCCAGGGAGGAATAACCCGTGCCGAAATCATCGATCTCGATCCCAATCCCCAGCTTGTGCAATTTATCGATCTTGGTGACCGCCTGTTCAATATCCTCCACCATGGTCGTCTCGGTCAATTCCAGCAACAGGTTTTTGGAAGGCAAACCCGTTTTTTTCAGCACCGCCTCGACTTGCGCGATCAGATTCGACTGGGAAAACTGCCGGCTGGAGAGGTTCACACTGATGTTCAGAGGCGGATCGGTGTGAAACTGCAAGTGCCATTGCTGCATCTGACGGCAGGCTTCATACATCACCCACTCGCCGATGGGAACGATCAACCCGGATTCCTCAGCGACCTTCAGAAACTCCCCCGGGTAAAGCAGGCCGCGGCGGGGATGATCCCAGCGCAGCAGGGCTTCAAAGCCGATGATCGCCTGGGTCGCAAGGGAGAAGATCGGCTGGTAGTGCAGGCGGAACTCGCTGTTTTGAAGCGCACTGCGCAGGCCGCTCTCCAGGATCAAAACATCCTCGGCCTCTTCCCGCATGGCCATGTCGAACACTTTATAGCGATTGCGGCCGGCAGCCTTGGCGCTGTACATGGCGATATCCGCATCCCGCAGAATATCCTCCTGCCGGGCATACTGAAGCAGGTTGAGGACAACACCGATGCTGGCCGTCATGGTCACCGTATTGCCGCGCACTTCGAATGGAGCGGTCAGGCTCTCCCGAAGGCGTTCGACCACGGAAATCACCTCATCGTTGTTATTTACCGCTTCCACCAGGATGGCAAATTCATCCCCGCCCATGCGCGCGACCGTATCCATGGCCCGCACCGAAGCCTTGAGGTGGCGGGCGACTGCCACCAGCAGCAAGTCTCCCGTGTTATGCCCCAGACTGTCATTGATCACCTTGAAGCGGTCGAAGTCGAGGTACACCACTGCAAACAGGTCATCCGGATGGCGTTTGTTCCATTCCAAGGCATGTTCGAGGCGGTTTATGAATAATCGGCGATTGGCCAGGTTGGTCAACGGATCATGCAACGCCTCGTGAGTCAAACGCTCCTCCACCTCCATCCGCTTCCCCATCTCATTCTGCAAGGACTTGCGTTCCTCCTGCAGTTCAGCCGTTTGCTTATGTACACGATCCAGCAAGTCATGGATCCAGCCAATGGTCATGCCGATCAACGTGACGGTAAAACTGCTCACCAGCGAGGGGATGAGTGCGACGGCACCGGGGTCGCCAACCAATTCAAAGAGATAATCGTTAAGAAAATGGAACAGGATGCCGAAGATCAGGCTGCCGCGTACGCCCAGCAACCACCCGATCAGGGCCATCGGAATGACGGCCAGCGTCGCAGTGAATGTCCCTGCGAAGGTGTAAAGCAACGGAAAGACGACCGCATAGATGCCCAATCCACCAAGCGCGAACAGCAATCGATCGTACAGGTGGGAGGGGTTCTTCAGGGCAAGGGTCTCAAGCATGGATGAATTGTACGGCCATGGAGGGAAGGGAATACTTACATTTTACCAACAATCGAAAAACGGGCGTATTGGCATGCCTTCGGCAATCCAATCCATCTATTACGGGTGGTTCTCATGCTCGGTCTCTCTGATCGTCCTTTGCAACAATGTTGGTTCTTCCCGCCTGGGGCAGTCCCACGTATTTTTCCCGCAAGTCCGCTCTGAAAAATGAAGGGGCCTTAACTCATGTGCAGGATAATGTGGCCGGACTCGTCAGTCTCCACGCGCAGCCTTTTGAGGGGCAGGCGGGAGGGTCCACGTGTCACCAATCCCCTCTTGTCATAACGCGAGCCGTGGCACGGACATTCAAATCCGCCCTCCGTTGGTTCGATCGTACATCCGAGGTGCGAACATACCAGGCTGAAGGCCAGGAATCCATCGTTGTCGTGGATCAACATCGCCGGGATGTGCAGCAGAAGGGTTCGCGAAACCTTCGGGAAATCTGCCGCCGGTCCCAAATCGTATTCGGATGGCGGCGCTGGATCCATATCATAGGATAGAAAACGGATCACCCCGCCCAGACCAAGCAGCCCTCCCAAACCCAGGAGGGAGTTGCTTGCCAGCCTCAGGAATTCGCGTCGGGACAGTTTTTTCATGGCGTATTCACAAGAGACAGGAGGGTCAGCGCCAGCACGAGGACGGCGACGATCGTGAACAGCAATTGTACAACCTTTCCGCTGCGAGGGAACCAGCGACCCAGCTCGTTCTGCTTGATCCCCACAAACAGATACGGCATGGCGCCAAGAAGCACGACCAGCGCGGATGGAAACAGAACCCCCAGCAGGAACGGATCGCCCAGGCGGAGCAGTTGCTGCACCCACAGGAAGAACCATGGAGCTCCGGAATCCGCCTCCATAATGGTGTTGCTGCGAATCGGAGGTGCGATGGGAGCCGGAACCCATACAGAAAGGATCAGGAGCACCAGCCCGCCCACGAACATCCCCAGTACCTCGCGCCTCAGGAGTTCGGAGCGCGTGATCCTGGCCGTGGTTTCCCTTTGGGCAGGCGGAGCGGTGGAAATACCTCCGTCGCGTCGGACGCGAAACAGATGCCAGATCATCACCACCGCGCAGGCAAGCGACAAGGCAATTATATGCCACGAATAGAACCGCACCAGCGCTGCCGGTCCCGGCGCGCTGCCCCCAACCACGAATTCATAGAGACTCCCGCCCACCCACGGAACGGATTTCAACAGGTTGGTCCCGGCGGTCAGCGCCCAACGCACGCCTTCATCCCAGCGCAGGACATAACCGGTGAAATCCAGCAGCACCACGATCACCAGCAGCGCAAGCCCGAGCAGAAAATTGAACCTGCGCGGCGCGGCATATGCACCGGTGTAGATGACGCGAGCCAGGTGAACCACGGCAGCAATCACCAACAATTGAGCCGACCAGTAATGCAGGTTTCGAACGAACGCGCCAAAGGGGACTAAGGTCGTGATGGTCTGCACCGAAATGGCGGCTTTTTCCGGGGTGGGCACGTAGTAGAACATTTCCAGCAGGCCGGTCACAACCAGGACCAGGGACAGGAAGACGGACATACCCCCGGCGCCCAGGGTGTAACGCCAGCGCGCCTGCATGGCCGGTATCGTCGGCGCGTGCAAATGGGCGAAAAAATCCGGCCGCTTTGCCCGGCGACCTGCAGGAACCTCTGCGGATGGATGATGCACGGCATGTGCGATTGAACCGCGGGCAGTCCATGCGATCATCGCAGCGGCAAGGACACCGATAAAAACAAGCAGGCCGGCGAATTGACCCTGCGGAATTTCGACCCGCCGGTGGACCGGGACCGCCGAGGCATTTGCGCCGCTCAAAACCAATCCGGCCGGCAGCGTGCCTCTCATCTTCAACAGATAGGCAGTAGCCTGCCAGGCCTTTTCGGGGCCCAGTGAGCCTGGATTCCACCACGGCATCATCTCAACCAGATAGTCGTACAGCTGTTGGGCATTTTCAAAGCGGCCCAGCGTCCCCGCGGCGGAGAGCGGCGGAAACACCAGATCCCTGGGAATCTCAAACCCACCCTCAAAGTAATCGCTCCCATGACAGCCGGACTGCCAGCAATCACCGTCCTCGCCGAACGCGCCCCACTGCCACTCTGCGGTGAATCCCTGACCTCGATCCCCGTGGCAGGCCATGCACACACCCCAATAAAGCAGCGCGCCTTCATCCACTTGCGAGCGGATCTCAGGCACTTCGGGGCTGGCCAGTCGATCCATGTCAAAGGTGGGTGTGGGCTCCGGTATGAGCGTCACAGTCGCAGTGGGATCTCGATCCCGAGCGGCGTTGACGGTGCCGCTCATGAGCAGGCTGGCGCCAATTAAAAGGAAGGCGCCAATGGCGATCAGGGATGCCTGCAGCCGGCGCGCCACATCCGTAACGCGCGTGGTGCTTTCGGGGAGTTGATGCTGATTCATAGGCAGACCGGCCAACCCGGCAACCGCCGGACGTCGCTCCCCGCAACTTTAGCACATCCCCCGTTTCATACGACAGTGAAGAACATCCTGAGTATGGATGGGAAATCAGCCTCCCCGGGCGGGTCGGCTCGCGACGAAATCCATTTATGATTTTTCCGTCCGCACAGATACCCGCGCATTCGAGCCTCATGCGCAACCGTCGGGAAACCAGGGTTGGATTTTTCGTATGGTAAGATGTCCCAAATGGACTTCTCCCGTATCACCGACGACCTGTTCATCGGCACCACACCGGATGTGAGGGAATACAACCGTCTGCGCAAGCTGGGTGTTCGGCTGGTGATCAACATGCGTTGGGAGCATCGCCCGCAGCCGGATCCGCACGACCCGCCGCTCTCCCTGCTTTGGCTGCCGACCTTTGACAGCCCGTTCCTGCCGATCCCGATCCGCAAACTGATTCAAGGGGCGCAGGCCGCGCTGAAGACCATCCGCGACGGCGGGCGCGTGTACACACACTGCGCCGGCGGGCGTCACCGCGGCGTGGCGATGGGCGCGGCGGTCCTGATCGCGCAGGGACACGATCCGCAGGAATCCATGCACCTGATCGCGCGGCGCCGCTCCTTCGCCGATCCATTTGCCTTCTACATCCGGCCGCGCATCCTCAAGTTTGCACGCCATTGGAATCAAGCCCGGCCCGCATGAACCGCCCATGAACTCCATCGCCATCCTCGACTTCGGTTCGCAGTACGCGCAGATCATCGCGCGCCGCGTGCGCGAAGCCCAGGTGTACTGCGAATTGTTCCCGTGGGATGCGCCGCGCGAAAATATTCTTTCGATCCGGCCCAAAGGCTTCATCCTGTCGGGGGGACCCAAATCCGTTTACGAAACAAACGCACCTTTCATACAACCATTCATCCTCGATACGGGATTGCCTATTCTGGGCATCTGCTACGGCATGCAGGCGCTGGCGCACGCGCTGGGCGGACAGGTGGACGCTTCGGCGCAGCGCGAATACGGCCCGGCGGAGATACAGCCGTTGATGCCCGGCACCATGCTGGATGCGATCTCCAAAGTCTGGATGTCGCACGGGGATCGCATCACCCGCCTGCCGGAGGGATTCACCGCCCTGGCAAGGAGCGGCAACAGCCCCTGCGCAGCCATGGGCGATATGAAGCGGAAGTACTTCGGCGTACAGTTCCATCCCGAAGTGCATCACACGCCGAATGGATCCCTTCTGCTCAGGCATTTCGTGATCGATATCTGCGGAGCAAAAGCAGACTGGACGCCGGCCTCCATCATTGACGATGCGGTTGCGCGCATTCGAAATCAGGTGGGAGATCAACGCGTATTGGCGGCCGTGAGCGGCGGCGTGGATTCATCCGTGGCCGCGGCGCTGGTTCACAAGGCGGTCGGCGATCAACTTGTGTGCATGTTCGTGGACACCGGCCTGCTGCGTGCGAACGAGGCCGAGCAGGTGGCTTCCGCCTTCCGCCGCGGGCTGGGCATGGAACTCATCGCAGTGCAGGCGGGCGGGGAATTTTTCTCCGCGCTGAAAGGCGTGACGGAACCGGAACAAAAGCGCAGAATTGTCGGCGAGAAGTTCATCCATATTTTTGAGGCGCAGGCGAAGCAACTGGGCCGGCCCAAATTCCTGGTGCAGGGCACGATCTACCCGGATGTGGTCGAGTCCTCCGCCCCGGAGCGGGATAAGACGGAGAAGATCAAAACACATCACAACGTGGGCGGCCTGCCGCAGGACATGCCGTTCGAGCTGGTCGAGCCGCTGCGCTATCTGTTTAAAGATGAAGTCAGGCTGGTGGGCGAGGCGCTCGGGCTGAGCGAGGAGCTCGTGTGGCGGCAGCCGTTCCCAGGTCCCGGCCTGACCGTGCGCTGTCTCGGGGAGGTGACGCGCGAGCGTGTGGAGCGATTGCGGGCGGCAGACAAGATCCTGTTGGAGGAGTTATCCGGGGCGGGATATTTGGGAAAAGGCGCGCAGACCTCGCAGGCCTTTATGGTTTTACTGCCTGTGCGTTCGGTGGGTGTGATGGGCGACCAGCGCACCTATCAAGAGGCGGCCGCGATCCGCGCCGTGACCACCGAGGATTTCATGACCGCCGATTGGGCACGCCTGCCGCACGACCTGCTGGCTCGGGTCTCCAACCGCATCGTGAACGAAGTGAACGGGATCAACCGCGTGGTGTACGATCTCACCAGCAAACCGCCCGGCACGATCGAATGGGAGTGAACATGAATTTCGATGTTGGAGAGGTGTTAAGCCGCGCTGTCCGTCTCACCTGGAGGCACAAGATCCTGTGGATCCTGATTTTGCTGCCCATACTACCCTCGTTTTTTTTCATTCCCCTTTTCATCGCACCCTTGTTCCTTCTCGGTGAAAACAGCTCGCCAACCGCGGAGACGGTCTCCCTGATCGTCCTGTTGTCCCTGATCCTCGTTTTCATCCTGTTCAGCATCCTGTTCAACACCATTTGCATGACCTCGGCCACATTGGGCGTTATCCGCGCGGATCGTGAACAGGGATCGCTGTCCTTCCTCAGTCTGCTGCAGGGCGGCGCGCCGTATTTCGCCCGGGTGCTTGGGACAATCCTGATCGTCGGCCTGGGTATGGGATTGGTTTCTTTCCTCTTTTTTCTGTTTGTGTTCGCTGCGACCCTGGTTACCATGGGCATGGCCGCCATCTGCCTCCAACCGGTTATGATCCTGCTGACCCCGCTGATGTTCCTGATCGTCGGCGTAATGGAGGGCGCGCAGACCGCGGTGATTTCAAAGGATTTGGGTGCGTGGGAGGCGGTGAAGGATGCCCTCCTGGTGGTGCGCTCCCATGTGTGGAAATATATCATCCTCACCCTGATCATTTATTTTGGAAGCATGATCCTGTCCAGTTTCATCACGCTTCCCATGATGATTCCCGTCTTCGCAATCCCGTTTTTGATGGATCCGAGCGCCGGATTGGCGGCGGAAATGATGGTGGGTGTGATGGTGGTCTTTTCGCTCATCTTCTTCCCGGTCATGCTTGCCATTCAAGGCCTGGTGGGGACCTTCATGAAGGTCACCCTGGATATCACCTACCTGCGCCTGGCTTTTCAGCCGGCCTCTGATTCCACCGCCCTCCCCGAGGCAGGCCGGTAGACGGAAAATATCGAGTAGTGTATGATTCGGGGGAAGTTGCCCGGCCGCCCTTTCACCCGCCAGGCAAAGGAGGCGCGATGAACTTCGATTTCGGCAAGGTACTCACCCGTTCCTGGCAGATCATCTGGAAACACAAGGTCTTGTGGATTTTCGGGATCCTCGCCAGCTGCGCCCGAAGCAACGGTGGCGGGGGCAGTGGAGGCGGGGGAAATAGCGGATACTCGACCGGCCCCAATGGGCAGCCCCCGTTCCAAACCGACCAGCTCGAGCAGGGGTTGGAACAGGCCACGAATTTCCTCCGGGACAATCTGTGGATCATCCTTGCATTCATCGTCGGTATCCTCCTGCTCTCCTTTATCTTTTACGCACTGGGCATGATGGGCCGCATCGGCCTGATCAAGGGGACATTTAAAGCGGAGCGCGGCGCGGAGAACCTGGCCTTCGGCGAACTGTGGAGCGAAAGCCTGCCCTACTTCTGGCGGATCTTCGGTTTAAACTTCCTGCTCGGCCTGCTGGTTTTCCTCCTGATCATGCCATTCGTGGTTCTTGGCGTCATCACCGCGGGCGTGGGATTTCTCTGCCTGCTGCCCTTGTTGTGTCTGTTCATCCCGCTCACCTGGGCGGCCATGATCGTGCTGGAACAGGTGCAGGCGGCGATCGTGATCGAGGATCTGGGCCTGCTCGATGGGATCCGCCGCGGCTGGGCCATCGCCCGTTCGAACATCGGACCGATGATCATCATGGGGTTGATCCTGGGCATCGGAGGCGCCCTCGTCGGAGTCGTGATCGCCCTCCCGGTCATTCTCGCCGTGCTCCCGCTGATCCTGGGAATGATCGGTCAAAGCGAATCGTTCGCGCCGGTCTGGATCACACTGGCCTGCTGCCTGGCGTACATGCCGGTGCTGATCCTCCTCAACGGAATCGCCTCCGCCTACATCCAGTCCGCCTGGACTCTCACGTTCATGCAGCTTGCAGGCCCCAAAGAGAACGCGCCTGTCCTCATTGAACCGAATGCGTAAACTCGTCCCCGGCCTGATCGGCCTCGGCCTGCTGCTTAACGCGGCTGAAGCGGTCGGCGCGCGTCAATCCAACCTGGCCTCGGCGACTGTCTATACGGTGGATTATTCCACCTTTCCGACCAGCTCCGCGCTGGTGGACTTCTTCGATTCGCAGGGGATCTTCGCCTCCGGGCTCAAGCCCGAAGCGGTGACGGTGCTGGAGGACGGCCAGCCGCTTCCGGTCGATTCGCTGACCGAGCTGGCCATCCCGCTGCAGCTGGTGGTTGCCGTGAACCAGGGTGAGCCGCTGGACGCGCGCGACCCGACCGGCCTCTCGCGCTTCCAGCGCTTGGCACAGGTGCTGGCTCAATGGGCACAGGCGCGCGCACCCGACCTGCCGGATGACTTCAGCCTGGTCAGCCAGGCCGGCCCGGTGATCAATCACGCCACCGCCACACAGTTCATCGAGGGGCTGAACTCCTTCCAGCCGGATTTCCGCGCCGCCACGCCCAACCTGCAATCCCTGGCGATCGCGCTGGATACGGTCAGCGCGCAAACGCCGCGGCTGGGCATGAAGCGCGCCATCCTTTTCATCACCCCCCACATGGATAATCCCGACCTGGCGGCGGTGATGGATCCGCTCCTCCAGCGCGCCGCGGCATCCGGAATCCGCGTCTTCATCTGGTTCGTGGATTTCGATTTCACCTTCAACACCACCAGCGCGGCCGTGTTCAATTCGCTGGCCATTCAGACCGGCGGGAGCATGTTCTACTTTTCCGGCGCGGAGCGCTTCCCCGACCCGGAGGTGTATTTCTCGCCGCTGCGCCGCATCTACAGCATGACGTACAGCTCGCGGCTGACGACCGCCGGCGAGCACACGCTCAGCCTGCAGGCCAACCTGCCCAGCGGCGCGGTGGCCTCCAATGAATTGAAGTTCACGGTGGATATCCAGCCGCCCAACCCCATCCTGATCACCCCGTCCCTGCAAATCACGCGCCAGGCTCCGGCCGACGATCCCTTCAACACGGAAATCCTGCTGCCGACCGAGGAGCAGATCGAGATCATCGTCGAATTTCCGGACCAGCACGAAAGGCCTCTGACCCGCACCACCCTGTACATCGACGGGCAGATCATGGATGAAAACACCGCCGAACCGTTCGACGTCTTCACCTGGGATCTGAGCGGCTATACCTTGAGCGGCGAACACCAGGTCATCGTCGAGGCGGTGGACGTGATCGGCCTGAGCCGCAAGAGCATGGCCATCCCGGTCACGGTGACGGTGATCCAGGCGCCGCGCGGTCCCGCCGCGCTGCTCGCCAGGTACCGCACGCCCATCACCATCGGCGCCGTGCTGATCGCGGGCATTTCCCTGATCATCATCCTGGTGAGCGGTCGCGTGCGCATCCCCTCGCTGCGCGCGGTACGCGAGTCGCGCCGCGCAGAAGCCGATCCCCTGACTCAAACCATTCAAACCGGAACCCCAACGGTCGCTACGGCAGCCGGCACAGCGAAGAAGCGCAAGCCGCGCGCCTCATCCAAAAAAGCCGCCGCTGCGGCGCCAACCAGGGTCGAGGCGCCGGCCTCGTTCATCCGCCTGACTCCGGAAGGCCAACCGGCCCCGCTCGCGCCGATCGACCTCGATCACGAGGAGCTCATCTTCGGCACGGACCCGGTCCAATGCAATCGCATCCTGAGCGACGCCAGCATCTCCTCGGTCCACGCGCGCCTGCGGGCGATGGAGGACGGAGGTTTCCTGCTGCAGGACAACAACTCCATCGCCGGCACCTGGGTGAATTACGAACCGGTCGAGCGCGAAGGTCGCCGGCTTTCCCATAGGGATATGGTACACTTCGGCCAATTAACCTTCAGGTTCACGCTCCGTACTCCGCCTGAGGTCAAGAAACCCACGATCACGATTCTGGCCATCGAAGAATGATCCGTTCCTCACGTCCTCATCTGCACGTCGCGGCACGCAGCCATCCGGGCATGATCGGGAAGAACAACGAGGACCGCTTTTCCGTCTCCGCCTTCCAATTCAGCAAGGAGGACCAGCGGTCCTCCGTATTTGCCGTCGTGGCGGACGGCATCGGCGGGCATCGCGCCGGCGAGGTGGCCGCCGAACTCGCAGTGAGTTACATCAACAAGCGCATTGCGGAAAGCAATGGGAAAAAGCCGCTGGGCATCCTCGAGGAAGCCATTCACGATGCCAGCCAGGAGATCTCCTCGCAATCGGCCGGCAAGGAGGACGAAGAGGGGATGGGCTCCACCTGCGCCTGCGTCTGGGTGATCGAAAACCGTCTGTTCACCGCCTACGTCGGCGACTCCCGCATCTACCTGATCCGCCAGAATCACATCCAGCGCCTGACCATTGATCACACCTGGGTGCAGGAGGCTTTCGAAAAAGGCATCATCACCGCCGAGCAAATGCACGACCATCCGAATGTGCACGTCATCCGGCGCCATTTGGGCGGGGTGAAACTGCCGGATGTGGATTTCCGCCTGCGGATCGAGGATAGTGAAACGGATCAGGAATCCGTGGAAAACCAGGGATTCAAACTCGAACCAAGCGACGTCATCCTGCTCTGTACCGACGGGTTGACCGATCTGATCTGGGACGATGAGATCCTGCAGGTCGTCCGCTCGAACAGGGATTTGAAAACCGCGGTGGACCGCCTCGTGACCATGGCCAACGAGCGCGGCGGGCACGACAACATCACGATCGTGCTGCTGGCGATGCCCAGGCAGGAGGAGATGACGAAGAAGACGCCGGGCATCATCGAGTGGCTGCTCGGCGAGGAATGAACACTACGCGCTGACATCGTACACGAATGGCAGCGGTGGTGAAGCAGGGGGAAGCTCAGTGTGGGGGCAATTCAACATCACCCTACGTGGAATCTTTTCCGGTCTTTTCCCGGTCCAGCCACAATTCGCGGTATTTGCGATTCCAATCGATCAGGAAGCGGAAGGCGATCACCAGTCCCCCGGCAACCGCGACATGGATCGAGACATCGCGGACATTCAACAGCCACAGGGCCGGCGCGGCGAGGATTCCCGTGAACACGCTCGCCCGCGCGGAGTGATGCACGACCAGAACCAGCAGGATCAACAAAGCCAGGCAGATGAGGAAGGCCAGCGGGTTGACCGCCAGCAGAGTCCCTCCGAGGGTGGCCAGCCCCATCCCGCCGCGAAATCCCGCGAAGACCGGCCAGCAGTGTCCCGCCGCGGCCAGCGCGGCCGTTATCGCAATCACCCACGGATTCCCGGAGTACTTCACAGCCAGGTACACGGGAAGGAAGCCTTTGACGATATCCAGGACGAGCACAAGAGCACCCCAGCCAAACCCCGCCTGACGGATGGTGTTGGTCGTGGTCGCATGCCCTGAGCCGGAATCGCGCACATCCACGCCCTTGACGAGGCGCGTGATCCAGATCGCGAAGGGCAGTGAACCGCATAGATAACCAAAAACGGGAAATATCAAGGAAGGGATCATCGCCTTCTAAAGCGTCCTTTCGACCTTGAATGGAGTCAGGTCGGGATCGACCACCTCCCCGAACTCGCGCGCCGCCAGGTGGCCGGAGAACACGGCCTGCGCGATGATGTTCGGCGCCTCGGCGTCGCCGATGAGGCGCAGAGAATCCAGCCTGCGCTCCGCCAGCGCGGGCTTCAATTCGTGGAACAGCGAATCGTTGGGGAGGCGGTCCGTGACCAGCACGATCGCCTTGCAGGGGAAGACCGACTCGGCGGAGGTGATCACATCCGCGATCGAGGCGCTGGAGAGGGAATACGAGAGGATCAAGTGATGCGGAAGAAGGTTCACCTTCAACGAGCTCAGACGCTTGAGGATATGTTCCTGCTCCAGTGTGAACTGGGTCCAATACGAGATCATCGGCGCCGGCGTCATCAACGTGACCTCGCAGCCGTTCTGCGCCAGCAGTTCGGCCAGTACTCCGCCCATGTAATAGTGATCGTCGTCGTAAACGAGGACTTTTCCGGAGGGCAGTCTGCCGGTCATCAAGTCGTCCGGCGTAAAGATCGTTCCATCTCCCTGCAGCGGGCGCGAGCGGAATCGTCCCATGCCGTCGCGCCGCCACATTGCGCCCGTGGCTACGATCACGTTGCGCGTCCCCGAATCAAGGACCTCCTCCACGCGCATCGGGCTGGAGGGATAGAGCGCGACATTCTTCATTTTGGCGATCTGGGTCAAACGCCAGTCGATTACGCGGCGCCATTCGATCAGGTTTGGCAGCGCCGATTCGAGTGCCACGCGCCCGCCCGCTTCACGCCGCGCCTCGGTCAGGATCACGCGGTAGCCGCGCTGGCCGAGGGCACGCGCCGCCTCCAGCCCGGCGGGTCCCGCCCCCACAATCAGCACTTCTTCATCCTTCTTCTTCTTGGAAATGATCTCCGGGTGCCAGCCGCGCCGCCACTCCTCGCCCATGGCCGGGTTCTGCGTGCAGCGGATCGGGACGAAGCGCGTATCGCCCGTGACGCATATGTTGCAGCCGATGCACTCGCGAATGTCTTCGATCCGTCCCTCGCGGATCTTGTTCGGCAGGAACGGGTCGGCGATGCTCGGGCGCGCCGCGCCGATCAGGTCCATCACCCCGCGTTCGATGGCTGAGACCATCGAGTCCGGCGAGGTGTACCGCCCGACGCCGACCACCGGTTTGGTGGTGAGCCCCTTGACGAAGGAGATGTATTTTTCCTGATAGCCTTCCTTTTCGAAGCGCGAGGTGGCCGAGTCGTTCTTCCAGGCGCTCAGGTTCACATCCCACAGGTCCGGCAGTTCCGCGAGCATGGAGACGATCTCGCGCGCCTCGCCGTCATGCTGCATGCCGTCGGCGCCCAGCAGTTCGTCCACCGCGAAGCGCACCGCCACGGCGCAGGTATCGCCCACCGCCTCCTTGGTGTCTTCAATTAATTCACGCAGGAAGCGCACGCGGTTTTGCAGCGATCCGCCGTACTCATCGCTGCGGTCGTTGTCCTTCGACAACAGATGAAAGGCGAGCGTCATGTTGTGCGCCGCGTAGCAATAGACGATATCGAAGCCGGCTCTCTTCGCGCGGATCGCCGCCGCGCGGTGCCATCGGCGCACCTGTTTGAGATCCTCCTTCGTCGCGGCGCGCGTCTGGCCGGGTTCGATTCCGCTGCCGCCGGTGATGCCCATCGAGCCCGGACCGAAGGCCGCCGCGCGTGAATAGTAATTGGAGGCGTCATGGCTGTTGTAAGTCAGTTCGATTCCGGCCAGCGCGCCGTGCTTGTGCACGGCCTCGGTCATCAACTCCCAGGCCGGGATGTCCTCATCGCTCCACAGGCGCCCTTCGAAGAACGGCGAGAGGTCGCTGGTGTAATGGATTTCGGTCTCCTCGGCGCACACCACGCCCCAGCCGCCCTCGGCTTTCATCCCGCGCATGGCCGCCATGCCGCGCGGCAGGCGGTGACCGAAACCGTTGCAGTGCGGCACCTGGTAGAAGCGGTTGGGCGCAGTGACCGGCCCGATGCGCAGCGGCTGAAAGAGGATATCGTAACGCGAGGTCGTAGTCATATTTACAGCCTAAGGTCGTGAGATTTTCACCCGCATCACATACCCGTTCACCCCTCCGAAACGATATTTGTATTCCTCGTCGCCGCGCATGAAATCGAATTCCGTGCGCCCGTTCTCACAGCACCACTGCAGGACGTGGCCGAGCAGCACCCAGCCGGGGGAAAGGTCCATGTAGGCGCGGTTCACGCCGGCGTTGTATCCCCACATCCTGCCGCCGTAGTCGAAGTTGAGCGCCGCCGCTGCGCGCTGCCCATCCACCTCGAGGAAAGCCAGCCACAACCAGCCGCCCGCGTGCGCGGCGCGCATGATCGCGCGCATCTGCGCCCGCATGGGCTCGTGCAGGAATTTTGCCTTGTTCGGGTCGTGCTCCATCAATAGCAGAAAGGCGTCGATCTCCGCCTCGGGATCCTGCATGCCCGAAATGAACCAGCGCACCCCGCGGCCGCTTTCCTCGGCACGGCGCAGCTTGCGGCGGATCTCATGTCGCTGTTTTTTCTCCAACCGTGCGAGATATTCCTCGAAGGTGCCGTTCAGGGGGATGCGCGGTGTGGGACGGTAGATCTCCTCCTGATGAGCCCAGCCGCGGTTCGCCGCTTCAGCCTTGAGCGCCGTGAGCGTGGGCGATGAATCGGGGAGGTTGTACCAATCCAGCACGGACCAGTCCGCGGGCGGGCGCGAGGCGAGGAAATCCAGCAGTCCGTTAGCGAAGCGCGCGTGATCCTGCGGCCGTGCGATCAGGTCCAGGTAATCCGAAATCTCGATGCTGCCGTTCAACATCAATGCGCGCTGACCCTCATGCTCTGCGAGGAACAGCGGAGCGATGCCGATCAACCGATCCGCTTCGCGCGCCGAGATCAGCATCGATCGCGCCGCCGGCCATTCACGACCGCCGCGATGTTCCCACCAGGCACGCTGATATTCGTGCCGCAGGAACGGTGAATCGACCGCGGATTCCTTTAACAATCCGTTCCAGGATTGCGGATCGATTTCAATAAACTCGCTGTGAAGTTCATACTGCATGGGCGGCCGGATTTTACCAGTATAATGAAGCGGATTTTGGGTCCCTTTTTACATGGCTTTCGATCTCACCCTCCTGCCGCTTTACCGAATCCAGGGTCAGGAATCGCCGAGCATGCCGGGCTTGCTTGCCCTCACACCGCCGCGCAGCGCGGCGCGCGGCCGCGAACAGGACCGCCTGCTGGCCTACCTGCTGCTGGCCGGCAATTCAACCTTCACCACCACCGAATACGCGCAGATCGCGGAGGACGCGGCGAAGACCTTTTATTCCACCGGCGGATCGATCACCAGTGCCCTGCGCGCCGCCGGTGAATTCGTCAACAAGACTCTGCTCGACCGTAACATGACCACCAGCAGCCGCGGCCAATATGCCACGGGCTGGCTTACGCTCGCGGCCGTGCGCGATGCGCAATGCACCCTGCTGATGAGCGGTCCGATGCACATCTATCGCTTCGGGCCGGGCGAACCGCGGCACATCTTCGAGCCGCATGTCTCAGGCAAAGGGCTTGGCATGAGTCAGGCCGCGCCGATCCATTACGCCCAGGTGACGTTGAACCCGGGCGAATGCCTGCTGTTCTGCGGCAAAATACCGCGAGGCTGGGAAGGCGCGCTGTCCGATCCCACGCCCACCTCGATGAACGCCTTGCGCCGCAAACTGATCCTGCAGTCGTCGGATGACCTGAACGCGGTCCTGGTTCAGCCCACGGAAGGCAGCGGTTCGGTCAAGTTGTTGAACGGAACCGACGAGCCCAGGGAGGAAATTCCACCGGAAGCCGCCCCTCCACCCGCGGCTGCAAGCCGTCCTCAAAAACCGGAGAGCACTGCTGCTCCCGCGCACCTCGTCCAACCCTCAGCGTATGCCATTCCATCGCAGCCTCAGGCTGCCTCATACAGCCCCGCGGTGGATCTGTCGCGCCCGGCAGGTTCAAGGGAATTCCCCGCCTCGATCCCGCGCGCCAACGCATCCACTCCACCCTTCATCACGGAGACTCCTCCCGTTCCGCCGGAAAAAAGTCCCGAAGCAATAACGTCGGAACCCAAACCCGCGCGTGAACCCTCCCGGCAGGCGCGCCGCGTCGCAAAGACGCTGGCAGGCGGCATTCAGGCCTCCCGCCGCTTGAGCAATGCGCTTGGAGAGCGTTTGAGGAACTTCCTGCCGCGCCTGCTGCCCAACAGCGAGACCGGCGAACCGCTGGCTCCCTCGAACACGATGATGGCCTTCCTCGCCGTGCTGGTGCCGCTGATCGTGGTGACCATCGCCAGCGTGGTATACCTGCGCTACGGACGAAGCCTGCAATACGAGACCTACCTGCGCCAGGCACAGGAACTGCGCGCGCAGGCCGTCACCATGACCGAGCCGGTGGAACAGCGCAAGACCTGGGAAAATGTGCTGCTCAACGTCGACATCGCCGAATCCCATCGTGAGACCTCCGAGACGATCACCCTGCGTCAGGAGGCCGAATCGAATCTGGACGCGCTCCTGGGGATTACGCGCCTGCAATTTCAGCCGGCCTTCAGCAGCAATCTCGGCATCGAGGTCAGCCGCATGGCTGCCAGCGAAACGGATTTGTTCCTGTTGAACGCCGCCAAGGGGGAGGTGCTGCGGGCGCAGCTCACCAGCGGCCGCGGCTTTCAACTCGACACCGCCTTCAATTGCCGTCCAGGCGTATACGGCAGTTATACGGTGGGACCGCTGGTGGATATCCTCGCCATGCCGACGTTGAACTCGATCAACGCGACATTGCTCGGCGTGGACGCTGGCGGCAACCTGCTGTATTGCGCTCCGGGTCAGGTGGCTCAGGCCATCCCCCTGCCCGTGCCGGACACCAACTGGGGGCGCGTGACCGCCTTCGTGCTCGATGCCGGCAACCTGTACGTGCTGGACGCGCCTGCGCGCGCGGTCTGGGTCTACAACGGCCGGGATGGCACCTTCATCGACCAGCCATACTTCTTCTTCGGCGGTCAGACCCCCGAGAAGCAGGACGTGATCGATCTGGTCGTATCCGGCGACGACCTGTACCTGCTGCACGCCGACGGTCATCTTTCCACCTGCTCCTACAGCCGCCTCGAGTCCGTGCCAACGCGCTGCCAGGACCCGACCCCGCTGGTCAACCCGTTCGCGGCCTACCAGGATGTCGACCTGTTCGGGACGGCGCACTTCACGCAGATGCTGTTCGCCGCGCCGCCGGATCAATCCATCCTCCTGCTGGATGCCGACTCGCAGGGCGTGATGCGCTTTGCCCCGCGTACACTGGACCTGGAAAACCAGTTCCGCCCCACCACCGGTTCCGGCAACCCGATCCCGCCCGGGCCGGTCGGCGCGGTGACGGTCGGCCCCAATTACGTGATGTACCTCGCCGTGAATGGGCAGGTCTACCTCGCCGCAATACCGTAAGCGTTTCCCGGACAGCTTGGAGGCGACATGAACAATCTGTTTAATAATCTCAGCGAACTCTTCCAGCGGCTGGTGGCGCGCTATCCCGTGGATAGTGAAAAGGAGCCGGCGCAAATCACGCAGAGCAGGGTGCTGCTCATCATATACGATCCGGTGATGGACGCCTCCGACGGAACGCGGCTCTCGAAGAGCATGAACTGGTATCGTACGTCGGACCTGCTGACCGGTTTCATGGCGGACCTGATCCTGGTCAGCAACGGGCTGGCGCGATATCAGATCGTCGACCGCGTGGAGGTGGACGAGTTCCCGGTCAAGACCGACGGTTTCCGCTACACACCGCAAGCCTACATGGACCTGCTGCGGGGGACCTCCTCTCCGCATCTGCCGCAGGAGGCGGATTACAACGCCATCTTCAAGAAATACAATGTGCTCAAGCGCGTGGCGAATCACGAGATCGACGAAGTGTGGATCTTCGCCTTCCCGTACGCCGGCTTTTACGAATCCACGATGGGCGGGCCGGGCGCATTCTGGTGCAATGCCCCGCCGCTGAAAGGCACGGAATCCAGCAGGCGGCGCTTTGTGGTGATGGGCTTTTCCTACGAACGCTACATCGGTGAAATGCTCGAGGCCTACGGTCATCGCGCCGAGTCGATCATGGACAAGACCTTCAGCCGGTTGAGCGGTGAGGCGAATCTATGGCAGCGCTTCATCCGCTACGAAAAGATCGCCCCGGGCAAAGCCGCCTGCGGGAACATTCACTTCGCGCCCAATAGCCAGCGGGATTACGATTGGGATAATTCCTCGCCCGTGCGGAGCGAATGTCATGACTGGCTCGTGAACTTCCCGAATTTCAAGGGGGATTTCCGTACGGTGGACGCCTCCGAATGGGGCGGCGGAGACATCCGCAAACACCACACCTGGTGGTTCAATCACTTCCCGCGCGTGGCCGGCCGCCGCAACGGCATCCACAACAACTGGTGGCAGTATGTGGTCAGCCCCCAGAACGTGCTTGTTTGATCCTCAGGCAGGAACCCAGACCTGATACAACCCGAGCCTTCCATTTTCTCCATCCGAGAGGAAGGACTCGCTCACGCGCATCCCGGCCCCCGCCGCCAGGCCGGAGAGTTCCTCCGCCGAAAAATGATGGACGTAGCGCAGTCCCTTTCCGCCGCTGCGCCAATCCAACAGATAATCCCCTTCATCTACCTCTGAATCCGAAAGGCCGGCCCGCTCCCACGGCTGGATGCGCGACCGCAGCCTGGCGCTGTGCAGGAACTGCCAGTTCGAGAGGATAACCCTGCCATCCTCCTTGATCAGCCGGCGAATAGCCTGCAGCATGGACCTTCGCAGGCCGCTCGAGGGGATGTGATGCAAGACTGCGAACAAGGTGATCACATCCCAACCGCCGGCGGGTGAAACAGGGCTAACGAATTCTTCAAGATGATCTGACAGTCGCGTCAAATCCATCTCCCGGAATTCCATGGATGTATTGTGAGATCGTCCCTGTGCCTCCCCCAACAAGGACAGGCTGTAGTCCACGCCCAGGAGCGGACCGCGATGGCCGCTAATTGAAAGCGTCAAAAGAAATTTTCCGTTTCCACACCCAAGGTCCAATACAGATTCGGACCCCCTCAAAGTCTTCATGATCTTCATCACGCCGGGCTGGAGTCGCTGCCGCGTGGTGGAAAAGGATTCGCCCAAACGATCGTAGAAATCGCGATTGATCGCCAGCAATTTCGCCGCGGTTGCAGGATTCACACCGGCATTATACCCTTCGGGTACTTTACCCTTCGGGTACTTTACCCTTCGATGCGAGTGGCTAAAGGGATGGGTGTCGATCTTCTTACCGCAAAGCGTGCTGCACCCTTTCGGGTGTGCTTCGCGAAGAACGCTGAGATATCCTTTGCTCTTCTCTGCCAACTCCGCGATCTCAGCGGTAAGATATATTCGAGCATCCTGTTAGGTGCCCTTCGATTATTTTATAACGGTATAATCCCCGCATGGTATCGGCACAGGAAATCGAGAGACTCTCGAATGCATTCGAATCGAAGACGCCGCAGGAGATCATTCGCTGGGCGGTGGACCAGTTCTGGCCTGAGATCGCCTTGAGTTCGTCGTTTCAAACGCAGTCCATGCCGCTGCTGCACATGGTGACCCAGATCAAGCGCGGCATGCCGGTCTTCTTCCTCGACACCGGCTATCACTTCTGGGAAACTCTGATCTTTCGCGAGCGAATCGCCTCGGAATGGAAGATCAACGTGATCGACCTGTATCGCGAAGCGCGCTGGGATATATTCGTCCGCCAGCATACGCGCAGCCTGCCGCTGGATGATCCGAACCTGTGCTGCTACCTGCACAAGGTCCAGCCCATGCAGAAGGCCTTAAAGGATATCAAAGCCTGGATCAGCGGCATCCGCCGCGATCAGACGGCGGAACGCGCCCGCGCCGGCATCCTCGAACCTCAGGAGGGCGGGCTGCTGAAGATCAACCCCCTGTTGAACTGGACCCGCGCCGACGTCAAGCGGTATGCAGAGGAACACCACCTGCCGTCCCATCCCCTGTTCGAGAAGGGATACCGCAGCGTGGGCTGTGCCCCCTGTACGATTCCCATCGGCCTGGACCAGGATGAGCGGGCCGGCCGCTGGGCCGGGCGCGGCAAGACCGAATGCGGCCTGCATACCGACATGTTCCGCAGAAGGGAACTCAGTGAAGTGAAAGGCGAGTTCCACACCGACGTCAGCCGGGTGGAATGACAGCAGCCATGTCCCTCACAGAACGACAAAAGCGCTGGAGGCAGTCCAACCTGCTCACTCCAACCAAGATGGCCCTCGCGCATCATGTATTAAATGAAATTCGCACCGGGCGCGAGGTGATGGATGCCCTGCGCCATCATCCATTGGAGGCAGGCGGATATCTCACCAAGGCCGCGCTGGTGACCGCCTATCATCAGATGGTGGAGACAGGCCGGATCGCGCCGGAACCCGCCCTGCTCGAACGCATCCGCATGAAGCCAGTACGCACGCTCTCCGGCGTGACCACGGTCACCGTGCTCACCAAACCATATCCTTGCCCCGGCAAGTGCATCTTTTGTCCCACCGATGTGCGCATGCCAAAGAGCTACCTGCCCGATGAGCCCGGCGCGATGCGCGCGCTCGAACACGACTTCGACCCATACACCCAGGTCGAGGCGCGCTTGCGCGCCCTGGCCAACCTCGGTCACCCCACCGACAAGGTCGAGCTGTTGATCCTGGGCGGGACATGGTCCTCCTACAAGCGCGACTATCAGGAATGGTTTGTCCGGCGCTGCTTCGAGGCGATGAATGCGGCCCCCCTTGTATCCCCCCATTTTGCCGAGCAAAATGGGGGGACAGAGGGGGGTGAAGTTGCGAATTTAATTGAAGCTCATTCGATTAATGAAACCTCTCCTCACCGCAACGTGGGACTGGTGATCGAGACCCGCCCGGACGAGATCACTCCCGATGAGATCCGCTGGCTGCGCCGCCTCGGCGTGACCAAGGTGCAGATGGGCGCGCAAAGCTTCGACGACCATATCCTCACGATCAATAAACGCGGACACGACGTCGAATGCACCCGGCAGGCGACTGCCCTGCTGCGCGCCGCGGGCTTCAAGATCGTCCTGCACTGGATGCCCAACCTGCTCGGAGCCACACCGCAGAGCGACCGTGAGGACTTTGCGCGCATGTGGCGGGACTTCTGCCCGGATGAGATCAAGATCTATCCGAATCAACTGCTGGCCAATGCGGAGTTGTACGAATACTGGCAGCGCGGCGAATTCAAACCGTACACCACGCAGGAACTGGTGGAGTTGATCGCGGATCTCAAGCCGACGATCCCGCGCTACTGCCGGGTCAACCGCGTGATCCGCGACATTCCCTCCACGAACGTGGTGGAGGGCAACCGCCGCACCAGCCTGCGGCAGGACGTCCATGCGGAGATGAAACGCCGCGGCGCACGCTGCGAGTGCGTACGCTGCCGCGAGGTGCGCGGTGGAGTGGTCGACTCCGGGACGCTGCGCCTCGAGGATCTGGTCTATGCGGCGGGCAGGGCGGAGGAGCATTTCCTTTCCTTCGTCACGCCGGATGACCGGCTGGCTGGTTTCGTCCGCCTGTCGCTGCCGAGCAGGGATTCGCCGGATACCGGCTTGGCGGAACTGAAGCATGCGGCTTTGATCCGCGAGCTGCATGTCTACGGACAATCTCTCGCCGTCGGCGCGGAAAAGACAGGCGCGGCGCAGCACGTCGGGTTGGGCACGCGCCTGCTCGAAAGGGCTGAGATAACAGCCCGCGAGAGGGGTTTTTCTCGGCTTGCGGTAATATCGGCTGTGGGAACGCGTCAATATTATCTGGAGCGCGGTTTCGAACGCGGCGAGTATTATTTGTGCAAGAAGATATAAAAATTAAACACGAAGGGCTCAAAGAGCACAAAGTTTTATGGTCAACTATCCCAAAAAAGTCTTTCCTCCCGTATCGCCTGATGTTGAGCGTGTCGGAAAAATCGTATTGGATGCCGCCTACAAAGTTCATACTGTTCTTGGACCTGGACTGCTTGAGTCGGTTTATGGAGTTGCAATGAAGCATGTACTCGAAAAGAATGGCGCGGTTGTTGAAACAGAAGTAAAACTCCCTATCGTGTTTGAGGGTGAAAAGCTTGAGTCTGCTCTTCGCCTTGATATGCTTGTAGAAAAATGCGTGATTGCAGAATTAAAGTCTGTCGAAAAAACGAATCCCGTATACGAAGCACAGCTATTAACCTACCTGCGCCTTTCTGGAAATCGCCTTGGTTTTTTGATTAATTTCAACGTGCCCCATCTAAAAGACGGCATCAAACGAATGGTGGTATAAACCCTTGTGCGGTAGTGAGCATTATTTGTCTAAAAAGACAAACGATCAAACACAAAGGGGTCAAAGGACACCAAGAAGAACCTAAAATAAAAAGGCCGTTGAGCCCTTTGTGTCCTTTGTGTTTAACGAATTTATAATAGGATCATACTTGAAACCCAAACACTGGACCGTCTTCATCACTCTCGGCCTGATCTGGAGTTCGTCCTTCCTGTGGATCAAGATCGGCGTGCAGGAAATTGGGCCGATGGCCCTGGTTGCCTTTCGCATGTTGTTCGGCGCAATCACGGCAGTCCTGATCGCCGTCCAGCAAAAATCAGAATGGCCCACCGACCGCAGGACCCTGCTCAATTTCGCCATCCTCGGCCCGACCAGTCTCGCCATTCCCATCTTCTTCATCTCCTGGGGCGAACAGACGATCGACTCGGCTGTGGCCTCGATCCTCAACGCAACCGTTCCGCTCTTCACACTGGTCATTGCCCATTACTGGCTGCACGACGACAAAATGACGGTTCGAAAGGTGACCGGCCTGCTGATCGGTTTTGCAGGCACTCTGGTCCTGTTCAGCGAAGACCTGCTGGCCGGCGCGCACGGCAACCTCCTCGGGCAACTGGCCGTGGTCCTCGCCTCCCTGTTTTATGCCGGCAGCGCGGTCTTTGCGCGTAAAGCTACTGCGCACATCGAGGGGATGGCGCGCGGCGCGCTCCCGCTGGTTACGGCGGCGATCTTCATGTGGATCGTCGGCCCGATCGCGGAAAAACCCTTCCTCATCCCTCAATTGCCCATCACCTGGGTGGCCGCCCTGTGGCTCGGCATGCTCGGCTCCGGCGCAGCCATGCTCATGTTCTACTATCTGATCCACGAGGTCGGCCCGACCCGCGCCTCGCTGGTCACCTATCTCTTCCCCATCGGCGGCGTGATCCTCGGCGTGATCTTCCTCGACGAACACCTCTCCTGGCAGCTTATCGGTGGTACAGCCCTGATCGCCGTCAGCCTGCTCGTGGTGAATTACCGTCCGAGAGGCGCATGACCGATCACCGTTCCGGATTCGTTGCCCTGATCGGCCGCCCCAACGTCGGCAAATCCACTTTGTTGAATGCACTGCTCGGTCAGAAGGTCGCAGCCGTGTCGCCGCGCCCGCAGACCACCCGCAGAAGGCAGCTGGGAATCCTGACCCTTGAGAATGCGCAGGTCGTCTTCGTGGATACGCCCGGCATCCACCAGGCGCGCCACAAACTGGGCGAGTTCCTCAACCAGGAAGCACAGGAGGCCTTCGACGGTGTGGACCTGATCCTGTGGCTGGTGGACGCCTCCGTTGAACCGACGGAGGACGACGCGCGCATCTCCGCCTTGATCAAGGAGCTTCCGACTCAGACTGCTCAAATCCTGGTTCTCAATAAGATCGACCTGATTAAACCCGAGGAGGAAAGGGCGCGGGTCGAGGCTTATTCAGCCTTGATGGATTCGGTCGAAATCAAAAAAATATCCGCTGTGAAGCGACTCGGGTTGGGGGAGATGCTCGAAGCAGTGATCCAGCGGCTGCCCGTGCGCCCGCCAGATTACCCCGAAGAACAGGTCACGGACCTGTACGAGCGCGAGATCGCCGCCGACCTCGTCCGCGAAGCCTGCCTGTTCAAATTGCGCGATGAGGTGCCGCACAGCCTGACCGTTCGCGTGGACGAATTCAAGGAGCGCGAGAACGGAATGGCCTACATCGCCGCCACGCTCTACGTCGAGCGCGAATCCCAGAAGGGGATCGTGATCGGCGAGGGCGGGAAGATGCTGAAATCGATCGGCAGCGCGGCGCGGCGGGAGATCGAGGAGATGATCGGCCGGAAGGTTTTTCTCGAATTGCGCGTCAAGGTGCAAAAGGATTGGCGCGATGACCCGAACGCGTTGAAACAATTCGGGTATGCAAAGAGGAAGTAATCCACCCCGAATCCAAGACCGGGTAAAAGCCCGGCCTGCCAGTAATCTTCAGCCGCGTACAACGGGGATCGTAAAATGAAAGGTGCTTCCATGCCCGCTTCCGGGGCTCTCGACCCAGATCCGCCCGCCTTGCGCCTCGACCAGGTGCTTCGCGATCGTCAGCCCGATGCCGCTGCCGGCGCCCGCCTGGCGCGAACGGGATTTGTCGATTCGATAGAAACGGTCGAAGATGTGATCCTGGTGCTCGCCGGGGATTCCCGTTCCATTATCTTCAACGCTAAAGCGCACATAGCCGGCCTCCTTACGGGCAGAAACGGTCACTTTACCTTCTGAAGGGGTGTATTGCAGGGCATTCGCGGTCAGGTTGGTCAACACCTGGATCAGGCGGTCCTCATCCGCCTGGACCCGTGGAAGATCTGAGGTCGGGTTCGCGGTCAGGGAGATGCGCTTTTCATCGAATGGACGTTGGAAACGTTTGATCACGGTTTGCACCACATCGGCCGCGTTCAACGGGCGGAGGTCCAGCGAGTAGGCGCGAGCTTCCACCCGGCTGATTTCCTGCAGATCATCCACCAGCCGTCCCAATCGTTCGGCTTCCTGATGAATCTGCCCGAACGTTTCTCCCGAGGCGGGCAGCACACCGTCGATCAGACCCTCCACCGAACCCCGGATGGCCGTCAGCGGCGTGCGCAACTCATGCGATACGTCTCCGATCAATCGGCGGCGCATGGATTCGGTCTGCTCGATCTTCTCTGCCATCTGGTTGAATTGCGAGGCAAGCTCGGCCAGTTCGTCCTGCCCTTCTATTCGTACGCGCTCGTCGTAACGGCCGTCCGAGATGCGCCGGCTGGCCTGGGTCAACTCGCGCAGGGGGGAGATGATTCGATGGCTGAAGTAAATCCCGAGCGAGACCGCGACCAGGGAGGCGACCAGCGCCGCGTATCCCAGCGCTTCGAACACGCCGGCGCGGAAATCGGAAAACCCCACCTGGCCGCGCTGCGAACCCTGTCCCTGCATGTGCTGCATCATCTGTGGATTTCCCCCCATCATGTGACGGTTGTACGCAAACGGCACGGCAAAGAAAAGCGCCACAAGCGTGACCAGCATTCCGACAGCCAAAACGACCAGGTAGGAGATCAACAGTTTCGAGCGGATGGATTTCATGATTCAGTACTCCCGCGTACACCCCTGTGTTTACAAGTTATCGTTGCTACAGCAGTTCGTCTTCAAAACGGTAACCCACCCCGCGGACCGTGGTGATCAGACTCTCGACTCCGAGCTTCTGGCGCACATGCCCCAGATGAACATCGACCACGCGCATTTCCCCGTAATAGCTTCCACCCCACACTTTTTCCAGCAGTTGTTCGCGCGTCAGCACACGACCGTGATTCTCGGCCAGGGCTTTGAGCAGGTCGAACTCGAGGGCGGTCAGCTCGACCGGCCGTTCATCCACCGTGACGGTGCGCGCCGCGCCGTCCATCCGCACCCGCTTGAACGAAAGGATTTCCTTCCCTCCGCCTGTTCCCGTAACCTGCATGCGACGGAACGCCGCCTTGATGCGGGCGACCAGTTCGCGCGGGCTGAACGGCTTGGTGACGTAGTCATCCGCGCCGACCGACAGGCCGACGATCTTGTCGGTCTCCTCGGTGCGGGCGGTGAGCAGGATC
>Ga0194126_10001870_pt1 | contig 34733 bp, 31 predicted proteins | sample TA2KigC150mmetaG_FD_148641 | JGI IMG/M metagenome (GOLD analysis project Ga0194126, IMG submission 148641) | Freshwater microbial communities from Lake Tanganyika, Tanzania - TA2015035 Kigoma Deep Cast 150m | ecosystem: Environmental > Aquatic > Freshwater > Lake | place: Tanzania: Lake... | reverse complement strand
AGCATTCGCATCAACCCTAATGCGCGGTTTGATTCGCGTTTCAGGAGGTTGGTCTTTGCATTAAAAACAAATTGACGTTCCTCGGGAAAAGGAATCTCCGCCGGGGTGAGGCTGAACAACGTGACCTCATGCCCCAACCCGCGCCAGATGCTGATCTGGGTTCTTATCTTTTTTCCCACGCCGCCCTGCATGATCTCCGGCGCAACATGGACGGTCACATAGGCAATACGCATTAATTGAACCAAGCCATCACTTTCTTGACAACCGGCACCATGCTCTGAACAATAGGCTGTTCCATGAACTGACCATAGGATGGATAGTCCCAATAGCTCTTTTTCGGCGCGTTCATGATAGTGGTGAATTCTTCATCACTGAACCCCAGTTTCTTAGCGACGTACTCGCGATCCTCCTCCTGCATGGACGGCGAATAGGTTGGGATGCTCAATTCTTCTAATGCCTGCTCACGGGCCATCTCGCCCGAACATATCAGGCTGGAAAGATGACAGCGGCGTTTGTCGAAGCCGAATTTTACGGGCAGGATGTAACCCTGATAAAAGCGGGTGTAGATGGATTCGTAATGCTTGCCGCCGTAATATCGCCAGCCCAATTCCTCTTGCAAAACGCGCAAGGCTTCCTTCTTGGTGTAATGGACATAATCCAAAATCGCAATGCGTTTCTGGGTGATCATTCGCAGGTAATAGGTGAAAAAGCCAAAATGCGGAAAGGTCTTAAGCGGGCGTGTGCCAAAACGTTTGTGTAGTTCACGGATGTACTTCCAATCGAAATGCCCTTCAGACCACGCACTGGGAAGATGGGTTTCGGTGCGTACGTTGTTCCCAATAAGAATGTATTTGACCCCAAGTTTTGCTGCCATATTTCCAAGGATGGCAACAATCGCATGGTCGGTGGGAATCTCGGAGTCGGGCGTGGAGGCTTTGAGGAAGGCAGATTGAATATCTTTAAACTCCTCCCAATCGAGTACCTCGGTGTAAAGATCAATGCCGAGATGTTTGAGAGTCTCTTCGATATTTTTCACAGCGAGTTCCGAATCCCAGCCGTTATCTAAATGAACAGCGAGTGGACGCAAGCCAAGTTTTTTGACGAGATATGCCACATAGGTGCTATCCACACCGCCGCTAACGCCAATGAGGCAATCGTATTGTTTATTCTGCCCAGTATGCTTGATATCAACGACCAGCTTATCAAGCCGTTGGCGTCCTGCTTCACCATCCACAATATGCTCACGGACAAGGCGGTCATACGTGTGGCAGTGATTGCACACGCCATTTTCATCGAACGTAATTTCAGGGTCACTGGTGTCCATCACACAGCGCTTGCACATTCGGTATTCGGTCATTTAGATAAATTCCTTCAATTCTTTCGGCGGCGGGTAACTGATCAACACACCGCGCAGCGGACCTTGGAAGACAAACATGCTGCCTGCCGCCGCCGCAGAAGCGTGACCTTGTTTGATGACTTCGGAAACATGCGATAAATTTCCGGCTCCTCCGCAGGCGACAACTGGTACCTGAACCGAATCCGCCACCTTGCGGACGAGTTCAACGTCGTAGCCTTGCATCGTGCCATCGCGGTCTATCGAGTTGATGATGATCTCACCCGCGCCCATTTTTTCCATTTCGACGGCGTGTTTTACGGGATCGAGTCCGGTCTTCTTCTGCCCACAGTGTGCGAAGACTTCGTATTTACCGAGTAAATTTTTCTTCACATCAATCGAAACGACAGCCGCCTGACTTCCCGCATGGTCTGCGGTTTCGCGGATTAAAGAAGAGTTCTCAATCGCGGAAGTATTCATGATCAATTTCTCAATGCCGATGCTGAGCAATTTCCGCACGTCGTCCATCGAGCGGATTCCGCCCCCGTACGCCAGCGGGATGAATGCCTCACTGGCAATATTCTTGAGCAGGTCAAACTGCGGTCTGCGATTTTCGGGCGTGGCAGTGATGTCGAGCAAAACCAGTTCGTCCACTTCTTTATCGTTGAAAATGCGAACGATGTTGATCGGGTCGCCAAGATACTTCGGCCCTTTAAACTTGACGGTCTTGACCAAGCCCTGTCCCTTCAACAGCAAAGCAGGAATCACGCGTGGACGGATCATCGGATATTCTCCGCAAAGTTCTTGAGCAGGCGCATCCCAAAGCGATGACTCTTCTCTGGGTGAAACTGCGTGCCCATGATGTTGCCCCTGCCGAGGATGGAGTGAATATTCACGCCGTAATCCGTTTCAGCCAGAACCGCATCCATGTCTTTCGCCACCACATGATACGAGTGGACAAAATAAAAACGCGACTCGGGATCCCAATCTGCTATGAGTGGATGTTTACGTACGACATGCGCTTCATTCCAGCCCATATGCGGGACTTTGAGATGAGCATTCTCGCCGTCAAACTTGAAGCGGATGGTCTCCGCATCGAACCAGCCCAAGCCTGCTTCGCGCCCTTCTTCACTGCCCTTGGTCATGAGTTGGAGTCCCACACACAAACCAAGCACAGGGATTTTCTTCTCTAAGACAAGTTCGCCTACCACGGGAACCAAGCCGGTTTCATGGAATTTTCGCATCGCCGCATCGAACGCACCGACGCCGGGCAGGATCAACTTCTCAGCATCCTTTATCACCGCCGGGTCAGACGAAGCGACAGTTTTCGCGCCAACCTTCTTGAACATATTGACGATGGAACCAAGGTTGCCAACGCCATAATCCACAACGACGATCATGCGGCGCTCACTTTCTCTGTCTTCTCGCGGAACATATTCAGCAATGACTGTGCCTGCACCAACCGCCACGCTTTGTGGATGCGGGTTTTGCCATCGGTTTGGAAGGCATTTTCCAAATCTGAATTCACACGCTTGCCATCCCAGAGTGAGGATGATTTGAAATCAGCAGAAGCGACGGCATCTTTGATGAACTGATGCCCACGCGGAGAGTTCCAGCCTTCGTTGAGGTTTGGGAAGCCCATTTTCTTGGTGCGAGTGCGGATCGAATCTGGAAGGATGCCTTTCATCGAGTCACGTAGAATTCGCTTGGTATAACCACCGCCGATTTTATGAGCGGATGGAATTGCAAAAGCAAAGGTGACCAAACGCCAGTCCATGAACGGCGAGCGGACTTCAACTCCGTGCGCCATGGAAAGGCGGTCGAAGTCACGCAGATTCATAGGCAGATGAGTGAAATGGAAATCGGTGTAGAGCGTTTTGAAGAGTTCATCCCGTCCGGCGAGACGCGGGGCGTCTTGCTCCATCCCAGGCGTGGAAAAAGGCTTGGGTTGAGCGAGCAGCCATGAGGTCCCGTTTGAGGCGGATTTTTTTCCTGTCAAACGCTTCTTGATGGCGTTGATGTAGGTATCAAGACCATGAGTCAAACTCATGCTGTTGCGGATGAGCGCGAGTTCGGCATAACGCATCGGGTTCGCGTCGCGCATGGCGGCAAAGACGTGCCAGGTGTAGCCGCCAAGGGCTTCGTCGCCGCCGTGACCGTCGATGGTGACGACCACGCCGTGTTGACGCTGCATCTTGTGAACGAACCACGGACCGAGATGAATGTCGGAAAGTTCTTCAAATTGATAAAGGATCTCGTTGAAATGTTCGAGATACATATCCGCGTTCATTTCGCAGTAGATCGGGTTGACGCCGGTCTTTTTGATGACCTCATCGGCATAATGACGCTCGTCGATAATTTTGCCGGGCCAGGTGCCAATGAAAGCCTTCTGCCATTCGTGCGCCATGCGCATGGTGGCGTCACCTGATTTGCGGATATGACTCATCGAAGAGAGAACCGAACTTGAATCCAAGCCGCCGCTGAGGGCTGTGCCAATCGGCACGTCGCTTCTCATACGGATGCGGCAGGCATCGAGAAACAACTCGCGATATTGCGCAACCTGGTCTTCGTATTTTTTCGGCACGTTGGGAAGATGGTCGAGGGTATTCCACCAGCGGCGAATCTTCATCTCGCCATTGGCGTTGAGCGTAAGGCAGTGACCACCAAGCAATCGCTTGAGACCTTGGAATAAACAATCTTCTGCGCCTTCGACCAGAGTGGCATCTTCAAGGGAATTGGCAAACACAGTCGGGTTGTACTCAGCACGGAAGTTTTCGAGCGCAAGAAAAGCTTTCATTTCGGAGGCAAAGGCAAAACGTTTGCCATCGAAAAGATAGATCATCGGCTTCACGCCGAAGCGGTCACGCGAGAGGAATAGCTTGCGTTCGCGGCTGTCCCAAATGGCACATGCCCACATGCCGTTGAGTTTGAATTGAAAATCTTCGCCCCATTTGTCATAGGCTGCAAGAACGATCTCTGTATCTGATTCTGTCTTGAATTGATACTCAAGCGATTCCAATTCGGTGCGCAATTCAACAAAGTTATAGATCTCGCCATTGAAGACGATCCAATAACGGCCATCTCCAAACGACATAGGCTGGTCGCCGGTGTTCAGGTCAATGATAGCGAGGCGGCGATGACCAAAGCCGAGGTTGGCAGATTCTTCCACATGGACGTCCCAGCCGTCGGGTCCGCGATGCGCTAGTTGATTCGTAAAGCGGATCAACTCTTCGCGGTCCACCGGTCTGCCATCCAGATTCCAAAATCCGGTAATGCCACACATAAAGACTATCGCTTCCTTATCTCGACCAGTTTTTGGGCAAATGCCTCGAAATTGGTCGTTTCATTATATCGTTCCTGCCAGACCTCGCGGCTGCCTTTGCGTTTTTCAAGCCAGAGTTCACGGTTATCGCAAACCTGTAAAAGTGCATCCGCAATTTCATCGGGTGTAGGGTTTGCGTTAATTAGAAATCCGTTTTTCTCACGTACAACTTCCACATTTCCGCCCACCGCCGTAGCAATGACAGGTAGTCCGCAACTGATCGCTTCCATCATGGCAACTGATGTTCCTTCTGTAGAACTGGCATTGAGGAAAATATCCACAGGCGTGGAGAGATAGGTTTGAATCAATTCGTGCTGGCTTTGATAACCGGGGAAACTTGCCGTGGCATTGATTGGGGATTCATTTGTAATCCGTTGTGTATATTGTTGCCTAATTTCTTCCGTGCCGCCGAAATGCGTCCATTCGATCTTTTGAGTGGGTCGTTTTTTTGCAGCAGTCATAACGCTTTCAAATAACAAGTCAATGCGTTTGACAGGATGAAAATTCGAGCAGGAGACAAATCGCAGCGCGCCATCTTCCGAAGGTTTGGCAATCCCGCCCGGGTCTTTTACGCCGAGCAATGCCGCTTCATATTTTTCTTTGAATTGGGGATATTTCTCCCGCAGATAATTCGCGCCGATATCTGAGTCTGCGAACAAACCGTCGATCAGTTCAATCGCCCGCGGACGGCAGGGCCAGTCGCCATAGAGTTCTTCATACAAGTCATAGCCATGCGCGCGCGAGATAACACGCAAAGACGGATACTTCGTCTTCGCCAGTCCAATTCCCATTGCCAGTTCATCGAACCAGAAGGTATTGCAAATCACTTCACTCGCTGAAACATGGTTGGATTTCAGCCAATTCTCCATCCACTTGCGGGTCAGGGTCGCGCCTGCTAAAAAAGAAAACAATCTTCGCAAATAAGCTGGCTTAAGGGATGACCACAAGCGGCTCTTTACATCAAGGTAAAAATCCTTCGAGAAAACTGCCAAAGCGCTTTCAGCAAGTCGTCTGCCCAGAGTAAAGGATTCGGCAAAACTAGTCTCCACCTCCACGCCATCAGGGATGGGAAGTAAATTTCCCTTTGCAATACGCGGAACGAGAATCACGCGCTCGAACCGCTTGCGGAGAATTTCCACTTCACCTTTGAGGAAGTTATGTTCGGTTGCATAGTCATAAGGGTAGGAATTGGAAAAAAGAAGAACGATCATTTGTTAATTTTCGCTAGGCAAAAACGCTTCGCGGTGTTTTGCAAATTCTTCGATGGCACGCTCGTAATCATCGTGTCTGCCGATGTCGAGCCAGTAACCATCGAAATTGAATACATTGACCTTCCTGCCGTCGCGCATCAACTTCAAGACCAGTTCGGGCAAATCCAGGCGTTGACCTTTGGGGATGTAGTTCAAAATCTCCGGCTCGAAGAGATAGATACCCATGCTGACCGAATAGTGATAAGTGGGTTTCTCGATGTAATCGGAGATCCAATTATCTTCGTCCACTTGAATCACGCCGAGGTCAATTTTTACGTCGCGTTGATAGGATGCGACCGTGGCAAGTGCGCCGCGTTCGCGGTGATACTTGAGCATGGCACTGTAATCAATAGTGGTGAGTAAGTCACCGTTCATGACCAAAAATGTGCCATTCAAATTCGGCACGAGGGCAATCGGTCCCGCCGTGCCGAGGGGTTGTTCTTCGCGGGAGTAATCAATCTTTACATCGAACTTGCTTCCGTCACCGCAGTACGCCATCAGCAACTCGGCGAGATAGCCTGTGGCTAACGTAATATCGTCAAAACCTTTCTTCTGCAATTGGCGAATCACAATTTCAAGAATCGGCATCTCACCGATGGGCATGAGCGGTTTGGGGAGAACGGTTGTGTATGGGGCAAGGCGAGTGCCTTTGCCGCCAGCAAGAATGACTGCTCGCATATTACACCGTGTATTGGTCGGGTCGGTAGAGGTCGATATGAGCGGAGATCCACTCGATGGTGGCACGCAAGCCTTCGTCGAGGGAGACGTGGGGTTCCCATCCGATCATGCGTTTGGCTTTTTCGTTCGACGCCCACAACTTCATCACTTCGCTTTTGCCCGGTCGCACACGTTGCGGGTCTGCCACAATTTTTGGTGTCTTGCCGATGAGTTTGAAAATCTTTTCGGCAAGGTCACCAATGCGGATGGTGTTGTCGTTACCGAGGTTGATCTCTTCGCCCAGCACGCCATCGGCTTCGGCAACTTTCACAAAGCCGTCCGCGGTATCTTTTGCGAACGTGAAATCGCGCGAAGGCTCAAGGCTGCCGAGTTTGACCTCATTACGAGTGAGCGCCTGCACAATGATGGTCGGGATAACCGCACGCATCGATTGACCTGGTCCAAACGCGTTGAACGGACGCAGCGTGACCACCGGCGTTTCAAACGAGCGATAAAAACTTTCAGCAATGCGATCCGCGCCGATTTTGCTAGCTGAGTAAGGCGACTGCCCTTGCAACGGATGCTTCTCGTCAATCGGCACATATTGCGCCGTGCCATATACTTCACTCGTCGATGTATGCACCACGCGCCGCGTTCCAAAATCACGCGCCGCCATCAGCACGTTGAGCGTGCCCATGATATTCACATCAATCACTTCACGCGGATTGACATATGAATATGGAATGGCAATCAACGCACCGAGATGAAAGACCGTGTCCGCACCGCGCACGGCATTACGCACCGCTTCGTTATCACGCAAGTCGCCTTGCATGATCTCAACTTGCGAAAGAATTTCAGGCGCGAGCCACTTCAACATGCCGAGGTCATTGCGCGAGTTGTATCGCACAAAGCCGCGCACCTGCGCGCCTTCACGCACCAAATGTTCCACCAAATGGCTGGCGATAAATCCGCCCGCGCCGGTGACTAAAACTTTTTTACCGTTCCAATTCATTTTGACTCCATCTTTTTATGTTGCACGCAACATGGGCGACCCTTTCTGGCGCAACAATGTTTTCTACGATGTGGACGGGTCGCCCCTACGGATTCGCTCACGCCAATCATCGAGCAAGTCTGCTAAAGATTCGTTTAAAGGAATGCGCGGATTCCAACCCGTGGCCTTGTGCAGCTTCTGGAAATTTCCCACCTGCACAGGGATGTCAATCTTTTGGACTCGCGCCGGATCAACCCTAGCCGATAACTGTTTCTTCGACCTAAGCATCATCTCACTCAAGCATCCCTGAATCGCCGCCGCATTCCCCGAACAGATGTTATAGGTCTGCCCGGCTTCGCCTTTTTCTGCGAGCATGGCAAAGGCACGCGCCGCATCACGCACATCCACAAAATCGCGCTTTGCGTCGAGGTTGCCGGTGACAATTTCATTCTGCTCCGAAATCTCTGCCAACGCGATCTGACGCGCAAACGCCGAGCAAGCCAGGTCAGGCGATTGACCGGGTCCAAGCAGGTTGAACATCCGCACGATGACCACGTCCAACCCGAACGCGTAATGATACCGCAGAGCCGTCATCTCCTGCGCCACCTTGCTGACGGCATACTCCGTCACCGGGCGCAAAGGGGAGCGCTCCGTGATGGGTTGCGCACTCTTGGTTAAGCCGTAAACCGCGCTCGAACTTGCCAACACCACCTTGGGTCGCTTCTCCATTTGCATGCCCGCATCGAGAAGATTTAACGTCCCAAACAAATTGGAGGTGTAATAAGCTTGCGGGTCGGGTGATTTGATAATGCCCGCAAGGTGGAACACAACATCAGGCTGGCACTCTGTCACGGCACGAGTCAGAGCCGCGCGGTCTGAGAGGTCGCCGACGAAGACGTTCTCTCCCGCCGGGCGGACGTCGAATCCATAGACCTGCCAGCGTTCGCGAATGAGTTCATCTCGAAGGTGTCTGCCAACAAAACCTGAAATGCCAGTGATGAGTGCGCGTTTCATTTACTGAAAACTTTCCTCAACCCAACAAAAGCACCACGCAAGGCATCTCTGCTATGAAAATTTATTACAAGAAAACCGAGCAATGCCCAATAATAGAACGGGATACGATACCAGTCACGCCGCCAGTATTTTTGGAAAAGATAGTTGTAGTTCACGATAAACATCTCAGCCCAACGGAAATAATCAAAGCGGTTCTGCGGGCTTTCTTTATGGATCAAAGAAGCAGAAGGCTCGTAATAGGTCTTGTATCCGGCGTCCATTACGCTTTTTGAAATGGACCAATCTTCCATCAAACCATAACCTGGCAAGCCTTCATCAAACTGCACTTTTTGGAGAACTTCACGCCGGAACGACATCAAGCCACCGCTCAGACAGTCAATAAACCTTGGCTTCATCAAATGGTGCGGAAAGGTAGCCATACCCGAAAGGCGAAAACGCCCGCTGCCGTAATCATCCAAACCGAAGAGGAAGCGCAAGGAAACAAAGACCATGCGTTCCAGCCGGAAGCGCAACGTTATGGGTTGGTTGCCGAACAGGTTCTCAAGCCGTGCACCTACAGCGCCAAGACCGGGTTCGTTTCGCGCAAATACAGCTTCGATCCTCGCCAGATAATTCTCGTTCAATTCTGTGTCATCATCGAAAAAACAGATCAGATCGCCACTGCTGCTGCGTACGCCAACATTCCTTTGCAAGGTTAACCCTGGCGCGGAGTGAATGTATTTCACTGCTATCGGCAGGGTAACTGTCTTTAAATATTCTTCGAGCGCAGGCGTATCCGACGAATCAACAACCACCAGTTCATCTGGCAAGCGCTTTTGTTTCATGAGTGAGGCAAGCGTCTCACGGAAATCGTCCAGCCGGTTGCGGGTACAGATAATGACAGTGATGATTGAAGTCATGATGCCAACACCTTCGCAAAGATCTCTCTGTGTTTTGCAACGAATTTTTCAAGTGCAAATTTCTGCGCCTGTTCGCGAGCAGCCTGGGAATAATGGTTTAGGTTTTCGTATACTTGCAAAACAGCGTGAGCCATTGCCTCAGGTTCGGGTAGATCGTATCGTTCCCAGCTATGTTCCACGGGCAGACCAATGCCCGCTCCTTCAACCAGTTCTGGCACGCCGCCATTTCCAATGTGGACGACTGGCAAGCCACAACTCATCACTTCGGGGATCAAGCCGGGGCAGGGGTCGGCGTATTTGGTATGAATGAGCAAGTGTGCTTTTGAATATAAACGCGGCGCTTCAGCTTGAGTGTATTTGCCAACGAACTCCACATGGTCGGTCAGATTCATTTCTTTCAAAGCGGCATTTGTCCATGTCCATGCCTCCTGCTCGGGAAGCCACAAGGTTCCGGTGACAATCAGCCTAGCTGTAGGAATAACTTTGAGAAGGGAATGAAGCGTTTGTAATGCCAGTTCAAGGCGATATTTCTCGTATTGATTTCCACCAAGCAGCAGGGTTAATTCCATTGGTTTTTTCACATCCTGCGGTGAGAAGTGGTGGGCATCCACCGGGTTGTATACAATTTCATTTTGTACATCAGGTGGAGAAAGATACAGATTGGCACTAAGCTTGGAAAAGCGGCTTTGATAGACAATGAAATTGGCATGATCCAAAATTCGCTTTGAGATTTTATTGAATTTGATGTATTGATTTCCCGCCCAAGCCGGAAAGGCGACGCCATCGTGATTGACAATGAATTTCAAACCTGTTTGTTTTATAGTGTTCAGAATTTCGTTATGGAGCGGGTGCCCAATTGTAGTAACGATGTACGCCAAATTGGCTGACGGAAAATGATGCGGAAAATTCTCCGCCAAATATGTTAACTTGACTGAGCCCCCATGTGCATGCTCACTCCGCGTCGCCGGGCGTTTCGGGAAGTGCGTGGTCAGGTAAAAAACCTGAATATTGTTGGAGGTCGTCCGCCGCATTCGCAACATTTGCAATCGTGTAGGGAAATTAATCAGCAGCATATCACGCACGCGGAAGATCATCCCGAAAAAACCTGGAAACGTACGTTTCAGCGAATCAAGTAGACGTCTTAACATATCAACGTGTCTCGACAAACCCTTTCATAAAATCTTCCCAAAGCGGTAATTGACTCTCATAACTGTTCGCTTCAGCGGTAATACGCCCGTTAGTCAACACCGCCGTTAATGCGCCCGGGGTCATCTCATGCACTTCAGAAAGACATCGTGCCAGGCCTTCAGCATCCTCCACGTCCACCATCCAGCCATTTTCGCCGTGTTTGATCAGATCCATTGCCTGCCCTGCTCGTGTTGAGACAATCGGTACGCCGCTCGACATGCTCTCCAAAATCGATTTTGGCCCGCCTTCCTGACGAGAAGCAACAAGATGGACATCCAGCGCTTGAAATAATTTTGAGATATCCGGATACGACTGTACCATGACATGTTTATATGGAATGTTCATCTTCTCAAGACCACGTTTGACATATCCACGCGCAGGAGCCGAAAGCAGGACGAAAATATCCTTCACATCTTTTTTTAATACATCAAGTGCTGCAAGGAATACGTCTGGTCCTTTGATGAGTTTTGGCTCCAGTCCATCCTCCCAACCCTCTCCATCCTTTTGAAACGAACCGATCACAAAGGCTGATTCTGGAATACCAAGTCCGGTACGCGCTACGCGTCTTTGCTCCATTGCTCGGAATGGGAAAAAATCAATGTTGATTCCAATGGGAATGGTCCTCACTTTCAACGGATCAACACCTGCACCTAGGACAAGATCGCGTATCTGCGAATGAGAAACTTGAATGCGTGTAAAATTCTCGTGGTCTTTGCACAAAAGCTCATAAAACTTGTCAAATTCCTTATATCCTGTATCTGGAAGTCCATGAAAGAACGAAAAGCCAATACGTCCTGGCAAGAGTCGTTTCCAATCCATGCTCAACAAGAAAAAGTGATTTGAGAAAAAGAAAGACTGCGGCTGTGCAGCGTGTTTCCACATTGGGCTTGTGATCTTTACTCCAAGACGTTCGCAGGTCGTCTTCAATGCGCGCATTTCCCAATCGAGCACCCAGTCGATATTATCGCCATACAAAATCAAACGTGAAAACGGCTTCCAATTCCAGGATGCCGTATGCAATACTCTTTTGGCAACCCTTTCAAACGGATATTTCATCAACTTCATAATAATCCCAAAACATCCAGATACTTTCGGCTTACCTCTTCGATAGTAGGCAATGAAATGAGAGACTGATATTCTTCATAAGATACAATCATTTGATCCAACAACTTCGGAATCTGTTCTGCCGCATCGAATCCCGCTCCTGCTTGATTTACAATCTCGGGGTGGCCGCCACTCTGCAAGTAGATTGCAGGCAACCCGCAGGTTAATGCTTCGATCAATGAATTTGAACACGGGTCATGCTTGCTGGCAGTGATGTAAATGTCATGCTCTCGCAATAACTTTGCCAACTTGTACGAATCGACCGCTGGAAGCATGTGTATGTTCTTAAATCTAATTTGACTTTGCCCAATAAAGGTCATTTCATAGCGATCCCAATCAAGATGAGCATCCAGCCATTGGTAAACCGACGCGCCCTTATTGAGATTGCTTGACCAACTTGCTGTAACAAGTCGCACTTTTCTATTGCACGAAAACGCCACTCGGTCTCGTGGGTGAAAAATATCAGGATCAGCAGCATTCATGATGACGGTCGGATTTCTGAATTCCATCCCCAGTTCTAAATGTTTTTGCAGGCTGTAACTAGACTGGAAAATAGTCCGATCTGCATAATTGCTGTTGACAACGTGAATACTGCGATCAACACCATCGTCTCGTCCGCGGTACACATCGATTGGTCCATCCACACGGTGAACATACAATACTCGCTTACGCTTCAATAGTTGGAGGCGTCTCTCATCAAAGTTGAAAGAGTTTAAAAGGCATGCACGAGTCGCCCGTGAAAGGTAGTTATTCTCGATTTGAAATCCCTGTAACTGCGCCTGGCGCATGAATGCACGCAAAAATTGATGTCCCCCACCAGTGGGAGGTGGTTCGAATTCGTGAAATATGGAAAGGTCTGCAGAAGAAACCCATCCCTGCATCATTGCGAAGAGATTGTAGATATTTCTGCGAAGTCCAAGCTTGATTGCCATTATTGTCTTTCACAGCCTGCTACAAAACATGCTGATGGATGCGGTAAACCCTACCCGCCAACATTGTCAGGTCAATATTCGTGCAGTATCTGCTTCCTTATGGTTTGATCGAGGAGAAGATTTCCTCGCGTCCGGGTTTGCAGAAGAGTGTATCTTCGATCAAGACAAAATCCAATTCAGTAGAGCTGAGCATCTCCAACCCAACCGCATAGTAGTTAAGGATGGGTTCCCCTCCAGGGTTGAAGGAGGTGTTGAGCATGATCGGCATGCCAGAGAGCTTCTCAAATTCCATCAATGCCTGATGCATGAAGGGGTGTTGGTTCTGACACAGGGTCTGCAAGCGGCAGCTCCCATCGACATGGGTGATGGATGGCAGTTTCTCGCGATATTCGGGGCGCGTGTAACAAATCACGGACATATATGGGATGTCGGCTGTATTGGTGAAATAATCCGTTGCGCGTTCCGCTGCCGCAATTGGGGCGAAGGGGCGGTACCATTCACGGTGCTTCACCTTGCGGTTGACAACGTCCTTCATGTCCTTATTGAGCGGGTTGCAAAGGATGGAACGATTTCCAAGTGCGCGCGGGCCAACTTCATACCGTCCACGGATGACGCCGACCATGTAGTCACTGTAAACCAGATTCGCCAGCGTGGACGGGACTGCGCCCGAAACCAAGCCAATATTAGGATATTTTTCTTTTAGCATTGGCAGATCATTCTTATCGAACGCTTCCGAGCCAAGATAAGGCGAATAATACTGTCCATATCCGTTAAACTCGCCATTATCCGCATTATTCCAATAGACAAATAAAGCCGCGCCTGCCGATAGACCACAATCGGATGGGTTGGGAACAAAGCAGGTCGACTCATACACGCCAAGTTGTTGGATTTCATAGTTGGTGATGCCATTTAAGGCGCAACCACCCACGATACACAAATTTTTCGATTCGCCGAAGTATGGGCGAAGCAATTCGATGACCTCCTCTGTCCACACAGCCTGGACGGTGCGCGCCAGACTCTGAGCGGTCTTGTCCTCGGGTCCCGGAAGGCGCAGAATTTGCTTTTGCAAACTAACGATCTTTTTGACCGCGCCTTTCAAGCCGTCGGCATCGTCTTCATCGGGCACAAGATATTTTGCCAGATCAGGGATGTCGCGCAGTCCAACCGCATTAATATGATGCGCTTTGCCGTAGTTGTTCAAGCCTTCAACCGAGCGGGCTGGTGCCTTGACATATTTTTGAATATATTCACGGGCATATGGTTTCCATTCATTTATAAGGTCGCCGTAAGCGGTCAAACCCATGGTCTTACCGGACGTGGTACCTTCGATCTCTGGTTTGATACCAACAATATAACCAAGATTGTTATAACTCTGACCAAAACGCAGTGAGTTGTTATGAATATACGTCAGGCTTTTGCCCTTGCCGCGAAAGATGAGAGTCTGCCCGTCATTGCCTTCACCATCATAGCTTAAAATGATCGCGTCATCGAAAGGGGAGGTGTAATATGCCAGGGCGGCATGGCTCAAATGGTGATCGACATGGTATGCCGCACCAAAAGTAAAACCGATTCTTTCCAGTACAATCTTGAAATTATTGAACTCCCCGACTCGACCGGCATTTTGCACGGCAAGTGCGTCGAACTTTACGCCCCATTCTTTCGCAACCATACCGAGGAAGAGTTCCATATCTTCGATGCTGACATATTGATAACCGCTGATATGTTTTCCGGCTTCAAGCGTATGGCTGTGCAGTTTGTAACGTTTCTGGCGGAAATAACGCTCCGCCTCCATAATAGATACAACCTTTCCATCCACGATGTGGGCAAAGCTTGTGTCGTGTCCGAGAGTAACACCCAATACAGTCCTCATTAATCCTCCAAAAAGCCAGTGATATTTTATTCAAATCCAGCCTGAGGTCGTCATCTGGATGCCTTAACAAAGTAACCGGTTGTGAACTTATTCCAATAAGGTTTCTCTACATCAAAAACCGTCATATCATACCAGCAAAACCAGCGGGAAATCCACTTCATAAACCATTGCATAAGCTTGCCGACCACAGTACTATTATCCATGCCAGGGATCCCCAGTTCAATCATTAATCCGAGTACACCAAGATAGCTGCCCATACGGTATATCTCTACTAGCTTGAAATCACGAAAGAGATGACGCAGACCATCCTCAGTAAATCGCTGAAAGTCATAAGGATCGGCATGCACAGGGTAAAAAAAGGGAACGGAGGCAAAGACCAATCCATCATTCTGAAGGAGGCGGTGCATTTCATCCACACACGCCTGCGGATCCGGTAAATGTTCCAATACTTCTGTGCAAAGGATACAATCTACACTACCGGTTTGGAGGGGGGTGCGGATGACGTCGGCAAAAATATTTGGAGCAGTGCCCCAATCGAGATTTATATACCACCAGGTTCGCGCCTGTTCTTCCGGCGGGCTAAAGGAACCGCGTTTTTTCTCGCGCTTGCCGCCAAGATCGATGACCGTTCCACGCATTTCATGGGCATAAGTATTCAAGCAGGCGTCGAGCCAGAGACGACGATAAGTGACGTAGTCGTTATTCCAAAAACCGGAACGAACGGAAACGATGGTTTGCATCAACAAATCCATTTCCTAGCAGTTTGTCGGAGAGAAGGAAAATTGGGTAGTGTCCCTGTAACGAGTGAAAGGTCATTTCCATAGTGATTTTGGCGGCACACGGAAACTAAGCAATTCATCCATCGTCCAAACATGATCGGTCAAGCCCGCCGCCATCGCAGGAGTGACAGGTTTCCATTTTTTGCACGAACTTTTACCTCCTTTGGTTGGCATCGGATGCGGTAAACGTTGGCGAAGTCCGCGATGCGGAATGACAAAGTGATAATAGGCAAAAGCCAAGGTCAATTGATGTTCAAGATAATCCGGGTCTTTTGAAAAGGCATTCACCTTGCGACCCATTCGCCTTGAATGTTGGCGGATGGTTAAGTTGTTGCGTTCGACGCCGTACGTATTGATGGTCTGGCTGACCGGCGAGGCTTCCAGCGCCGCTTCCACTTGTTGGGCGGTGCCGTAGACAATGCGCGTGGAGACTTCCACCACGCGTCCTTTCTCACGTTTTTTAACGACGACTGCGTAGCATAAATCAGGAGGCGGCACACGGTATGATTTCGGAAAACGTCCGCGCGTGCCCTTGCGCAACGGTTGCACTTGCTCTCCATAAACTTCCAAGAGCGCATCCGCATAATGAGGTAATTCATCGCTGGTAAAGAACGGAATTTGCCCGTCAGACGCCGATTTTAGCCGAAAAACGAGCCTGCGCGCATGAGATAAGGTGCGTTTTCCCACCACCCAGGCAGGTATGATCTTGCAAAGGGGACTAAAGGCAATCCAGACCCAAGCATCGCCATACATTTCGGCTATTTTTTCCAAGGCGGTCAGTTGTTTTTCTTTTTTGTAGATAAACGTCCACAACTCATCCAACTGGCATTCTTCCAAATGCAGATTGCGAAAAAAATAATTCATTACTCCTTGACTATGCAATCCTAAAGTCGGCAGCCAGTGATTGACTGTGTCTTTGTCTACTTCGATCAGTCGAGAGGTCGCACGAATGCTTAATCCTTCTGCCAGCGCTTTTGTTCCACGTCGATAGATTTCCAAATCTGTGCGTATCCCTGCATACGCGGTGCCGCTACTTGCAGAAATAATAAAGCCGCATGCCTGACAACGAAACCTCGGCTGACCATGTTGCCAATCATGCAATTTGAGCTGTGCCGATGAACCTGTTTTCCCGAACATAGAACATTGCTGTGACCGACAGTAGCATGTCGTATAATCCATTCTGTTGCTCCTCGAAACTTTGGATGGTTTCGAGAATAATAGATTTTCGACATAGCACAAACATCATTTTTTGTCATCACTCGTTACAGGGACACTACCGAAAATTGCTTCAATTGCTGGCTTGGATTGCCAAATTCAAGCCGAAACCGGGCAAAATTATGCTGCATACTGTTGGATTTGACAATCCACGGAGCCATGGGGCAGTTTTCGATTATTCTCCGACAAACTGCTAGAGTTTACTTTTGATCATCTCCACTAGGCGCGCCCCGGCTCTGCCGTCTAGTTCACCACATTCAGATTCGGCATAAGCGCGACGCGCATCGCGGTCAAGGGTGTGGTCACTCAGGTAATCCTCGAGCGCTTTGAATAACTCATTCTCGTTCTTTGTCACACGTGCAGCGGCAAGGCGGAGCGGACGACGGTTGTGGGTCTGGCGCTGGAGAAAGCCAGTGGTTACACTGAAACGTAGACCAAAGGTGTATGGATCATAGGCAACATGAATGGTTGGCAGGTCGCAGATTGCAGCTTCGAGACCAATGGTAGAGAAGTAGTTAACCATTACATCGCTATAACGAAGCAGATAGTTCAACTCGTCCGGCCCTTCATCGAAGGCTAGGTCAACGCGGAATTCGGCAGTGCGGTCTCCACTGGCATCGATGGAGCCGGGGTTTGAAATGTAGGCACCTGCTTGTTGGAACAGGGTTTCCAAAACCTTCCAAGCAGGAGATGACAATAACTTGATATGCGGATATGGACGGATGATGAGATTAAACGGTTCGCGCCAGACCTTTTCTTTTTGCCCGACCAAAATATGATAAATATCGAAATAATGGTTGATATTGACACCGCCTGCAAAGAGAATGGTCTTTTTCGAAGGATCCAGGTTCAGGTATTTGAGAAATTCTTCGCGGCCCTTTGGAAGGGGAAGAACAAAGCGGTCATATTGAACCGGTCCGGTGATCTCAAGATGTCGGGCGGAGAAGTTGTGCAGCCGGATTACCTCATCAGCCATTTGTTTACTCCAGACCGCCATACATTTGGGCTCGAATCCGCGATAACCCATGTTGACAACATTATCATAATTAGTAATGGCAGTAAAAACTGGGATGCTTAATCTTTGGGCCTCATGGGCAAAATTGCTTTCATTCCAATAACCATAGTTGCCCATACCAGGTGTCAACACACAAGAGATATGTTCCTGGTTTATTTTTTCATCATGCGCATGCGTGACATACAACCGCCTTTCAAGCCATGCCAAGAATGCCCCCATACCTGGCACGCGACGTATGAAACTAACATATGCCATTTGCGCAGTCATGCCTGTCAATGTAGCATCAAACAGTTTGGTCTCAATGAATTCGCGAAAACGCATATCCGTCGTCTCGGTGACAACCACAAAACGGCGCAGCATCCGCAGTTGCTGCAGCAAAAAATGCTTTTGATACTGCGCATCGTATTGTTCCACATGCAATTCAAAATACTGTTCCGGGTCGAACTCGAATGAACGATAATAAACCGGGCTAAGGAAATACAGCGGTTTGAACCCTCCCTCCGTTAAACATTGACGAAAGGAAGGCTGATGGAAAGCACGCGCCGCCATCTTGCCATGCAGGGGAATTGCAATTTTGATCTCAGACATTCAAACTAACCGCAATACTTCATCACGCGTTTGGACAATGACAACCCATCCAACTCATGGAACGCAAGCGCCTGTTGCGGCGTACCACAAGCGGGATAGCCTTCCACCGCAAATTTGACCATCTGCTTACCGTTCAATAAGCCCTGTTCAGCACAAACGGTCAGGATATTATCCATCAAACCGCCAGCGGGGTGATGATCTTCGAGCATGAAGATGGTGGAATATGGTTTGAGTGTTTCGGTCAACCACTTCACATCCACGCGGTTGAGCCAGGGCATATTGATGATGCTCAAGCCGAATCCACGCTCGGCGAGAAGTTCACTGGCGAGGAGCGCTTCGTGCAGCATGACGGGACCATACGCGAACATGACCGCATCTTTCCCCGGTGTGAGTTGACAGCCCACCCCAGCCTTGAACTCATACCCAGCCGGGAGCGCAATTCGCCGCGGACTGGGTCCAATGATGAGGCGCAGCGCAACCACGTCATCAGTTTTGTTCACGGCGTAATCCATCGCCATGCGAGTCTCTTCGGCGCTGCAAGGTTGAAGAATGGTGCAGTTCGGCAACGCGGAGAAAAGGGAAATATCGCGCAGGGACTGGTGTGATTTGCCCGGTCCAGCGGGAATCAGACCCGCATAATGTAAGGCATAAATGATCTTGGATTTTTCGCCCGCGGCGTTATAGATCTGCTCATTAGCGCGGGATGCAAGGAAACTGGCAAACGAGTTGACGACAGGCAACAGTCCCTGACGGGCAAGACCAGCCGCCATTGAGACCATATCCTGTTCGGCAATGCCGTTCTCAATGAAGCGGTCGGGATAGGTATTTTCAAAATCGCGGACCTTGCAATCAGAAGATAAATCAGCATCAAGCACGACGATGTCTTTGCGCTTGGCAGCAAGTTCCACCAAGGCTTGACCATACGCACGCGAAACATATTCATCCGTCGGCTTCACAGAAAGACGATCCAGCGCCGCCTGACTGAGAGGTTCACCTTCCAACATGGACGGTGTTGCGGTCTTCGCTTCCGGCTCCACGGGAGTCAAATGCAGCGGGTCGAGCGACACAGCTTTGAGGTCCGCATTGATGCGCTGAATCAGTTCACAATAACCTGCCTCGAAGGCGGCATCATCCGGCGCACCCGAATGCCAGGGATAGAGTCCTTTTCCAATTTCAAGAGCAGCGGGATGTTCCATGAAGGAAATACCGCGACCTTTGATAGTATCAGCGATGATGATCTGCGGTTTACCATTGACTTGCCTGGCTTCGGCAAGCGCCTTTTCGATGGCACGGAAATCATGCCCATCGATGCGAATGACATGCCAGCCAAACGCAGTGAACTTCTCGACAAGGTTGCGCAGATCAATGATCTCGGCAACAGGCTTATCGGATTGCACTTTGTTGTCGTCAACGATGACGGTGAGGTTATCAACCTTGTGATGCGCGGTGACATGCAGGGCTTCGTAGTTCTGACCTTCCTGCAACTCGCCATCGCCGGTCATCACGAAGACATGCCCACCATTGTTGTTGTATTTTTTCGCCCACGCCATGCCGCGCCCCTTCGAGATGCCCATGCCGAGCGAACCGGAGTTGGCTTCCATGCCGCGATTGCCGATATCGGGATGACCATTCAAGCCATTGAGGCGGCGAAGTGACATGAGCATATCATCGGAAATTTCACCGAGCGAATGAAGCACAGCATACAAGCCTGGCACATCATGCCCCTTCGACGAAAAATAAATATCGCGGTCAGGGCTGTCGAAGCCAACCTTGAGCGTATTCATCTCTTCGTAGTACATCCACACCACAATATCCATCGCGCTGAAGCTCGAGCCAAGATGACCCGAACCCGCGCGCTTCACTTCAGTGAGCGTGTTGGCGCGGCACATATCCGCGATGATCTGGAGTTTCTTATATTTGTCAGTCGAAGAATTTCGTATGCGTTTAAATTCTTCGACAGGAATTAACTTTAGTTCAAGCATTTATTGAAATTCCTGTAATAACTTATTTAGAGTTTTCGCACACGCAATAAACCTGGGCGTTTGTACAGAATCTTGCACTGTTTAGCAAAATACCCGGCAACGACATCATCATGTAAATTTAAAAGATACGGAGTAGCCATATCTTCAATATGCAGCGCATCTTCTACTTGTTCAATCGTGTAATTCTTATCAGCTATTAATTTTTTAAGGGCGGTTAATGTCTGGTTTCCCTCGGAATGTTCAAGCAGTTCACGCAAAGTAGTGGTTTTCTGGAATCCCCAACGCTTGCCAAGCCTCGCAGTAATATCTGCCGCTTCTTCAAGGGGCAATCCATAAGTATATTGATGAATGTCAAGTGTAAGTTGCGAACGATAATTCTGATGATAATAGGTAAGAGCGATCAAACCGCCCGGTTTTGCGAGTGTTTGGAGGTCTTTGGCTGCACGCTCAGGGTCTGCCACATGCATAAGCGCCCACCCCATATAGACAATGTCGAATTTCTGATTGCCAAAATGATTGGTAATGTCGGTAATATCCATTCCAGGAACGATCGTCAGGTTCTCCATATCCGGTTTGGTAAGTTTATAACGCCTCCAGCCCTTGATCTTTTCGGGGATAGCAGTCTGGTTCTCAACATTGCTTTTCAGAAGGTTGGGACCTTCCACCGAACCATCGTACGCCCAAACCCGCGCACCCAGTTCAAGCGCAGCATACGCCTTGGAACCCATTCCACAGCAAACGTCTAAAACATTCTTGCCGTTGATATCGAACGTCCCTAAAAGATCATATAACTTATCGAAACGGCCAATACTCCAATCAGGAGAATCGCGATTAACGCCCCAAATAAGATCATAAAGGTTTCGTGAAGAAGATTCAGTTGAAGTCATGTTTAATTTTTTCCTGTTTTCCAAAAGTGGTCATATATTCAAAAGATGATTTTATACAATCTTTGGCAGTTGCGCCTCTCCACTTGCCACGAGACGTTCCGCCAGATCCCAATCGTAGCGACGATTCACATCAAAGCCTTCGTAGCCTTCAGAGATGAACGGCATGACCACTTCGCCCGCAATCGTGCGTCCATTGAAGACCACGCGTGACCAGGCAATTTCAAGGCTGGCATTCTGCGAATAGATTTCAGGCAAACCTTGATATGGAGTGCTGTGCCACGGCTGTTTCTTCGGTCCGAACGGAAGCAGGGGCATCATTCTTTTGCCACGAATCACCCACATTTTGCCGGGGTGTTCCTTCACTTTCTCAACTGCACGCAGCGAGTCCACGCCTTCTTCGGTTTTGAAGGCATTCCACGCCCGTTGAATGGTGCCCGGCAAACGGAATGGACTGGTCGGACGCAGGATACTAAAGCAATCGTATTCACGTCCCATCTCTCTCAGTTTGTGAAGCGTAAAATCCAGCCATTCGATGTCGAGCGCAAGGTCGCCTGAAATTTCAGCCGGGCGCAAAAATGGAACTTCTGCGCCGTATTGCCGCGCAATCTCGGCATATTCTTCCGAGTCAGTTGAGACGAGAATATCCGCAAAGATTCCGCTTTGCCTGGCGGCACAGATCGTATACGCGATCAGCGGATGCCCCGCCAACGGGCGGATATTCTTTCCCTGCACGCGTTTCGAACCGGCGCGTGCGGGAATCAACGCAATGATCGAAGGATTCTCTTTGCTCATACCTGTGTCGGGTCTATGTTGATGTAAACATCTTTCAATTCCGAATAAATATCGAGCGCTTCGGTGCCTGGTTCGCGTGAACCGTTGCCCGAAAGTTTGCGCCCACCGAAAGGCATGTGCGGCTCGGAGCCGTGCGTTCCAGCGTTGACCACAGCCACACCCGTCTGCACCTTGTCGTAAAAACGAGTAGCGCGGTGAATGCTTTTGGTATGAATACTGGCGGTCAAGCCATAAGGCGTATCGTTCGCCATTTGAAGCGCGTGTTCAAAGTCTATCGCTTTGAACAACAATGCCACGGGTCCAAACAACTCACATTCTGAAATTTCATCGTGTGGGTCAACATTTTCGATCAGAGTCGGCACCATGTAATATCCGTCTTTGTGCTCTGCATCGGTCATGCGCTCGCCGCCACATAAAATCGCCGCACCGTTCTTCTTTGCCTTTTCTACAGCAGAGACCATACCAAGCAATTGTCCTTCGTTGATGACAGGACCGAAATCACAATCGTCCGCGGTGCCAACTTTCAACTTCTTTGTCTTTTCCACGAGCATGTCGCGGAATTTTTCGTACACCGATTCAAAAATAATGATGCGGCTTGTGGATGCACAGCGCTGCCCCGCATTGCTGAACGCGGAAAGCAACACCCATTTGGTAGCGCTCTCCAGGTCAGCGTCTTCACACACCACCAGCGGATTCTTCCCGCCCAGTTCCAGCGAGATGCGCGCGAAGCGTTCCGCTGCCACACGGTTGATGATGCATCCCACTTCAGTCGAGCCGGTGAAACTGATCACACCCACATCATTGTGCGCAACCAACGGCGCGCCTGCCTCTTCGCCAAATCCCTGCATAATGCTCAACACACCATCAGGCAAACCCGCTTCTTTTGCGATCTGCCCAAAGATCCATGCCGTGGCTGGCGTATCTTCGGCGGCTTTCAAAATGGCGGTATTGCCGCATATCAGCGCCGGGAAAACCTTCCACGCCACATTGGCGATCGGCGTGTTCGCAGCGATGATGAGTCCCGCCACACCGATGGGCTGACGGATGGTCATCGCATATTTGTTCACCGTACCGCTCGTGGTCGTGCGACCATACAGACGCTGACCTTCGCTGGCATAGAACAGTCCGCATTGGATCGCTCCGCCCGTCTCACCCAGCGCCTCTTTCATGGACTTTCCAGTTTCGGCGGCGACAATGGCTGCGATCTCACTCTGACGGTTTTGCATCCCCACCACGATCTTATGCAAAATCATGCCGCGCTGCACAGCAGGCATATCCGCCCAGGCAGACTGGGCTTTCTTCGCTGTTTCAACGGCTTGCAAAATATCTGTCTTACGTGAACGCGCCGCCTGGCAAAGGATTTGTCCGTTCGCAGGGTTGAGTTTGTCGAACCACTCGTTGGTTTCAGCGGCTCGTTCCTGGGTTCCGATCCAGTTGGGGATTTGGTTGGGGAGCATGGTGTGCCTTTTCGTTAAGTACTGCAACATTCATGTTGCATGTGCTTTGTGTTCGCAAGATAAATCTTGCGGTACGGCTATTTCAAAATCTCGAACGAGAAATTGTCGTCTTCATTCAAATCCTTTGTGAGGACTTTGCCAATCACATTATCCAACTCATACGGTGGGATGCCGTCGCTGGGAGATTTGACAGCGACATCTAGTATCGTCAATGTCTGACCAGCTTTCAGGTTGTGTGAAGCGACAAGTTTCTTGCCCATCTTGGTAATGGGATTCACTTCAGTGGGATATATCTTCTTTTCGCCATCGCCAAGGGCAATCCGCACGCGGCGCAGGTCACGCACCAGTTTGCGCATCCCAATCGGTTCGAGTGAAAAGGCGTGGTCTGTGCCTTTCCAGGTGTGGTTGAGTGTGAAATGTTGCTCGACAACGCGCGAACCAAGCACATACGCCGCAACGGCCATGGCAATTCCATTCTCATGATCAGACAAGCCAACGACCACATCAGGGAACCTCTCACGATAGGTAGTGATAACGCGTAGGTTCAAATCTTCTGGTTCAGCAGGATAGGATGCCGTGCATTGCAGGATGCACAGTTGTGAATTAATAGGCATGATGGCATCGTACGCCCGCTGGACATCCTCCATCGTGCCGCCGCCAGTGCTGATGATCATTGGCTTGCCGATTTTGGCAATATGCTTCAAGAGCGGGGTATTTTTCAAATCACCTGAAGCAACTTTGTACAGCGGCATATCGAGTTCGGCAAGAAAGTCCGCGCTATTTATATCAAATGCGGTGGCGAACATGGTCAAACCAAGTCCCTGAGCATACTTATTCAACTCGACATATTCAGCCCGTCCAAACTCCAACGCCTCGCGGTGTTCGCCGTAGGTTGCGCCAAAACTGTTTTCGTTATCATATGGTTTATCATAGGCTGCCTTCGTCAATAGTGACTTATTATCGCGCTTCTGCAGTTTAACCGCATCCACGCTGCATTCCTTTGCGGCTTTGAACATTTCCATTGCCTTATGCAGGTCGCCTTGATGGTTGTTGCCGATCTCAGCAATGACAAAACAGTCGCCACTGTCCGAAATTTCAAAACCATTGACAATCAATTTTCGCATGATGAATCCTTTATGTATTTCAATTAACTGCTTCAACCGGGCTTTTGATTAATGCCGATTTTTTAGTAGGGTGAAATAGAATTTCTTTTAGTGTATTGAACCCAATATCCTCGAACTTTTTCGTACCGCTCTTAATATGCATGGCAAACGGTTTATCGTCCCAAAAATATTCTTCCCAGCCGAACTCATTGCGCACATCGAAAAGCCCAAAATCTTTAAAACTCATGAGCGTGGAATAGTCGCGCCGCTTCGGGTAAATGGAGAGGTTTTCCGGCACGAGCCTGTAATACGCCTGTGCGAACAAATTCATCCAAGCCGATTTCTTTTTTGTGAACAGATCGCTTCGATAAGAAGGTTTGAGCGTTTCGGCAACGTGAGCAGGATTTGCGCCATATTCATTCTGTATCTTGAAACCCGTATCCCGCGACACATTGGTATTGGGGTAAAACCGTTTTGGGAACAGTGCCGATAATGGAGCGGCGATAAGACGATTACGCAATACCGTCCTGGCAATATCTTGAAGAATTGCTCGCTTCATATTGCGAAAATGGGGGGGGGTATTTCCAACGAGAATCCTCAACAGGTCCAGTGTGGAGCTTGCAAACAAAGCAAGGTATTCATCCAATTCGGGAGTGAAATCCAGTTTGTCCTTTTCGATTTTCTCCAGGTCGATCAACATGCAATAAGCGGCAGGGACATAACGCCGCTTCCAGCTTGCGTGCGGATAATACGGCGCGCCCCATAAACTGATATTTTTGCGGGATACATGAGCGAGTACTTCCTGAATCCAGTTCTCGCGGATGATGAAAAAGTCCGGGTCGAGGGCCAGCACAAAACGGGTGGCGACATGTTCCAAGGCTTTATTGAGCGACTGGGCATGATGGTAACTTCCGTGCACTCTACCCAGATTATTGCATGGGTCTCCTTTAAGAAGCTGAAAACCATGCGGCTCATTGCTTTGGAAGTCGTCGTCGTTGTCCACGACGATCCAGCGAAAGTTTGCGGCTGGGTTCAACTCTCTGGTGAGAGTCAAGTTCAGGTCCAACAATGAGGCGCTATGATAAGAGACCGTGCAAATGGTCAATCCATCCATCAAGATCTGGGTCGAATTATGTTCCATTCTTTTCGATTCGTCCTCCAGCAGGTTTGACCTGTTCGGATATCCACTCGAGTTTTGGGCGAACGACCCCGGAGAACGCGCCGGTTATCTTTCCGCGCACAGAATCGCCCTCCATGGAGTCGAAGATGTTGAGCGAGATCACATCGTCCATGGCAATGCCTTTTTGTGAAAGGCGCGAGAAACCCCAGAACACCACACGGACAGAGTATGTGCCCTCCACCAACAAATTACCGGGGATCCAACACGTACTATGATATGTACCAGTTTCTTTTTTAGCATTATCCCAATTGGGATGTGCATCAGCAGGTGAGTTGAAGATCACCACATTGTTCATGTCTTTGAGAATTACAGAAGGCGTGAACCAAATATCCGGTTGCAGGACTTCATAATCCAGTTCAATAGCGATGGGGTGGCGAATATCAAAAGCGCTCTTGGTTTCATCTTGTTGGTCGTGCGCGCGGATTCCCGCAAAACGCACAATGCCGTTGGTTGGCGCGGTGTTTTCCGTCCAACGCACTTCGGGGCGAATCTGCAGCGCCATTTGAAAATATGTAGAGAGGATAGACTCCACCTCGCCCTGAGCCACCGTCCTACCGCGATCCAACAACAGGGCGCGGTCACACAGGGCGGAGATGGCGGTCATGTTGTGGCTTACAAAAAGCACAGTACGCCCGCCCTGTGTTACTTCACCCATTTTGCCGAGGCATTTCTTTTGAAACTCGGCATCACCCACAGCAAGGACTTCATCCACCACCAAAATTTCCGGTTCGAGGTGAGCTGCAACAGCAAAGGCAAGCCGCACATACATACCGCTCGAATAACGTTTGACCGGCGTGTCGATGAATTTTTCCACGCCGGAGAAATCCACGATCTCATCGAACTTGCGGCGTACTTCCGCGTGACTCATCCCCATGATTGCGCCATTGAGGAAGACATTTTCGCGCCCAGTCAATTCGGAATGGAAACCGGTTCCAACTTCGAGCAGGCTTGCCACCCGTCCCCTGGCTTTGACCACGCCGGAAGTGGGTGCCGTGACCCGCGAGAGTATCTTCAACAGAGTGCTTTTGCCTGCGCCGTTGCGCCCAATGATGCCAATGGCTTCACCACCCCGAACGGAGAAATCCACATCGCGCAGCGCCCAAACGGTTTCGCCTTCGCGGTTCTTATAATCCTTCTCGCCGATCTTTTGATAGGGATCAGGCTGTCCGCGTAGTTTCGCCCACCAGCGCTTGACATCGCCGTAAAAAGTGCCTGTACCAATAGCTCCCAACTGGTAGGACTTCGAGAGATTCTCAATGGAAATGACCGTGTCGCTCATGAGATCACACCGTATCCATAAAGGTCGCTTCGACGCGATTGAATATTAATATCCCGATCATGAGAATCACCAGTGTAGCGCCCAGACTGTACAAAAGATACAATGGGCTTAAGGAGCTGACACCAAGAAATGCCAAACGGAACACCTCCACCACAGGTGTCATGGGATTTGCAAGCACCAGCCATTGCCAATTGCCCTGCACTGTGGAGATTGGGTAAATGACCGGCGTGGCATACATCATCAACTGCACGCCAAACCCGATCAATTGTTGCAGGTCGCGATATTTCGTTGTCAACGATGAGACGATAATACCCATCCCCAATCCCAGCCCAGCCATAATCAGGATTAGGAGCGGCAGAGAGAGCGCCCACCAGGTAATGGAAACATTCACCCCAACGGCAACATAGTAGATCAAAAATCCTAAAAAGACTCCCAGGCGAATGGCAAAGGAAATAATATTCGAGATCACTACTGAAATTGGGATCGCCAGACGTGGAAAATATACCTTACCCAAAATAGCCGCATTCGATGTAAAGGTGGTGGATGTGCTGGTCAGGCTGGCTGAGAAATATCCCCACACGGTGTTCCCTGCCAGGTAGAAAAGAAAAGGCGGCAACCCATCCGTGGAAAGTTGGGCAATATTCCCAAAAATGATGGTGAACACCCCCGTTGTCATGATGGGCTGTACCAAATACCATAGCGGCCCCAGGATCGTCTGCTTGTAATAAGCAACAAAATCGCGCCAGACAAACATCCAGACCAGATCACGGTAACGCCAAAGATCGCCCAAGTGCAGATCCCACCAGGCACGCTGCGGATGGATTACAAGCGACCACTCTTCTTGATTTGATGTTTTTAATTCCATTGAAATCCTATTTACTCACAAATTCTTCCACAGCGGCAATCACTTCATCCTGCTGTTCCAGCGTCAACTCCGGATACAGCGGAAGCGCGAGTGTCTTCTTCGCAGCCTTCCCGGCATGGGGGAAATCGCCTTCCTTATACCCGAACTTTTTGCATGGCACCGATAGATGCGGCGGCAATGGATAATACACCTCTGAAGCAATTCCTTTTTCTTTCAAGAAAGCCTGCAATGCATCACGCTTTTCAACACGGATAATATACAGATGATAAACATGCTTTGCCCATTCGCGTTCCACCGGTGTGACGATACCCAGCGGCGCAAGTTGTTCATTGTACCGTTGTGAAAGTTCACGGCGCTTTTCGTTCCATGAATCCAAATGCGGCAATTTGGCTTGCAAGATCGCCGCTTGCAGCGCATCGAGGCGGCTGTTGAAGCCAACTTCCTCCGGATAATATTTTTTCTTCCAGCCATGCGCGCGCAACTTGCGCATCCGCTCGGCAAGCGCAGCATCGTTCGTCACCGACATGCCGCCATCGCCATACGCGCCGAGATTTTTCGTCGGAAAGAAACTCAAACAACCGATATCGCCCAACGCGCCCGTCTTCTTTCCAAGATACTCTGCGCCAAATCCCTGTGCGTTATCTTCAATGACTTTCAGCCCATGTTTGCGGGAAATCTCCAAAATCGGATTCATCTCCGCTGGATGTCCGTACAAATGAACAGGGATGATCGCCCTCGTCTTCGACGTAATTGCGGACTCGATTTTGCTCACGTCCATTTGATAGGTCTGCGGATCCACATCCACGAACACCGGCGTCGCGCCGCCCGCCATCACTGTGCCAGCCGTTGCAAAGAATGTATACGCCGGAATAATAACTTCATCGCCTTCGCCGATGTTCAACGCACGTAACGCAATCACCAGCGCATCCGTGCCGGAAGCTAAACCAATCGCATGTTTAACACCAAGATACGATGCGACACTTTCCTCAAACTTCACCACTTGCGGACCGAGGATAAAATGACCCGACTCCAGCGTGGACAAAACCGCCGCATCAATCTCTTTTTTGATGGAATGATACTGGGCAGTAAGATCAACCAACGAAATCATGCTTCGCCTCTCTCTGGAATAACGACCTGATCCTGTTTCCTGTAAGCGTCTCCACACTTCGAGCAGACGGCGCGCTCATCCTTGAAATTCAATTGCTCGCCGCATTGACACATCCACCCGTGCACCCGTGCAGGCGACCCATACACCAGCGCATAGTCTGGGACATCCTTCGTTACCACCGCGCCCGCACCGACAAAACAATATCGCCCCAGCGTTGTGCCGCAAACAATAGTCGCATTTGCGCCAATCGACGCGCCTTTCTTTACCAGCGTAGTCTTGTACTCGTCCTTGCGGTTGACATGACTGCGCGGATTGATGACATTCGTAAAGACCATCGAGGGACCGAGGAAGGCGTCGTCTTCCACGATCACACCGGTGTAAAGGGAGACGTTGTTTTGGATCTTCACGTTCGTCCCAAGGGTCACATCGGAAGAAACAAGCACATTCTGCCCAATATTGCATCTTTCGCCGATTCTGGCGCGCGGCATGACATGGCAAAAATGCCAAATTTTGGTGCCCGCGCCGATCTCAGCGCCTTCATCTACATAACTTGATTCGTGAACAAAATAATCGGACATGTCTCTTTCCTGAACCGTACCGCGATATTTATACCGCCCGGCATTGCGCGAAATAAATTTCGCGTTACTTCTTCTTTAACAACGGATGCGCCAATGTATCCAGCGGCGAAATTTCCGCTTTGCGGATGTCGTACGTCAACTGCACGGACGGGCGCGCATCCTTGATTCCAAACCCGCGCCCGGCGAGGGTCTCTTCGTAGACTTTCGTATGCAAGTCTGTAAAGCCTTCGGAAAATTCAATTTTTTTTCCATCGACGGTGATCGAACGGTAGGTGGTCTTGTTATTCGCCTTTGCCTGGTGGGGCAGGTCGTTTTTATCCACCGAAAGGAACCAGCGCACGCGCGCGCGCTCCAGTTCGATGAAGCCGGACATGCGCTCATGATCGGAGTGATAGACCTTGATGCCGGTAACAGACCCGAAGAGCCACATGAGCAGGTCGAAGAAGTGGATGCCAATATTGGTCGCCACGCCGCCGGATTTTTCGTGATTGCCCTTCCACGAAACCTGATACCACGGTCCGCGGCTGGTGATGTAGGTCAAATCCACGTCATGAACGGCCTTTGAGGCTTGCAAAGATTCCCGGAGTTGGATCAGGCGTGGGTGGACTCTCAGCTGCAAGACCGTATGGACGCGGCGTTTCGTCTCGGCTTCGATCTCTTCGAGGGCATCCAGGTTCCAGGGGTTGATGACGAGCGGCTTTTCGCAGATCACATCCGCTCCCGAGCGCAGGGCAAGGCGACAGTGTGAATCATGCAAATAGTTTGGAGAACAAATTGAAACATAGTGGATGCGCCCATCTTCAGTTCCGCGGCGCAGTTTTTCCAAATGACGGTCAAAGCGCTCAATCTCGGTAAAGAATTTCACGTCAAACGAATATTGATCGAGCACGCCAACGGAGTCTTTGGGGTCTACTGCGGCAAGCAGTTGATTACCCGTATCTCGAATGGCTCGCAAATGGCGCGGCGCGATGTATCCGCCAACTCCGATCACAGCGAAATTTTTTGGCATGGGTTTTCCTTTTAATGATCAGTGTTTTAAGGGCGATGCCTGATACCCTTGCCCAACGGCTTCAAGAATACATTCACCCGGGATATCGCTTATTTGAATCCCAGCTTCAATGCAAGTGAGGCGGAGAATATCCATCGCCTCATCATCGCCATTGAGATAGACCTGCTGAACGCCTTGTTCATGTAATCCGGCGACAAGGACTTTTGCTTTCTGCCGAAGGTTTCCATATACTTTTAAAGAATCGCGCGCATAGAGCACCGCTCTTTGCGTGAAAACTGCCAACCCCTCCGGTGTGAGGTCATACTTCAGGCGCGTCCGGTCAAGGTGAGAGACCTTGACCCAGCCGCGATGGATCAATCTTTTGATATACCAGTTGACGCTGCCAACAGCAATTCCCAGACGGTCGGATAAATTGGACTGGGTTACGAGTGAATCTTGGGCAATTTCATTAAGCAGGGAGTATTCGTGTTGTTTGATTTCTGTCATAGGTTGAGCATTCAGTTTCTGAATTCTCACATAGAACCTCCCCCTTGTCAAGGAATAAAATCATCTGGCAAAAAATCCATCTACACTCACAATTAATTCGAGTAAACTCATGGGTTGGGATTCCTTTCGGGTTCTTTTTTGGTTTGCACCTAAAGTTTACCAAAAAGTGAGCCCCTCCCTTATCCATTATTCACGTTCATCTATAGTTTTGCATCAAAAAATAGGAAAATATAAGATGAGATTAAAATCCATTTTAATGCCTAGGATGTTTGTAATTGTCATACTGGCTGCCATTTACAGCCTTGGCTTCATCGTAACGCCCTACTGGATGAATGTTCAATCAAAAACAGAAATGATTTTCATTTTGGTCCTTACAATCGGCATCGGGGTTATTTGGTCTTTTTTATCTGCGGGTGATTTACAAATTAGAGTTATACCCATAAACTGGAGCCATTTCTTTATCCTGCTCGCAGGACTACTTGTCCTGAATCTCAGGCCTCTTACATCGGACATTCCATGGAGAGGTGATGAGGATTACCATATTGCAAGAACATTATCCCTTGCTTCAAGAATCGCAACCAAATGGGTCATTGCATTTTTTATTGTTTTCATTTCATCAGCTTATATTGCCTGGAAGAAATCGAAGTGGTCGATTTTCCCTGGAATATTGTTCGTGGCAGGATTGATCTTCTTTAGTATAACCAAGAACCCCCTGGCTGAGATAGCACCCACCACTCTACGTTACCCTTACATCAGCTATTGGTTTGTCGCGGTAATTCCAAAGCTGGCGATGTTGATTAAAGTTAATCCATATCAGGAAGTGTTATTCAGAATAGTTCCTTTTCTTAGTACATTTGCCCTGGTATGGGTATTTCAAAATGAACTCGCTAAATCAAAAACAGCTCTTGTTCTTTTATGGGGTCTAGCAGTAGCAACAATTCCGATAGTCTATTACTATTCATCCATCCTTTATCTTGAATTGCCTGCTGTCTGCTTAATGTTGATCATATGTTTAAACTTAAAAAGCCTTTTAAAGGATGACTGGAAGGAAATCAAACAAAGCCCAGCTTGGTATGCATTAATCTTGATAGGGTTCATCAAAGAAACAACAGTTCCTTTTTTAATATGTTTTCTCGCTTGGAGATTAATAACATCCTTGTTTCAAAGAAAGATTTTCCCAACAACACTAAAACTATCTTTGCATAATCTGGGTGATCAGATTCGCATTTCCTTGGCCGTTCTTTTTCCCGCGTTTTTCTATCTCTTTCTTAGAAGCACATTATCACAACAAAATCGAGGTTTTTCGCTAACGTTTTCGAATCTGACAAACATCATCGTTTATCGTACGATCATCCAATCTTTTTTAGAGCAATTTGGACCACCACTACTCCTGCTTTTTTTTGGAGGATGTGTCATGTTATTTTGGAGAAAAGAATATTTTCTCGCCGGTTTCTTCTTGTCGCTTGTCTTTTTATACCCACTTTTCTATGCTGTAGACGTCCTAAGTTACGCAGGCTATAGCCGCTTCAATCTCTTCGTATTGCCTCCGATTCTTGCAGGCTCCAGCATTCTCATAAAGCAGATAATGAATTACAGGAAAATTCTTGCCATAGCGACTGCTTGTGTGATCTTAGCCATAAATTTATGGACCTCGCCTGTTTTTATTGACGGAACAAAAAAACCCCTTTGGGGTAATTATCTTACTGACACCTCTGAGCATTATTACCCTTACCGCGAAGCGCTCGTGTGGTTACAAAATAATTATGAAAACGAACGCATTATGTTTACTGGCATGTATTATGATTATATTTTTGAGTTCTATTTCGCTCAACTTAATTGGTATCCTACATCCAGATTATTATTAACAAACAACGGTGATAACGATGCAGTATCCCTATCCTTAGGGCTTGCTGAAGCCGAGAATGCTAAAATCAATATTGTTTTATTTCAGGTGTTGGGGAACGAGATTCCCAAAGTCAAAGATATTGGATGCTACTTTTATGAAGAAAGAATTTTTAGGAATGATGCTCACACTTTGGTTGTTTATCATAGAAAACCCTAGGATACAACACCTAGTACTCTGCTAAATTGAGCAATTCATATAGATTATACTTGGCGAATGAGAACAAAATATTATATTTACTTGTCAAAAGAAAATCGCCAAGAACTTGAAACTCTGATCCATAGCGGCGAATCATCGGCTCGCACTCAAACACGCGCTCGAATTTTGTTGTTGACTGACGAAAATCAAAAAAAGAAGAAAGGCACAAAAGAGATTGCCTCTGCTTTGTTATGTTCCTTGCCAACCACCACAAATATTCGCAGGAAATTTGTGGAAGGTGGGTTAGAGAATGCGCTTTATGACAAAGCGCGTCCAGGAGCAATACCAAAAATCACAGGAGAGATTGAAGCGCAATTAACGATGTTAGCTTGCAGTGCGCCGCCTGAAGGAAGAAAGCGCTGGACATTGCAATTGTTGGCAGATAAGCTTGTCGAATTGAAACTGGTAGACAGTATCAGCGATGTGGCAATTATGCATCGGCTAAAAAAATGAACTTAAGCCTTGGCTCGTAAAGTCGTGGTGCATTGCCAAACCATCGGCGCAGTTCGTTGCAAAGATGGAAGATGTCCTGGCAGTCTATGAGCGTCCGTATCACCCAAAACGCCCTGTCGTATGCGCAGATGAAGCCAACAAAACCTTACACGCTACGCCGCGTGGCACATTGCCAGTCGAAGCTGGACAGGCTCCCCGCCAAGACTATGAATATGAGCGAAATGGTACGGCAAATATTTTCATGGCAGTTGAGCCATTGGTCGGAAAACGGCGAACTTTCGTTACCGATCGGCGCACCAATCAGGATTTTGCAGAGTTACTACGTTGCCTGTCTGATGAAGCATATCCTGATGCAGAGATCATTGTGTTGGTCACAGATAACCTCAACACGCATTCGCCCGCGTGTCTGTACGAACGATTTGAACCTGCCGAAGCCAGACGACTGGCGCAACGTTTTGAATGGCATTACACGCCAGAACATGGCTCCTGGTTAAATATGGCTGAAATTGAATTGAGCATACTCAGTCGGCAATGTACGAATCGACGTATTTCCAACAAGCAAACCCTTGTGGCAGAAGTCTCCGCTTGGGAGAGAGACCGTAATAAATTAAAGGTACAGATTGATTGGCAATTTAAGCCAGATAACGCTCGTATAAAACTTAAACGGCTTTACCCTGTCCCTATTATAAAAAATCCAAGTTAGCAGAGTACTATAGCAACCTGACAATTAATCCTTCATAGATGACATGGCTTCTTGAGTTCCAAAATACCTGCGCCGCAAAAAGGGTAGGTATTTCAAACTTAATCCATAACCAGCTAAGCAGATCAGAAAAGGCTGTGCGGGGCACTCTGAAGCGCTCATCACCTATCATGCCAGGGGTGAGGATTAAGGTAATCAATGTCACGACCACAAGCGACATTTCCCATTTTTTGCTGCCCGAGACCACCCATCTAATTGAGTTCGCTCCAACCAAAGCCAACCCATATATAAAAAACTGAAAGGCGGTCAAAGCACCATATCCATTGCAGATTGTTATTTGAAATAATGAGCAAAGGATTTATTACCACGGAGCACAACGGGATCACGGATAAAAACAAGCTAAGAATGGGGTTGTCTAAAAAGAGGATGGAAAACATGGAAAAAGAGTCAGGAGAGAGCGAGAGATAATAAAACTGGCGGTCATGGGATCGCCAGTTTTCGTAAATTGTGAGCCATGCAGACCAAGCCCCACTCAATCTCTACCTTTTTCAAACCCCTGAGCATGAATCTGCGGAAGTTCATGTTGTGTTTTATAT